>Ga0207705_10000418_pt1 | contig 37385 bp, 36 predicted proteins | sample KBSC13metaG_FD_184314 | JGI IMG/M metagenome (GOLD analysis project Ga0207705, IMG submission 184314) | Corn rhizosphere microbial communities from Kellogg Biological Station, Michigan, USA - KBS C1-3 metaG (SPAdes) (version 2) | ecosystem: Host-associated > Plants > Roots > Rhizosphere > Soil ... | reverse complement strand
GCTGTTCGGCGTTGGCGGCTATCTTTTGTTGCGGGCACTCAGCCGCATGAAGCGCGGACATCAAGCCACCCACGGCGCAGATCAGGTGTTCTTCATCGTCACGCCGATCATTGTGTTTCTCGGTGCTTCAATTTTCGGCGGCAGCGGATACCTTGCTGCTTTCGTCGCCGGTCTTCTCTTCCACGCCGAAGAGCACATGCAACGCATCGAGCATTTCTTTTTCCACGTCATCGACGGCGTGGCGAAGCCCGTGATCTTTCTTTTGTTGGGCGCGCTGGTGGATCTGAACGCACTCGCAGCCTATGCGCTGGAAGGCATCGCCGTAGCGCTGATCTTCATGTTCGTCCTGCGCCCAGCGATGGTTTTCCTGATGCTGGGGCCTTTCACGATGCTGCGGGACGCCCAACGCCGTCTGAGCGTGAAGGAATTGCTGTTTATTTCTTTCGTGCGCGAGACCGGCGCGATACCAGCCGTGCTGCTGGTGACGGCGGTGGCGCGCATCACGACCCCGGCCAACGGCCTTGTCGAAATCGGCATGTGGGTGATCTTGCTGACGCTTCTGCTTTCGCCGCCGTTCACGCCGTGGGTGGCGCGCAAGCTCGGCGTGGCGGAATAGCGCTACATCGCGTCAGTCTTTTCCCGGCCGAAAAGGTGCTTGAAGAAGCTCGACAGTCCGTGACGCTTTTTCTTGCGGTCGATGTCGGCCTGGGAACGCACCCAGGCGATCTGCACCACGCGGCGTTCGCCGACGAAGGGCGTATGGCCATGCCATGAATGATCGGCGCGCTTGAAGGCGACGATGGCGCCGATTTCCGGTGACGCTTCCGCGACATAGTCGCTGAAGTCGTGATCGTTCTTCAGAACGCGGAAGCGGCCTTCCGGCGACTCCCAGGCGTCGTTCATGTAGATCAGCGCCGTCGCGATTTTGCTTTCGCTGTCACAGTGGATGCGGCCTTCATGCGCGGCGGAGATTTTGCGGATAGTGATGAGCTTGGGATAGGGACGCAAATCCACGCCGAGCGTGTCCGACACCGCAGCGGTGAATTCCGGGGCATCGATCTCCGCGATCAGATCCTTGAACGCGCCATGTACGTCCATCTGTTCAAGCGGATGGAAGCCGGTCTTGTTGATGTTCGGGAAGTCGCGCTTGAGCGCGGGGAGCGCGGCAGTGTTGAGCGCGCCGGTGCCCATGAAAAAGTCGTAAGGATCGTGGCGCACATCGGCACGGCGGATCGCATCGGTGTTCAGGATCGTCATGGCGCCTATATAGCGCCAGGCGCGCTTCGCTTAAAGGCTCAGGCGACGTTGCGCTGGTCGGTGGGCGGCGCGCCTTCGGGCAGGCGGCGCGGCAGATGGGCGCGAACGAGGGTTCCCGTGCCTGGGCCGCTTTCGATTTCCACCCAGCCGTCATGCAGTTCGACGAAGCGGTTGACGAGAGCGAGGCCAAGGCCCGCGCCCGCGCGCTTGCCTTCGCGGCTCTTGGCGCTGAAGCGCTCGAAGACCTGCGCCTTCATGTCTTCGGCGATGCCGGGGCCGGAATCCTGCACATAAATCTGCACATCGTCGCCGACGATCTCCGCACCGAGCGTGATGCGGCCCTCGCGCGGCGTGAAGCGGAAGGCGTTGGAGAGGAGATTGAACACGATCTGGCTGACGCGGCGCGGATCGACGACGACCTGGCCGATATCGGGACGCACATCCAGCGTGAACGCGATGTCGAGGCTTTCGCTATGCGCGCGCAGGGGTTCGGAGACGCGCTGCAGAAGCTCGTAGAGATCCACCCGCGCCAGCTCCAGCCGCATCGTGCCGCTGTCAATCATCGCCAGATCGAGGATGTCGCTGGTGACTTCGGAAAGTTTCTCCGCCGCCGAAAGAATGTCGCGCACATATTCTCCCTGCTTTGGCGACAGCTCGCCCGCGACGCCGGTGGCCAGCATGTCGGCGAAACCGCGGACGGCATTCAGCGGGTCGCGGAACAGGAATGAAGCGTGATGCACGAAATCGGATTTGAGCTGGTCCGCCGCCTCCAGCGCCTCGTTGCGGTCGCGCAGCGCGCTTTCAATGCGGAAACGGTCGGTGACGTCGGCAAAGGTGACGAGGGTTGCACCATCGGGCAGCGGCGCGAGCGAGACCGAAAGAATGCTGTCATCGTTGCGCTCGATCTCGCCCCAGTCGCGCTGGCGTGCCGAACCGGAAGAGATGGCGGCAACAAGCTTCTGCCATTCGCCTTCGTCCCCGAAGCGGCGGACGCAGTCCTGCGCGATGCGGCTGACATGCGGCTCGCCGGAAAGCTCGGCGGGCTCCACATCCCAGACGCGCTGGAACGCGGCGTTATGCAGCTTCATGCGGCCATCGGGGCCGAACACCGCCACGGCTTCCTGCAATGTGTCGAGCGTTGCGGACTGCACCTTGATGAGCTGGTTATAGGAGCTTTCCAGCGAAAGCTTCTCGGTCACGTCCTCGAAAACGAACGTAAGGCCGCCGAAAGGATGGGGTTGCGGAACGATGCGCAGCGTCTTGCCGTCCGGCAGATGCCACAGATCCTCGGGATGCTGTTCGCTGGGCGCGTCGAACATCGAAAGCCAGTGGCGCTTCCACGCCTGGTAGTCGCGCTGCTCCGGCAACCGGCGCGCTTCACGCAGGCGATCCAGGATTTCACCGGCGGTAGGATGGGCATCCAGCCAACTGTCCTGCAGATTCCACAGACGGAGGAACGCGCGGTTGTAGAAGTTCAGCTTATGGTCGCGCCCGAAAATCGCCACCGCCGTTGCCAGCTTGTCCAGCGTATCGGCATTGGCATCGACATGCTGCTGCAGTTTTGCTTCGGCGTTTGACACATCGGTGACGTCGATGGCGCTGCCGACGATCCGGCCGTCTTCGATCGGCGTGTGGGTGAAGGCGAGGGCGCGGCGCTGCCCGCCCATGATGGCGAAGCGCTTGGCTTCGGTCGTGCGGCCTTCGGCGCGCGCAGTGGCGGCAAGATCGCGTTCGCTGCGGTCCAGCGCGGTCTGCAATCCGGCCGCGAATTCGGCATCCGCCGATCCCGCCGCGGCGGCGAAAGCGCGATTGCCCCAGATCAACGAAAGCGTCTTGTCGCGCAGCCACACGGGGATGGGCAGCACATCCAGCACGGCGCGAAAATCCGGTGCGGCTTCTTTCGCGGTGGTGTCTTCAGGTTCGAGCCACACCGCGGCCATGCTGCCGACGGCACGGCCGCGCAGCTTTACCGGCTTGTCATCGCGGTCATGCGCGATGAGATGAAAGGCCGCGCCGCGGTCGCTAAGCGCGTCGATGGCCTGTGAGACTTCCGTGGCATTCGCGCCGGCAAGACAGGAATCCATGAGCGCTTCTGCGCCGCCATAGGAATGCGCTGCCGACCCGTCGCGGCCCCAAACGATCAGTGACTCCCGGCTTGCGGAGATGAGGGCATCGCGCGCACTGGCCGAAGCGCGCATGCGTGCGTTGGCGCCGCGCAATGCCGCGCGCAGTCGCGCGGAGATGTGCTGTTCGGCGAGCGCCCACAGACCGGCCGCGATGGCCAGCGCAACGGCGCCCGTGCCCACGGCCACCGCGACCATGGTGGTCTCGTCGAGGGCTGTGGTGGCGGCCAGGGCAGGCATGGGCGTGAGGGCGGCGAGCGCAGCCGCGCCTGCGAGCACCCTTCTCCTGCCAGCCGTTCGGCTTCCTTGTGGCCCCCAACTGGGACGCATCAACACCATTCCCCCAATTTCGCCCGGTCTGGCGGCGAATCACCATTGGAATCAAGAAGATACGCGCGAGGTCCGAGTCTGACTAGGGAATGTGGTTAAGAAAGTGTAAAAACCAAAATATGCCTAGCTGCCCAAGATTTCGGGTGGAATTCCTATTTTGCGAGTCAATTCAGGGAATTACGTCGTCCGGGTACGGAGGGAGTGGGCCTCAAGGCCGCGCCCCTGGCGGTCGCAGGTGTCTCCAACCGGCGATGGCCGGAACCGCTTCCTGCTGTCGCCGGTTGAATTGGTGAATGGGTGCCAGCCAGGAGGAAAGAATGGCGCGTCGTTATTCCAAGAGCGCGAGCAAAGATGTCGAGCGCGCAGTGAAGAAGAAAAACAAAGGCACGTTGCGCAGCGGCCCTGGCGGGAAGGGCGGCAAGGTGAAGAGCCGCAAGCAGGCCATCGCCATCGGCCTTTCCGAAGCCCGCGCTAAGGGCAAGAAAGTGCCGAAAAAAGCCAAGAGCAAAAAGCGCAAGACGGCCAAGAAGAAAAAGACGTGATGCCGTGCGGCGACGGCTGCGCACAAGCCATCGCCGCTTCGGGGTTCGTTGGTTTGGATGCCCTTGCTGTTAGGCCGTGACGGGCTGGCGGGCGGACTTCCGCCTTTCACGCACGACCAGATATAGAAGCGGCCCGAACGATCCCGCCACCAGCGTGATGAGGATGAACGGCCACGCCGCAATCCCGGTGTTGCGCGCGTCGCGCACCATCCAGATACAGGCTAGAAGCCCCAGAATCACGAGGTCGGCCAGAACCTGCGCCTCGCCATAGCTTTTGAAATGCGGCGCCAGAATGCCGAAATAGCCGACATCCAATAAGGCAAGCGTGGTCAGCACGCCGAACGCGGCGATGACCAGAACCAGAATGCTCAAACGGGCGAACATGAAAACCTCCTCGTCTTTTCGAGAGACGAAAGATGATCTTTCGGGGACGCGCCGCAATTACCTCTGAGGTCATTGAATAGGCGCGCGTGCCAATGGACACTCCATCCAAACAGGAGGTCGTTGTGCCGCTCAGAGTTTTGGCGAAACAGGAAGGCGCTTTTTCCTTCCTGTTGAAGAACTGGCGGCAGAAGCGGCGCCTGTCGCAGCTCGATCTGGCGCTGTCGTCCGGCGTCTCGCAGCGCCATGTCAGCTTTCTGGAATCCGGCCGCGCCAAACCCAGCAGGAGTATGATCTTGCAACTCAGCGAAGCCCTCGATGTGCCTTTGCGCGAGCGCAACGACTGGCTGACGGCCGCCGGTTTCGCGCCCATGTTCCGCGCCCGCCCGCTCGACGATCCGCAGATGAGCCAGGTGATGGCGGCGGTGAAAATGATGCTGGCCAACCATGTGCCGTTTCCCGCCGTCGCCATAGATCGCGCCTGGAACATCCGCATGACCAACGCGCCGTTCGACGGGCTGATCGCCATGGTCGGCGCCGATCTGTGGTCGCGCGTCGGCGGCAAGGAGCGTAATCTGATGCGCCTGTTCTTTCATCCCAATGGCATCAAGCCTTACATCACCAACTGGACGGCAATCGCGCCGCTGCTATGGCATCGAGCGCAACGCGAGGCGGAGACGCTGGGCGGACAGGAAATGAAAGAGGTGCTGCTGGAACTCAGCCAACATCAGAGCGCCGAGACCCTGTGGGCGGCCGAGGACGCGCTGCTCGTGCCGGTTCTGCCGCTCCATATCGAGAAGGACGGCGCGCGTGTTTCGCTCTTCACCGTGATCGCGACATTCGGCACGGCGCAGGATGTGACCGCGGATGAATTGCGCATCGAAAGTTTCTTCCCGGCCGACGCCGCGACCGAAAACCTCTTTCGGGCCGCCACCGGTTAGCGCCTGTTCATACCTGCACGTGAAACAGCATGCCGATGCCCGCCGAAACAGCCATGGCAACGATGCCCCAGAAGGTGACGCGCAACGTCGCGGGCAACAGCGGCGCGCCGCCCGCCCGCGCGCCAAGCGCACCCAATCCGGCGAGGACGAGCAGCGAGGATATATAGACCGACGCAACCACGATGTTTATCGGCGCGATCATCGACGCCAGAATGGGAACGGCCGCGCCGACGGAGAACGATGCCGCGGAGGCCAAAGCCGCCTGCAGCGGGCGCGCGGTGGATTCCTCGGTGATGCCAAGCTCGTCGCGTGCATGGGCGGCGAGGGCGTCTTTCGCCGTCAATTGCTGCGCGACCTGCGCGGCCAGATCGCGCGCAAGGCCGCGCTGCACATAAATCCCGGTGAGCTCCTTGAGCTCCGCGTCCTTGTCGGTGGCGAGCTCCCGCCGCTCGCGCGCCAGATCGGCCTTCTCCACATCGGCCTGCGAGCTGACGGAGACATATTCGCCGGCCGCCATCGACAGCGCGCCGGCGACAAGGCCCGACACGCCCGCGATGAGGATGCTGCCATGCGAATGGGTGGCGGTGGCGACGCCGAGGATCAGGCTGGCGGTGGAAAGCACGCCGTCATTGGCGCCGAGAACGGCCGCGCGCAACCAGCCGGTGTTGCCGATATTGTGCCGCTCGTGATGTCGCCTCGCCAAGGATTTCTCCAATCCGGTCAGAGCACAACGTCGCGGATGTGCTCTTCGTATTCCGCTTCCCAGGCGGGCGCGGTGACGCAGACCTGCTTGAGATTGCCGCGATAATAGAACTTCTTGCCCTTGGGCACGATCACCACATCCTGCGCTTCCACAGGGAAGATTTCATCCTCGATGATCCATTCGCCGCTGCCTTCGATGATGAAGAAAATAAAGGCGCTTTTGGCATGGCGGAATTCTTCGGCGTGGCCGGCGGCGGTCTCCTGATAGACCACCGCCGCCTCTGAACATTCGGCTTTGCCATTATAGATCCACATATCGACGCCGTTCTTCGACGTGTGGAAGGCGTCTTTCGGGTGAAAGACCGGACCCATATCAGTAGCGATAGTGATCCGGCTTGTACGGGCCTGCCTGCGGCACGCTGATGTAGTCGGACTGCGCCTTGCTGAGTTCGGTCAGCTTCGCGCCGACCTTGGCGAGGTGCAAGCGCGCGACCTTTTCATCGAGATGCTTGGGCAGCGTGTAGACCTTCTTCTGGTATTTGCCGTTCGCGTTGAACAGCTCCATCTGCGCCAGCGTCTGGTTGGTAAAGCTCGCCGACATCACGAAGGACGGATGGCCCATCGCGTTGCCGAGGTTAACGAGACGGCCTTCCGACAGAAGGATGATGCGGTGATTGTCGGGGAAGGTGATCTCATCGACCTGCGGCTTGATATTGTCCCATTTCAGGTTCTTCAGCGCCGCGACCTGAATCTCGCTGTCGAAGTGACCGATGTTGCAGACGATGGCGCGGTCTTTCATCTTGCGCATGTGGTCGATGGTGATGACGTCCACATTGCCCGTGGCGGTGACGAAGATGTCGGCGCGCGGCGCGGCATCGTCCATCGTCACGACTTCATAGCCTTCCATCGCCGCCTGCAGCGCGCAGATCGGATCGATTTCGGAAACGAGCACGCGGCAACCGGCCTGGCGCAGCGAAGCGGCGGAGCCTTTGCCCACATCGCCGAAGCCCGCGACCATGGCAACCTTGCCGGCCATCATCACGTCCGTGCCGCGGCGGATGCCGTCCACCAATGACTCGCGGCAGCCATAGAGATTGTCGAACTTCGACTTGGTGACGCTGTCGTTCACATTGATGGCAGGGAAGAGCAGCTTACCGTCCTTCTCCATCAAATAGAGGCGATGCACGCCGGTGGTCGTCTCTTCCGAAACGCCCTTGATGTTGGCAGCCACTTCGGCGAACCAGCCCTTCGGTTTTTCTTTCAAAAGGCGCTTGATGAGCGCGAAGAAGACTTCCTCTTCCTCATTGCCCGGCTTGTCGAGGAACGCGGTGTCGCCTTTCTCGGCGCGCAGGCCATGATGAACGAGCATAGTGGCATCGCCGCCGTCGTCGAGGATCATGTTCGGGAAGCCGCCGCCATGCCAATCGAACAGGCGCGCGGTGTAATCCCAATAATCCTTCAGCGTCTCGCCTTTCACAGCGAAGACCGGCGTGCCGGTGGCGGCAATCGCAGCAGCGGCGTGGTCCTGCGTGGAGTAGATGTTGCACGACACCCAGCGCACATCGGCGCCGAGTTCTTTCAGCGTCTCGATCAGCACCGCGGTCTGGATCGTCATGTGCAGCGAGCCGGCGATGCGCGCGCCTTTCAGCGGCTTGGACTTGCCGAATTCTTCGCGCGTGGCCATCAGGCCGGGCATTTCGGTTTCTGCGATGGAGATTTCCTTGCGGCCGAAATCGGCGAGCTTGATGTCTGCAACAACGTAGTCGTTTGCCACGGGTAGAATCCTTCGGGGTTAGCGTGCGCGGTATATCAGCCGATTTGGAGAGGGGCAAGGAACATATAAAGAAATCTGCATATCCTTATTTCATGGGATCGGGCTTGCCCCGAAGGCGTTGGATTGGCAAGGGGGGAACCATGGAAAATCAAGCAAGCGCTTCATTTCGCACCGATATTCCCGCGCGGCTCGATCGCCTTCCTTGGAGCCGCTTTCACACCCTGATCGTGATGGCGCTGGGGATCACCTGGATACTCGACGGTCTGGAAGTGACGCTTGTGGGTTCGCTCTCCGGCGTGTTGTCGGAAAAATCCACGCTGGCACTGTCGCCGAGCGAGATCGGGCTGACGGGAAGCCTTTATGTGGCGGGCGCGGTGATAGGCGCGTTGGTATTCGGCGATCTTGCCGACCGCTTGGGACGCAAGAAGCTCTTCACAGTGACGGTGGGGCTTTATCTGCTGGCAACCATCGCGACAGGCTTTTCGTGGAATTTCGCCAGCTTCGCATTCTTTCGCGTGCTCACGGGCGCAGGCATTGGCGGCGAATATTCTGCGATCAATTCCGCGATACAGGAATTCACGCCTGCGCGGTTTCGCGGCCGCGTGGATTTGGCAATCAATGGCAGCTTCTGGATCGGCGCGGCGATTGGGGCGCTGGGTTCGCTGGTGGTGCTGGATACCGCGCTGGTGCCGGAATGGCTGGGCTGGCGACTGGCCTTTGTCATTGGCGGCGTGCTGGCCATCGTCGTCGTGTTCCTGCGCCGTTTCGTGCCGGAAAGTCCGCGCTGGCTGATGATCCATGGCGATATTGCTGCGGCGGAGCGCACCGTTGCCGATATCGAGCGCCGTATTGAAGGCCGTGCGCATGAAGCGATGCTCGCGCAGACAATAGAGCTGTCCGCCACGCGGCGCAGCTTCGGTGAAATTGTGCGCTCGCTGTTCGCGTTCTACCCGAAACGCACTGTTCTGGGTATTACGCTGATGACGACGCAAGCGTTCTGCTACAACGCCATCTTCTTTACCTACGCATTGATCCTGACGAAGTTCTACGGCATCGCGCCGCAATCGGTGGGGCTGTATCTGCTGCCGTTCGCGCTGGGCAATGTGTTGGGGCCGCTGCTGCTGGGCCATTTGTTCGACACTGTCGGGCGCAAGACGATGATCGCGCTGACCTACACGCTCTCCGGCGTCATCATGCTGGTGACCGGCTGGCTGTTCGCGCAAGGCATTGTGGGCGCCGGCGTGCAGACGGCGCTGTGGACGGTCAACTTCTTCTTCGCCTCCTGTGGCGCAAGCGCGGCCTATCTCACCGTGGGCGAGAGCTTCCCGCTGGAAGTGCGGGCGCGAGCCATCGGAATTTTCTATGCGTTCGGCACCGCGCTGGGCGGCATCACCGGACCGCTTATCTTCGGCGCCTTGATCGAACGCGGCGCGCGCACCGATATGTTCCTCGGCTACGTGATCGGGGGCGTGCTGATGGTGATTGCCGGCGTGGTGGAGATGTGGATCGGCGTGAATGCCGAGCGGCAGTCGCTGGAGAACGTCGCGCCGCCGCTATCGCAGGTTTAAGACTTCATCCACCTGAAAACCGCGCGCACGCAGCATCGCCGGCACGCCTTTCGGTCCGGCGAGGTGACCGGCGCCCACAGTGATGAAATAGGTGTGGTTCTCGTTCAGCATCGCAGCGATCTTGTTCACCCATTTGGCGTTGCGGTCCGCGAACAGCGCCTTCTCCATCTTCGGATCGGATTTCAGATCGTCATTCATGACATGACCGAGCGTTTTCATATCGCCACTTGCCCATGCATCGATCATGTCGCCGACGACGCCCTTGTCCTTGAGGATTTCCTTCAGGCTGGCGTCGAACTCTTTCACTTCCAGCGCGCGGTCATCCGGCATCAGCAGGCGGAATTGTTCCTCCGGCGTCTCAAGGGCGCGAAAGCTTTTGCCGCCCACAGCGAGCGCTTCATCGTAAACTTGGCGGTCCACGCCCGCATCTGGCGAGAGATGGCGCTGGCCCATATAGCTCACATCCAGCACCAGCGCCGCGAACCATGGCCGCTTGTCGACGAGTTGATCCGGCGAGACATGGGTGAGCGTCAGCGCGTTGCGATAATCCTTGCGCGTTTCGTCGTTCAAAAGGGATGGAAGGGACTGGTCCTTCGGCAGGAAGGCATTGTCACGCACGAAATCGGCGATGCGTGTCTTGGTGGAATCGTCCATCGGGATTTCAAAGACAAAGGTGTCGGAGGCCTTCAGCGCCGCCGCGATCTTCGGCGTATGCCATTCCATGTTCGGCGGCAGGATATGGATGGACCCGAAAAGATAAGCCGTGCCTTTCGGCCCGCGCACGGTCCACAGCGCCGGCGTCGCGTGAATTTTGGCGAGGACAGGTTGTGCCGGAGCCGCGGCGAAAGCGTGCGGCGTCACAAATGCGAATGTCGCCATTAGGGCGGCGAACAAAGTCCGTAACCATCGCTTCAACATTCAATCCTCGCCAAATTTGGCTTCGACGAGCGCGAGGATCGCGGTCATCGCTTCGGCGGCGTCCGGGCCTTCAGCTGTGATTTCGATCTGTGTCCCCAGCGGCGCCCCCAGCATCATCAATCCCATGATCGAGCGTCCATCGACGGATTGTCCGTCCTTGGTCACCGTGATGCGGGATTGAAAGCGCGCCGAAGCTTCCACCAGTTTCGCGGAGGCGCGGGCATGCAGGCCTTTCTTGTTGACGATCATAGCGACGGCGCGACGTCGCGTAGGCTCGCTCATCCGTGCCCTGCCAGGTCGGCGGAGCCGGCGCGCATGTATTTGCGTCCTGCTTCGATCGCTTCCTTCACCGCCTGTTCGAGCGGAACGCGTCCGCGGATATCCACCAGCTTGATGAGGCTGGGAAGATTCGCGCCCGCGAGCACTTCGATCTTGCCGCGCTCCAGAAGGGTGAGCGCGAGATTACAGGGCGTGCCGCCATACATATCCGTCGCGATTACGACGCCGCTGCCCATATCGACCGCTTTCGCCGCCGCTGCGATTTCGCGCTGGCGGCGCTCGATATCGTCTTCAGGACCGATGCAAACAGCGCGCAGATGCGTCTGCGGACCGACCATATGTTCCATCGCGGAAATGATTTCCTGTGCGAGACGGCCATGTGTAACGAGAACTATTCCAATCATGTGACGAACCAAACCCCAATTCGCGGCGAACGATACCAATTAGACGTGGCGATGAAAGACCTCATTCGGGGTTGCGATGCTCACGGAAAAGTGCCTTGGAAAACGCCGCCGCGGCAATCGCCACTTTCGCGGGCGCGGAGGCTTCCAGCGGCGCCAGCCAGATCAGCGGCGGCCGTTCATCTTCGCGCAGCGCCAGTTCCGGCGGCGGCAGATATTTCTCCGGCTGCGGCATGCGCGGCACGTAGCCTTCTTCCATCATCTCGACGGCGAGTACGATGCGCGCTTCGGCGGCATGGGGCAGGGCGATGATGCCGGCGCCGCGAACTTCTATCAGTCCGGCGAGTGATTGAGGCGCGCGTGCATAAAGAGCGCTGTCGCGCACGAAGAGTTCCGCGCGGTCGTCGCTGACCAGTTTCGCGCCGCGTTCGATCAGGCGCAAGGCAAGATCGGATTTGCCCTTGCCGCTTTCGCCGAGCAACAGGATTCCGGCATCGCCGGGCGCACCAAAGGGCTTGCCGGCTTCGCCGAGCAACACGCAGGACGCATGGATGTTCGCCATACCCACTTATGTGGCCCTTGCGAGCGGCAATTCAACCACGAAGCGGGCGCCGTTCGGCTCACGATTTTCCGCCCAGATACGCCCATTCGCGCCTTCGGCGATCTGGCGCGCGATGGAAAGCCCGAGACCGGAATTCTTGCCGAAGCCGTGTTCCGCCGGGCGTTCCGTGTAGAAGCGGCTGAAGACGGATTCCAGATTGTCCGGGGGAATACCGGGGCCTTCATCGGCCACGCTCACCAGCGCACGGCCACCTTCCACGCGCGCCACGATCGAGATGATGGTGTTGTCGGGGCTGAAGGAAACCGCATTGTCGATGAGATTGCGGAATATCTGGCCGAGCCGTTCATCGAGGCCGAGGACCGTTGTTCCGGACGGCAACTCGGATGTCAGTGAGATTGTCACGCCACGCGGAATCTCCATGAATTTGTAGACCTCGACGATGGTCTCCAGCAGGTGATTGAGATCGACGGGGTTATGCGCCTCACGGCTGAGTTCGGCATCGAGACGGGAGGCGTCCGAAATATCGCTGATCAGCCGGTCGATGCGGCGCACGTCGTTGCGCACGACCTCCATCAGCTTTTCTCGCGAGGCATCGTCCTTCGCGCGATTGAACATCTCAATGGCGCTTTTGAGCGATGTGAGCGGGTTTTTCAGTTCGTGCGCCACGTCGGCGGCGAAGCTCTCGATGGCGTCGATCCGGTCGTAAAGCGCGCGCGTCATCGCCGAGAGGCTTTCCGCCAGGTCGCCGATCTCGTCATGACGCTCGCGGAAGAGGGGGAGGGTGTCGCGGCCGGCGCGTCCGCTGCGCACGGTATCGGCGGCCGCGGCGAGACGGCGGATCGGCTCTGCGATGAAACCGGCGAGATAGAGCGACGAGAGCAGCATCACGATCAAAGCCACTGCGAACACTTCGATCAATGTGACGCGCTCTTCGCGGATGATATCGTCGATGTCGCCGCCTTCCGTGGACACCATCAGCACGCCATAGATGGCCTTGAAGCGCTGGATCGGAGCCGCGACGGAGAGCACCATGCGGTTGCGTTCATCGACACGTTCTGCCGTAGCGGTTTCGCCGCTGAGCGCGCTGTTCACTTCGGCATAGACGCGGCCATCGTTGCCCGCCTCGAAATAGGGCTGCAGACGCGCGAACGGGCGGATGCCCATCACGCCGTCGAAGATGCGTTTCCACTCCTCATCCACGCGGCTCCAGAAATCCAGCGGGGGAAGGTTGGAAATCTGCACCACATTGCGCGGCAGCAATTCGCGTGTGTCGGTTTCCAGTTGGCCGTCGGTGCCGTAGAGCCGCGCGCGCAGCTTGGTTGGGGCGATGAGCTGGCGCAGAAGCGATTCCGCTTCCTCCTGCTTCAGCTTGTGGGTCTCTTCGTTGGTCGTGTATTCGGCCAACGTTCCAGCCACGATCAGCGCCTGCTGGCGTATGCCACTGACGCGTTCGTCGATCAGGCTGCGCCCGCTCGTCTGCACGATCAGCACACCGCCGATCAGGATGATCAGCGCCACCGCGTTGAAGAAGATGATGCGCCGCGTGAGGGCGGAGAAATGCGTGAAGTGGCCGTCGTTCTCAAGCGCCACGCTTCGTCACTATTCCTTGTAGCGATAGCCGACGCCGTACAGCGTTTCGATGGCGTCGAAATCGTCGTCGATCGCCTTGAATTTCTTGCGTAGGCGCTTGATGTGGCTGTCGATGGTGCGGTCATCCACATAGACCTGATCGTCATAGGCGGCGTCCATGAGGTTGTCGCGGCTCTTCACGAAACCGGGACGCTGAGCGAGGCACTGGAGAATAAGAAACTCGGTGACGGTGAGGCGCACTGGCTTTCCGTCCCATGTGCATTCGTGGCGTTGCGGATCGAGCGCGAGCTTGCCGCGCGTCAACGCTTCCTTCTTCGGCTCCACGGGACCGGTCGTGCCGGCGACCTGCTTGTTGCCTTCGTTGCGGCGGAGCACGGCTTTCACCCGCTCCAGCAGCAGGCGCTGGGAGAAGGGCTTGCGGATGTAATCGTCGGCGCCCGCATTCAGGCCCATCAACTCGTCGATCTCCTCGTCCTTGGAGGTGAGGAAGATGACGGGCAGGTCGCCCGCCTGGCGCAGGCGGCGGAGCAGTTCCAGCCCATCCATGCGCGGCATCTTGATGTCGAGGATGGCGAGATCGGGCGGCGTGGCGGAAAGCCCCGTCAGGGCGGCCGCGCCGTCCGAAAAGGTCTTTACGGTATAGCCTTCTTGCTCCAGCAGCATGCTGACGGAGGTCAGGATATTCTTGTCGTCATCCACCAGCGCAATGATTGCCATTGATTCCCATCCGGTCGCTCCGCGGCTAATATAAAGACCCCAAGCGCAAAGCCAAACATGTTCGATCCGGGAGCGAAGCGCGCTTATTTCCTCCCCCGTTTACGGGGGAGGTGCCGAGCGTAGCGAGGTGGAAGGGGTAAGTGACCGGAACGCCCCCTTCGTCTGTCTCATGCTTCGCATTCGGCATCCACCTCCCCCGTAAACGGGGGGAGGAAAATCTCAGACGAACTCCACCTTCAGAATCTCATACGAGCGCGCGCCGCCGGGGGCGGCGACTTCGACGCTGTCACCCTTGCTCTTGCCGATCAGGGCGCGGGCGATGGGCGAGGAGATGGAGATGCGGCCCTTTTTGATGTCGGCCTCGTGGTCGCCGACGATCTGGTATTTCTTCTTCTCGTCGGTGTCTTCGTCCGCGAGCGTGACGGTGGCGCCGAATTTGACGGTGGTGCCGGACATCTTCGACACGTCGATCACGTCGGCGCGGCCGATCAAATCTTCAAGCTCGATCACGCGGCCTTCGATGAAGGACTGCTTTTCCTTCGCGGCGTGATATTCCGCGTTCTCGGACAGATCGCCATGCGCGCGCGCTTCGGCGATATGCTTGATGATCTCGTGGCGGTCCACGTTCTTGAGCTGGTTCAGCTCGTCTTCCAGGCTCTTGAGCCCCGCGGCGGTCATCGGAATGCGTTCCATGGCACCTATAACGTCCTAAGTGTCAAAAGCGCCCCTTCCGGCCGGGAAGGACCGGAAACGGACGCTCTGAATTCGGTTAAGTACTTGTTACGCCTGGACTTTCTCTATTGCCCAATCAGCGATCACATCAGGAAGTGTAAGACTGGAGGGGGGCCACTTCAAGAGAGCCTTCCCTGAGCGCCCGGATGGCCTGGGTGGCCGCGGCCGCCCCGGCAATGGTCGTGTAGTAGGGAACCTTCTGGTGCAGCGTGGTGCGGCGAATGGAGAAGGAATCCGCCAGCGCCTGCGCGCCTTCTGTGGTGTTGAAGACAAGCTGCACTTCGCCGTTCTTGATCGCGTCCACGATGTGCGGGCGGCCTTCCAGAACCTTATTTACATTTTTAACTTCGAGGCCGTTGTCGCGCAGGAATTGCGCGGTGCCGCGCGTGGCGATGATCTCGAAACCCATCGCGATGAGATCGCGCGCCGGGGTGAGGGTGTAGTCCTTGTCCGAATCCTTCACCGAAATGAAGACCGTGCCCGAATGCGGCAGCTTGTGGCCCGCGCCGACCTGGCTCTTGGCGAAGGCGCGGCCGAAATTGGTGTCGAGGCCCATGACTTCGCCGGTGGATTTCATTTCCGGGCCCAGCACCACGTCCACGCCGGGGAAGCGGTTGAACGGCATCACGGCTTCCTTGACCGCGATGTGATCCGGATTGGGTTTCTTGAGTTTGAGGGACGCCAGTTTCTCGCCCGCCATCACGCGCGCCGCGATGGAAGCGACGGGCAAGCCGATGGCCTTGGCGACGAAGGGCACGGTGCGGCTGGCGCGCGGGTTCACTTCCAGCACATAGATCTCGCCGTCCTGCACGGCATATTGCACGTTCATCAACCCGCGCACCTTCAGCGCCTTCGCCATGGCGACGGTCTGGCGCTCGATCTCGGCGATGATGTCTTTGGACAAAGAGTGGGGCGGGATCGCGCAAGCGCTGTCGCCCGAATGCACGCCGGCTTCCTCGATATGCTCCATGATGCCGGCGATGAACACGTCGCCGTCGGCATCGCCGATGGCGTCCACATCCACTTCGATGGCGTGATGCAGGAAGCCGTCGATCAACACCGGATTGTCGCCCGAAATCTTGAACACGTCTCCCGATTGCACGGCGACCTTCAGCGCGGCTTCATCCGGCACGACGACCATGCCGCGTCCGCCCAGAACGTAAGACGGGCGCAGGATGACGGGGAAGCCGATTTCCTTCGCCGCGGCCATCGTTTCGTCCGCCGTCATGGCGGTGGCGTTCTTCGGCTGCTTCAGTTTGAGGTCGTTGAGCAGAACCTGAAACCGCTTGCGGTCTTCCGCAAGGTCGATGGCGTCGGCGGAGGTGCCGAGGATCGGCACGCCTTCTTCTGTGAGCATGTTCGCCAGCTTTAGCGGTGTCTGGCCGCCGAACTGCACGATCACGCCCATCAACGTGCCCTTGGACTGCTCGACTCGCACGATCTCCAGCACGTCTTCGGCCGTCAGCGGCTCGAAATAGAGACGGTCGGAGGTGTCGTAATCGGTGGAGACGGTTTCCGGGTTGCAGTTGACCATGATGGTCTCGAAACCCTGCGCCGACAGCGAGAACGCGGCGTGGCAGCAGCAATAGTCGAACTCGATGCCCTGACCGATGCGGTTGGGACCGCCGCCGAGGATGATGATTTTCTTCTTGTCCGTCGGCTTGGCCTCGCATTCGACCACGCCGTTAACTGCGGTCTCATAGGTCGAATACATGTAAGGCGTGATCGCGGCGAATTCGGCGGCGCAGCTATCGATGCGCTTGAACGCCGGATGGATGTTCAGCTTGCGGCGCGCGGCACGCACATCTTTTTCCGTCGCGCCCGTCAACTTGGCGAGGCGCGCATCGGAGAAGCCCATGGTCTTTAAGCGGCGCAGGCCTTCCGCATCCTTTGGAATGCCATAGGCGGCGACGTGCTTTTCGACGAAGAGGATCTGTTCGATCTCGCGCAGGAACCAGGGATCGTACTTCGCGATCTCCGCCACTTCCTCGACGGTCATGCCATTGCGCATTGCCTGCGCGGCGATGCGCAGGCGGTCCGGCGTGGCGCGGGCAAGCGCGGCGCGCATCGCATCCTTGGTGTCGGTGAGCTCGATTTCATCGAGGCCCGTGAGGCCGGTTTCCATCGAGCGCAGCGCCTTCTGCAGCGATTCCGCGAAGGTGCGGCCGATGGCCATGGCCTCGCCGACGGATTTCATCGAGGTGGTGAGGTTCGGTTCGGCGCCCGGGAATTTCTCGAAGGCGAAGCGCGGGATCTTCGTCACCACATAGTCGATGGCGGGTTCGAACGAGGCGGGCGTCACCTTGGTGATGTCGTTCTGCAATTCGTCCAGCGTGTAGCCGACGGCAAGCTTCGCCGCGACTTTCGCAATCGGAAAACCGGTGGCCTTCGATGCCAGCGCGGAGGAGCGCGACACGCGCGGGTTCATCTCGATGACGACCATGCGCCCGTCCGCCGGATTCACCGCGAACTGCACATTCGATCCGCCGGTCTCCACGCCGATCTCGCGCAGCACCGCGATGCTGGCGGAACGCATGCGCTGATACTCCTTGTCGGTCAGCGTGAGGGCAGGCGCGACGGTGATGCTATCGCCGGTGTGAACGCCCATCGGGTCCACATTCTCGATGGAGCAGATGATGATGGCGTTGTCCGCTTTGTCGCGGACCACTTCCATCTCGAATTCTTTCCAGCCGAGAACAGATTGTTCGATCAGCACTTCATTGGTGGGCGAGGCATCGAGACCCGCTTCCACGATCTCGAAATATTCTTCGCGGTTGTAGGCGATACCGCCCCCGGTGCCGCCCAGCGTGAAGCTGGGGCGGATGACGGCGGGCAGGCCGACTTCATCCAGCGCCTGCAGCGCGTGGGCGAAGGCTTCCGGCGAAAGCTCCATGATCGGATTGTTCTGGCCGTCATAGAGGAAGTTGCCGGCGTCATCCTTCTTGTGGCGCAGATAGCCCTTGAGCGTGACGCCGATGGGAACGTCCAGGCCGATCTTCATCATCGCCTGGCGGAAAAGCTCGCGGTCTTCGGCCTTGTCGATGGCGTCGGCGGAGGCGCCGATCAGCTCGACATCGTATTTCTCCAGCACGCCGCGCTTGCGCAGCGACAGCGCCGTGTTCAGCGCGGTCTGGCCGCCCATCGTGGGCAGCAGCACGAATTTCTTGTCCGCCGGAACATTCGGCTTCTCGCGCGCGATCACCTTCTCGACGAATTCCGGGGTGATGGGTTCGATATAGGTCGCGTCCGCCATGTCCGGGTCGGTCATGATGGTGGCGGGGTTGGAGTTCACCAGCACCACGCGGTAGCCCTCGGCCCGGAGCGCCTTGCACGCCTGCGCGCCGGAGTAGTCGAACTCGCAGGCCTGCCCGATAACGATAGGCCCGGCGCCGATGATCAGGACCGTGTGGATGTCTTGGCGTTTTGGCATCGTTTCTCGCGCGCGCGGACGGACACGCGCGATTCGCGTGTTTGGCCCGGTCAGATTGCAGGTTAAGTGGACCGTCTAGACCCTTGAACGGGTTGCCGCAACCCTCGAATTGCCGCAGTGCAAACCGTCCACGGTTTTTGGAATTTCACGGCGAATCGCGTGCTGCTAAGGCCGCTGCAACTCACACCGCGAACGTGAACAAGAAGTAGGTTTGAATGGCGGCAAGACCAGCGCCGCCCAGCCATTGCGCCCAGCGACGCGGCACGAAGCCCATCAGGGAGAACACCAGCATGGGCAAAACGGATATTTCCCCCCAAAGCCAACTCGATGGGCCGCCTAGCAGGCTTCGGTCCCACCAATTCTCGAACAGCCCCATGAGCATCATCCCGGTGAAAGCGCTCATCACGAAGGGGCGTTGACGTTCGAAGAACGCAGGCATGTCGATTGCGCCTTCGTCCCTGGGGCGAAGCGAAAGCAGGGAGCAGGAAAAATACTGAATGATGGCCCCTACGAAGTTGATGAGGATCTCTGCCGTATCCCAATGCGTTTGGGTCGACAGATAGTACATTCCAACCCATCCGATAACGAGTGCGATTAGCGCGTTGGCCATCCAGAGAACCTGAAGCCACGATACGCGCACACGATCGCGCGCCCAGATCAGCTCGGTCGTGCTGGTGAGAAGATGCGTAAGGGCGACGGCGAAGACAAAGGAGAGAAGGACGCTGATGTGCTCGAACATGTTGCCCCGGTGCTGTCAGCTACGCCATCTCAGCGTGCGTGGCTTCACCGGATTCACGAAGGGCGTGCCGTTCGTTACCGACTCGGCCCAAGCCTTCTTGAGGCGGTGGTACCACATCGCCGGAACGTCCGAATCCTGGATGAGCATCAGCGGCGGATTGAAGGCGAGGCCCTGTTTCTGGAGCTCCACGATGCGGCGATCGTCGCCGAGGAAGGTGGGGCCGAGCGCCATGAAGAAGGGTTTCAGGAAGCCGAGCCATGCGGGCCAGAAGAAGATCTGCGTCACCTGCGTGGAATCCGCCGTCATCGGCGTGCAGACGGTGAGGCCGGAAACATCCACCTGCCGGCCGAAGATGGTGCCGCGGATGTTCTCGAAGCGGGTGGAGGGAAGTTCGAAGGTGATCTCTGTCGAAACATCCGCGCCGCCGATGATCTTGTAGGCGGCCTTGCTTGGCGCATGGCGCGTCATCACGAAACCGTTAGGCAGCGGTTCGTAATGCTTCACCTTCTCGCGCGGCGTCACGCGCCACCACCAGCGGCCATGCACATAGGGTGCGTGCGCCGGGTCCATCAGGCCGATAACAGCGTGGTCGATGCCACAGGGAAACAACTGGCTCTCCACCCAGCGCGGCTTCGCATTGGGGATCGGCACGCGCGGCGGTTCGTTCTTCGGCGCTTCGCGCTCGTTCTGCGCGAAATACACCCACACCAATCCATCCTGCTCGCGCACCGGATAGGACCGCACGCGGATTTTCGAAGGATCGATATTCTCCTGCCCGTCCACCGTGGAGGGGATCAGCGAGCACACGCCGTCCTTCTTGAAGCGCCAGCCGTGATAGGGGCACTCGACGGAGTTCTCCGGCATGATCTTTCCGGCCGACAGCGGCACGCCGCGATGCGGGCAGATATCGCGCAGGGCGAACAGATCGCCGTTCTTCATGCGGCCGAGCACCACGGGCTCGCCCAGCAGCATCTGACGCTTCATGCCGCCCGGTTTCAGGTCGCGCGCAAGCGTGGCCATGTACCAGCAGTCGCGCAGGAACGTCGTGTCCGCGCCGGTCTGGACGATCGGCTCGGCGTTCATTTCTTCGCCGCGAGGGGCTTTAAGAGAGAATCCAGCGTGGTCATGAAAAGCTTGCCCTTGTAGTCCGGCAGCTTATAGGCCCATCCGTCGGCATGCGCATCTATGGCGCGGGCTTCGCGGGCGGCGTCCGGCTTTCCGGGTTCGCCCTCGGCATAGACAACGGCCCAGAAATCGGGGCCTTGCGTGACGATCTTTACGGTAACCACAAGACCGTCGAAGGTGCGGGTGACGACGCGTGGGGCGCTGGAAAAGTCAAAATCCGTGGCGGGCCGCACATCATCGAAGCTGAAGCCGGTGATCGCCTCGGCCACGCTGTCCGCCGCGCCGGGGTAGGCGATCTCGCGGCCCGCGGGGATGGGCGCGAGGGTGAAATCCGGATCGTTGGGCTTGTCGCGTCTGATCTCGAAGCCGGGGCCGCTGATGGGTGTGACGTCCACGCTCTGAATGCGCGCGCGGTCGATGCTGATGACGTTCTTGTCCAGCCAGCTTGCTGCATCGCTCTTGGGTTCGAACACGCTGCGCGCCAGCCAGCTTTGCGTCTCGCCGGGCTTGCGGATGAAGATTCCCGCCGCGCCGCTGGAATCGCCGATGTCGGTTTCCTTGCCCATGATGAGCGAGGCGAGGATAGCGCCCTTGTCGTCCAGCACTTCGATCAGCGTGCCATTGCCCTTGGGTGGCGCATCGACGGCGATCTTGCCGTACCAGTCGGCACGCGCGGTTGCCGGTTCGATGGTTTGCAGCGCGGCGAGGCCGACCACCGTGGCGCGCAAGGTTTCAAACGAGGCGCGGTAGTTGGAATGTTGCGGCAGCACCCAGCCCTTCTGCGGATTGAACGTGATGTCGAGAACCCCATGCGCTTTGGAGACGATGTGGATGCGCGCGACCTTGCGCACCTGTCCGGGCAGTTTCGGGAAGACGGTTTCGACTTCCGTCTTTTCTCCGGTCATGGCCGCCTGATGCCAGATGCCAAGCGCGGCGAGCAGGATCGAGACCAGTGCAATGACGGCGAGGATCGCCAGATTGCGGCGGCGCGGATCGGATTTGAGCGCGGCGATCATGCCGACACCGCCCGGGCGCGGCGGCGCCTGCGAATGAAGGCCAGAACAAGCGCGAAGAGCGCGACCAGGATGGGCACCAGCGCGATGTTGATGAAGGCGAGCACGCTGCCCAGCGCGTCAATGTCGCTGCGCAGCCGCGCCTGCACATCGCGCAATTGCGCGCGGGTGTCGATGAGGTCGCGCTTGAAGCGCTCGATCTCATCCTTCTGCGCCGGCGTAAGCGTCTTGGCATTCTGCCCGTTCGCGGCCTGACCCTGTTCCAGCGCGTGCAGCCGCTGCTCGGTGTCGGAGAGGCGTGCCTGCAGCGCGTCTGCTTCCTGCTGATATTGCGCCTGCGCTTCGGCCTGCATTTGCTTGACGACCGTGAAGGGGCGATCGCTGGAGGCGCGGGTGCGCAGCGAAATGAGATCGGACGAGCCGGTGAGGTTCTCCACCGCGTTCAGCACGAAGGCGGCGTTGTCGGCGAAAGGCGAGGCGACGCGTTTGCCGAAGAGATCCTGCGTGCGAACCCAGAAGCGGTCGTCGAAGATGTCGCTATCCGCGAAGACGATGACGTTGATCGATTTCGCCGCCTTGATCTTCGCCGTTTGCGGGAATGCCGTCTCGGCGGGGCCGGAGATGCGCGCGGCGATCGTGTAGGGCGAGCCGGCGGGATGGATCGCGTTCCACAAATCCTGCGGGCGCGGCGTCGCGCGCACCTGAGCCGCGTCCAGCAGATCGGCCTGATCGGAGGACGATACCAGCGGCGTGAAGGTTGTCGTCGCGCCCTTGGCGGGCGAGAGCGCGCCGGCGCTGGCGAGGTTCATCGCCTGAAGTTGCGCCGTCACCTGATCGCTATGGTCGAAATTGTCTGCGCTCAGATGCAGCCAGATCGGATAGCGCGCGGTGGGATTGCGCGGATCGTTGGAGGTTTGCACCTGCTGCGCCAACTTGCGGTCGGCAAGAACTTTTTGCGCATTGTAGACGACCCCCCAACTCTTCAGCAGCGACGGAAGATCGGAAACGGACGGCTCGCCGCCACCGCTTGCCATCGAGGCCATTTCCGAATTGGGATCGACGAAGACCAGCGCGCGGCCGCCGCCCAGCACGAACTGGTCGATGGCAAGCGATTGCCGGGCGTTGAGTTGAGACGGCTGCGCGATCAGCAGCACATCGACATCCGGCGGGATCGTGGTGAAACCCGGATCGAGCATCTGTGTGTCGTAGCTCTGCTTGAGCTGCGCATAGATCATGTTGGGCTGCGCCGCGCCGCCGGACATCATCGCCTGCATCCCGCCGCCATCCAGATTGAGGCCGGACAGGATCGCGATCTTCGCCTTCTTCGGGTTGGAGAGACGGTAGATCAGCGAGGACAGATCGTATTCGAGATAAGGCTCGCGCTCGGTGGTGAAGAACGGCACCGCTTCCTTGTCGCCAACCGTGTTGCTGGCGACGAGGCCGAAATAGACGGAGCTGCCGCTATCCGTCGGTGCGCCGGTGAGGCCGTTAGCCGTCGCTTCGTCCTCCTCGGGTGTGAAGGGCTCCGGATCGACCTCCTGGATGACGATCTTGCCGTCGCTGCGCGCCGCATATTCTTCCAGAAGATCGCGCACGCGCCGCGCATAGGCGTCGATCTGCGCGTAATCAGCGGCAACCTTCTTGGAATAGAACAGGCGCAGCGTCACCGGTTCCTGCAGGTTGTCGATGATGTGCTTGGTGCCGTCCGACAGCGTGAACTGCCCGTTCTCGGTGAGGTCGAGTTTTGTGGAGGTGAGCCCCGTATTCGCCGCGATGTTGATGGCGACGAAGATGACGGCCGCCAGCACAATGGCGGCGATGGCATAGACGCGGCGTGAAATGGGCTTCATCGCGTCACCCGCTTCAGGTCGATGACGACGATGTTCACGCACAGGAACAGCGCAATGAGCGTGAAGAAATAGATGACATCGCGCAGGTCGATCACGCCGGCGGTGATGGCGGAGAAATGGGTGAGGAAGCTGAACGAGGCCACGGTGTTCAGCAGAACCAGCGGCGCCCAGCCCTGGAAGAAATCGAGCACGAGGGGCGCGCCGGATACGGTGAACAGGAAACACACCACGACACTGACGACGAAGGCGATCACCTGATTGCTTGTCATGGCGCTGATCGCGGCGCCGATGGCGAGATAGCCGCCCGCCATCAGGAAGCTGCCCACATAGCTGGCGAAGATCACGCCGTTATCGGGGCTGCCGAGGAAGTTGACCGTCAGCCAGATGGGGAATGTGAGCGCGAGCGCGATGCCGGTAAATGCCCAGGCGGCGAGGAATTTTCCGACGACCGTGGCCCAGAGCGGAACGGGAAGCGTGAGCAGCAGCTCTATCGTGCCGGTGCGGCGTTCTTCCGCCCATAGCCGCATCGCAATGGCGGGCACAAGAAAAAGATAAAGCCACGGATGATAACCGAAGAAGACCGCCAGATCGGCCACGCCATTGGCGTAGAAGTTGCCGATATAGAATGTGAACGCTCCCATCGCGAACAGGAAAATGACGATGAAGACATAAGCCAGCGGCGTCGCGAAATAGGTTGCGAATTCGCGGCGGAAGATGGGCCACACCTGTTTCATGCGCGGCCCTCGCGCGCGCGCGCCGCGTCGTGTGTGGTGAGCGCCCGGAACACTTCATCGAGGCGGCCGGGTTCCGCGTACAGCTCTTTCACGTCCCATTTCAGGTCGAACGCCATGCGGCTGATGTCTTCCACCAGCAGCGCACCGCTTTTGGGGAAGGCCGTGAGCTGTACGGAGCCGTCGGCGTTTTGGCTCTGCTCGACGCTGGTCACGGACGGAAGCGATTTCAGCTTTGCCAGCACCGCATCCGCGCTTGGCGGCGGCAGGATGAGCGTCACCGCATTGTGATGGTGCGAACGGGCGAGAAGCTGTGCCGGCGTGCCGTCGGCGACGACGCGGCCGCGATCGATGATGACGGCGCGGGTGCAGATTGCTTCCACTTCCTCCAGCAGATGCGTGGAGACGATGATCGCTTTCTCTTTCGCCATGGCGCGGATGAGTTCGCGCACGGAATGTTTCTGGTTGGGATCGAGGCCGTCCGTCGGCTCGTCCATGATGAGCACCGGCGGATCGTGCAGGATCGCTTGTGCAAGACCGACACGGCGCTTGAACCCCTTCGACAGCGTGTCGATGGGCTGGTCCAGAACCGGATCGAGATCGGTCTTCGCCACCGCCGCCTCCACGCGCGCCTTGATGTCCGCGCCTTCATAGCCGCGCACGCGCGCGATGAAGGCGAGGAATTGGAGCGGCGTCATCTCGCCATAGGCGGGCGCGCCTTCGGGCAGATAGCCGATGGTCTTCTGTGCGGCGAGCGTGTCCGTTTCGATATCGTGACCGCACACGCTTACGCGTCCGGCGGTCGGTGTCAGAAAGCCCGTCACCATTTTCATGGTGGTGGATTTGCCCGCGCCGTTCGGGCCCAGAAAACCCAATACCTCGCCCTTTCCGACCTTGAGGTCGATCCCGGCGACGGCGGCGACGGCGCCGAACCGTTTGGTGAGGCCTTCGATTTCGATCATCGGCCCAAAGGCTGGAAAAGTTGCATGGGAACGGCTTAACGGGAATCGGGCGAAAACCGCAAGAGTAGGTTCCTTAAACGTCGGTCATGGGGCCGTTTCCCAAGGTCTGGCGCGTCAAAAGAGAAACAAAATCGCTTGAGGTTGCGATTGAAGATTTGATCGCCGTCCCAAAGCGCGGAGAATGCGAATCCTTCATCGCGGAGCATTTTGTGATCGATATTCCGGTTCTGGTTCGCACCGTCACCGTCGGCATTGTTCTGCAGGTCCTGCTCATGGTGACGGTGCATTTCAGCCCTTATGTCGCCGAGCATGTGTTCCTGTTCGGCGGCATGACGATCTGCGCCGTGGCCGGCTATCTCTACGGCATGGATACCGGAAAGGGGTATTTCACCAGCGCGACCATCGCCGCGATCGTGGGCGGCGTGGCCGCACTCGCCGGCGTGGGCCTGTCCGTCACGCTGCGCGACGCGCCGGCGCATATCGTTCCGATGTTCACGACGATCTGCGTGGTCACGGGCGCTGTCGGCGGACTGTTCGGGCAGATGTCCGCCAACCTGCGCAAAATGCACGGACGTTAGACCCGCAGCGTCAGTCCGCCATCGACCACGAGGCCATGCCCGGTGACAAAGCCTCCATCATCGCTCGCCAGGAACAGCGCGGCGCGGGCCAGGTCGATGGGCTGCCCCAGCCGCCGCAACGCGGCTTTCTTCGCCCAGATTTCCGCCACATCTGGCCGTGCGTCCCACAATCCGCTGGTCATGCCGGTGCGGATCGCGCCGGGTTCGAGATAATTCGCGGTGATGCCGAATTTTCCCAGTTCCAGCGCGAGCGTGCGCGTAAGCCCTGCGACGCCGGCTTTCGACGCACAGTAAGCGGCGAGGCCGTAATCGGTCCCTTCCGCCATCACCGATGCGACATTGACGATGCGCCCGGCCGGCGACTCTTTCAGATGCGGAAGCGCTTTCTGGCAGATGCGCATTTGCGCGGAGAGATTCACGTTCAGAGTCCGCTGCCAGACGTCCTCCGTGAGTTCTTCGATCCGCATGCTGGAGGAGATGCCCGCATTGTTCATCACGATGTCGAGCCGGCCGAAGCGTTTCACCGCTTCGCTCACAATGGCATCGGCGGCATCCATGTCGCCCACGCTCTTCTCGAACGTCACCACATTTGCGTGGCTCGCGCTCAAATCTTTGCCCGGCAAATCGACAGCGAGAACCTTCGCGCCTTCTTGCGCGAACAGTTGGGCGGTGGCTTTGCCGATGCCCGATGCGGCGCCGGTGACGATGGCGGCGCGGTCTTTCAATCGCATGACGCTCTCCCGATGGCTTTCGGAAGAGGGTGACGTGAAGTGGGGGGAAAATGAAATGTCGGCTGACCAGGGCAGCCCGGTAGGGGCTGGGGGGCAGATGTCTTCCGGGTCACCACGAAACGCGGCCAGCCGACGAAGGAGTTTTGGCCGCCAAAATCGGCCTGAAAAGGTTCAGAAAACGGCCTTTTCGTGTTCCCCTCAGGGAATGACTTGTATATTGATGACTATTTGATTATTCTGCTGTGACAAATTTGGGATGACAACCATGGGCCGCATGATCCGCGGAAGCGATCAACTGGAAGCATATGTGGACGCGAATGGCGCGCGCGAAACGCCCGCACAGATTCGCTGCCGTGAAGAAACCGCGGGCATGCCGCTGGCGATGATGCAGATCGGCGCCGACCAGGGCGCATTCATGGCACTTGTTGCGAAGCTGATCGGCGCGACGCGCTATCTGGAGATCGGCACTTTCACCGGCTACAGCGCACTTTCGGTTGCGCAGGCCTTGCCGGCGAACGGCAGAGCCGTCTGTCTTGATGTGAGCAAGGAGTTCACCGACCGCGCCCGCAAATATTGGAAAGAAGCCGGCGTGGACGGAAAGATCGACCTGCGCCTCGGTCCCGCCGTGGACGAGATGGACCGGATGATCGCGGCCAAGGAAGGCCCATTCGATTTCGTCTTCATCGACGCCGACAAGCCGAACTACGACGCCTATTACGAACGCGCGCTGAAACTGGTGCGGCAGGGTGGATTGATCGCGCTGGACAACATGCTGTGGAGCGGTGCGGTTGCCGATCCGTCCAACACCGATACGAACACCGTCGCCATTCGCGCGCTGAACAAGAAGATCCACGCCGATGACCGCGTGGACATATCGCTCGCCACCATCGGCGACGGGGTGATGCTGGCGCGGAAGAAGTAGGGCTTGTAGCCGGAGCCACGGCGCACCACATCCTCGTCGGTGTGGGACGAGCGAGGAGCGGCGTCGTGAGATCATTCGTGGTGGCAGCGGTTATGGCGCTGGCTTGCATACCGGCTGCAAGGGCCGCCGACGCACCCAAGCCCACCAACCGCGCCGAAGCCACCGATGTCATTCGCCGCTTGCGCCGTATCGTGACGCCGAACGGCATCGAGCGCGCCGAAAAAGTCCGCATCGGCGGCATCGATCAATGGGTGACCGTTCGCGGTGATGATCGCCGCAATCCTGTCTTGCTGGTCCTGCATGGCGGGCCCGGTTACGTCGAGATGCCGTTGAACTGGTGGTATGCGCACGGTTGGGAAGAGTACTTCACGGTCGTGGAGTGGGATCAGCGCGGTGCGGGCAAAACCTATCTGATCAACGATCCGAAGGCGGTCGCGCCCACCATGACGCCGGCGCGCTTCAACCAGGATACCGACGAGATGGTTCAGTGGCTGCGCAAGAATCTCGGCAAGCAGAAGATTTTCGTCTGGGGTCATTCATGGGGCAGCTATCTCGGTATCGAGCTCGCACTGCGCCATCCTGAATGGCTCTATGCCTATATCGGCACCGGGCAAGCGGTGAATTCTCCCGAAAGCGAGCGGCGCAGCTGGGCCTATTCGATGAAAGCGGCGCAAGCCGCGCACAATGAGACGGCCATCAAGGAGCTCCAGTCCATTGCGCCCTATGCGGCGCCGGGAAAACCGATCGCACTCAAGGACGCCATGATCACGCACAAATGGGGCGACTATTTTGGCGGCGTGATGGCGTACCGAACCTCGCAAGAAGACGAAAGTCATGCGGGGCGCCTGTCGCCTGATTATACCGACGCCGAAGCGCCGCACATCTTCGACGGCAACGATTATTCGGAGCGTTTCCTGCTGGACGGTGTCTTGAACCTGAACATCAGCGATCAGACAGATTTCAAATGCCCGATCCTGCTGTTCGAGGGTCGTCATGACCGCACGGTCAATTCCGATGTGGCGCATGAATGGTTCGAGAAGATCAAGGCTCCCCGCAAAGCCTTCGTCTGGTTCGAGAACTCGGCGCATGAACCCGAGTCGGAGGAGCCGGGGAAATTCCTGCTCTCGCTTGTCCAATATGCCCGTCCCATCGCAGCGGAAGCCGGCGACGTGGCGCCGTAGAGAACGCTTGCGGCCCGGAGATTGAAGGATCACACTTCGTGTAATGGCAGAGGAACCCATAGCGTTCCTCCGCGCGGGACAACGCTCAACCGCGCGGACGGGACATTGGAGCGGCGGCTTTACGGCGGCGCAGGTGCGCTATGACCGGCGCGAGCTGAACCAGATTCTCAATATCTATGGACGCATGGTCGCCGCCGGCGAATGGCGCGATTACGCGATCGATTTCGGAGATGACGCGGCGGTGTTCTCCGTCTTCCGCCGCACCAGCGAGATGCCGCTTTATCGCGTGGAAAAGCGGCCACAGCTTCGCAACAAGCAGGGTATGTACGCCGTGATCGACGCGGGCGGCCGCGTTCTCAAACGCGGGCATGAACTGGAAAACGTGCTGCGGGTGTTTGCAGGAAAACTGCTGAAAGCGCTTTCAAACGAATAATCTTTCCTCCTCCATAAACGGAGGAGGAAATCATGCGCTATTTCCCGTTCGCCCAGTCCACCGCATCCTGCTCGACGCGCTTGATCCAATCGTTCTTCTCTCGATTGTAGGCTGTGGTGTCGCCCGGCTGCAGCGATGCGGCGCGCAGCTTCTCCATCTCATACGCCTTGGCCACGAATGGGTGGCTGCGCAGATAATCGCGGAAGGCGAGCATGCGGATGGCGTTCTCGTTGTTCGGGCGGAAGAAGTGAAGCTGGAAAATGCGCTTGCCGGTTGTGGGATCGGCCTTGGAGCAGAAGCGGCGGCCTTCCAGTCCGAACTCGCCATGCCATTTGTAGCCGAGGTCGCGCACGATGTTTTCCTGACTATCGAGCACCGCAAGGTCGCGGACATAGGGCATCAGGTCCACGATGGGCTTTGCCATGATGTTGGGGATCGACGTCGAGCCGACATGATGCACGGCAATAAGATTGTCGCCCAGCGTCGCTTTGAGCTGCGCGGTCTCTGCGGCGGCCATCTGCGCCCATTCCGCCCGGTGCGGGACGAGTTCGACAGGGATGACGGAGGGTTTTTCTTCCATGGTTCCCCATAACCAAAAAGCCCCGGTGTTTCCACCGGGGCTTTGTCAGTTGGGCCGGTCCTTAGCGGCGATTGCCCATTAGGCGCAGCAGCATCAGGAACAGGTTGATGAAGTCCAGATACAGGCGCAGCGCGCCGAAGATCGCCTTGCGGCCGGAGGTCGCGTCGTCGTCGCTGGCGGCGTAGCTGTCCTTGATCGACTGGGTGTCATAGGCGGTGAGGCCCGTGAAGATCAGCACGCCAGCCACCGAGATGATCCATTGCAGCATGGCGGACTGCCAGAAAAAGCCCACCACCGAAGCGATGATGATGCCGATCAGGCCCATGAACAGGAAGTGGCCGAAGCTGGTGAGGTCCGACTTCGTCGTGTAACCCCACAGGCTCATCGCGCCGAAGGTGGCGGCGGTGATGAAGAACACCTGCGCGACGCTGGCATAGGTGTAGACCAGCAGAAGCGAGGCGAAGGTCACGCCGATCAGCGCGGCATAACCCAGGAAGCTGGCCTGGGCGGCCGCCACGCTCATCTTGTTGATGCGGAAGCTGAGGAACATGACCAGGCCCAGCGAGCCGAACATCAGCACCCACATCAGCGGGCCGAACAACATTGTTCCGAAGCTGGTGAGCATGATGCCGCCCGGCAGGATCGCGGCCTGGCCATTCGCCAGATGGGCGGCCTTGGCCGGGTCTGTGGTCACGGCAGCCAGGAAGGTGATGTAAGAGGCGATGCCAGTAACTACCAGGCCCGCCAGCATGTAATTGTAAACGCGCAGCATATAGGCGCGCAGACCCGCGTCGATAGTATCGACGGTCGTTGAGGCGCGTGCGACGCGATTGTCGAAATCAGCCATGGATTCTCCTTTGCCCGCCGGTTTCAGCGAGTCCCTTGTAATATGGTGCTTCGGGAGAGGGGGATCAAGTTGCCGGATTTGCTCGAAAATGGCGGCGGCATAAGGACATGACGGCCACGTTCACAATTGTCGCGGACTGCGCCGCCTATGCCGACGGCATCGCTGCGGTTACCCGCGCGGCGTTTGCGAAGGAATATGGCTCAGGTGACGGCGAAGTCGCGGTGATCGCGGGCCTGCGCTCCGGTGGCGATGTCATCGTGGAATTGGCGGCGCTGGAAGGAGAGGCGGTCGTTGGCCATGCGATGTTCAGCAGAGCGACAGCCGCACCGGCGACCCTCCGGGTGGCTGCCATCGGTCCTGTTTGCGCACGCATCGACCGGCAGAAAGGCGGCATCGGCTCCGCGCTGATCCGTGAAGGCCTGGCGCGTTGCAAGGCGTTGGGTTTTGACGCTGTGGTTCTGCTGGGCGCCCCGATTATTACAAAAAATTTGGATTCACGCGCGAGGCCGCACGCGGATTTGAATGTGAATATTCCGGAGAACATTTCCAGGCGCTGGAATTGACCGGCGGCGCACTTGCGGGCGGCCGGTGGAAGCTTACCTATCCAGCAGCGTTTGCGGGCGTCTGATGGCAAGAGGGGCACATTCATGAAGCGCGTTCACGCACTGGCCGTTGCGGTGCTTCTGGCGTTCGCGCCGGCGGCGCAGGCGCAGACCGCATCCGGCTCCCTGGATGCAAAATGGAGCGAAGGCGCGCAGGATTGCAAAGCCCATTTCGAGCCGCCGCTTCAGGTCCACCGTTACAACGCGACGACCTACATTCTGCGCGAGGATCTCTGCAGCACCTTCGAAGCGCCGTTCATGTATCTGCTGATCGGGCAGAAACGAGCCTTGCTGATCGACACCGGCGATGTCGCCGATCCGAAGGCGATGCCGCTGGCGAAGACGGTGACAGCGCTTCTGCCGCACGGGTTGCCGCTGCTGGTCGTTCACACGCACCGCCACATGGATCACCGTGCCGGCGATCCGCAATTCGCCACGCTGCCGAATGTGCAGGTGGTGGGTTACGATATCGACAGCGTGAAGCGGTTCTACAATTTCACGCCCTGGCCCGAAGGCGTTGCACAGGTCGATCTTGGCGAGCGTGTGATCGACGTGTTGCCGACGCCGGGCCATAATGAAACCGAAGTGTCGTTCTACGATCGCAACACGGCGCTGTTCTTCTCCGGCGATTTCCTGATGCCGGGACGGCTGCTTGTCGATGATGCGAGCGCATATGTTGCCAGCGCCAATCGCGCGGTGGCTTTTCTCAAGGATAAGCCGGTGCGCGCCATCCTCGCCGGGCATATCGAAATGACGGCAGATGGCGGACTGGAGCCGTGGGAGTCGCAATATCATCCCAACGAACGTGCGCTGCCGATGACGAAGGCGGATCTGCTGGCGCTGCCTGCCGCGCTTGCCGGCTTCAACGGATTCTACTTGCAGAGTGGCAAGTTCACGATGATCAACTCGCTGAACATCTTGGACGTGGGCGGTATAGGCGTATTGATCGTGATCGCGGGCCTGATCTGGTTCCTGATCCACTTCTTCCGCCGCCGTCGCCGCGCGCGTTTGGCTTAAGGGGCGCGGAGCAGAGCCGCAGGCTTGGCCGATAACGCAGCCCAGGCCGCGCCCAATCCGAACAGCAGAGTCGCCGCGCCGCCGCCCGCCACCGTCAGCAACGCAGCGCCCGCATCGAATACAAGATCGACGTCGAAGACATATTTCGTCACCAGCCACGCGCCGAGCGTTCCCGCCGCCAGCGCAATCGCGCCGGTGATGACGCCGATCAATCCGTATTCGATGGCATAAACCGAAGCGATGCGCGCCCGCGTGGCGCCGAGAACCTTCAGCACCGTGGAGTCATAGAGCCGCGCGCGCTGGCCCGCGCTGATCGCGCCCGCCAGCACGAACAGCCCGGCAAGAATGGTGACGAGGCTTGCCGCGCGCACCCCGTCCGAAAGCTGCTGCAGCAACCCGTTTACCGCCGCGATGGCGTCTTTCACGCGTACCGTGGAGATGTTCGGAAATTTGTCGGTGACGGCGCGGTACATCGCTTCTTCGTCCGCGCCTTCCACGCGCACGGTGGCGAGATAATCATGCGGCGCCTTGTCGATGATGCCGGGCGAAAGGATCATCACGAAATTCTGCCGCCCATTGCTGAAATCGACATGGCGGAAACTGGTGACCGTGCCTTTGAGCTCACGGCCCAGCACGTTGAGCGTCACCGTGCTGCCCAGCTTGAGGCCAAGACCGTCGGCGGCTTCCGCATCGAAGGAGATCTGCGTGTCGCCGGAATAATCGGCGGGCCACCATTTGCCTGCCGTGATCTCGGTATGATCCGGCGGCGTGGACGCATAGGTGATGCCGCGATCGCCGTTCAGCACCCATTTGGCGCTCGCTGCGGCTTTCACATCCTTTGACGGCACGCCGTTCAGCGCCGTGATGCGCCCGCGGATCATGGGCGAGCGGCGATAGTCGGTGGCCGATTTGAAACGGTGGATGACGGCGTCAAACGCCTGTGTCTGGCCGGGCTGGATATCGACGAAGAAGAAGCTGGGTGCCGTGCCGGGCAGGCTGTCCTTCACCTGTGAGGAAATCGTGTTGTCGAGCAGCGTGACGGTGGCCAGCAAGGTGAGGCCGAGCCCAAGTGCAACGACAACGGATGACGTCGCCGCGCCCGGGCGCGTGAGGTTGGCGAGCGCCAGCCTGAACGTCGTGTTCCGGGGACGCGGAATTTTCCGCAGGCTCCAGCGCAAACCCATCGCGACAACACGCAGGATCAGAAGCGCGCCCGCCGCGCCGGCGATGAACCACAAGGCAAAGGCGGGATAGGGCGAGATGACCGTCGCCAGAACGATCACGACCAATCCCGCGAGCGCAGCGGCGATGAGATAAGGCACACGGCCGCGCGCATGGACCGGCGCGACGATATCGCGGAAGAGACTCGCGGGCGCGATCTCCCGTGCGCGCGCCAGCGGCGGGATCGAGAAAGCAGCGGCGGAGAGAATGCCGAAGATCGCGGCGAGGATCAGCGGGCCTGCATAAACCGTGTAGATCGCTGGCGCGGGAATCTCGTCGCCGAAGAAATGGCCGACGGCGAAAGGCATGATCGCGCCGAGTATCAGTCCGGTCAGCACCGCCAGCAGCGCAATCGCCATCACCTGCAGGAAGAAGGTGAGGAAGATGAGCCCGCCTTCCGCGCCCATCGATTTCAAGGTCGCGATCTCTTCGCGTTTGCGGTCGAGGAAGGCGCTGACCGCCTGTCCCGCGCCGACGCCCGCAACGGCGAGCGCGGTCAATCCCACCAATGTCAGGAACATCGAAACCTGTTCGATGAAGCGCTTTGTGCCCGGCGCGGCATTGGTGCGGTCGCGCAATTGCCAGCCCGCATCGGGGAAAGCCGCGTCGGCCTGTTTGCGGAACGCGTTCACATCCGCGCCAGGCGGCATCGCCACGCGATAATAATAATCGATCAGGCTGCCGATGGTGACGAGGCCGGTGCGCTTGAGCGCATCCATCGACACCATCACATGCGGCCCGAAGCTGAACCCGCCGGACAGCCGATCCGGTTCGCCGGTGAGCACGGCGCTGATGCGGAAATCCTGCGTGCCGATGCGCAGCGTGTCGCCGCGCTTCATGTGCAGATGATCGAGTAGCGTCTGCTCCACCGCCGCGCCGCAGATTTTGCCGCTGCATCGCAACGCATCCGTCAGCGGTGTTGCGGGCGCAAGGCCGACGCTGCCGTAAAGTGGATAGGCGTGGTCGATGGCCTTGATCTCGATGAGCTGCCGCTCCGCTTCCGCGCCGTGTTTGATCGCGTAACCCATGCCGCGCAGCATCGCGATTTCGGAGACCTTGCCATGTTGCGCAAGGAAAGCGTGTTCCTGCGGCGTCGTCTCGCGATGAACAAGCTGCACCGACACATCGCCGCCCAGCAGCACGCTGCCCTGGCTTGCCATGCCCGCCAGCATCGCATCCGCCAGCGAGCCGACACCTGCAATTGCCGCGACACCCAGTACGAGACAGGCGAAGAAAATACGAAACCCCGCCAACCCGCCGCGCAATTCACGCCGCGCCAGCCTTGCCGCGAGCGACAGCGTGTTCATTTGCGCTCATCCGCCACAATGAGGCCGTCCTTCAGACGGACGATGCGGCCGCATTGCTGCGCCAGCCGTTCCTCATGCGTGACCAGAAACAATGTCGTCTTCGCGCGCGTGTGGAGCGCGAACAGAAGCTCGGAGATTTCTTCGCCGGTGTGGGTGTCGAGATTTCCGGTCGGCTCGTCGGCGAACAAAACGCTCGGCCGCGGGGCAATCGCGCGGGCCAGCGCCACACGCTGCTGCTCGCCGCCGGAGAGTTGTCCCGGATAGTGATCGAGCCGTTTGCCGAGACCGACCGCTTCCAGTTCGGCTTTCGCTTTGGCGAACGCGTCGCTCGCGCCGGCCAGTTCCAGCGGCACGGCGACATTCTCCAGCGCCGTCATGGTCGGGATGAGATGAAAAGATTGAAAGACGATCCCAATATGATCGCGGCGGAAGCGCGCGAGTTCATCCTCCCCCATCCTGGTGATGTCCGTGCCCGCGATGGAGACGCGGCCCTGCGTGGGCGCTTCCAATCCCGCGGCGACCATAAGAAGAGAGGACTTGCCGGAACCGGATGGGCCGAGAAGGGCGATGGCCTCGCCGGGCGCCACGCTGAGCGACACGCCGGACAGAATGTTCACCGGCCCGGCGGCGCTGGACAGCGTGAGTCTTATGTCTTGCAGATCGATGGCGGCGGTCATGAGGCCTCGAAGGAAGGCCCCGCAGTCGCGCGAAGCACAAGGGCATGATAGGCGATATGGCATGACATATAGGCGATTCAAGCTGGGTTTGGCGGGGGCACTCGCGTTTCTTTTGCTCGCCGGCCCCGCATCGGCCGCGCCGGTGAAAATCCTCGCCCTCGGCACCAGCCTGACGCAGGGATACGGCCTGCCGCCGGGAACGGAGATTCCCGCCGTGCTGCAGGCGCAGTTGAAAGCGAAGGGCATCGACGCGACTGTGATCAATGCGGGTGTCTCCGGCGATACGTCGGCGGGCGGGCTTTCGCGGCTGGCATGGTCGCTGGCGGATCATCCGAACGCCGCCATCGTGGAATTGGGATCGAACGATGCGCTGCGCGGCATCGATCCGGCATCGACGGCGCGCAATCTTTCCGCGATCGTGGCCCAGCTCACGGCCAAGCACATTCCGGTGCTGCTGCTGGGCATGCAGGCGCCGAAGAATTTCGGGCCGGAATATGAAGCGAAGTTCAACGCGATTTATCCGAAACTGGCGCGGCAATATGATGTGCTGCTCTATCCCTTCGTGCTGGATGGCGTGGCGCTCAATCCCAAGCTCAATCAGGCGGACGGCATTCATCCCAATCCGGCGGGCGTGAAGATCATCGTGTCGAAAATTCTTCCAGATGTTTTGAAACTCATTTCACAAGTACAGACACCCAATGCCAAATGATGCTCCGCTGCTGTTTTCTCCCCCGTTTACGGGGGAGGGGGACCGCGAAGCGGTGGAGGGGGCCCCCTCCGCCTCGCTGCGCTCCGGCACCTCCCCCGTAAACGGGGGAGGAAAGGTGCGACACTAGATGTTCAAGCGGCTTCTTTCCGTCGGCGGGTTCACGCTGCTCTCGCGCATCACCGGCTTCGTGCGCGATATCCTGATGGCATGGATTCTCGGCAAGGGGATTTTGTCGGACGCGTTCATCGTCGCGTTCCTGTTTCCCAGCTATTTCCGCTCCATCTTCGGCGAAGGCACGATCAATCCCGCCTTCCTGCCGCGCTATGCGGCTTTGCATGCGAAGGGTGAGCATCAGGCGGCGGCGCTGTTCGCGGATCGGGTGTTCTCCTGGCAGATGCTGGCGCAGTTGGTGATCCTGATCGCCGCGCTGATCTTCATGCCGTTGCTGGTGCATGTCATCGCGCCGGGCTTCGCGGACAATGCCGGACAGCTTGGGCTGACGGTCAGTCTGGCGCGGATCACGTTTCCCTATCTCATCCTCACCGTCGTCGCGATCCAGCTTTCGGCGATGCTGAATGCGATCAACAAATTCTGGGCCGCCGCCGCGTGGTCGAATTTCCAGAACATCGGCATGATCGGCTGCCTGCTCGCATCGCACTGGTTTCCCAATGCGGCCTATGCCGCCGCCTGGGGCCTGCTGCTGGGCGGCTTCATGCAACTTTTCTTCATGCTCTGGGCCAGCCGCCGCGATGGGCTTTCTTTGCGCATCGCATGGCCACGCTGGACGCCGGAGATAAAAGAGTTCTTCAAATCGCTCGGCGCGGTGACCATTGGCGCGGCCGGCGTGTTCATCGCGCCGTTCATCGACACGATCATCGCGAGCCTTTTGCCCACAGGCAGCCGGACAGCGCTGTATTATGCCGACCGCATCAACCAGTTGCCGCTGGGCGTGCTGGGCATTGCGCTGGGTACGGTGCTGCTGCCGGAAATGTCGGCGCGGCTGGCGCTCAATGACCGCGACGGCTCGGACTCCGCGCAGAACCGCACGGCGGCGCTGTCGCTGTTGCTGATCCTGCCTTTTGCCGCCGTGTTCATCGCCATTCCCGATACGATCATGCGCGGGATCTTCGCGCATGGCGCGTTCGACGCGAGCGCCGCGCAGCTATCCGCCATCGCGCTGGCGACCTATGGCGTGGGATTGCCGGCCTTCGCGCTGACGCGCATCGTCCAATCCACCTTCTATGCGCGGCATGACACCGTTACGCCCGTGCGCGTGACGGTGGCCGCCATCCTCGCCAACATCGCGATGAAGATCGTGTTCGTATGGGGCCTGCATCTGGGCATCGCGGGCGTTGCTTTGGGCACGTCCTTCGGCGCGTGGCTGAATGTGTGCGTGCTGACATGGATCGGACACAAAGGGGGATTGTTGCGCATCAGCCCTTCGTTAAAGCGGGCCATCCTGCCTGTGCTGCTTGCGGCGATCGCGACGGCTGCCGGCGCGTTGATCGCCGTGAAATTCGGCGCGCGCTTTGTGCCGCATATCGGCTTGCACGATGTCGTATTGCTGGCGCTGGCTTTCGTGCTGGGAACGGCGGCCTATGGCGCGGTTGTGCTTCTCTTCCGCAAGCGCCTGCCGTTGGGGCGGTTCGCGGGATGAGGTTGTTCGTTGCGCTTTCCATCCCGGATTCCGTGGCGGCGGGATTGTTTCTGATCCAGGCGGGCATTCCCGGCGCGCGCTGGCAGACGCGCGAACAATTGCATCTGACCTTGCGTTTCATCGGCGAGGTGGATGGACGCGAGGCGAACGATATCGACGATGCGCTGTCCGCCATTTCGAGCCCACGTTTTTCGCTGGCGTTGAAAGGCACGGGCGAATTCGGCGGCAAGAATCCGCATGCGGTATGGGCGGGTGT
>Ga0207705_10000416_pt1 | contig 37461 bp, 33 predicted proteins | sample KBSC13metaG_FD_184314 | JGI IMG/M metagenome (GOLD analysis project Ga0207705, IMG submission 184314) | Corn rhizosphere microbial communities from Kellogg Biological Station, Michigan, USA - KBS C1-3 metaG (SPAdes) (version 2) | ecosystem: Host-associated > Plants > Roots > Rhizosphere > Soil ... | reverse complement strand
CCTAGCGCGAAGTCCACATGGGACAGCCAGCGCGGCATCGTCTTCTTCGTCTGGTGAACGGTTGCGCTCGTCTGTTGCTCGAGGGCGTCGTTCACGTCTTTCAGCGTTTGCGTTCTCATGCCAACTTCCCCGTGTACTTCTCCATAAGACTCCATTCTTCGTCGCCGAAGAATTCCTTCTGCTCCGTATAGAAGTTCGCGGATTTCAGGATTTGGCGGAACGCGTTGGCGTCAGCGGTGTTGAATACGAGCCCGCTGCCCTCAAGCGTCTTTTGCAGGGAGGCGTTCAATTGAATCACGTCTTGTCGTTGCTTCAATGCGCCCGCATTGAGGTGCTTTGAGACGATGTCGCGGACGGTGGGTGGCATCTTTTCCCACGCGGTCTTGTTACCCAACAACCAGTAGCCGTCCCACATGTGGTTCGTCATCGAGCAGTATTTCTGGACTTCATAAAGCTTCGCGGCGTCTACTACAGCCAGCGCGTTCTCCTGTCCGTCGACGACCTTTGTCTGCAACGCAGAATAGACTTCGTTGAAGCTGATCGACGCCGGGGCTGCGGAAAGCGACTTGAACAGCGAGATCCAGAGACGGCCACCCGGCACCCGAATTTTCATCCCCTGCAGGTCGGCAGGAGTCTTGATGGGCTTTGTGCTGGTCGTGATCTGCCGGAACCCGTTGTTCCATATCTTGTCCTGCACGATCAGATTCGCCTTTCTAATAAGCCCGCGAATATGGGCGCCAAGGTCGCCATCGAATGCTGCAAATACCTGGTCATGGTCTTTATATGCGAAGCCGACGCCAGAAATGGATGCCTTCGGAACCAGAGTCGAAAGGGTATTCGCGCCCGAGACCGTATAAAACTCCAGTGCCCCAGCCCGCAACTGCGAGAACATGTCCGGGTCGCCACCGAGCTGATTATTTGGAAACACCCGAAGGTCGACCCGACCGTCTGTCTCTTTTTTAATCGCATCCGATGCCTCTTGGATGCGAACGTTCAGCGGGTGAGTCGCCGGTAGGTTTGTCCCGACCTTATAAGAGAATTCTGCCGCGTTGGCGCGTCGAATCCACGGACCACCCAGGATGCCCGTCGCCGCGACAACGGCTGCTCCGGTTCCGGTGAGGAGAAAGTTTCTACGATTGAATCCCATGTTGTCTCCGACGATTTGGATAAGGGTCCGTGAAGGACTCGCGCTTTGTATGCTTACCCGCCCCTCCCCGACGCGATGGGTCGAAGGAGCGTTTCGGTGCGCTTTTGATGTGACGCGCCGGTCAGGCCGGTGCGTGCATTTAGAGTAGCGGACGTGCCGTCCTTCAACAAACGACTTTATCTCGATCTACGGTGAGAAAAAATCACTGACGCGAACTCGACAGGTGACGGCTTCAACAGACACCGCCGGCGCGAAGCGGCGGCTGCGGACGATGAACACCGTGGCGTGCACTATTGATCGCCACGTACTGGGGAAATCCCGCGCCGGCTTCGCCGCAGCGGCGGGACCCCGGCGTGCGTTTTTTTCACTTGCGAGAACCGCACTCGCAACTAGTCGTAGTCCCCGAAAGTGAGTTTTGAGTTGGCTTGCCCACAGCATGGGCAACGCGTGAGTCAAGTCCCGTGGGGTTTCGGCTACCTAGAATCGGCTCCATCTTCAACGAAGATGGTTCACATGAGCCATTACGATTTTGTCGTGATCGGAGCCGGCGTAATCGGAGCCTCGTAGCCCATTATCTTGCCGCTCTTGGTGCGAAAAGCGTCCTTGTGCTTGAACGCGGCACTATCGGCGCGGGCGCCACGTCGCATCGTCTGCTCTTTTGCGCACTCACTATTCGGTCACGCAGAAGGTCGAATTGGCGCGCTCGTCGTGGTGGGTTCGTTCGGTTGCCGCACGCTGATCAGCGCATCCTCCGTCAGAAGATCTTCATGACACGAAGATTGACGCGCGTCGATTCAAGCGGTCCGTTATGCACCGAGATGTCGTTGCCGTAGATCCCCAACACCTGCCAGGTCTTAGCAGGAAACCACGCGAACCCGACCGAGAATTTCGATGTATTGGTCCGGTCGCCTTGCGATACACCGTTTACATGCGTAAGCCCGCCCATCGAGTAGGACAAGCCCGCACGCACGTCGAAGGTATCCGTCACGTTGTAGCGCAGCCAGGCTTGCATCTGCACGAGCGGGTCCTCGGTCATCGTCGCGTGCGCTACTGTAAAGTCGGTGTTGTGGCCAAACACCGTCACGTCGCCGACCAGATCGAGCGTGAACCGGTCCACGAGCGGCGTGATGTACCCCGCCTGCAAGGCAAACTTCCAGCGGTTTTCCCCGAGATTCAAGGCCCGGTTGTTGTTATAGCTGCCCGTCGGCAAGTAGATGAAAGGGGTGATGCCCAGATAGCGCTTGCTGCCCGGATCGTTGAGCACCCATACCGTCGCCGCGAGAATGAGATCGCCGACGCCGATTGTGTTGCCGAGCGCCTTCAAATTGTTCGTTCCGCGAAGTGTGCCGAACGGCAGCAGAAATTGTGGATCGACCGTGAAATTGCCGAGTTTCATGTAGTGGACATAACGGGCAATGCCGACGTCCGAGCCAAGGCTTCCGCCACTGACCTGATTGCCTCGGGCGTAAATGCGATCACGGTCGACGTGCTGGTAATAGAGTAACCCGAGATTCGTGCCAGGCGGCAATGCTGTGTAATCGCCGGCATCCACGTCGATAGCCATGGCCGGCTTGCCGGCCAATGCGGCGAGGGCCAATACTGCCGCCGTCAACGCACGCTGCGCGCGTCGACTTTTCTTTTCGTTCGTCTTCATCTACCTTTGTCTCCGCTTGTCGATTGAGGCCGAGCTATCCCCTGCCGAACGGTGTTGCGCCGTGGCATGTCCGGCGCGTCGGCTTCGCACCTGGGATCGTTACGGGGAATCAGCGGGCAGCGAAGCGTTCGGCATCGGAGGCGCTTCGCCGCAACGCCTAAGCGCGAACGATTTGCGCGAGCCGCTCGCCGACGATGACGCTAGGCGCCATCGTGTTGCCGGTCGTAATGTTCGGCATCACCGATGCGTCGGCAACGCGCAAGCCACGAACGCCCCGCACGCGCAGCTTCGCGTCGACGACGCTGCCGGCATCACTGCCCATCGCGCAACTGCCGACGAGATGGAAATAGGTGCCCGTCGCATTGCGGATGAAGTTTTCCACGGCGCCCTCGTCAAGCGGGCCGGGTATCACTTCGCGTTTGACGAATTCGGCCATTTCGGGCGAATTGCCGATCTCACGACACAATTGAACGCATCGGATCAGCGCCCTCATGTCTTCCGGTTCGGCGAGATAATTCGGATCGACGCTCGCCGCAGCACGGAAATCGCCCGAGACCAATTTCACGCGGCCTTTGCTTTTCGGCTGAACAAGGCCCGGTGCGAGCGTCCATGCTGCTTTCGGCACCTGGTACTTCTTCGCGATCGTGTCGGTCACGAACGGCACTTCAATTTGAAACGGCTGAAGGTCCGGCACTTTGAGTCGCTCGTCGCTTTTCCAGAACAACGTGCATTCGGCTAGGTTGTTCCGAGGCGGTTGCGCGTCCTTGTACTCCCAAACGCAGCCGCCGAGCAGAATATGATCGCGCAAGTTGCGGCCGACGTTCGGCGAATGCACGGTCGCCTTGATGCCCAATCCGCGCAACTCCTCGGCGTCGCCGATACCCGACAGCATCAGAATCTTGGGCGTGCCCACCGTACCAGCCGAGAGCACGATCTCCTTGTGCGCCGCGATCCGCTTTTCGCGATTCTCATGAATGAAGCGGACCGCACTTGCGCGGTCGCCATCGAGATCGACTCGCAGGACGGTCGAGTCGGTTAGCACGGTCAGATTCGGGCGCACGAGTGCGTGACGGAGATAAGCGGCAAAAACCGTGTGGCGACGGCCGTCCTTGATCAGCGCCTGCGCCATCCCGCACGCACCGGTGCCTTCCATCGCCACACCGTTGATGTCGTCCGTCGAAGGAACGCCGGCTTTGGCCGCAGCCGCCATCATGGCGGGTGCGATCGGATTCGGATTCGGCAGCTTCTCGACGTACACGTTGCCGCCCTTGCCGCGCCAGCGTGACGCCGGCCCCTGCCAGTCTTCGATCTTTCGATAGATCGATAAGACGGACTCGTAATTCCACTGCGGATCGCCTGTGATCTCGGCCCACTCGTCATAGTTAGCCTTGTGCCCGCGTGCCCAAACCATCACGTTGATCGCGCTGCCGCCGCCGATCCCGCGGCCCATAGGCAGCGGGATCGTACGCTGGTTGCAATGCGCCGCGCCGACGTACTCGTGGACGTAACTGGTGGACGTGCCGATGTTGGTCGGCCAAAGCGCCGGGTCTTCGACGCTCTTTTGCTCATTCCAGCCACCCTCTTCGATCAACAGCACGCTGACGGATGGGTCCTCCGACAATCGGGACGCCACGACACAACCGGCCGAGCCCGCCCCCACGACGACATAATCGTAAACGCCCTTGAGCGCGCGAGCATTGTGCTGCTGGTTCGCCACGGCTCGTCTTGCTTCTTCCGCATAGGCAACGGCGGTCGCGGCGGAAAGACCTGCGGTCGCTGCCACCCGCATGAATCTGCGGCGTGTCATCTTCCCGCGAAAGAGCGCCTCCTCCGCACGCGCGAGCATTTCACCCCGGGCGTTATCCGGCTTTTTATCGAGCTCCACTTTCTGTCTCCTTATCTCTATCTTTTTGTGACTGCGTGCTTTCGCGTTCGTCGCGTCAGCGCTCCGGCGACTCAGAACGGATATTCGATCGGCGTTTCTAACTCACTAATCCATTGCGTTTGCGTGAATTCCTCGACATTGGCCGGCCCGCCAAAACGACCGCCGTTACCCGATGCCCCCATGCCACCGAATGGAACCTGAAACTCGTTGTTGACGGTCTGGTCGTTGATATGCACCATGCCGGCGCGCAGCCGGGTCGCAATGGCCATGGCGGCCGATCGCGAGCGCGAATGAATGGCGGCAGCGAGACCGTAGTCGCTCGCGTGCACGAGTTCGACGGCCTCGTCGTCCGAGTCGAATACCGTCACAGGCGCCACTGGCCCAAAAATCTCCTCGTGGAAAGCCGGCATCTGCGCGGTAACGTCGGTGAGTACCGTCGGCTCGAAGTAGCGCCCGTTGCGCTTGCCTCCGACCACGATTTTCGCTCCGGCTGCAACGCTCTCAAGCACGATGCGTTCTACGCGCTCGGCCTGGCGCTCGTTGATCAGCGGGCCTATGTGCACCGGCCCTTCCGCGGGATTACCGACGGCGAGCCGCATCGCGCGCCCGGCCAGCTTTTCGGCATAGACGGCGGCCACACTTCGGTGAACGAGATGGCGCCCCGCTTGCATGCAAATCTGGCCTTGATGCAAGAACGCGCTCCATGCTGCGCAAGATGCCGCTTTTTCGAGGTCCGCATCGGCGAGCACGATCATCGCGTTGTTGCCGCCGAGCTCGAGCGAGACCTTCTTCAGCAGACGCCCGCAGATTTCGCCGATTTGACGTCCGACTGCCGTCGATCCGGTAAATGAGATCATGCCCACTTCGGAATGCCGAACGATGGCGTCGCCGATCGAGGGCCCGCCCGGCAGCATCTGCAGAACACCGGGCGGCAAACCGGCATCGGCAAACAGCTCGGCAATCAATGCGCCGCCTGTTATCGCGCTCTGTAGGTCGGGCTTGAGCAGAACGGCGTTCCCGAGCGCGAGCGCCGGCGCAACCGAGCGCATCGCAAGCAGCAGCGGGAAGTTCCATGGTGCGATGACGCCGACGAGGCCGATCGGGATGCGTCGCCAGTGGTTGGTGCGCCCCGGCAATGCGGACGGGAAAAGCAAGCCGTCGGGCTGCATCGGCAAGGCGGCAGCCATCAACAGCTGCTCATAGGTTGCGTCGAGCTCCCATTGCGCCTTCGGGACGATCGAACCGCATTCCCTGACGTTCCAATCGATGAAGCGAACTGCTCGGGCCTTGAGCAATCTCGCGGCCTCATAGAAGATGGCGGCACGCTTGTCGAACGGTAGTGCCGCCCACGCTCGCTGGGCGACGCGCGCCCTGTTCACGCCTTCTTCGACGTCTTCGCGCGAGGCGATCCCGCTTGTCGCGAGTGGGTTGCCTGTTGCAGGCTCAATGACGGGCGCGGTGCCCCCTCTGGCGTTCACCCAATCGCCGAGAAACACCTTCCCTAGCCAACGTTCGCGGCTTGCGGCATGCGTCATTCTTGTCTCCGGACTTTTCGTCGTTTCTGTTGGAGCGGCGCCGCGCTACAGATCGGCCACCGGTGCGACGATCATCGGGGAATTCAGCGCACCTCGGTTGTCCGGATTTCTTTTATTTCTTGTCTAAAACGTGCATCCCGATTCCGCAGCGGCGCTGTCGGCACGCTCGCTTTCGCGGAACTGGCGGGGGCTAAACCCATAACGTTGCCGGAACAGCCGGCTAAAATGCGCCGCGCTCGAGAACCCGCACCGCCATGCGACCTCGTCGACGCGCAGCCGATCCTGCTTCGATATCCGCAACATATCGCGCGCGCGCTCGAGCCGTTGGTTCCAAACATAGCGCATCAGCGACGTGCTTTCCTCGCGAAACAAGCGGTGCAGATAACTGGCCGAAAGACCCACGCCGCTTGCGATCGTCGCCGCGTCGAGCCCGTCGTCGCCGAGATGCTCGGTGATATAACGTTTGACGCGAAAGCGCACGGCCTCGCTCGTGCGCCCCTGCACCGACGTGTCGCTACGGTTGATGACGACATCCATCAGATCCAGTATCTGCCGGCTCAGCAATGCTTTTGTGCTCGCCTCGAGCCTATGGTGATAAGACGCGATGAGCCGCACCATGTCGCGAACCATCCGCACGTCGGCCGATCCGGGATCGGGCGCGATCCAATGATTGAGTTCGCTGCGGTAGCCTCGCTCGCGAAGCGCCGCTTTAGGGCATGTCAAGACGATAAGCTGCGTCCCTTCGTCGACGGACTCGACAAAGGAACGCGCAGGATCGACGATGACGAGATCGCCCGAGTGAAAAATGCCCTGCTCGCCATTTTGCTCGAACATCGCACGGCCGCAAGTCACGAGCTTCAGGAAGAGACTGTCTTCGCTGACTTCCATGCGGCGCCGAGGGGTAAGGACCTGCCGACTCATGCTGACTTGCGCGACCGTCACTTCGTCGAAATCGCAAACGTCGATCGCCGACTGCCAGCGATCCCCAGATGCAAACTCGCAGCGCAGTCCGTAGACGTTTCCGAGCAGTTCACGCCACAACGGATACGCGGTTGCATTAGGGCGTTGACCGTCGGCGAATACGGTTGGGTAAGCATTCATCGCTTCCTCGTGCGAGTAAATCGAACGGCGACGCGGGATCAGTCGCGTGCATTATAGTGCACGATAAAGCGCGGAGCGAGAAGTTCAATTCATGTATACGCGCAGTCGGGTTAGCCCTATCCCCTCGCGCATCCTGCTTTTTCCCTCTCGTCATCACAATGACCGGATCGTCGTTTTTTAATTGAGCTTCTTGCTGACCAGGCCCGACCCGTGCTCGCCTGAAGAGACTGGCAATTTACGAAGAAAAGCCAGCGCACCGCCGGCAAGCGCTTGCCAAGCGGAATCTGACCATGCCGTGGAAGCGGTGAAGGAGTTCGCATGGGCCAAAAATACGATGTCGCAATAGTCGGGACGGGGACGGCGGCCTCGGTCACGGCGAACGTGTGTCGTGGGGCCGGCTGGAGCGTCGCGATCATGGACTATCTCCCGTATGGCGGCACTTGTGCGCTGCGCGGCTGTGACCCCAAGAAAGTCCTGGTCGATGCGGCAGCAGCGATCGATCATGTCGCCCGTATGCAAGGCAAAGGGCTTGACGCAGGACGCGCTTCTATACGCTGGCAAGACTTAATGACATTCAAGCGCTCCTTCACAGACCCCGTGCCGTCGATGAAGGAGGAAGAGTTCGCCAAAAAGGGAATCGACGTTTTTCACGGGAGTGCTGAATTCCTGGGACCGAACTCCCTATCGATAGGCGACAACGTGGTGGAGGCGCGCTTCATCGTGCTAGCGGCCGGAGTGGTCCCGAAGCCGCTCGAGATTTCCGGCGCGGAACACCTAGTCGATAGCACGCAGTTTCTATCGCTCGAGCAAATGCCTCGTCGGATCGGATTTCTCGGTGGCGGTTATATCGCTGCCGAGTTCGCGCATACCGCGGCGCGCGCCGGCGCGAATGCAACCATTCTGCAGCGTCGGGATAGACTGCTTCCGCGGTTCGACGCGGAGCTCGTAGGGTGGCTCATGAAGACATTCGACGAACTCGGAATCGACGTGCGCCTGAACGCAAACGTGACGCGTATTGAACGTCAAGCAGATGAGTTGATGGTCTCGGCGGTCTCGGGCGGCAAAGAGGAAGTCCTGTCATTCGATTTGCTCGTTCATGCAGCAGGACGCAGCCCCGATCTGACCCGGCTCAAGCTGGATGCGGCCGGGATTGCTGTCGAGCACGGCAGAATCAAACTCAACGACTACTTGCAGAGCGTAACGAATCCGGCGATCTATGCGGCCGGCGATTTCGCTTCGAAAGGCCCGCCGCTTACGCCAGTCGCAAGCCACGACGCAACGGTCGTTGCGGAAAACCTACTCAACGGTAATCGGCGCAAGCCCAACTATGAGGGCATCCCCACCGTCGTCTTCACTGTACCTCCGCTCGCATCCGTCGGATTGACCGAAGACGCCGCGCGTCACCAACAATTGAAATTTCGGATGCAACATCAAAACGCCGAGGGCTGGTATCGAGCCCGCCACATCGGCGAAACGGTGTATGGCTTCAAGGTGCTGATCGAGGAAGGTACCGGCCGGATCTTGGGCGCCCACTTGGTCGGGCCTGGCGTCGACGAAGTGATCAATGTCTTTGCGCTCGCCATCCGGCAAGGAATGACCGCCGAAGCGCTGAAGTCGACGGTGTTCGCCTATCCGACGGGCGCATCGGACATCAGCTACATGCTGTGATCGTTGTATGCGAACGTCGTCATCATTCCCGTTGCCATGTGGTACAGGTGATGACAATGGAATGCCCATTGGCCGGCGTTGTTCGCATCCACAGCGAACGTGACCGCACGCCGCGGCGGCAAGAGCACCGTGTCGCGCACCGCACCGGGGAAACGCCTCCCGTCGATGGCGACGACTTGAAAGTGGTGCCCATGCAGGTGCATCGGGTGCGCCATCATGGTCGTGTTGCGCATCGTCACCTCGACGCGATCCCCATGATCGACCGCAAGGCGCGGCCGTGTCTTCAGCCCCCAGCGATAGCTAGCCATGTCGCCGGTGAGCGCGATTTCGAACGTCTTGCCCGCTTCGCGCGGCGCCAGCGGCGCCAGCGCGCGAAGCCGCGATTCGAGCCCGAGGTCAAGCACCGGACCCTGTCTAACACCGTTGACGACTAACTTGCGGACTGTCGCACCCTGAGTACGCAGCACGATGCCCGCGCGCTCCCTGGCGCCCTCGCGTAACGCGAGGATCGGGAACGCGCCAGTCTCCCCCGGCAGCTGGAGGCGCACGTCGATGCGCTGCGCCATGGAGAGCGGAAAGCGCCGGCTCTTGACAGGCTGGACCGGCTGACCGTCGACCGCGATGAGCGTGCCCTCGAGCTCGCCGAAATCGACCGTAAAGGCTGTCGCCGAGGCGCCGTTGATCACGCGCACTCGCAACCGGCCGCCCCGCTCAACTGACACGATCTCGGGATCGTCTAGCGTGCGGTCGTTCGCCAGATAAGCGTCGTAGTCGAAATCGTTCAAATCTGCCGCCATTGCGCCGCTCATCGGCATCCCGGCCATCGAGCCATGCCCGGATCCGGACATGTCCATGCCTGCCATGTCGTGATCGCCCATCTTCATGTCGCTCATTCCGGTCCCGCTCTCGCCGGAATCTTGGCTCTTCGTCAGTTCCGCGAGAATCTCTTCGGATGACTTGAATGAAAAGTCGTGCAGCAAAATTATGACCTCCTGCTCGTCCCGTTGCGCTTGTCCTCGCTCGGCAACAATCAGCGGCGCGGCGAGAAGTTGCTGCTCCTGTAGCGTGTGCGCATGCATCCAGTAGGTACCAGGACCTCCGACCGGAAAATTGAAACTACGGCTGGCGCCTGCGGCAATCGGCGGGAGCGGCGCGTGGGGTACACCGTCGCTCGGCCACGGGGGCGTCAGGCCGTGCCAGTGAACGCTGGCGGGTTCCCGCGTTTCGTTGCCGAGGACCACGTTGAACGCGTCGCCCTCGCTCAGCCGGATGCCGGGCGTGCCATCGGGTTGCCGGATGCCGTAGACGCTGGCGGCTTGGCCCTTGACCTCGATCGTGCGGCGCACGACGGCCAGCTGCACGGGCGCCGTTCCGGAATCGGCTCCCCCTGGCGCTTCGCCGGCCAGCGCGGCTTGCATCCACGCGGGCGGCAGCGCCAGCGCAGCCGCGCCCGCAACGGCACCCTTGAGTAAGTCGCGGCGGCTCTTGGCAAATTTGTCCGATGCTGCATGAAGCGGCGAATGACTAACGTCTTGCATTGAGATTTCCTCGTCATGGATCGCCCGGCTACCACTCAGGCTGCCGGGACATGTTCAAGCAGGTCGCGCGCGACACGCGCGGCCGATAGGCGTTAAACGAAGAAAATGCGAGGGGGACGCTCAATGCCGTCCGTCAGGAAGCTCGAAGGAGGATCGGAAGCTGGGCGGCCAGCATGAAACGGAAGAATCGCGAGACGGGGTGGCGTGACGTTGGCGCTTGCTGCGACGGTGCCGGCCATGCACGAAGGGCATGCGCCGCATGGGCCTGCTACGTGAAGCATGCTCGTCGGCACGTGGTCAGCATGCGGACAAGGCGTGTTTCGCACCGCAAGACTACCTTTCGACGCGAGAGCGGAACGCTGCGTTTGCAGTGGATGCACGCCGGGTTCCGCGTGCGCCGCAGTCATCGGGATTGCCGTCCCGGATGACAACGGCGCTGCCCCGACCAGCCGGATTGGCAGGCTCAGGATTAGCAGAACAGCAAACAGGACGGGACGCCAGCGGAGCATCGGAGTACGTGTCTCGAAGGGGACGAACGCATTTTAGGCATTTCCGTGGCCGGAAAGTCAAGCTGCCAGCTTCTCCCATTCTCCGGCAAAGTTCGGGCGGTGATCGATGGTAATCAAACTAAAACCGCTCAAGAACACCAAACTGCATGCCGCGCACGGTCGCGCCGGGCCACGATGGCGGCAATCCGACCACGTTCACACCGCGCAGCGTGAAAGTACCGCTCCCGCGATTGCGCAGCCACCCCGCACTCGCATAAAGAAGCACGCGCTTTGAAACCTCGTATTCGCACGCCGCGCTGAACTGGTCAGCGTCATTGCCCGCGCCCGAACGGTCGCGCGCGAACGTATAGCCAAGCGACGCACGAAACCGTGCGCTGGCGGCATAGCGCAACGAGAAAGACGCGCCGTCATCGTGATAACGCGGCGTGCCGCCGTCGCCGTTGAAGAACGACAGGAAAGTCGTCACGCGACCGAATTTGTACGATACCCCGCCGAGATTCGCACGCAATGCGCCGTCGCCGTTCTGCTGCTGATGGGCGAACGAGATACGAAACGGCCCCGTGCGATAAGCGATGGTCTCGATGCTCCCGCCGAGACCGTTACCCCTTGAGCCGCCATCGCGCAACGCAGCCATCAACGTCGCCGAAAGGCCGTGCAGGTCCGGCGAGATCCACGTCATCGCATTGCTTTCGTAAGGGGTGACCTTCGAAAGATTGTCGAGGCCTGAGGCGATCGTGCCCGCGCCGAACGCATCGAGCCCACCCTTGAATGGGATGTAAATCGGCGAATACTGGCGGCCGAAACGGAAAGTTCCCATCGACGAGCCGAGGCCAATCCAAGCCTGGCGATTGAACATCGTGTTCGCGGTTGCGAGCGAGCCGTCCGCCGAGCTAAACCCGTTCTCCAGGTCAAACAGCAGCGTCAGCCCATCGCCGAGAGACTCCGAGCCGCGCACGCCCATGCGCGAGCCGCGGTAAGCCCCGGAATCCATGCGCGCCACCCAGCCCGCGCCGGGATTCGTGATCTCGATGCTCGTGTCCAAGACGCCGTACAGCGAAACCGAAGACTGTGCGTGCGCGGGGATGCACGGCAACGCAACGATGGCCAAGATCGACGCGCGCTTTGCCATTCCCACGACGCCCGCGAAAACCCCGGGGCCGTTGCACGCGGGATGCGCAGCGCTTCGAAGCGCCCCGCCGCGTGCCCGCCTGCGACGCGTGCGCTGTCCACCGGCAGGGCTCACCGATTCGGCAGCGCGTAGGCGACCACGTAGTCGCCGAGCTTGGTTCCGAACGATCCGTGCCCGCCCGCGGCGATCACCACATATTGGCGGCCATCGACGGAATAAGTCATCGGCGTCGCTTGACCACCCGCGGGCAAGCGCCCGCGCCAGAGTTCCTTGCCGTTGTCGACGTCGAACGCGCGAATGTAGTCATCGGCCGTCGCGCCGATGAACGCCACGCCGCCCGCGGTCACGATCGGGCCGCCCAGCATGGGCATGCCCACCTTGAACGGCACCGGAATCGGCGAACTGTCACGCGTGGTACCGATGCGCTTTTTCCAGATGATTTGGTTTGTCTTCAGATCGATCGCTGCCATATATCCCCACGCCGGTTGCTTGCATGGCAGGCCGAACGGCGACAGGAACGGGTTCAGTGTCACGCCGAAGGGCACGCCATATTGCGGCTGCACGCCCACTTCCGTGCCGCTGCCCTTCGCACCCGCTATCGGCTCCATTGGATTGCCGGGGCCGCGCGGAATCAGTCGCGAGACAAACGGCAACGCGATCGGGTTGGCGATGGCGATCTGGCGATCGGTGTCGACGGCGATGCCTCCCCACTCGAACATGCCGAGGTTCCCCGGGAACACCAACGTGCCTTGCAGCGAAGGCGGCGTGTAGATGCCGTCGTAACGCAGCCTATGGAACATGACGCGGCAAACGAGCTGGTCATACATCGTCGCGCCCCACATGTCCGCGCCGGAAAGGTTCTTGCTCGGACGGAACGTGAGATCGGAAAACGGCTGCGTCGGCGCAACGTGATCGCCGGGCGCCGCGCCCTGGGGCACCGGCCGTTCCGGCGCGGGCACGACGGGCGTGCCGGTGCGGCGGTCCAGCACGTAGAGATTGCCCGTCTTCGCCGGGGCGTAGACCACCGGGATGATTTGGCCGTCCTTACCCGTGATATCTGCAATCGTCGGCTGCGCGGGCTGATCCATGTCCCATAGATCGTGGTGCGTGCTTTGATAGAACCAGGCGAGCTTGCCCGTCGATGCATGCAAAGCAAGCAGGCCGCTCGCATAGCGCTCCTGCAGCGCGGTGCGATTGCCGCCCCAGATATCCGGTGTCGAAACGCCCATCGGCAGATAGACGATATCGAGCTTCGGGTCGTAGGCGGCCGGCGCCCACGAGTTCGGCGAATTCCAGGTGTAGTGCTGGCCCGGGGCCGGCATCGCATTCGGATCTTGCGCACCCGGATCGAAGGCCCAGAGCAGCTTGCCCGTGCGCACGTCGAAGCCGCGAATGACGCCCGACGGCTCGCGCGTCGAGAAGTTATCCTCGACCGAACCGGCTACGATCACGACGCGACCGGTGACGACCGGCGGCGAAGTCGGCTCGTACATGCCGGGCGTTGTCACAGGCTCGTTGTGCTGCAGATCGAGGTCGCCGTCGCTGGCGAAATCGGGGCAGCGCTGGCCGGTTTTTGCGTCTAGCGCGTATAGATGGCCGTCGTTGACGGGCAGGAAGATGCGGCGCACGCAAAGCCCGGGTGCCGTGCCCTGGTCGGTTGCCGCACTCGCGGCTTCGCCGCCGTTTGCAGAGAGGTCGGCGTAGGAAACGCCTCGGCAGGTGACGTGCTGGAATGACGGATCCGCCTTCAGCTTGGGATCGAACTTCCATTTCAGCTTGCCCGTTCGCGCATCGAGCGCAAACAGGATCTGGTGTGGCGAGCAAAGATAGAGCATCCCGTCGATCGCGAGCGGCGTCACCTCGTTCGTGATCTCGAGCGGATCGTTCGGTCCTTTCATATCGCCCGTGCGAAAGGTCCAAGCTACCTGGAGGTTCTTTACGTTATCCGGCGTAATCTGCGCGAGCGGCGAGTAGCGTGTGCCCTGCTCCGTACGGCCGTAGGCCGGCCAATTCGCTGCCTCGGCGCCGCTTGCGGGCACCGGGGCGACTGCCTGGGCGCTGAACGTTCCGTTGATCGTCTGCGGGTCGTTGAAGGCCGCATAGGCGAGCACGCCGCCCCAAATCACAAGCGCGCCGATCAATGCGCCCACGGCCGCGCCACGCGGCGGCGAAAGTGCGCGACTATCGACGAACAGCAGCCACAAGCCGAAGAGGACAAGTACGTCGCAGCGCGGGACGAGCGCCCAAAAGTCGGAGCCCGATTCCCACAGCCCCCATCCGGCCGTGCCGATCAATACGACCGCATAAAGCACAAATGCCGCCGGATGGCGCCGCCACATGAGCCAAGCGACGGCGAGCAACGCGATGCCGGTGGCCATGTAGTACGGCGATCCGCCAACCGCGAGCAACCATGCGCCGCCGACGAGTAGATAAAGCGCGGTAAGCCCGCAAAAGACGACGGAAAGGGCGTTGACGATGCGCATCGAACCTTCTCCCTTGTTGACGACTTGAAAGGAGCCCCGCCTTGGCGGTACGTCGCGCCGGACTGACTACGACGCGCCGCAAACTTGTTGTAAGTCTTCGGAATTGCCTTCCGATCGGGAGGGAGACGCAATCATCGTACCTGGGACTACCTGAGGCAGCCCTAACGTTACGGCTTGCCCGTCAAACTGAACAACTCCGCGCGCAACGCTTTTGCTCGGCTTTCGCCGAATTGCCTTTCAAATTCTTTCTGAGCGCACTGCCACGCACGTTTCGCCCGGTCGAACGTCCGCACGCCCTGTTTGGTCAGATTCAGCGTGTGTGCGCGCGTGTCTTGCTCGGACACTCCCGCCTCGACCAGCCCATCGCGTTGCAGTGGCTTGAGCGCACGCAACAGCGTCGTCCGGTCCATCACCAGGGCATCGGCGAGTTCGCTCATCAGCACGTCTTGGCGACGCGACAGCACCGCCATGATCGAAAACTGCGCGGGCGTCACGCCAGTCGGCTTCAAATGGCGTTCGTAACCCTGCGTGAGAAACCGCGTCGCCTGACGCAGCGCGAAGCAGTTGCATGCACCGACTATTTGAATATCGTCCATGACAATCAATTTAGATGTGCATATGCATAGCTGTCAACGTATACTTCCCCGTATCGTTTGACGGCGGCCAAGCATCGGGGACCACACGCGAATGGACTACTTCGACAAACTGCGGATCTTCCGGTCGGTGGTGGAGCAACGCAGCTTCACCCGCGCTGCCGACATCCACGGTATCGCCCGCCCCGTCGTATCGCGCGCGATCGCCGAGTTGGAAACCCGCTTCGGCTGCCGCCTGCTGCATCGTACAACGCGGCAGGTCTCGCTGACCGAGGCGGCGGAGCGAATCTATGAACGGTGTACGGCCGCCCTCGACGAACTTGACTCGCTCGAAGCGGAGACGGTCTCGCACACGCGCGAGCCGGACGGTCTGCTGCGGCTGGTCGCGCACACGAGCGCCGCGCTAAATCGCCTCGTGCCGCTAATCGCGGGATTCAAGGCCGCCCATCCGAAAGTGCGCCTCGACGTCACGCTGACCGAGCGGCCGGTAGACCTTGTCGGCGAAGGTTATGACGTCGGCATCGTCGTGCCGTACATGCTGACAAGCGGGTCAACCGTTATGCGGTTGCTCGAGCGCATCCCGTTCGTCATCGTCGCGACCCCCGAGTATCTGCGCACGCATGGCCGCCCCGCCACGCCTGCAGCGCTGGCCGACCATTTGTTCGTGCCGATGTCGCCCTCGCTGCGACGTCCGGTGCTCGCGTTCCATCACGAAGGGGAAACGCTGTCCGTGCCGTACCGCTTCGATGTCTCTTCGAACAGCCCCGTATTCAACCGGGAGATGGTGATTCGGCATTTCGGGATCGGCGTCGTGCCGAAAGCGCTGGTGGAGGGAGCACTCCAGTCCGGCACGCTCGTCCAAATACTCGAAGATGCCCGCCTCGTCGAGGCGTCCGTCGAAATCAAACTCGCCTATGCGAACCGCGCACTGCTGCCCGCAAAGGTGAAGGCGTTCATCGAACATGCGGCGGCTTATAGCGACAGCATAAGGGCCATGCAGTAACTGATCGAGCAGCGAAGCTCCTTGACTTAGATCGAATCACCGCCGTTCCCTCCCCTGGATTAGATTGGTACATCCACCGTACCAATCTAATCTCTCGATCCCTATCGCTACGGCCCTGTCCGCTGAATAAACTGTGCGTATGCACTGACTTGCCGCGCGGGAGGCGTTCGAACGGCGCTTCGGGCCCTCGCAGGCGGCGCAGTTCAGAAACGAACGCTTCCGAGTCTCGCGCCAGATCCCCGGAATCCGAAGCAATCCCGATCGGCGTGTCGCGTCGATCGCTCAAAACAGTGCATATACACAGGTGAATCGATGGATACGACCCGGACTTCCGTTTCCCGAGAGGCGACTCCCATCGAGGACGTCGTGCGGCAGCGCCGCCGTGTGCCTTGGATGGCGGTTGCGGTACTGGCCGTTGTCGCCGTGGTGATATCGGCAGCGCTCTACTGGGATCTCGTGTTGCGCTTCGAGCAAAGCACCGACGATGCCTATGTCGGCGGCAACGTCACGGTGCTCGCGCCGAAGGTCAACGGCTTCATCGATCAAATCCTCGTGACCGACAACCAGCATGTGAAGGCCGGCGACGTGCTAATCCGGCTCGATGCCCGCGACTACAACGCAAAGCGGGAGCAAGCAAGCGCCGAAGTCGACGGCACGCGTGCAGCGGTGACGGAACTCGAGGCGAAACGACAACTGCAACTCGCCGTGATCGGCCAGCATGTCGCGGAGAAAAATGCGGCGGCGGCGGAGCTGACTCGTGCCACGTCGGACAAGGCACGCTACCGCGAACTCGTGAAATCGGAAGCCGTGTCGAACCAACTCGTCGAGCGAGCGGACGCCGATTATGCCAAGGCGAGCGCCGGACTCGAACGCAGCGATGCCGAACTGCTCGCCGCGAAGCGGCAGCTCGAAGTGCTGAGCGCGCAGCTGACCGACGCGCGCGCACGTGTGAACACCGCACTCGCATCGGAAAAGGTCGCGGCGCTCAACGTCGAGTACGCGACGATCCGCTCGCCTGTCGACGGTTACGTTGGCAACCGCACGGCCCGAGTCGGCATGCTCGCCAACGTCGGCGAGCCGCTACTAGCGATCGTGCCCACTTCGGGCCTCTGGATCGATGCGAACTTCAAAGAAGATCAATTGAAGCGGATGCGCGCGGGCGACCGCGTCGACGTCTCGCTCGACGCGTCGAGCCTGACACTACACGGCCGCGTCGACAGCGTCGCCCCGGCGACCGGCGCGACGTTCAGCGTGCTGCCGCCGGAGAATGCGACCGGCAACTTCACGAAGATCGTACAGCGCGTGCCGGTGCGGGTATCGCTCGATCCGCAGCCGGTGCTTACGAACGTGCTCCGTCCCGGACTGTCGGCGATCGTGACCGTGCATACCGACCGGACGAACTGACTCGGAGCCGATGATGACGACTGCATTCTCAGGCGACCCCGCGGCTCAGCCAACTAAACAGCGCGTGTTCGCATTCGCGTTGATGTGCGTCGGGTTCTTCATGGCGACACTCGACATCCAGATCGTGGCATCGTCGCTGCGCGACATCGGCGGCGGCCTGTCCGCCAGCCAAGACGAGCTGTCCTGGGTGCAGACCGCATATCTGATCGCGGAAATCATCGTGATCCCGATGTCGGGCTGGCTGTCGAAGGTGCTGTCGACGCGCTGGCTGTTTGTTGCGTCGGCGGTCGGCTTCACGATCACGAGCATGTTATGCGGCCTCGCATGGGACATTAACTCGATGATTCTATTTCGCGGGATGCAAGGCGCTCTCGGTGCAGCGATGATTCCGACGGTGTTCACGACCGCGTTCGTGCTCTTCCCCGGCAAGCAGCGGCTGATCGCAGCGATGACGATCGGCGCGCTCGCCTCCCTCGCACCGGCGATCGGGCCAGTGATCGGCGGCTGGATCACCGACCAGTGGTCGTGGCACTGGCTGTTCTACCTCAATCTCATACCGGGCATCGTCGTAGCCGCGCTCGTGCCGCGCTACGTACATATCGATAAACCCGAGCTCAGCCTTTTCAAGCGGGGCGATTATCTCGGCATCGCGCTGATGTCCGGTTTCCTCGGCTGCCTCGAATACGTGCTGGAAGAAGGGCCGCGCAGGAACTGGCTAGGCGATCACGTGATTGTCGCGTGCGCGTGGATCGCCGGGATCTGCGGCTTCTTATTCATCGTCCACGCGCTCACCGCAAAAGAGGCCATCGTCGATCTGCGCGCACTCGCGGTCCGCAACTTCGGGATCGGCAGCCTGCTATCGTTCGTGACGGGCATCGGGATCTTCGTCAGCGTATTCCTGACGCCGCTGTTTCTTGCGCAGGTACGTGGCTTCAGTTCGCTGCAGATCGGGCTCGCGCTGCTGTCGGTCGGCGCGTTCCAAGTGCTCGCACTCGGCGCATATGCGATTGCGTCGCGGTATTTAAGTATGCGTGTGTTGCTGGTGTTTGGGCTGGTCTGCTTCGGTCTCGGCTGCTACTTGTATACGCCGATCACACACGACTGGGGGTGGCAGCAACTGATGCTGCCGCAAGCCCTGCGCGGAATCGGTCAGCAGTTCAGCGTGCCGCCGATCGTCACCATGTCGCTCGGTTCGCTGCCGCAATCGCGGCTCAAGTCGGCCAGCGGCCTATTCAACCTAATGCGCAACCTCGGCGGCGCAATCGGCATCGCGGTCAGCGCGACAATGCTCAACGACCGCGTCAACTTTCACTACCTGCGCCTTAGCGAGCATGTGACGAGCGGACAGCCGCAAATCGAAGCGCTTCTCGGCCAGCAAACCACGTACTTGGCAGGCGTCGCCGGGGACACGCTGAACGCCGCGCAAGCGGGGCTCGCCAATCTGCATCACGCCATCTATCGGGAAGCGCTGACACTCACGTACGCCGACGCATTCTATGCGCTATCGCTGTGTTTCGTTGTCGCGCTGATCGCGGTGATATTTTCCAAACCCATTTCGTCGAGCACACCGCCGCCGGACGCGCACTAAGAGGATTGTCATGAGAAAGCTTCTTGTTGCCGTCGCCGTCAGCGTATTCGCCGCGGGTTGTGCGGTACAGCCGGCGACGCATTCCGATCTGCAACAGTCGGTCGAATCTATTGCGCCCCTCGCGTGGGACACCGATGTGCCGCACACGGCTTCCGACGCGGCTACTTGGTGGGCACAGTTCCGCGATCCCACGCTCGACGAGTTGATCGCGACAGTGCTCGACGGCAACCTCGATCTGCAGGCGGCCGTCGAGCACGTGAAACAAGCACAAGCGCTCACGGCACAGAAACGCTCCTTGTTGCTGCCGGCTCTTGATGCAACCGCGCACGCGGCAGACGCGCGCCAGAATACACCGCCGCCACTGGGGTATGTGAGGCAGGCCGGCGCCGGTCTCGCTCTGAGTTGGTCTCCGGATGTGTTCGGTGGCGAACGGCTGGACCTGCTCGCCGCAAAAGCCGGGCTCGTAGGGCAAAAACATGCCGAGGACGCAATACGGCTCGCGCTCGCGGCGGACGCCGCATCGGCCTATATCGACCTGCGTTGGGCCCAGCAGGAGCTAAGGATCCTTCAGGAGAACGCGAAGATTCGGCAGCGCGCGCTCGAACTCACGCGCAAGCGCCTGGCGTTCGGGCTGTCCACCGACCTCGACGTCACGCGCGCGCAGAACCAGCTCGACGCGCTGCAAGCGCGCATTCCGGCGACGCAGGCGCAAATCGCACACCAGTTCAACTTGATCGCCGTGTATTCGGGGCGCACGCCAGAATCGGTCGACCGTCTCGTGCTCGCGCAGGCTGGCGAGATCCCGGCCCCGCCCGCCGGTATACCGCGCATGCTGCCGTCACAGGCGCTGCTACGCCGCCCGGATGTGCTAACCGCTTACGCCGAGGTTCAACGCCGCGCGGCGCAGGTGGGCGTCGCGAAGGCGCAGCGGTATCCGAAGTTTTCGCTGAACTTGACGGACGGCGTCCTGGCCGCGTCGTACCTAGGATTACCGGCGCTCACCGACAACCTGTTCAGTGCGGCACTGAGCGCGACAAGTCCGATCTTCAATGCGGGGCGTATCACGGCCGAAATCGCGCAGAGCGAAAGCCGGATGCGCGAATCAGATATCGTATTGCGCCAGACAATGCTGCAAGCGCTGCGCGAAGTCGAGGACTCGCGCGCCGACTTGGTCGGGAGGACGGAGTCGACACAGCGTCTGACCAGCGCTCTGGCGGCGTCGGATAAAGCTCTCGGTCTCGCGAACCAGCTCTACCGGGCCGGCGCGACGGATTTTTTGGACGTACTTTCGGCACAGGAGGTCTATCTGCGAGACTCGGATGCGCTCAATCAAGTGCGCCGCGATCATGCGCTGTCCGCAGTCGCCCTGTATCGGTCGCTCGGCGGTGGGTGGAGCACTAATGAGACGGCGGACGCAGCGAAACTCTTGCTGCTTCCGCATGAGCGCTAACATCGCTTACAGTTTTCGCATGTAACTTTATCAAATACCTGGTCCGTGCTCCGCGATAAAGTCTAGAAACTTATCGGGTGCACTCGGCTTCGGGGCTGGCTGTTCAATCTTCCAGGTCACCCTTTGAGACGGGCCCTTCGTGCCTATAATGTTTACTTTTCTGCGAAAAAAGCTCCACGCCGGTAAATTATAGCCACCGACTTTCTTCAATTCTAAATCACCATTTCCCCGAGCGACAACGCGGTGATTCGTATTTTCCGGCACCGGTTCGTCCACCAAAGTCATGTTCATATCGGCACTTCCGCCAAGCTCGCAACTGAGGTTGAGTGGCCCCCAGTTCATACCTACGTTGACCTTCTCCGCTCTCAAACTGACCTGCACATCGTGACGAGTCTTAAAAACCATGTGCCTCGCCAAATTTTTTGCAAAAAACATGGACGGGGGTACCATAAAGTCGCCCATATAGCGGACGTCGATCAAGTCCACCGTCATCATTACCGACGAAAAGTCCAAGCCGTTCCAAGAGGGCTGGTTTGGCTTTGACAGTTGTATTTTTCCCCCTATTGAACCCCAATCATGGGGTCCCTGGTGGCCCTGCCCAAGTCGATGCTGCGCATGTACGCTCGTTTCTATGCAGCCGAAGGTGCCTGACTGCTTGTTGGTCGAGAGCGTTTTGAAAAAGAATTTTTGCTTTCGTTTTGGCGCAAGAAAAGTGTAGCCCAGAGGAACGTCGAGCATCTGAACCGCTGTGTTGACTCTGCCCTCGGCATCGTCGATGGTGCTGTTGAACTCCAAGCGACTTGCGCCTTCATAGGTGGGCGTCCATTTCCAAGACACCGAGGATGGCAAGCTCACACCGAACTTAAGTGCTTTGAGGTAATCAACCGCAGGATCCCTCACTCGCCCCGCAAGATTAACCACCGAGGCCGCGGCGCAAATCATCGGATACTCGGCGGCGCGGTACATGGAACCGAATAGGCGCTCCATCACTAGGTCTACCGCCGGAGCTCTTTCTCGATCGACCAGGCGCTTGTCAGGCCAGTCTCGGACTAAAGGGTAACCCGTTAGCCTCGCGGGCGTGCCGCACAACGGACATCGACGCAGAGCATTCAAAAAGTACGCGAAGGCGCAATGATGGCAGATGACAATCATCGATATGGTCTCCCAGGTATTGAATTTTTTCTGTATGCAAAGAGTCGTACGCGATTTCGCGTACGCTCATGCGACGCCAACGCTTCGATGCAAGCAACGGTTCGGAAGGGCATATTGCGCTCTATTCGCTTTTCCCGCTAGATGTTGGTTGGAAGCGCGCCAATACGAAGGCGACAACCCCGAGGTACGATACCCGCGTTTTCGAAGTCCGTAGTTCGATCGGCCGCCGCTCCACCTGGACTACGTCACTTCGTTGGCTCGCCGGCGATGACATTGCACTGTCAAGACGCTGCGCTCCTCACCGTGCCCCTCGAGGATTGGGGCTTCGACACCGATGCGCCGACTGATTTCAAGCCGGGCCGGTACAACTGATCGATCGCGAAAACGGCGAGCGTGACGAAAGGGCTCGCCGCGTACTTCCGGAATGGGCACGCGCCGCAGCAGCAGATGGTCGGGTGGTTGAACGCGCTGACGCCGAAACAGGCGGACGCAATCGCGAGTGCGATCAAATCGTTAGGCGACGACTGGGAGCACGTGCCGATGCAGCAAGTCGCGCAGCGCTTCGACGATGCCCTGCTGCAGTACGGCGTGATGCCGCCGCTACCGTTGACCTGATCAAGGGCCCAATAATCGTCCGGCTAGGAACGCCAACTGGACGCGGCTGTTCACACCGCATTTCTGTCTCAAGCCCCGCAGGTGATAGTCGACGTTGTGAGGCGTCGTCTGCATGCGCAGCGCGATCGCCTTGTCCGACAGTCCCGCTGCCACCAGACGCAGAATGCGGATTTGCACCTCGGTCAGCCCGGCGTCATAACGTTCGAGCGCACGCACGACCGGCGAGCAATGCTGGTGAATCGACAGGCCGAGCGCGAGTGCCTGCGCAATGACGTCATCGGTCATCCAGTTCGCATGCTCAACCGGCGACGCGAACATGATGATCGAGCGCAGCCGCGTCTGCATGACCGGGACGCTGAACACGACACCGGAGCCTGCGCCGTGCGCACGCAGTCGGTCGATCGCCACGCGCATCGTGCCGAACGCTTCCGTGCGGCGCCATGCATCACCGAGCGAGCGAACATCCCATACATGCGGCGTGCTCGACGACAGCGCGGCGCGCAAACGGGGATCGCCCCGATGCTGTCCGGCTTCGAAGTAGCGCGGTCCAAAATGGTCCGATCGGAAACTACGAGAGAAATACACGCGCTCGAACTGCTGTTGCGCGCCGAGCCGCGCCATCAGATACGCGACATCGCTGAAACCGATCAGGCTGAGCATGCCGTTCACGAGCCGAGTGCGCTCATCAGGCGTGCGAGCCGAGGCCAGATCGTTGGCAATTTGTAGCTGGCCGGCCAACTGCGCGCGCGGGATCGCGGCGCGTCGATCGGACTCGTCGAAGTACCGGATCTCCACGCCGGCGGACTGCCCCTCCCGCTCCCTGCCTTGCTGCGGGCCGCGGTCCTCGTCCTGTCGCTTTTCCGGTCCGCCGGCCGCGCTTGCTTGCAGGCCGGTCTCGGGCGCAAATTCCAGCTCTTCCCGTTCTTCCACCTCATGCATCGCAGATACTCCGTCCCGGTTCCGGTTATGGATGTCCCCGATGCTTGGTACAGATGGTCTGAGTCGCAGTCGCAGTCGCAGCCGCAGCCGCAGCCGCAGTTTCGGCACCTGGCTGCTTCGCAGCTTCGGCGCATGCACGGCATGCTAAATAGGTTTTTCTGTGGACCAGAATAAGAGCGCCAGAAACAACGCGCCAGCAAGTTATTGTGGACGCCGCTGTTAAGTTTTCCTTGACACGGGAATGCGGTGATTCGCTCGCCCGTCGTCAACCCGCACCGCCGCCCGCCCAGCGCAACGCGTCCGCCACCTCGCGAAAATGCGCGCGGTCGATATGGCCGCCGAGCGCGACCTGTTCGTAGAGCTTTTCCGCGAGCCCGGTGTTCGCCACCGTGGGACGCAGCAACTCCTGCGCGATCGCGAGGATACGCGCGGCCGCCTCTCCCTCTCCCCTAGCGATCACGCGCGGCAGTGTCGGCTCGCCCGAATAGTGAAGCGCGACCGCGACGTGCGCCGAATAAATCACGAGCGAAGCGCCGCGCAGCACGTCTTGCAACGACGCGAACTGCACCTCGCGGGCCAGTTGCGTCCGCCGCGACGAAAGGTGCGGATCGCCTTCGAGTTCGCGCATCTCGCGCCGCACCTCGTCGGTGGTCATCCGGTGCTTGCGCGCGAACTCCCACCGCTGGTGGATGAAATCGGCCGCCGCGATAACCGCATAGATGACCGCGGCCCAGCCGAACAGCATCGACAGCACGCGCCCGGTCAGCGTGAGGATTTGCGCGGGCGTCGTGAAGCCAGCTTCGATCGCCGCGCCGATCGAACCGCGAATCACCGCGTACAGCACCAAGCCGATCGCGCCGGTTTTCGCGAGCAACTTGGCGAGATCGATCAACGCGCGCATCGACACCATGCGCTTCAGGCCCGCGGCAGGATTCAGGCGTGAAAGTTGCGGCGTCAAGCGCGCCCACGCGAGGACCCCTCCAACCTGCACGATGCCGGCGACGATCCCTGCCAGGGCCGTGGCGCCGCAGACCGCCACGACCGCGACCAGCACGAGATGACGAACCGCGGCGAGCAGCCCGGCGATCCCCTCGCCGGGCACGCGTGCGGCAACGACCTGCTGCGCGGCATCGAGCAACTGATGCAGGAGCTTCAATCCGAGCGGCGCCGCGCCGGCGATGAGCGCAAGCAGCACGATGAACTGCACGGTGGTGATCACGTCGGCGCTGCGCGCCACCTCGCCTTGGCGGCGTGCTTCACGCAAGCGCCGCGCGCTGGCCTGATGGGTTTTCTCGGCCATGATTCATCCCTTCCCAGCGCGCTACAGCGACGCGCGCAGCATCGCGAACAGCGGCCCGTCCGGCGCAAGAAACGCGTGGAGCGAGCCGTACACGAAATACAGAAAAAGCGACATCATCAGCAACGCAACGACACCTTTTACGGGCTGCGAGATCAGGAATACGTTCAGTTGCGGCACGGACCGTGCAACGAGGCTAAGGCCCAGTTCGACCAGCACCAGTACGATGATGACCGGTGCTGCAAGCTTGATGCTCGCTTGAACCACCGAGTCCGTCGCGCGCACCGCGAATTGCTCGAGGACTTGCTGCGCGCTCGGCAGCAGCGCTGCCACCGGCCATAACCGGTAGGACTGCAGGAACATGCCGAGCATCACGTGCAGGCCGCCGCCGGTCACGAACAGCGTGGACGCGAGCAAGTTCAGAAATACGGCGGTCGGGCCGCTCTGGTCGCCTGCGACCGGATCGAAGAAGGCGAAATTTCCCGAACCGGTCTGGAAGTCGATCAAGTGGCCGACATTCTCTATCGCCCACAGCATTGCGCTGAACGCGACGCCGAGCAAAATGCCGATCAGCATCTCCTTCGCGCACAGGATCAGCCACATTGCGTACGGCACCTCGGCCATCGACGAATAGTCGATCAGCGGCGCGGTGAACGCGGCGAGCACGACGATCAATCCGTTGCGCGCAAGCGACGTCATGATCTGCGGCCCGAATACCGGCAGGATGAGCGTCAACGGCAACAGGCGCGGCATTACCATCAGCACTGGGCGCACCGCAGCCTGCAGCGCGGCGATATCCTCATGACCGAGCGTCATGAGCGAGCCTTATGGGCGATCGTCATGGCGAGTCCTCGTCCCCGGCCCGAAACGCGGCGCCGGCGGCCAGCGGCGCGAGCGGGGCGGCGGCGCGCTCGCTGCTTGCGACGCTTACGCCACGCGCGCCGCTTGTGCGCAATGCGGCCCCATCGGCGGCGTCCTCTTCGCGAGCCTCCGCACGGCGCTGCGTGGCACGATTCACTTCGTCGGCAATCCTGTCGATCTTCTCGAGGTTAGCTTGCGCGCGTCCGAGCCGTTGCTGCAGTTCGGCCAGCGTCGCCTGCTCGCGGCGGTGTGCGTCGTCGGCGCGCAGCAAGTCGAGACGCGCGAGCCCGGCCGCGCGGGTGCGCGACATGTCCTCCGAAAAGGTATCCGCGAGCGCACGCGGCGTCATGCCGCCGCTGCCCGCATCGGCGTTCATGCGCCGCGCGAGCACGAGCCGCGCTGCGATCTCGCGCATCATTCGCGACTGCGCATCGGCCACCGTCTGCGCGGTGTGCGCGGCCACCCGCTCCTGCCGGAGCTTTTCGATTGCCACCCTGCGCTGCCGGGCATCGCGCACCCGGCGCAGCGCGTCAAGCGTTCGCTGAACCGTCTTGTCCATGGTGTCGGGCCAATTCAAGCAACGCGTCCACGCTCGCGTCAAACGGTTCGAGTTCGCGTGCGGACTGGGTAAAGAACGTATCGAGTTGCGGTTTCGCCGCCAGCGCGGCGTCCGCCAGCGGGTCCGCGCCGGCACGGTACTCGCCGATCTGCACGAGCAACTCAATCTCTTGATAGCGCGCGAGCAGCGAGCGCACGTGCGCGGCCGCCGCAAGATGCGGCTCACGCACCACCTGCGACATCACGCGCGATAGGCTCGCCAACACGTCGACCGCGGGATAGCGGTTCGCGCCGGCGACCTTGCGCGATAACACGATGTGCCCATCGACGATCGAGCGGACCTCCTCGGCGATCGGATCGGTTTCCTCGTCACCTTCGACAAGCACCGTGTAGAAAGCGGTGATCGAGCCGCGCTCGCCTTGCCCTGCTCGCTCGAGCAACTGCGGCAGCACCGAGAACGTCGACGGCGGAAAGCTGCGCCGCGTTGGCGGCTCGCCCGATGCGAGGCCCACCTCGCGCTGCGCACGGGCAAACCGCGTCAGCGAGTCGAGCAACAGCAGCACCGACAGCCCCTGGTCGCGAAAGTACTCGGCAATCGCGGTTGCGACGTGCGCGGACTTCACGCGCTCCATTGCGGGGCGATCCGACGTCGAGGCGACGACGATCGCTTTCTCGCGTGTTTCGGGCGACAGATTGTGCTCGATGAACTCGCGCACCTCACGGCCGCGTTCCCCGACGAGTGCGATCACGATCACATCGCACGCGGCGCCGCGCGCGATCATCCCGAGCAGTGTGCTCTTGCCGACCCCCGACGGCGCGAATACGCCGATGCGCTGTCCGACCCCGACCGTGAGCAGCGTATCGATCACGCGCACGCCGGTCGGCAACGCCGTGTCGATGGTCCGCCGGCGTAACGGATTGATTGGCTCGTTATGCGCGGACACCAGGACGGCACCCGCCACGTCGCCACGTTCATCGAGCGGTGCCCCGAGACCATTGAGCACCCGTGAGCGCAGCGCGGCGCCGACCGCAAAGCGATGCCCGCGTCCCGAGGGAATCACCTCGGTCGACGGCGATAAGCCACCCGTTGCGCCGAGCGGCGTCAGCAGCGTGGTCTGGCGGGCGAAGCCGACCACCTCGGCGAGCATCGGCGCTTCGCCGGGCGTGCGTAGCTCGCAGATCTCGCCGAGCTTCGCGTGCAGCCCCGATGCATTGACGAGCAGCCCCGCGGCGTGACTCACACGACCGCGCAACCGCAGCGGGTTGAAGGCTTCGACGCCCTGGTCGAGTTCGTCAGCGAGCGCGCGCTCGGCGGCGTCGCTGTCGAACGTCTCCGCAAGATCGTCAAAGTCGCCGGCCAGGCGCGCGAGGCGGTCGGCGAGATTGTCCGCGTCGCTCATAGCGCACGCTGGCGAATCGCCGCCATGAGTGCGTCGAGCTGCGCATCGAGCCCCGCGTCGATGCTGCCCGACGGCGTCTCGATCACGCACTGGTCGGCGCGCAGCGCATCGTCGGGCACGATGCGCACGCGCTGCGTTGCGGCGCGTTCGGGCCATGCGCGTGCGAGCGCATCGGCGGCCGCCTCGCGCTGCGCGGGCGGCACGCGCATCACGAGCAACGGCTCGTCGCGCACGAGCGCATCGATACGCCGCAACGACTGTTCGAAGAGCGCGCGCGGATCGGCCGGGCCGATGATCTGACGGACCGCCTTCACGACGATCTTCGCCATCGTCTCGCGCAACGCATCTAGCGTGCGCGCTGCGTCCAGCGCCGCGCCGCAAGTCTTCTGCGCGTATTCGCGGCGCCCCTCGTCGAATCCGAGCGCATGGCCCTCGGCACGTTTTTCTTCGAACACGCGTTCGGCGTCTTCGAGAATCCGCGCCCGCTCGGCCTGCGCGCTCGCGACGAGCGAATCGGCGTCGAGCAGCGCCGAGTACTCATGTTGCTTGAGCACCTTGCGCTCCGACATCAGCTGCAGGTTTTCGGTTGTGATCAAAAAAGCCAGTCCCATTGTGCGAGCCGCTCCGGAATGAGGCACAGAAAGATCAATTCGGCCAGATGCTGGCGATGCTTCACGCTCAGTCCGTAGGGCGCCTGCGCCGCCAGCGTCCGCGGAAACTTGAGCGCGAGACGCGGCGCCAGTTGCTCGTGCTCGGCCGCGACGAAATCGTAGACGAGCCGGCAGCCGCGTCGCCGAATCGCGTCGATCGCGTCGTGCGGCGTACGCCGGTAGGCATCGAGCGTTTCGCTGATCGCCTCGAACGGCGGCGCGCGCTCGAGTACGAACGGCATCGCGCTGTGACCGAATGCATCGACGAGCGCCGACTGCGCGCGCCAGTTCGCGGCCTCGCGCAGCCACGCGCGGTGCAGCATCAGCCCGCAGTACGCACCGAGCGTCGCGAGCGCGTCGCGATCGAGCAACGCAATGCGCGCCACGCGGCTGCCGAACGCGAACACGGGCGCAGCGCCGGGCCCGAGCCGCGCAAGCAACGCGAAGGCCAACACCGCGCGGCCGCGCTCGCCGAACGCCTCGATATCCCGGTGGCGCGCCGGCCAGTCGTCGGGCAGCCAGTCTGCGCTGATGTAGCGGTCCGGGCGCAGATTGAACTCGACTGCGAGCCGGTGCATGCGGGCCTCGTTCATGTCAGCGCGCCTGGGGCGATTTCATCTCAGTGGTTCGGTCCACTGCCCTGCGCGGCGAGCTCGCCGTTGCGGCCAGCAGCACCGCCCAGTGCGTTCGCGATCCGTACGCCGAACGCGCCGCGGCGGGCCCCGATCAACGCGATCACCCCGAGCGTGAGCGCGAGCAACGCGGCCATCAGCCACGCGAGCGGGCTTCTCAATAACAGCAGGCTAGGCAGCGCGCTGCCGGCGAAACCGCTCGCCGCCGGCGAACCGGCGCTTTCCGCTTGCAGGAACAGCGACACGTTGTCGTAAGAGAGCCCTTCGATGCTGTGCGTGACAAGATCCTTCACCATCGGCGCCATCGCCTGCAGATCGACGCCCGGCCGATACTTGATATAGACCGACGCGGACGACGGTTTCACCTTGTCCGACAACGGATCGTTCTCCGGAATCACGACCTGCACATGCGCGACCACGACCCCGTCGACGTCGTCGAGCGTGCGGGCGAGCTCTTGCTGCACGCCGTAGATATATCGCACCCGTTCCTCGGCCGGCGTCGCAACGAGCCCTTGCTGTTGAAAAATCTGTCCGAGACTCTCGAGCTGCTGGCGCGGCAGCCCGTGCGCCCGCAACACCTTGAGCGCGTCGCCGAGCTGGCTGCTGTCGACCGCGACCTGCCAACTGGCGCCGCCATCGCGGGTCTCGACGTTCTCTTTGGACGCGCTAATACCCGCGTCGGCAAGCACCGACATCATCTGGTTCGCATCGCGCTCTTCGAGTCCCGAATAGAGTTCCTGGTTGCATCCGGCCAGGCATGCAAGCAGCATGGCCGCGCCGGTCCATCTGGCGAGTATTGTCATTGCCACTCCCGACGGCGGCAGGCGCGCGGGCGCCGGCCACCGTACATCGCGTCAGGTCCTGTCCACGCCGATCATTCGCGCGGGTCGCAGCCCCTAGCCCTTGTCGGGCGACAGCACCGAACGCGAGCAGTTGTTGGCCGCCTGTGCGGCGGAGAGCGCGAACTCGCAGCCGTTCGCGGTCATCGACAGGTCCCAGTTGTATTCCATCATCCGCGCCATATCCATGCCCCAGTCCCCGGTCGGCTGCAGCACCTGATGGCGCATCGCGCCGAGCTTCGCGAAGCGCTGGCCGAGATCGTCGAGGTAGCCGAACATGTTCACGAACGACTCGCTCGCACTGCTCGTCGCACCGGGCATCGCACCGTTCGCCGCGGTCCCGGTCAGGTTGCCGGCGAGCTGCTGCGCGAACAGTTGCGCATCCTCGCCCGACGGCGCCTGAGCCGGTGGTGTGCCGGCGGATACCCACTGCGCGTCCGCTGTACGTTGTGCGGGCGCATTGGCCAGCACGGCATCGGCACCCACCGCGGTCACGGGTGTTCCAGTCATGATCTTGACTCCATGAAAACATTGCGCTTCACGTTCGCGAGGCGCCCGGCCGACCGGGCACGGTCCCGCCCGCGCACGGATGCACGCGCCGGACCGCCCCCGAGTCTTCCAGGGCCCCCCAGCGGCTGACGCGAAGCGTCAGGTTGGGGGGCGCTCAGGCCCCTAGCCTTCCCGCCGACGAGTTCGCGCCCGCCTCGGAGCTGGTCATGTTGTTCAGCACGCTGATGGTTTGCGAATGCGATTGGCCGACCATCCCGATCGCTTGCATCTGCATCTGCTGCTGGAATAGCTGTTCCTCGAATGCCTGCATCTGCGCGGTGTTATCCGGCATGGTTGGGTTGACTGCTGTCATCGTCTGCTCCTATGAACCGGTTGCTGCATCGAAATACGCCGCTCGCGCGGCTGCCTTGCCGGAACGACGCCGCAGTCTGCGCGGCGGCGCTCCAACATTCTCATGAATGCGGCGGCGCGGCCGCCACGGGGGCGACCGGTGCCGCAGGTGTGACCGCTGCGACGGGCCCATGACCGAGCTTCACGATGTACCGCGCGCCATTGCGCTCGAACACCACCTGCTCGGGACCGATCGACGCGATCGTGAGGCCGTTCGGCAGCGTCGCCCCCTCGAAGAAATGACGACCGTCGCGCGTCACGATGTAGCGCGTGCCGCTGTCGTCGCCGTACATGCCCGCGATGTCTTCCGGCACCGCACCGCCCGTCGACGTAATGAACGCGCCAGCCGCGTTGTCGTCGTAGCTCACGCGGTCGATCACGTCGATGGCCGGCTTCGCGTCGCGCTTGAAGTTCTGCACGCGTTGCGCCACCGCGCGGCTCGCGACGCCGGTCAGCACGATCCGCCCGCGCCCCGCGTACTGCGCGTTCAGCGACGTATCGGAGAGCGTCTGGCGCGCGGCCGCGAGCAACTGATCGACGACGTACACGGTGCCGAGCGATACGTTCGCGAAACGCTCGGCGATGACCGCGACCCGCCCCCGCTCGTCGGCATTGCGGACATAGCCGGCAATCACGATGCCGTCGGCCTCGCCGGGCGCGACCGTCAGCTCGGGATACGCGCGCAGCGCAGCCTCGACCTCGCGCAGACGCTCGTAGCGGCTCTCGTGCGACCACCAGAACTCGCCACGCGTCGCCACCGCCACATAGCTACCCGCCGCGAGCGCGAATGCGCTCCAGAGCGCAAGCAGCATCAGCACAAGTCGCCGCACGCCCAGCGCCGCGAGCCAGGCGGGCGCGTGCGCGGCGAGCCACGACTGCCCCTGCCCGCCACGCACGGCCTGGGCCCCGCCGGCGCCTGCCGGCTGCGGCGCGGCGCCGCTCGCCTGCTCGACGCCGAAGCGGATGGAGCCAACCGTCATCGTGTCGCCGGCCGCGAGCATGCGCCGCATTTCGCCCAGCGGAGTGCCGTTCAGCGTGACGGGCGCACCGCCAAAGTTTTGCACCGACGCCGCGATCGCTCCGACCTGCACGCACATCTGCCGTGCGGCGATGTCGCGGTCAGGCAGGATGACCTCGCAGTCCGCGCCGGTGCCGACCCAGTTCTCGCCGGGCGTGAGCCACAGCGTGCGGCCCGACATCGGACCGCTCAGGAAGCACAGGCTCCAGCCGGAGCCGTCATGGCTGCTTGCGACCACCTTCACCTCCCGGGCTGCTCGCGGGTACCGTTGGCGCCGCCGTTGCACCGCCGCTCGCGGGCTGCGGCGGCGCGAGGGGCTGCGCCTGCTTGAGCAGCGTGTTGTTGTCGGGCGGCGTCACGACACCCTCCATCAGCGACGACGTGTAGTTCTCCGCCGCACCGTCCGACGCGTAGGTAGCCGACGGGGTGACGACGCGCGGCGTGATTAGATAGAAACGCTCCATGTGCGTGCCGGTGCTGCTGCGATACTTAAATAGGTTGCCGAGCAGCGGAATATCCGAGATGAACGGAATGCCGGTCTTATTGATGTTCAGTTCATCGTCGTTGAAACCCGCGATCAGCAGGCTCCGGCCTTCGTCGATCATCGCCTTCGTCACGATATTGCGCTGCTGGATCACGGGCACATTGGACACAGTCTGGGTCGTCACCTCGCCGTCCTGAATGTCGAGCGACATCATTACGCGCTGTACGTTGTCGTCGTTGATGATCATCGGCGTCACGCGCACGCTTTGCCCGGTCGTGATCCCGTACAGCGACGCATCCTGGAACCCGGCAACCTGCACATAGAACTGCGTGAGGTTCTCGAGCACGGCCTCGCTGTTGTCGAGCGTCAGCACTTTCGGCTTTGAATACAGCTTCGCATTGCCCGCCTGCGCGAGTGCGTTGATGCGTGCGAGCAGGTAATCGCGCAGCGAGCCGCCGATCGATGCGGTGAGTGCGATCCCCACCGGCGTCGCCGCGCCGGTCTGGCCAGCCTCGGTCGAGCCGACCGCAAAAGTCAGCGGCGGATTCGCGCCGTTGCCGAACTGGAAATCGCCGTGCGAGGTGTGCAACCGCCAATCGATGCCCATCTGGTCGAGCGAGTTGAGGTTGATGTCCATGATGGTCAAGCTGACCTCGACGAGCCGCGGCCGTGCGTCGAGCTGCTGGATCAGCGGGCCGTAGCGTCCCATGTTCTCCGGCAGGTCGCGGATCAGCACGGCGTTGATGGAAGGATCGGGGACGATCTGCGGCAGTTGCCGGCCCGAGTCGACGCCCGCCGGGCCGAACCCGTTCGCATAGTTGCCGAGGCCCGGTGCCATGCTGCTCGCGCCATAGCCGCCGATGCCAATGCCCTGCATCGCGCCGACGGGCGCGTTGCTGCCGACGCTGCCGGCCAGTGGAATCTCGATGCGCGGCACGTTGATCGTGTCGCCCGAGCTGAGCTTCACTTCGCGCGTCGGCCCGCCGAGACGCATCACGCCGGTACCGGTACCCACACCTTGCGGCTGCTGCCCGAACAGTTGGCGCAGGATCGTTGCGACGCCGGGAATCGTCACGTCCTTACCAGAACGGTTGATCGTGACGTCAGACGCCCAGTTGTAGCGCAGCGGGAATGCGCGGATGACCGCACTCTCGGTTGTGCCGCCGCCGTTCGTCACCGAATCCACGGCTTCGCGCACGAGCTCGACGTAGCGCGGCGGACCCGATACGTGCACCGTATTGTCGCGGTCGCTGATATTGAGCGCGAAGCGCTTGTCGGTAACCTGCATCGATTGGAGCAGTTGCGAGAGCCGCGGCCCCGACCCCGGCGGAATCCGCAGCATCTGTGTCTGCGTGTCGGCCGCGCGCTCGATGTAGAGGAACGAGCCGTCGTAGTACCAGGTGAGTCCATAAGTCGTACACACGCTGTTGAGCGTCTGGACCGGCGTGCCGTCGAAGCGGCCGCTAATGCTGCCGCTGACCTTCGGATCGACGATCGCGGTCGTGCCCTGCGAGGCCGCGAGCTCGCGCAGAAAGTCCGGCAGCGCACGGCCATTCGCCACGATCTCATAGGGGCGACCGGGCCACTGCAGCTCCGCCGCACGCACGCGATACGCGTGCCCATAGATGCACAGCGCGACGGCCAGCATGAGCCACTCGCGCTTGCGCAACGCCAGGATCGACTGAATTATCGTTATCAAGGTCGCTTTCCGTGACATGGTTCGTTTAAAAGAGGCCGGACGAGAGCCCGAAAACCCGTTCGAGCGCCTGTCGGCCGAACACCAGCAACTGCCTTCCCGCCCACCCGGACAGCACGATCACGGTCACCATCACGACGATCATCCGCACCGACAGCCCGATGCTCGAGTCCTGCACTTGCGTGACCGCCTGCACGATCGCGACGGTTACCGCAGCGACCGTCGCGACGATCACCACGGGCAGCGACAGCATCAACACGAGTAGCAGCGCTTCGCGCGTCACGTCCAGAATCGATGCCTCGGTCACCCCTGTCCCTCCTGCTCAAGCACTCATCGCCGGCGCCTGTTTCGGTTCACGCCGGATTCTTGACCCAGCCGATTGTCTGCAGCCGCACGTCCTCCTCGATCTCCTGATACGACAGCACCGGCAGATCGGGCAGCACGGGCTCGAGAATCGACTTGACGTAAAAGCGCACCGCCATCGGCACGAGCACCGCCACGCGCGCTGCGCGCTCCGTGCCGCGCAGCGATTCGATGACCGCCCTGGTCTGCGCGCAGACGTTGTCCTTCACGTCGCGCGCGAGCCCGAGAAAGACGCCTTGCTGCGTCTTCTGAATGGCCGACTGCACGCGGTCCTGCAGACTCTGCTCGAACAGGATCGCCTCGAGTGCGCGTGCGCCGCCGCAATATCGGTCACTGATCATCCGTTTCAGGTCGACCCGTACCTGCTCGACCAGCGCAATGGTGTCGTCCGGCTCTTTCGGTGCCCACGTAATCAGGCTTTCGAAGATCACCCGCAAGTTGCGGATCGGAATGCGTTCGAGCAACAGCCGGCGCAGAACCTCGGTGATTCGCTGCAACGGCACGATCCGCGTCAGCTCGGCGATCAACTCGGGATGGTCACGCCGTGCGAGATGCACGAGCGCCTGCGTTTCCTGGATTCCGATCAGCGCGGCGGGGTTCGTGCGCACCACCGCCTCCAGATGCTGCGCGAGCACCTGTTCGAGCGTCAGGTTGCCGCTGTCCGACCGCGCGGGCAGCCCGGCCGACACGAGCCAGACCGGCTGTGCGAACGGACCGAAAGGCTCGCCCGCTTCGCGTTCGAGCGTCGCCGGCAACGCGGATACGCCATCCCACAGCAAACGGCCGGGGCGCAGATAACCGCTCGATGCAAGTACGTCCTGCAGAAGAATCCGGTACGTGTGCGCGCTGATCTGCGGATCGAAACGCAGGTTCATGCGCGGGAACACGGGGCCTAGGTCGACGTCGACGCGCGCCTTCGCCTCGGTCAGCGCGGCCTGCAACTGGACCAGATTCAGATGCGGCCGCAGGTCTTGCGCAAACACCACGGCGAGGAGCGCGGTCATCCCGAGCGGGTGCACTTGGGAGCCTGCCGCGGCCACGCTCGCATCGGCGTGCGCGGGCGTATCGGCAAGCGTGATCAGGTTGAGCGTCGGGATCGACTTGCGGCGTCGGAGCAGCATCGCGCCGCCGCCGATGAGCGCGAACGCGAGCAGCAGGAACGACCACTTTGGAAAGCCCGGCACGAATACGAATGCCAGCACGATCACCCCGGCGATCAACACCGCGCGCGGATGGTTCGTGATCTGCGTGCCGATCTGCTCGCCGAGATGACGTTGCTGCGGGTCGCGCGATGCGACCCGTGTCGTGACGACACCGGCGGCGATCGATACCAGCAGCGACGGAATCTGCGACGCCATCCCGTCGCCCACGGTCAGCACGGCATAGCGATGCAGCGCCGCCGACACGCTCATCCCGTGCATCAGTGTGCCCACCGCAATGCCGGCCAGGATGTTGATGAACGCGATGATGATCCCCGCGATCGCATCGCCTTTCACGAACTTCATGGCGCCGTCCATCGCGCCATGCAGCTGCGACTCCTGCTCGAGGCCTTCGCGGCGGCGCTTCGCCTCATCCGACGTGATGATCCCCGCGCGCAGGTCCGCATCGATGCTCATCTGCTTGCCGGGCATCGCGTCGAGCGAGAATCGCGCGCCGACTTCCGCGACCCGCTCCGAGCCTTTCGCAATGACGATGAACTGCACGATCGCGATCACGAGGAACACGACGCCGCCGACTACGAAGTTATTCCCGACGATCAGTCGTCCGAACGTATCGATCACATGGCCGGCGTTCGCCTGCAACAGGATCAGCTTGCACGATGCAATATTGAGCGCGAGCCTGAGCAGCGTCGTGAACAGCAGCAGCGCGGGGAACGACGAAAAAGCGACTGCGGACGGCAGATAGGTCGACACCGTGAGCAGCAAGATCGACAGCGACAGGTTCAGCGAGATCAAGCCGTCGAGCATCATCGTCGGCAGCGGCAGCACGAACAGCGCGACCACCGCGGCTACGAACAGCGCCAGCACCAGATCGTACTGCCGCGCGAACGCGAAGCGCGGCACGCGTGCGTGCCAGCGATCGCTGATGTTCTGCTGCCAAAGCCGGTTGACCGTATCGAAGGACATGCTTCATGCGGCCCGCGCGACGCACGCGGCATGCCGCGCACCGAGGGCCGTCCACTGGGGTTGGACAACGTGCAATCAGTGTAAGTAAATTGGCTTGCGCGAATGTGCGTCAGATTCGTGGGATTTCGTCGAGCGAACCACAATTTCACTACCCTCGACTACGAAATGAGGTAGTGCCCCGGGCGCGCGATCGTCGCTAGAGTGCAAGTGATGCTCCAGGGCGGTGCCTGGGCGTTTTCGTGTCGTTGGCGAAGGAGGAACGGGTGAGACCGCGCGACAGCGTCGACCATAGCTTCGTGATGCTTGAGGGGTGTCCGATTGGGCTGAGCGACGCTCCGCATCCGCGCGCCGCCGGATTGCGGCCGACCATTTCAGACGAGTTGAACGACACGCGCACGCCTGCGCAGCGCCGATTGTTGATCCGCGCCGCACTCGGCGCCATCGGTTTCGACTGGCTCTGCTACTGGCGGATGAACTGCGTCGGCGGTACCGTCACGCGGGCCTGGTGTGTGCGCGACTATGCGGCGCCCGGTTGGCCGGAGCGGTATATCGAGCGGCGCTACCTTGAAGTCGATCCGCGCATCGCGTTTGCGTGCCGTTATGAATCGCCACTCGCGTGGGACCTCGACACGCTCGCGCAGCCGAGCAGCGAGACCGGCGACGACACCGCCGCGCGCAAGCCGGGCCGCCCCGACGAGCGGCTCGCACGCTTGCTCGGCGATGCGCGCGAGGCGGGACTGCGCAGCGGCATCACCTTCAGCCTCGTCAGCCCACGCAGCGGGCAGCAAAGCGTGCTGTCGTTTAGCAGCGCCAGTCTGTCGCGCCACTGGATCAGCGATCACATCGTCGGCCAGGCGTATGCGCTCGGGCTGACGCTGCACGAGTACCTGATCGACCATGTGGCACCGCTCGTCGCGACCGGCAGCCAGCCGGCCGGCAAGCCCATTACCGCCGTGCAGGAGCGCATCCTCGATGCGCTGACCCGCGGGTTCAGCGATCGGCAGATCGCGGAATCGCTGCGGATGTCCACACACAATGTCGACTACCATCTGCGGCTCTTGAAAAAGCGCTTCGGCGCGGCCAACCGCGTGCACCTCGCGTATCTCGCGGGGCAGCGCGAATTGCGATGAAACGGCCCGCTCAGTACGCTTGGGGCGGCCCGGCACCCACTGAGATGAATACATGCAACGGGCCGCTCGCGCCCGCTGATGCGTTGCCGTTGCCGCGGCTGTCGCCACCCGCCG
>Ga0207705_10000412_pt1 | contig 37600 bp, 40 predicted proteins | sample KBSC13metaG_FD_184314 | JGI IMG/M metagenome (GOLD analysis project Ga0207705, IMG submission 184314) | Corn rhizosphere microbial communities from Kellogg Biological Station, Michigan, USA - KBS C1-3 metaG (SPAdes) (version 2) | ecosystem: Host-associated > Plants > Roots > Rhizosphere > Soil ... | reverse complement strand
CGCCGTTGCCAGGAATAGCGCCAGCGACGTTCCGATCGTGCGGGACAGCGTCTCATTGATCGAGAGGTCAACGATCTCCCGAAGCGGCTTGTGCCGCATCACGCGCATGTTCTCGCGCACCCGATCATAGACAACCACCTTGTCGTTGATCGAGAAGCCCATGATCGTCAGAATGGCCGCGATCGAGGTCATGTTGAACTCGAAGCCGGTTAGCGCGAAGAAGCCGATTGTCTTGGTAAGGTCCAAGAACATCGTCGCGACCGCGCCTAGTGCGAACGGCCATTCGAAGCGGACCGCGATATAGGCGAACATTGCGATTGCGGCGATGCCGAGCCCCCAAATGGCGCTGCTGAACAGCTCGTTTCCAATCGTGGCACCCACAATGTCGACCTTGCGAACCTCGGCGCCCGGCGCAACTTGCCCGAGCATGCGCTCGATCTTGGCGACAGCGGCCGCCTGCGTCTTGGGTCCTCCCTCTTGGCTTCCGAGGCGAAGAAGAACGTCATTGGGTCCGCCGAAGGATTGTACCTGGACCGGCCCAAGGCCCAGCCCGCCGGCTTGGCCACGCAACCTAGCTAAGTCAGCCTGGCCCGGCACCCGCGCCTCGACCGCGACGCCGCCGGAGAAGTCGATACCCATCCTCAGCCCCGGCGAGATCGCGAGCGCGACAGAAGCCAGGCTGATCATCGCCGACGCGATGAGCCCCGCGTGGCGCGCACGCATGAACGCAAAACGCGTCTTGCTTGGCAGAAAGTGGAGCCGCGTGCCCATTCTTAGCTGCTTCGGACGCACTCGATCGAGGTAGCGCGCGGTCAGGTACCGCACGAATACGAGCGCGGTGAACATCGAAACGAGGATGCCGAGGCTGATGGTGATCGCGAACCCCTTGATCGCACCTGCGCCCAGCCCGAGCAGCACAAGCATCTTGAGAAGAGTCGTCAGGTTCGCATCCAGCACGGTCGTATAAGCACGCCGAAACCCGCCCTCGATCGAGGCGCGTGCGCTCTTGCCTTTCGCCAGTTCCTCGCGCGTGCGTTCGTTCACCAGAATGTTGGCGTCCACAGCCATGCCGAGCGCCAGCAACAGGCCAGCGATGCCGGGCAGGGTTAGAGTAGCGTTCATCAACGCCAACCCGGCAATGGTGAGCGCGAGGTTGGCGATAAGCGCCGCCGCCGCGTACACGCCGAACCGACCATAGAGCGCGATTACAAAGCCGATCACGAGCGACAATCCGACCATGATGGAGACAAGGCCCGCGTGGACTGCGTCCGCTCCCAGGCTCGCGCCTACCGATCGCTCCTCAATCACAGCAAGCGGCGCCGGCAGCGCGCCCGCACGGAGCAGCACTGCCAAATCCTTGGCTCCTTCAGCGTCAAAGCCACCGCTGATCTGGCCCCGTCCGCCGATAATTGGCTCTCGGATTACCGGCGCACTGATCACCTTATCGTCGAGCACGATCGCAAATGGCTCCCCGACGTGTCTGGTGCTGGTGCGGGCGAACTGGCGTGCGCCAACACCGTCGAGCGCGAAGTCGACCGCCCACCCGCCCGTCTGCTGGTCAGGGCGTGGTGTAGCGTCGACGAGGTTCGCACCGTCGACTTCGACATGGTTGAGAACAGCGACGGTAGCACCGGCATTGTCCATCATTGGGAGGCGGCGCACGCCGGTACTTGCTGCTTCCCCCCCGTTCCCTACGAGGTGAAACGTCATTTTCGCGGTCGAGCCCAGCAGCGTGCGCAGGCGGCCGGGATTGGTAACCCCCGGCAGCTCTACCAGAATGCGGGCCACGCCCTGCTTCGCGACGACCGGTTCGTTGGTGCCCGTCTCGTCGATGCGACGGCGAACGATCGCGATCGACTGTTCGACGGCCTTCGATAAGAGCGTTGCCTGGCCCGTGTCGGTGTAAGAGACGGCGAGCCCGCCAGGCACATTGGCAAGTTGGAGCGCGGGGCGGCCTACAGAGTCAGTGCCAGACTCCGCCACGGTGTCGGCTAGCACCCTGGCACCCATGTCCGGTCTGGCGAGGTCAATCAAGACGCGACCGCCTGTCACCTTAGTGCTTGCCAAAATGCCGACTTTCTTGAGCGCCACGGCGGCCTGTTCGCGGACGCTCTCGAGCCGCTCGTTGATCAGAGCGGCGCGGTCGAGTTCGAGAAGCAGGTAGGATCCGCCCTGGAGGTCAAGGCCGAGGTTCACATGAGGTTGCGGGTACCAGGCTGGCAGGCGGCCAGCAGGAGTAAAGCTGGGGATACTGAGCAAAACGCCAATAAGGCATACGCACAGGATTACCCCCGCCTTCAGACGGGAGAAATGTAGCATTGTCGGTCCTCGTTTGCAGTCGTGAAGAGACAGGCGCGCAAGCACGGGCGCGCCTCCAGGCTGCGCATCTCAGGCGCAGCAAGGCTGCTTCAGACTAAAGGAGGGCCGGTAGCGGGGTGAGCGCGGACTGAGCGTTCCGCGAAGCCTAGTGAGGCCAGCGGAACGGGAGAGAGGCGCGACGGCTCTGGGTCGTCGGGGCGCGCCAGCTCGGCCGGCGGTAACGCGCTACCCCCGCTCCGGTGCGGGTCCGAACGATCAGCTTCCTCATTGGGGGCAAGCGTACGGTCACTGAGCGTGAAAGGTTTCGCCGCGGCCTCGCGAACGACGAGACTCTGCCCATGTCCGTGTGTAGAGCTAGGTCCGCCGAGCGCGCCTAAGCTCAGCAACGCCGCGAACAGCGTTTGCAGAACAGCCAGGACGACGGACGGCGAAATCAAATTGGGGCACCCCTGTACGTGCGCTGACGTGAGTCGCGGCGCACGCTCGTCCCGAAAAATTGAAGCCTATAGGCGCATTTCGACGAGAACAAGGCGAAGGTCGCAAGCTTCCTGATCGCGGACTTGAGCTTAGGGTCTGCAACTGCCCAAGCAGTTCCAACTAGCAGAAACGCAGTACGACTGCCGGATTTAGGACTTACAGCAAAGCAATCCTGGCTTTCGTGCTGACGGCGGTCCCCGGGTTCAGCTTTTTCTAAACGTACTCCCCCCAATCGCCCTTTCCGGAAATTTCCGTTCGAAGATAGGAAGACTGGAAAGTTCGCGCGAACGAATGTCTGCTTCCAATTGCTCGGTTTGACCACCTGAAGGTCGGGAAATGGGGGCGCTTGCCGACGGACCGCTATTTAATGAGCCTATGGCCTAGCTCAGCCCACCTTGTTCGACGCATCGACGAGGTCGAGCATGTCCGGCGTGACCCAGCCATAGATGTAATTGAGCACGAACAGCGCCCACAGGATCGTCGCCACGATAGTGACGCGCCACGCGAGTTTCTTGATGCTGAATTCGTGTGGCGCGCTTTCGGCCTGACCGGGGATATAGTCGCCGCCGGCTTCCTGCGTCGTGCGCACGCCGAACGGCAGGACGAGGAACACCGAAAACGCCCAGAACAGGAAATAGATCGCGAGCAGCGACGTCCAACGCATTTCAGGGTCCTTACGCCTCGATCACCAGCACATCGACGACTGGCTTCTTGCCAGTCCAGCGCGTCGCTACGCGGCGGACGCCGAGACGCAGGCTCTCGCGCAATGCCGGCAAGTCGCCGCGATGCTTTTTCACCACGTCCGCGGCGGCATCGATCGCCTCGTCGATGAACGCCTCGCGATCCTCTTCGACCGGAATGCCCTGCAGCCCGACCCGCGGCACGCCGATCAAGCGGTTGTTGCGGTCGATCGCCACCGCGACCGACATCTGGCCATAGGTTGCGACCCGGCGGCGCTCGTTCATCGTCGCGCCGTCGGCGGGAAGAATGACGTCGCCGTCGAGCATCAGCCGGCCGACCGTGGCATGACCCAGTTTTTCGGGACTGCCGGGGGCGAGACGGACGATGTCGCCATCGCTCTGCACCAGCGCCCGGGGAATGCCCTTGGACAGGCCGAACCGCGCCTGCTCCATCATGTGCCGCATCTCGCCATGGACCGGCACCAGGAGCTGCGGACGGATCCACCCGTACATCGCTTCGAGCTCAGGACGGCCGGGATGGCCCGAAACGTGGACATGCTCCTGCCGCTCGGTGACCATTTCGACGCCAGCTGTGGCAAGCTGGTTCTGGATGCGGCCGATCGCCAGTTCGTTGCCCGGGATCTGCTTGGACGAGAAGACGACGGTGTCACCAGCCACCAGCTTGATCGGGTGCGTGCCGTCGGCGATGCGCCCGAGCGCCGCGCGCGGTTCGCCCTGCCCGCCGGTCGCCACGACGAGGACATCGCGCCCCGGCAGCGACATCGCCGTCTCTGGCGAGATCGGATCGGGGAAGCTCTTCAGATAGCCGTTGGCGCGCGCCACGGTCAGGATGCGGTCGAGCGAGCGGCCCTGAACGCATATCTTGCGCTTCGTCGCCTTGGCGACCTCGCCCAGCGTCTGCAGGCGGGCGGCGTTCGACGCGAAGGTGGTGACGACCACCCTGCCCTTCGCCTTCTTCACCGCGTCGATCAGCCCGTCGCGCACGCTCGATTCGGTGCCCGACGCCTGCGGATTGAAGACGTTGGTCGAATCGCAGACGAGCGCGAGCACGCCTTCGTCGCCAACCGCATTGAGCTGTTCCGGGGTCGACGGCGTGCCGAGCACCGCGTCGCTGCTATCGAGCTTCCAGTCGCCGGTGTGGAATATCTTGCCGTACGGCGTCTCGATCAGCAGCGCGCTTGCTTCGGGGATCGAATGCGCGAGCGGGACGAAGCGGAACTTGAACGGTCCGAGGTCGACTACCTTGTTCGGATCCACCACGTTGAGCTCGACCCGGTCCTGGACGCCTTCTTCCTCGAGCTTGCCCCGGATCAGCCCGGCGGTGAACTTGCTGGCGAAGAGCGGCGCGCCGAGATCGTCGGCGAGATAGGGCAAGGCGCCGATATGGTCCTCATGCCCGTGCGTCAGGACGATGCCGACCAGATTGTCACGCTGTTCCTCGATGAACTGGAGGTCGGGCAGGATGATCTCGACGCCCGGATAAGCGGGGTCGGCGAACGTCACCCCCATATCGACCATCAGCCATTTGCCCTGACAACCGTAGAGGTTGACGTTCATGCCGATTTCGCCGGACCCGCCGAGCGCGACGAAGAGCAGTTCTTTACCTGGTGTCACTTCAATTCCTAAACGTCATTCGATTACGTCATCCCAGCGACAGCTGGGATCTCGAGCCTTGTCGCGCCTTCGCCTGAGATCCCGACCTTCGCCGGGATGACGGATGAGATCGCACGGTGACGGCTATTGCTGCGCCCGTTCCCACATCATCGCCAGCCCCTGGATGGTCAGATCTGGCTCAATTACGTCGAACACGCCGGTATGCTGCTCGAACAGCACCGCGAGTCCGCCGGTGGCGATCACCTTGGCCGGGCGGCCGATCTCCGCCTTCATCCGCGCGACCAGCCCCTCGATCATCGCGATATAGCCCCAATAGATGCCGATATTCATCTGGCTGACGGTATCGCGTCCGATTACGGTCGGATCTTCCGGCGCTTCGATCGCGATCCGCGGCAGCTTGGCGGCGGCGCTGACCAGCGCGTCGAGCGACAGATTGATCCCCGGCGCGATGATCCCGCCCTTGTACGCGCCACGGAAATCGATCCAGTCGATCGTGCTGGCGGTGCCGAAATCGATCACGATCAGGTCGCCTTCGTGCAGCGCATGCGCTGCGATGGCGTTGACCGCGCGGTCGGCGCCCAGGCTCTGCGGCTCCTGCACATCGATCGCCATATCCCATTCGACCGGTTTCTGCCCGGCGATCAGCGCATCGACCTTGAAATATTTCTCAGCCAGCCATTGCAGATTGTGCGTCGCGCGCGGCACCACGGTCGAAATGATCACGCCATCGACCTGGCTGCGGTCATAGCCTTCGATGCTCAGCAACTGGGTCAGCCACACCGCATATTCGTCGGCGGTGCGGCGCGGATCGGTGGCGATGCGCCATCGGCCCTTCACCTCGCGGCCATCGAGCAGCGCGAAAACGACATTGGTGTTGCCGGCGTCAATCGCGAGCAGCATGGAATTCAAGCTCCCATCCGGAGAAATCACAGCAGGAACACGTCCGCCGCGTGAATGACACGCCGCGTGCCGTCCGCCAAGCGAAGGATGAGCGCGCCGTCCGCATCGAGCCCATCGAACAGTCCGTCGATCGCCTCTCCGTCGGGCAGACGGACATTGAGCGGCGTGCCGATCGGATGTGCATGGGCGACCCAGCGGCGACGGATCGCATCCATGCCCTGCCCGCGCCAGGATTCGACCCGGCGCGCGAACGCCTCAGCCAGCGTCTCGATAAAATCTTCCGGCGCGACGGCGGCGTTATGGGCGGCAAGGCTGGTAGCCCGACGCTCGATATCGGTCGGGTGATGCGCCAGATTGACGCCGATCCCGATCACCACGGCATCGCCCGCCCGCTCCAGCAGGACGCCGGACACTTTGGCGCCATCGATCAGCACGTCATTGGGCCATTTGAGCGCTGCCTTGCCGGGAACATAGGCCGACACCGCTTCTTCGAGCGCAACCGCCGCGACCAGGGCGAGCGTCGCCGCCGACGGATCGTTCGGGCGAATACGAATCAGCGTACTCGCGTAGAGATTGCCCGGCGGCGAGTCCCAGGAACGTCCCAGCCGGCCGCGCCCTCCGGTCTGGCGCTCGGCCCGCAGCCACACGCCTTCTTCCAAGCCGGACGCGGCCAGCGCGATCATGTCGGCGTTGGTCGAACCGGTTTCCGCGATGGTGCGGATACGGCCGCTTGTATCGGAGATCAGAACAGCGCCTTCGCCGCCGCCATCGTCGCGACACCGAGCGGCTTGAGCGCGAACCAACCGACCGGCGAAATGAACAGCGCCAGCACGGCGATCAGGCCATATTCGACCATCGCGTTGCTGCGCTGGAACGCCGGCGCCGGGCTGTCGAAATACATCACCTTGACGATGCGCAGATAATAATAAGCGCCGATCACCGAAGCGACGAAGCCGACCACTGCCAGCGGGAACAGGCCGGCATCCACCGCTGCCTGGAACACCGCCAGCTTGGCGAAGAAGCCGAGCAGCGGCGGGATGCCGGCAAGCGAGAACATGAACACGGCCATCGCCGCGGCCAGGCCGGGGCGCGTTTCGGACATCCCGGACAGGCTGTCGATCGTCTCGACCGGGTTGCCCTCCGCGTCGCGCATCTGGAGCACGATCAGGAAGCCGCCCAAGGTCATCGCGACATAGATGGTGAGGTAGATCAGTACCGACGAGACGCCTTCCTGCGTCCCGGCGGCCAGGCCGACCAACAGGAAGCCGACATTGTTGATCGACGAATAGGCCAGCAGGCGTTTGACGTTCTTCTGGCCGATCGCGGCGACCGCGCCGAAGATAATCGAGGCGAGGCTCGCGAAGATCACGATCTGGCGCCATTCGCCGATCGCCGGCCCCATCGCCTCGATCGCGACGCGCACGCCCAGCGCCACCGCGGCGACCTTCGGCGCCGAGGCGAAGAAGGTCGTTACCGGTGTCGGCGCGCCTTCATAAACGTCGGGCGTCCACATGTGGAACGGCACTGCCGACATCTTGAACGCCAGACCGGCGAACACGAATACCAGGCCGAAGGTCAGCCCGAAATGATGCTGGCCAGGGACGATGCCGGCATAGCTCCGGGCGATATCGGTAAAGAGCGTCGTGCCCGAGAAGCCGTAGACCAGGCTGATCCCGTACAGCAGGATGCCCGAGGCGAGCGCGCCCAGCACGAAATATTTGAGGCCGGCTTCGGCCGACCGCTGGTCGCGGCGCATGAAGCTGGCGAGGACATAGGCCGCAAGGCTCTGCAGTTCGAGGCCGACATAGAGCGTCAGCAAATCGCCCGCCGACACCATCATTCCCATGCCCGCCGCCGACAACAGGATCAGCACCGGATATTCCGGATGCAGGCTGTCGCCGTCACCGCGCGCGAAGAAGCGCGGCGCGATCACGATCGAGACGGCGGCGGCGGCGTAGATCAACACCTTGGAAAAGGCGGCAAAGGCGTCCGCGCGATACAGGCCGTCAAAGACGACTCCGGCGTACGACGCCGGCCCGGCCAGCGCGATGCCCGCGCCGATCAGCACCGCGACCGAAGTCCAGCTCACGGCGCGGGTCGAGCCCTGCCCGCCCCAGGCGGCGACCAGCATCAGCGCCAGCGCGCCGACCGACAGGACCAATTCGGGAAGCGTCGCCTGAAGCGAAGCGATCCAATCCATTACGCGTGGCCCTCCCCGGCCTTGACCTGAGGATTCTTGGGCGGCGTCGGACGGGCATCGCCCGCCGGCCTGGCGCGATCGATCCGCTGGAGCAGGATCTTCACATCGCCGCGCATCGGCGCGAGGAAGCTCTCCGGATAGACGCCCATCCACAACACGGCGGCGGCGAGCGGCGCCAACAGCGCGATCTCGCGACCCGACAAATCGGTCATCGCCTTCACGTCGTCGAACTTGAGCTCGCCGAACACCACCCGGCGATAAAGGTACAGCATGTACGCCGCGCCCAGGATGATGCCGGTCGTGCACAGCAGCGTGATCGTCGTCGACACCTTGTAGGTGCCGGCCAAGCTCAGGAACTCACCGACGAAGTTGCTCGTGCCCGGCAAGCCGACCGAAGCCATCGTGAACAACATGAAGAACAGTGCATAGCGCGGCATGTTGATCGCCAGACCGCCGTACCGCGAAATCTCGCGCGTATGCAGGCGATCGTAGATGATGCCGACGCACAGGAACAACGCGCCCGATACCAGGCCATGGCCCAGCATCACCATCATCCCGCCCTCGATACCCTGCTGGTTGAAGGCGAACAGGCCGATCGTCACAATCGCCATGTGCGCGACCGACGAATAAGCGATCAGCTTCTTCATGTCGGACTGAACCAGGGCGACCAGCGAAGTGTAGATCACCGCCACCGCCGACAGGCCGAACACCAGCCAGGTCAGCTGCGCCGAGGCTTCCGGGAACATCGGCACCGAGAAGCGCAGGAAGCCGTACCCGCCGAGCTTCAGCAGCACGCCGGCCAGGATGACCGACCCGGCGGTCGGCGCCTGGACGTGCGCGTCGGGAAGCCAGGTGTGGACCGGCCACATCGGCATCTTGACCGCGAACGAGGCGAAGAATGCCAGCCACAGCCAGGTCTGGGCATGGACCGGGAAGTCGTGGTTGAGCAGCAACGGGATGCTGGTCGTGTGCGCCTCGTTGACCATCCACAACATCGCCACCAGCATCAGCAGCGAGCCGAGCAACGTGTAGAGGAAGAATTTGTACGACGCGTAGATGCGGTTGGCGCCGCCCCAGATACCGATGATCAGGAACATCGGGATCAGGCCACCTTCGAAGAAGATGTAGAACAGGAACAGGTCCTGCGCCGCGAAGGTACCGATCATCAGCACTTCGGTCAGCAGGAACGCCGCCATATACTCGGGCACGCGCTTCTGGATCGATTCCCAGCTGGCGCCGATGCAGATCGGCATCAGGAACACCGACAGCTCGATCAGCAACAGCGCAAAGCCGTCGATACCGAGCGCCCAGTTGAACGTACCGAACAGCGGCACGTTCTCGACGAACTGCCATTGCGGTCCGCCGATCTGGAACTGGCTCCACAGCACCGCGCCGAGCACGAGATCGAGCAAGGTCGCGATCAACGCCAGCCAGCGCGCTCCATTGGCGCTCAGGAACAGGCACGCCACTGCCGCAACGGCAGGGATGGCGAGCATCAGGGACAGAATGCCGCTCATTGCGCGATCGCCCAGGTAACGGCGGCGGTCAGGCCGATCAGCATGACGAAGGCATAAGTGTAGACATATCCGGTTTGCAGGCGGCCCGTGACGCGGCTGCCGAGCGATACCACCCAGGCCGAGCCATTCGGCCCGAAGCGGTCGATCAAGCCCTCATCACCGGCCTTCCAGAACAGGCGGCCGAACGCGAAGGCGGGACGAACGAACAGCAGGTCGTAGAGTTCGTCGAAATACCATTTGTGGTAGACGAAGTCGTACAGCAGCCGGAACGTGCTCGTGAACCGCGCCGGGATATCGGTGCGCCAGATATACGCCATCCAGGCGCCAAGCAGGCCGAGCAGCATCACGACCGTCGCCGACAGCTTGACCCAGACGGGCACCTGATGCGCCGAATGGTAGAGATGCTCGTTGAACGCGATCGCGCCGCGCCAGAAGCGCTCACCCGAATCCGGCTCGATGAACCAGCTATGGAAGACGAAGCCCGCAAGCACCGCGCCGGTCGCCAGCAGAATCAGCGGGATCAGCATCGACAACGGGCTCTCGTGCGGATGATAACCGCCAGTGCCGTCGCCATGCGCATGGTCGTGATGATCATCATGGGCATGAGCATCATGGCCGTGGCCGTGATCGTCATGCACCGCGTGCTGGATATGCTCGGACTGAATCCAGCGCGGCTTGCCCCAGAAGGTCAGGAACATCAGCCGCCACGAATAGAAGCTGGTCAGCAGCGCCGCGAGGACACCGACCCAGAAAGCACCGGTACCGCGACCCGAGGCATAAGCCAGTTCGAGGATACCATCCTTCGAATGGAAGCCGGCAAAACCGATCTGCGGCAGGCCGAGCACGCCCGGAATACCGACGCCAGTGATCGCCAGCGTACCGATCAGCATCACCCAGAAGGTAACCGGGATTTTCTTCCTGAGGCCGCCATAGAACCGCATGTCCTGCTCATGGTGCATCGCATGGATCACCGAGCCGGCGCCGAGGAACAGCAGCGCCTTGAAGAAAGCATGCGTGAACAAATGGAACATCGCCGCGCCATACGCGCCGCTACCGGCCGCGAAGAACATGTAGCCGAGCTGCGAACAGGTCGAATAAGCGATCACGCGCTTGATATCGTTCTGGCAGGTGCCGATCGTCGCCGCGAAGATGCAGGTGGCCGCGCCGATAAAGACCACGAAGTCGAGCGCGACTTCGCTGGTCTCGAACATCGGCGACAGCCGGCAGACCATGAACACGCCCGCGGTGACCATCGTCGCGGCATGGATCAGCGCCGATACCGGGGTCGGGCCCTCCATCGCGTCGGGCAACCAGGTGTGTAGCCCGAGCTGCGCCGACTTGCCCATCGCGCCGACGAAGAGGCACAGGCAGAGCACCGTCATCGTGTCGAAACGGTGGCCGAGGAAGCCGATCGTCGAGCCTGCCATGTGCGGCGCGGCGCTGAGGATCTCGGGGATCGACACGGTGCCGAACACCAGGAACGTGCCGAAAATGCCGAGCATGAAGCCAAGATCGCCGACGCGGTTGACGACGAACGCCTTGATCGCGGCGGCATTGGCGCTCGGCTTCTTGAACCAGAACCCGATCAGCAAATAGCTGGCGAGACCGACGCCTTCCCAGCCGAAGAACATCTGGACCAGGTTGTTGGCGGTCACCAGCATCAGCATCGCGAAGGTGAACAGCGACAGATAGGCGAAGAACCGCGGCTGATCCGGGTCCTCGTCCATATACCCCCAGGAATAGAGGTGGACGAGCGCCGAGACGCTGGTGATCACCACCAGCATCACCGCGGTCAGCGCATCGACGCGCAGCGCCCAGGAGACGTCGAGGTCGCCCGACTTCATCCAGGTGAAGACCTGGGTCACCGGATAGGGATCGCCGCCGGTCAGATAATGGATGAAGATCGGCCAGCTGAGCAGGCACGACGCGAACAACGCGCCGGTCGTCAGCACCTTGGCCGGCACATTACCGATCGCGCGATTGCCGAGCCCGGCAATGATGGCCGCCAGCAGTGGCAGGAAAACGATGAGCTGGATCATTCCTCCCCTCCCGCCTGCGGGAGGGGTCGGGGGAGGGCATGTCCAGTGGCGGCGGAAAGGCGCAACAGGCCCTCCCCTAGCCCCTCCCGTAAACGGGAGGGGAAGTTGATCGATGCGATCACCATCACCCCTTCATCCGGTTGGCATCGTCGACCGCGATGGTCCCGCGCCCGCGGAAATAGATCACCAATATGGCAAGACCGATCGCGGCCTCACCGGCGGCGACGGTCAGCACGAACATGGCGAACACCTGACCGACCAGATCGTGCAGATAGGCCGAGAAAGCGACGAAGTTGAGGTTCACCGCGAGCAGGATCAGCTCGATCGACATCAGCATGATGATCAGATTCTTGCGGTTGGCGATGAGGCCGAGCACGCCCATCCCGAACAGGATGGCGGCGACCACCAGATAATGCGTCAGGCCGATCACAATTCCACCCCCTGGCCGACCGGCGGCTGCATGTTGCGCGTCGCGTCCTGCGGACGGCGTGCGACCTGGCGACTGATCTTCTGACCCTTGACCCCGCCGCGCGCGCGATGGGTCAGCACGATGGCGCCGATCATCGCGACGAGCAGCACCAGGCCGGCGCCTTCGAAGACATAGAGATAATGCGAATAGAGCAGGTTCCCGATCGCCTGGATGTTGGGGACCTTGTCCGGCGTGGGCGCGATGCGCTGGTCGAGCTTGGTGCCGCCCGCGCTCCAGGCACCGACCGCGATGAAGATCTCGCACGCCAGCACGACCGCGACCAGCCCGCCGATCGCCGCGTAGCGCACGAAGCCCGCGCGCAATTCCGCGAAATCGATGTCGAGCATCATCACGACGAACAGGAACAGCACCGCGACCGCGCCGACATAGACGATGACCAACAGCATCGCGATGAACTCGGCGCCGCACAGCAGCATCAGGCCCGCGGCGTTGAAGAACGCGAGGATCAGCCACAGCACCGAATGCACCGGGTTGCGCGACGTGATCGTCATCGCACCCGACAGCAGCACCACGGTGGCGAACAGGTAAAAGGCGATTGCAGCGATCATTATTCCACCGTCGCCCCAGCGAAAGCTGGGGCCTCGTGCAGAAGCGCGGGACAAGAGCCGCTTGAGATCCCAGCTTCCGCTGGGATGACCGAAAGGGGGTGAATCATGGTGCGTCCCACTGTTGCGGCGCGCTTAACGGTACGGTGCATCGGCGGCAAGGTTCGCGGCGATCGCGCGCTCCCAGCGGTCGCCATTGTCGAGCAGCTTGGCCTTGTCGTAGATCAGCTCCTCGCGCGTTTCGGTGGCGAATTCGAAATTCGGACCCTCGACGATGGCATCGACCGGGCAAGCTTCCTGGCACAGGCCGCAATAGATGCATTTGGTCATGTCGATGTCGTAGCGCGTCGTGCGGCGGCTGCCGTCGTCGCGCGGCTCGGCCTCGATCGTGATCGCCAGCGCCGGACAGATCGCCTCGCACAGCTTGCACGCGATGCAGCGCTCCTCGCCATTGGGATAACGGCGCAGCGCATGCTCACCCCGGAAACGTGGCGAGATCGGGTTCTTCTCGAACGGATAATTGATCGTCGCCTTGGGCTTCCACATATAGCGGAAGGTCAGCGCATGGGCCTTGATGAATTCCCACAGCGTGAACGACTTGATGATCTGACCGACGCTCATGATCCAACTCCTACTCGCGTCAACATCAGATAGCCCGACACCAGGAACACCCAGAACAGCGACAGCGGCAGGAAGATCTTCCAGCCCAGCCGCATCAGCTGGTCGTAGCGGTACCTGGGCACTGTCGCCTTCACCCAGCTGAACAGGAAGAAGAACACCAGGATCTTGATAAACAGCCAGATGATCCCGGGCACCGCATACATCCAGCCGACGTTGAGCGGCGGCAGGTAACCACCCCAGAACAGCACGGCATTGAGCGCGCACATCAGGATGACGTTGGCATATTCGCCGAGCCAGTAGAGCGCAAAGCTCATCGACGAATATTCGGTCTGATAGCCCGCGACGAGCTCCGATTCCGCCTCGGTCAGGTCGAACGGCGCGCGCTGGGTTTCGGCGAGCGACGAGATGAAGAACACCACAGCCATCGGGAACAGCAACGGGTTGATGAAATTGCCGTTGACCCAGCCGCCAGCATACCCCTTCTGCGCCTCGACGATCGCGGTCAGGTTGAAGCTGTTCGCCCACAACACGACCGAGATCAGCACGAAGCCGATCGAGACTTCGTAGCTCACCATCTGCGCGGCCGCACGAAGCGCCGAGTAGAACGGATATTTCGAGTTCGACGCCCAGCCGGCGATGATGATGCCGTAGACGCCGAGGCTTGACGCCGCGAGCACGTAGAGCAGGCCGACATTGATATTGGCGAGCACCACCCCCGCCTGGAACGGTACCACCGCCCAGACGATCAAGGCGACCGTGAAGGTGATGATCGGCGCGAGCAGGAACAGGCCCTTGTTAGCCGCCGAGGGAATGATCGTTTCCTGCAGGAAGACCTTGAGGCCATCGGCGAACGATTGCAGCAGGCCGAGCGGACCGACCACGTTCGGACCGCGGCGCAACGCCATCGCCGCCCAGATCTTGCGATCGGCATAGATGATCATCGCCACCGCCAGCATCAGCGGCAGCGCGATCACCAGGATGTCGATGATCGTGGCGACGAACCAGGCCCAGCCATAGTCCATGCCGAGATAGGTGAACCAGGAGGTCATTGTGTCAGGCCTCCACAAACAAAACAAAACGCTTCCCCGGCGAAGGCCGGGGCCCAGTTTCGGGCCGGTTGCGACTGGGCCCCGGCCTTCGCCGGGGAAGCGCCAAACCCTGCCTGGGTCTCATTGAGGTCGAACGCCGTGCGCATCACTCCGCGGCCTCCGCAAAGGTCTGGCCATGGAGCAACTCCGCCGAGCATTGCTGCATCGTCGGGCTGGCGCGGCAGATGGCGTTGGTCAGGTAGAAGTCCTTGATCGGATAGGCGACTTCGCCCGCGCCCTTGGCGTCGAGCGACGGCGGGTTCCAGTCGAAGCTGACGAGACCGGTCTGACCCAGCGCGGGGACATCAAGTGCCATCTGCGCGCGCAATTCCTCGAAAGTGTCGAACGGCAGCGTCTGGCCGAGCTTTTCCGACAAAGCGCGCAGGATCGTCCAATCCTCACGCGCATCACCCGGCGGAAACACCGCGCGCTCGCCGCGCTGCACGCGGCCCTCTAGATTGACGAAGGTGCCGGCCTTTTCGGCATAGCTCGCACCCGGCAGGACGACGTCGGCTGCCGCCGCGCCCTTGTCCCCATGATGGCCGATATACACCTTGAAGCTCTTGGAAAGATTCGAGAAATCGACCTCGTCCGCACCCAACAGGAAGACCAATTTGGGATTGGCCGCGACCACGTCCGCGATCCCGCCCTTTTGCGCATAGCCGAGCATCAGCCCGCCCATCCGCGCTGCGGAGAAATGCAGGACGTTGAAGCCGTTCCACCCGTCCTTCACGACGCCAAGCGTCTTGGCGAGCGCCAGCGCCGCGCCATGAGCGCCCTTGAGCGCCGCGCCGCCGACGACGATCATCGGGCGCTCCGCACTCTTGAGCGCATCGGCTGCCGCCTGGGGCAGGTTGCCGAGCAGCGACAGATCGTTGCCGAGCCACTCGACCTTGTAGGTCAAATCGGTCTCGGGCCCGATCGCGAAGACCTTGGCGCCCTTCTTGATCGCTTTGCGGATGCGCGTGTTCACCAGCGGCGCTTCCCAGCGCAGATTGGTGCCGACCAGCAGGATCGCATCGGCCGTCTCGGCGCCCGCGATCGTCGAGTTGAAATTGACCGCGGCCAGATTCGACACGTCGTAATCCATGCCGGTCTGGCGGCCTTCGAGCAGCGAGCCGCCCATCGCCTTGACCAGTGCCTTGGCCGCGAACATCGTCTCGCAATCGACCAGGTCGCCGGCGATCGCCGCGACGCTCTTACCGGCCTTCACTGCCGCGATCGCCGCAAACGCCTCGTCCCAGGTCGCGGCGACCAGCTTCCCATCCTTGCGGACATAGGGCTTGTCGAGGCGCTGGCGGACCAGCCCATCGACCGCATGGCGCGTCTTGTCGGTCGCCCACTCCTCGTTGACGTCGTCATTGACCCGCGGCAGCGCGCGCAGCACCTGGCGGCCGCGGCTGTCGAGGCGGATGTTGGTGCCGACCGCGTCCATCACGTCGATCGCCAGCGTCTTCTTGAGCTCCCACGGCCGCGCCTCGAAAGCGTACGGCTTGGAGGTCAGCGCACCGACCGGACACAAGTCGACGACATTGCCCGACAATTCGCTCGTCACCGCCTGTTCGAGGTACGACGTGATCTGCATGTCCTCGCCGCGATAGATCGCACCGATTTCCTCGACCCCGGCGACTTCCTCGGCGAAGCGGATGCAGCGCGTGCATTGGATGCAGCGAGTCATGACCGTCTTGACGATCGGACCCATGTACTTCTCGGTCACCGCGCGCTTGTTCTCGGTGTAGCGCGACGCGCCGCGGCCATAGGCAACCGACTGATCCTGCAGGTCGCACTCGCCGCCCTGATCGCAGATCGGGCAATCGAGCGGGTGGTTGATCAGCAGGAATTCCATCACGCCTTCGCGCGCGTTCTTCACCATCGGGGTGTTGGTGAAAATCTCCTGATTGTCCGCCGCCGGCAGCGCGCACGACGCCTGGGGCTTGGGCGGCCCCGGCTTCACCTCGACCAGACACATCCGGCAATTGCCGGCGATCGACAGCCGCTCGTGATAACAGAAACGCGGGATTTCCTTGCCGGCAGCCTCGCACGCCTGGAGCACCGTGGCACCGGCGGGGACTTCGACTTCGATCCCGTCTACTTTGACCTTGGGCATTATTTCCCCGTTCCGCTGGCTGTGCCATGGACAGCGTCGTTCAATTCATAGGCGGCAAGCCCGAGCCTGGCTCGGAATGCGTCATCAGTTATCTTGTCTGCAAAACCACGCGACCGTTCCCGGCACGCGGCAATGTCCTGCCGAAGCCCCGCCAACACGCCTGCTTCGTCCGAGGAGCCGGACGTCGTCCTCAGCAACGCCAATGTGCCCTTGACGTCAGATTGTGCGACGCACTCCGCAACGACATTGGTCATATAACTCAAACGGCCCTTCGCGTTTTTCCAGTTGGACGCGATCTCGATGTCGGTCGGCGCCTTGACGGCCGCCCAATTCGGTTCTTCTCCCGGTTGGAGATCCCGAAACAACAAGGCTTCTGCGAGCGCCCCGCGAAAGGCCCAATACTCAAAACCATTACCAGCCGTCGAACAGCCGGTCCGGGCCGAAACAGCCTTAACCTCTTGATACATGAGCATCGGGCCGTCAGCCAAGACCCAGCGCCGCATATCTTCTGGCGCCTGCGCAACGAGGCAACGAGCGACGGTCTGCACCTCCCCCCGTTCAACGTCCGACACGCCGGAGGCACCCGCAGACATTGCGGCGAGAGTACCGACAAGGGCTATTATCAGCGTCACTCTGCCGCTTCCTGCATCGGCGCTAAATCACCGCCCTGGCGCTCGGCGATACGGCGCTCGAGTTCGGGGCGGAAGTGGCGGATCAGGCCCTGGATCGGCCACGCCGCAGCGTCGCCTAAAGCACAGATGGTGTGACCTTCGATCTGCTTGGTGACGTTGAACAGCGTGTCGATCTCACCGATATCGGCATCGCCGGTGCGGAGGCGCTCCATCACCCGCCACATCCAGCCGGTGCCCTCGCGGCACGGCGTGCACTGGCCGCAGCTTTCGTGCTTGTAGAAATAGCTGATGCGGCTGATCGCGCGGACGATGTCGGTCGACTTGTCCATGACGATCACCGCCGCGGTGCCGAGGCCCGAGCCGAGCGCCTTGAGCCCGTCGAAATCCATCGGGCAGTCCATGATCTGCGCCGCCGGCACCAGCGGGACCGACGATCCGCCGGGGATCACCGCGAGAAGATTGTCCCAGCCGCCCCGGATACCACCGCAATGCTCTTCGATGAGCTGGCGGAAGGGGATCGACATCGCCTCCTCGACCACGCACGGCTTGTTCACATGCCCGCTGATCTGGAAGAGCTTGGTGCCGCGATTATTCTCGGCGCCGAAGCTCGCGAACCATTCAGGCCCGCGACGCAAGATGGTCGGGGCGACCGCGATCGATTCGACGTTGTTGACCGTGGTCGGGCAGCCATAGAGGCCCGCACCCGCCGGGAAAGGCGGCTTGAGGCGCGGCTGGCCCTTCTTGCCTTCCAGGCTTTCGAGCATCGCGGTCTCTTCGCCGCAGATATACGCGCCGGCGCCGCGATGGACGAAGACGTCGAAATCATAGCCCGACCCGCAAGCGTTCTTGCCGATGAGGCCAGCATCATAGGCCTCTGCAACCGCGGCGAAGAGCGTCTCCGCCTCGCGGATATATTCGCCGCGGATATAGATGTACGCGGCGCGCGCGCGCATCGCGAACCCGGCGACCAGCGCACCCTCGATCAGCTTGTGCGGATCGTGGCGGATGATCTCGCGGTCCTTGCACGATCCGGGCTCGGATTCGTCGGCGTTGATCACCAGGAAATTGGGACGGTCGGGCCGCGGCTCCTTGGGCATGAAGCTCCATTTGGTGCCCGTCGGGAACCCTGCCCCGCCGCGCCCGCGCAACCCCGACGCCTTGATCCGATCGATGATCGTATCGGCGCCGATCTCGAGCAGTTTCTTGGTGTTATCCCAATCGCCACGCGCCTGTGCGGCCTTCAGCCCCCAGGGCTGGAAGCCGTACAGATTGGTGAAGATGCGATCCTTGTCAGCTAACATCGCGCATCTCCGTCGCCCCAGCGAAAGAGCGATGGGTCGGCCCGTCCCCCGGACGGGCCTTGAGCATGCGGGGCATGCTCAACCCGTCGCTGGCCTCAAGCAATGACGCGACACGCAAGCCGCACGAGATGCCAGCTTTCGCTGGCATGACGGATAGGGTCACGGCCTTTTCCCCATGGCATTCTGGACGAAATAGAAAATCACCAGCACCGCGCCGACGACGATCGCGAGCCCGATCAGCGCGAACGCGACGCGCAGCACCAGGCCCAGGATCACCAGCGCGCCGATGATGGCGAAGACGGCGATGATCGGATTGACGTTGCCGCGCATTACCATTGCCCCCGGTAATCGTGGTTCTCGCTGACCATTTCCTTGAGCGTGGTCGGGCCACCTTCGGGGCAGCTGGCGCGGCGGCCGATCTGCGATCCGACCTGGGGCTGTTCACCCTTGGCCAGCGCCTCGAGCACCGCGATCGTGCGGTCGTAGTCGAGGTCCTCGTAATTGTCGTCGTTGACCTGGACCATCGGCGCGTTGGCGCAGACGCCCAGGCACTCGACCTCGGTCAAGGTAAACAGGCCGTCGGCGGTGGTGTGGCCCTTGGCGAGTCCCTTCGCCTTGCACGCCTTGAGCACGTCGTCCGATCCGGCCAGCATGCACGGCGTCGTGCCGCAGACCTGGACGTGATAGCGGCCGACCGGCGCCATGTTGAACATCGTGTAGAAGGTCGCGACTTCGTAGACGCGCATGTACGGCACGCCGATCTCGCGCGCGACGAACTCGATCACCGGGACCGGCAGCCAGCCCTGGGTCTGCGTCTCGGCGCCGACCTGGCGCTGGGCGAGATCGAGCAACGGCAGTGACGCCGATTGCTCGCGACCCGGCGGGTAGCGGCCGATGATTTCCTTCGCCTTGGCGGCGTTCTCCGCCGTCCACGCGAAATCGCCCCAGCGTGCGCGGGTTTCTGCCTCGTCGGGAATTTGGGGTGCATCTGCCACTAGCGAATGAACTCCACGCGATCGACCAGGTCGCCGCTGAATGAATAGATGGACATGACTTCGAACTGCTCGCCGCCGGGCGCACGAACGACCTTTTCGTGCAGAACGACACGGTCACCGAGGCGGTGCGATGACAGAATCTCGGCTCGGTTCTGCGGGAACTGAGCGAACATCGCCTTCAGCCCGGCTCGAACGCCCTCTCGACCGTCGCGGAGCACGTCACCGCGGTACATCGCCTCGCACGCGGTCTCGGTCATCAGCGCGACATAGGCGTCGGCATCCTGCGCATTGTAATTCTCGATCATGCACACCGCGGTCTCGACGAGCGGATCGGCCGCGGCCAGCGCGATTTCGCCAGGGCAATTGACGAGCTGAACCATCACCGGTCGCACTCCCCGAACACGATGTCGAGCGCGCCCAGGATCGCGGTCGTGTCGGCGAGCATGTGGCCCTTCGACATGAAGTCCATCGCCTGGAGATGACTGAACGCGGTCGGGCGAATCTTACAGCGGTACGGCTTGTTCGATCCGTCGGCGACCAGATAGACGCCGAACTCGCCCTTGGGGCTTTCGGTCGCGACATAGACGTCGCCTGCCGGGACATGAAAGCCTTCGGTGAACAGCTTGAAGTGATGGATCAGCGCTTCCATCGACTGCTTCATCTCGGCGCGCTTGGGCGGCACAACCTTGCGGTCGTCGCTGGCGATCGGGCCGTTCGGCATCTCATTGAGGCACTGCTTCATGATCCGCGCCGACTGGCGGACCTCCTCGACACGCACCATGAAGCGGTCGTAGCAATCGCCGCGCGTGCCGACGGGGACATCGAAGTCCATTTTGGCATAGGCGTCATAAGGCTGCGACTTGCGCAGATCCCAGGGAATGCCCGAGCCGCGGATCATCGGGCCGGAGAAGCCCCAGCGCACCGCGTCCTCGCGGCTCACGACTGCGATATCGACATTGCGCTGCTTGAAGATGCGGTTGTCGGCGACCAGGCTGATCGCGTCCTCGAACAGCCGCGGCAGGCGCGTGTCGAGCCAGTCGGCGATGTCGGTCAACAGCTTGAGCGGCACGTCCTGATGGACGCCACCGACGCGGAAATAATTGGAATGCATCCGCGCGCCCGAGGCCCGCTCGAAGAAGTTGAGGCAATCCTCGCGGATCTCGAACAGCCACAGGTTCGGCGTCATCGCGCCGACATCCATCACATGCGACCCGAGGTTGAGCATGTGATTGGAAATGCGGGTCAATTCGGCAAAGAACACGCGCAGATATTGCGCCCGGAGCGGCACTTCGAGGTCGAGCAGCTTTTCAGCCGCGAGCACGAAGCTGTGCTCCATGCAGAGCGGCGAGCAATAATCGAGCCGGTCGAAATAGGGTAAGGCCTGGGCGTAGGTCTTGTATTCGATCAGCTTCTCGGTGCCGCGATGGAGCAGGCCGACATGCGGATCGACTCGCTCGATGATCTCGCCGTCAAGCTCCATCACCAAACGCAGCACGCCGTGCGCCGCAGGGTGCTGCGGGCCGAAGTTGATCGTGTAATTCTGGATCGTGACGTCGCCGACCGTCGGGTCCTCGGCGTCGGTCACGCCCAGCATTTTGTCGAGCGTATCAGCCATTGTTCGGCTCCGGCTTCTTCTTGGCGCGGCTCGGCTTGGCCGGCGCGTCGGCGGTCGGCGCATCCGGCTTTACGCGCGGTTTGGCGGCGACTTTGCGGGTGGTCGGTGCCGTGGCGGCTGCCGGTGCTGCCGCGACGTCAGCAGCCTTGGTGCGCGGCTTGCGCGCGGGCTTGGGCTTGGCGTCGGGCTCGGCCTTACCCGCTCCGGTGTCGGCGGGCGTTTCGGTCGCCTTGGGCGTCACCGGCGCTGGCGCCGGTGGGGGCGGCGGCGGCGCAGGAGGTGCTGCAGTCGCTTTCTCGTCACCCGGCAGGATATATTCGGCGCCTTCCCACGGGCTCATGAAGTCGAATGTGCGGAAATCCTGCGCCAGCTTGACCGGCTCATAGACGACGCGCTTGGACTCTTCCGAATAGCGCAGCTCGACATAGCCGGTCAGCGGGAAGTCCTTGCGCTGCGGATGCCCGACGAAACCGTAATCGGTCAGGATGCGGCGCAGGTCCGGATTGCCCTCGAACAGCACGCCGTACATGTCGTACACTTCGCGCTCGAGCCAGCCGGCGACCGGCCAGATCCCCGTCACCGACGGCACCGGCTTGACCTCATCGGTCTGGACATGGACGCGGATGCGGTGGTTGCGGGTCAGCGAGAGCAGGCAATAGACCACCTCGAACCGGTCGGGCCGGTCGGGATAGTCGACGCCGGCGATCTCCATCAGCTGCTGATATTCGAGGCCGGGCGTGTCGCGCAGCAGGGTCATCGTCTCGACCAGGCTGTCGCGATCGACGGTGAACGATACTTCGTACGCGGCTTCGAGGCTCGACAGTATACGGCCGCCGAGCGTTTTCTCGGCCGCGTCGATCACGCCATCATTGGGCGCATAAGCGGGAGCGGAGGACTTCACGTCAGCCCCTCACCGCTCGATCGTGCCGGCGCGGCGGATCTTCCGCTGCAGCTGCATGATACCGTAGAGCAATGCCTCAGCGGTCGGCGGGCAGCCGGGAACATAGATGTCGACCGGCACGATACGGTCGCAGCCGCGCACGACGCTGTAGCTGTAGTGATAATAGCCCCCGCCATTGGCGCAGCTGCCCATCGAGATGACGTATTTGGGCTCCGACATCTGGTCGTAGACCTTGCGCAGCGCCGGGGCCATCTTGTTGCACAGCGTGCCGGCAACGATCATCACGTCCGACTGACGCGGGCTCGCGCGCGGCGCGGCGCCGAAGCGCTCGAGATCGTAGCGCGGCATGTTGACGTGAATCATCTCGACCGCGCAGCACGCCAGGCCGAAGGTCATCCACCACAGGCTGCCGGTACGCGCCCACTGAAACAGTTCTTCGGCGCCGACGACGAGGAAGCCCTTGTCCTGCAGCTCGCCATTCAGGCCGTCGAAGAAACCCTGGTCGGGCGGAATGACCGCCTGACCGCTGGTGCTCATCGGCAGCTCGACCGGGCCGGAATGTCCGATAATCGAAGGGGTCATTCCCAATCCAACGCTCCCTTCTTCCAGGCATAGACAAGGCCAAGCGCGAGTTCGGCGATGAAGATCATCATGCTGATCCACGCGGTCCAGCCGAGCGAGAACACGCTGACCGCCCAGGGATAGATGAACGCCGCTTCCAGATCGAACACGATGAACAGGATGGCGACGAGGTAGAACCGAACGTCGAACTGGCTGCGGGGGTCCTCGAACGCGGGGAAGCCGCATTCATACTCGCTGAGCTTCTCCGGATTCGGCTTGTACGCGCCGGTAAAGCGGGCCGCGATCATCGGCAGGAACACGAACGCGCTGGACAGCGCGATCGCGACGCCGAGGAACAGCAGGATCGGCAGATATTGTGACAGGTCGACCACTATTGTCTCTCGCAGGTGCGAAGTGTTGCGGCGTCTCTAGGACGGCACCCGGAGTCGGGCAAGGCCTCGAACCCGTGAGAATGATTCGCAATTATCCGAGTCTGTCTCAGCTATGCTGAAACGGATGCGGCGCCGCTGGCAAAAACTCTCAGGCCGCGGCGGCGACGCTGTCGGCGGCGGCGAGCTCGTAACGATTTCGTCCCGCCATTTTCGCACGATACAGCGCGGCGTCGGCGGCAATGGTCAATTCGTGGACAGAGCGGCCGGGTGCCGGACGGATCGCCGCCACGCCCAGGCTGATCGTGACCTTTTCGGGGAGCGCGTAGCCGGCGTCGTTGCTGCACGTCGCGACCATCACGCGGACGCGTTCAGCGATCGACGCGGCGCCCGCCTGGTCGACGCCCGGCAGGATCAGCATGAATTCCTCACCGCCATGACGCGCCGCGAGATCGATCGGTCCGCGAATGCCCGCCTGGAGCATCTCCGCAACCGCCTTCAGACAGCGGTCGCCTTCGCTATGGCCGTGGCTGTCGTTGAACCGCTTGAAGTGATCGACGTCGATTGCGACGACCGCGAGCGGGCCGCCGGACCGCAGCCCCCGCTCCCATTCGTCGGCCAGCCGGCTATCGCGCTGGCGGCGATTGGCCAGCCCGGTCAGCGGATCGGTACGGCTGACACGTTCGAGCGCGTCGCACGCTTGTTCGAGCGCCTTGCCGCGCGCGCCGAGCGATTCGACCAGCGCCTGATTGGCAGCCGCCAGCCGATGCGCGTGGAGAACCTGTCCCGCGAGCCGGCGGCTGACGCCCAACAGCACGACCGTCATTACCGTCGCGGCACCTGCCAACGACCAGTGGCCAGGGCGATCGCTAACGAAGAACCCAAGCGCCGCCGCGACCATCACCGGCAGTTCGAACGCCGCGTACATCGGCCAATAAGCGACATGCGCGATCGACAGCGTCAAGCCGCTCAGCGCGACGCAGACCGCGAACATTACCTCATTGTCTGAGCCCGTGGCGACGATCAGCCCCAGCGCGCCACCCCATAACACGCCCGATGCCGCGGAGAACACGGTGAGCGACCCCGCCCAGCGTCGACCGGGAATACCGGCAAAACGGCCCGATTTGTACGCCATGGTCGCGACGGTCCGCGCCCCGATGACGATCATGCTGGCAAACACCCAGATCAGCAGCCAAATCGTGTTGCCCTGTTGCCAGAAAAGGCTGGCCATCATCGCCGAGCCGAGCAGGTCCATGCCGATCATCGCCACCGCGATCGAATAGATCGCCTCGATCCGCGTCTTCAGGAACGCGTCGTCCCGGGAGATCGAAGAGGGCGTCGAAACCATGCGCCCGCATAGCGTCACCCTCGTTAAGACCGGGTTATGTAATTTCCCGAGATACTCATAATGGAACCGAAACGATCCTTATGGACAAGGGGATCAGCGCAACGCGCTCGCGATCAGCTTGTGCAGCTTCGAATGAAGCACATCGTTGCCGGCCAGGAACTCGTTGCGCTCCATCGTACGGTCGCCGCCGCGGAAATCGGTGACGAAGCCGCCCGCTTCCTTGACCAGCAACATGCCCGCCGCGACGTCCCAGGGCTGCAGGTCGGATTCCCAGAATCCGTCGAACCGCCCCGCCGCGACCCAGGCGAGATCGAGCGCGGCCGAGCCGAGCCGGCGAATACCGGCGACTTCGGGCGCGACCGCACCGAAAATGCGGCTCCACTGTGCGAAATTGCCATGGCCAAGGAACGGGATTCCGGTCGCGATCAGCGCATCGGCAAGGTCACGGCGCGACGACACGCGCAGCCGCGCGTCCTGCAACCAGGCGCCTTTGCCCTTTTCCGCCCAGAAGCTCTCATCGGTCAGTGGCTGATAGACCAGAGCGGTCGTGATCTCGCGCTTGCCATTCGCCATCGGCTCCTCGACCGCGATCGAGATCGCGAAATGCGGGATGCCGTGAAGGAAGTTCGTGGTGCCGTCGAGCGGATCGATGATGAAGCGCGGCTTGTTCGGATCGCCGGCAATCTCGCCGCCTTCCTCGGCCAGGATCGACCAGTCCGGCCGCGCCCTGCGCAGCTCCTCGACCAATGTCTCCTCGGCGCGCTTGTCGGCCATCGACACGAAATCGGCCGGGCCTTTGCGGCTGACCTGGAGGTGCTGAACCTCATTGAAATCGCGGCGCAGGCGCGGCGCCGCCTTGCGCGCGGCGCGCTCGATGACGGTGAAAATGCCGGAATGGCTGGGCATCAAACAAACTCCCCCCTCCCGCTGGCGGGAGGGGTCGGGGGAGGGCCTGTCATTTTGTCGCGGAGGAAAGAACGTGCGGCCCGGTGACACGCCCTCCCCTAGCCCCTCCCATGAATGGGAGGGGAATATCAGTCCGCCCTACGCACGTAGGTCTGCTCGTACACGTCGACAACGATCCGCGTGCCCGCGGCGATATGCGGCGGGACCATGATGCGGACGCCATTGTCGAGGATCGCCGGCTTGTAGCTCGACGATGCGGTCTGGCCCTTCACCACCGCGTCGGCCTCGACGATCGTCGCCTCGATCGTGTCGGGCAATTGCACGCTGATCGGATCTTCGTCGTAAAGCTCCATCACCACGTCCATGCCGTCCTGCAGGAACGCCGCGGCGTCGCCCAGCAAGTCGCGCGGCAAGGTGGTCTGCTCGTAGGTTTCCTTGTCCATGAACGTCAGCGTATCGCCGTCGGCGAACAGGAACTGGAAGTCCTTGGTGTCGAGGCGGACGCGCTCCACCGTCTCGGCCGAGCGGAAGCGGACATTGTTCTTGCGGCCGTCGCGCAGGTTCTTCAGCTCGACCTGCATATAGGCGCCGCCCTTGCCCGGCTGGGTGTGCTGAATCTTGACGGCGCGCCAGATGCCGCCTTCATATTCGATGATATTGCCGGGACGAATGTCCACGCCGCTGATCTTCATGACGATGTACCTGCTGGAAAGAGCGAAACCGCGCCTTTAGCCAGCCGACCCCGATCCGGCAAGCACCGCGCCGAACGCGCGCACCGCTTCCGCCTCGTCGCCGCCCCACACGGCGCTCGATACCGCGAGGAAATCGGCGCCCGCCGCAATCAGCGGCGCGGCGTTGGCGGGCGTAATCCCACCGATCGCGACGCAGGGCAGTTCGAACAGGGCCGACCACCAGCTGAGGATCACGGGTTCGGGCCGGTGCTTCACCTCCTTGGTCGTGGTCGGATAGAAGGCACCGAACGCGACATAATCCGCGCCCGCATCTCCCGCTTCCATCGCCAGATGGCGGCTGTCATGGCACGTGACGCCGATCTGGACATCGGGACCGAGCACCGACCGCGCCTCGCGCGGGTCGCCGTCTTCCTGGCCGAGATGGACGCCATCGGCGCCGAGCCTTTTCGCCAGCGAGATGCTGTCGTTGACGATGAACGCGATCTCGCGATCGGCGCAAATACGCTGGAGCGGCTCGGCCAGCCGGGCGGCCTCATGCTGGTCGACGTCCTTCACCCGGAACTGGAACGCCGCCACCGGCCCGGCGTCGAGCGCACGCGCCAGACGGTCCGGAAAGGCCCCGCCGACATCGAGCGGCGAGATCAGATAGAGCTGGCAGGGCGGCCGGCGTACGTCGCGCTTGAACGATGCGGCGAAATTGGGGTCGAGCGGGCCGAGTGGGTCTTCAGTGTCCATTGCTCGCCCCTAAGGCGTGCGCCCTTTACCGGCAACCACTCCCCTTCTCCCACAGGGAAGAGGGATTTAGGCAAATCAATCGACAACCGCGATCAGGAATCCGTCCCATTTCTTGATCCCGACCGTTTGGACCGCAGTCGCGGTCAGGCGCTTCTCCGCTCCCACCGCATCGAACAGTTCTCGCGTCCCGCGGATCCGCTCGTCGCCGCTCGCCGCGTCGAGCACCCCGCCCTCGCGGATCACGTTGTCGACGACGATCGTGGTGCCCGGCCGTGACATCGCGAGCGCGGCGCGAACATAGGCCGGGTTATTCTGCTTATCGGCATCGATGAACACGAGATCGAACGGGCCTTCTTTGGCCGCGATCATCGCCTGAAGCGAGTCGAGCGCCGGACCGGTACGGATATCGACGCGGCCACCCAGCCCGGCATTCGCAACATTGCTGCGCGCGACGTCCGCGTGATGCGGATCGATCTCGAGCGAGATCAGCTTGCCATCCGCGGGCAGCGCGCGGGCCAGTTCGATTGTCGAATAACCGCCGAGCGTCCCGATTTCGAGGATGCGCCGTGCGCCCGCCATCCGCGCGAACAGATGGAGCATCCGACCCTGCGCGGGCGACACGTCGATATCCGGCAACCCGCCGGCAGCGTTGGCGGCGAGCGTAGCCGAAAGCGTGGAATCGTCGCCGAGCAGGCGATCCGCAATAAAGGCGTCAACGGCGCTCCAGCCCGGATTCTGCTCTCCGACTCGCTCGACCATGACAATCCTCCCGACTGAGGCGGCGCGTGCCTCGCAGCGCCCTTTTCCTCCTCCACCCGGCAGCGTCAATACGACGACAGTGAAGTCATGACTTGACTAATTATCGATACAGAAATATTGAAGCCCCCACTTCACTATAGGAGTAACTTATGCCGGATGGACATGTCACCCACGCCACCTTCACCATCGAGCGCAGCTACAAGGCGGAGCCGGCCGAGGTGTTCGAAGCGCTCAGCGACCCCGCCATCAAGCGTCGCTGGTATGCAGCGAACGATCAAACCGAACTCGTCGCATTCGAGAGCGACTTCCGCCCAGGCGGAGCCCAGCATCTGGGCTACAGATTTGGCGACGCCAGCCCCTTTCCCGGCGTGTCGCTGACCGACGACAGCATTTTCCAGGCGATTGTCCCCGGCAGCCGGATCGTCACCACCGGCATGATGGCGATCGGCGGCGCACCGATGTCGGTGTCGCTGACGACGTTCGAGCTCATCCCCAATGGCGACGGCACCGACTTGCTCTGCACCAATCAGGTCGCCTTCTTCGAAAATGCCGACGGGCCGGTGATGCGCGAGCATGGCTGGCGGGTGCTGCTCGACAAATTGGGCGAGGTGATCGAAGGCTGAGCGGGTGACACCCGATCTCGACCGATTGTTCCAGGCTCTGGGGGACCCGACCCGCCGCGCGATCGTCGATCGCCTGGCAGAAGGGCCGGCATCGGTCTCGCGGCTCGCCGAGCCGCTGGGTGTCACGGTAACCGCGATCGCCCAGCATCTGCAGGTGCTCGAGCAATGCGGCGTGGTGCGCACCGAAAAGGTCGGGCGCGTGCGGACGGCGTCACTCGTGCCCGATGGCCTGACACCGGTCGAACGCTGGGCGCGCGACCGGCGATCGATGCTGGAAAAACGCCTCGATCGTCTCGCAGAGATCCTCGGCGAAGGCGATTAGGCCGGGACTTTATCGACCGACGCGTCGTAAATCTCGTCGATCGCCTCGCCCAGCGCGCGGTCGAATTCCTCGTCGCTCATCTGGTGGCGCAAATCTTCGAGCAGCGCGCGGCTGAAGCTGGCGATGATCCCCTGGTTCTTGGCCAGTTCGGCGCAGGCGTCGGTCCGGCTGTACCCGCCGGAAAGCGCGACGACGTGAAGCACTCGCGGATGCTCGACCAACGGCAGGAACAGCCCCGGCTCGGCCGGCAGCGACAGTTTGAGCATCACCTTGTCGTCGCCCGGCATCGCGTCGAGCGCCTTGAGGATCTCGTCGAGCAGGATCGCGTCGGCCTCGGCCCGCTCCGGGCTCTTGATGCTAACCTCGGGCTCGATGATCGGCATCAGGCCATGGCTCAGCACTTGCCGCGCCACCTCGAACTGTTGCGCGACGATCGCGGCGATGCCTTCGCGATTGGCGAGATTGACGACCGACCGCTCCTTGGTCCCGAACATGCCGAGCCCGCGCGCGCGATCGAGCAGAGCGTCGAGGCCGGGCATCGGCTTCATCAGCTGAACGCCATTGGCCTCGGGCTCCAATCCCTTGTCGATCTTGATGAACGGGACGACGCCAATATCGTGGAGCGCCTGGGGCACCGGCTGGCCGTTCGCCTGGCCATCCATCGTGCGTTCGAACAAGATCGCGGCGATCACCTTGCCGCTGGCGAAGGCCGGCGCGGTGATGATCCGCACGCGCATCTGGTGGATCAGGTCGAACATCTCTTCATCGCTCGACCACGCGCCTTCCTCGATGCCATAGCCCTTGAGCGCCTTTGGCGTTGATCCCCCGCTCTGGTCGAGCGCGGCGATGAAGCCGTGTCCGGCGGCGATCTTGGCGGTCATTTCGGCGGTTTGCATGGTCGTTTCCCGTCTGTGCATACGTATGTGTGGCGGCTGTTAGACAGCGCCCGGCGGGTCTGCAATGGGCCGATGATCGTTGTAACCGGTTATATCCTTTTCGCCCGTCCAATGTCGCGCCGATGCGCCCGACAATGTCTCCTTTTTGGAGCTTTCGCCCGATTGACCTGCTGCGGCGGCGCGCTCACGCTGATATCAGGTCGACAAGGGGGCAATCATGGGCCGGATCGCAAGCACAGCCAGGATGATGGTCGCGGCAGCGGCGCTCGCCACCATGGCAATCAGCATGCCGGTTGCAGCGGGCGAGAAAATGAAGGTCGGTGATCCCGCGCCCGATTTCACGCTGACCTTGATCGACGGGACCAAGGTCACGCGCGACGACCTGCGCGGCAAGGTCGTCGTGCTCAACTTCTGGGCGACCTGGTGTGTGCCGTGCCGCGCCGAATTGCCGACGCTCGACGCTTATTACAATCAGCGCAAGGAAGCGGGGCTCCGCGTATTCGCGGTGACGACCGAGGATTCGCTTCCCGCCTACAAGCTGAAACAGCTGTTCTCGGTTATGCATATCCAGCCGGTCCGCAAGGTGAAGGGGCCGTATGACGTGATCGGCAACGGCGTGCCGACCAATATCGTGATCGGGCGCGATGGCCGCGTGCGCTACGCCAAGGCCGGCGCGTTCGATCTCGACATGCTGAACCAGCTCCTCGTGCCGCTGCTGCGCGAGCCCGCGCCCGCGACCTGACATGCGCCTGTTCCGGCATATCGCCACGCTCCTCGCCGCCGCCGCGCTGGCGACGCCTGCGGTCGCCGGGGCACCCGGCTTGCCCGGCGCGATGACGCTTACCGGCGGGCAGCGCATCACGCTCGGCGATCTCCGCGGTCGCGTGGTGGTGATCAATTACTGGGCGAGCTGGTGCGTGCCTTGCCGCGCCGAGATCCCTCTCCTCGCCCGCTATTACCGCCAGCACCTGTCGCAGGGTTTGGTCGTCATCGGCATTTCCGTCGACCCCGGTGCCAACGGCAAGGGTCAGGCGACGGCCACCTCGATCCCCTATCCCCAGGCGGCCTGGGTCGGAGGGGCCGACATCGCGGTCTCTGCGGTGCCGATGAGCTATGTGATCGATCGCCACGGCCGCGTTCGCTACGCGAAAGCCGAGGCTTTTACCGCGCGGAGCCTCGACGCCGTCGTCAAACCATTACTTGCGGAACGTTAAGAACTTAACGCCTTAACCCCCGGAAGTTCCTTGCCTTCCATCCATTCCAGGAAGGCCCCGCCCGCGGTCGACACGAACGTCATGTCGCCAGCGACGCCTGCCTGGTTGAGCGCGGCGACGGTATCGCCGCCGCCCGCCACCGACACCAGCGAGCCTTCGCGCGTCAAGGCCGCGACCGTCCTGGCCAGGCTCATCGTCGCGACATCGAACGGTGGCGTTTCGAACGCGCCAAGCGGGCCGTTCCACACCAAAGTGCGGCAGTTCTTGAGCACATCGCCCAGCGCCTCGGTCGCGGCCGGGCCGATGTCGAGGATCATCTCGTCGGGCTGAACCTCATGAACATTGACCGTGCGCGTTTCGGGGTTCGGCCTGAACTCCTTCGCGACGACCACGTCATAGGGCAGATGGATCGTGCAGCCGGCCGCTTCGGCGGCGTCGAAAATCTCTTCGGCGGTGCCGGTCAAATCACGCTCGGCCAGGCTCTTGCCGACGTCGACACCGCGCGCGGCGAGAAACGTATTGGCCATGCCGCCACCGATGATCAGGTGATCGACCTTGGTGACGAGATGCTTGAGCACGTCGAGCTTGCTCGACACCTTGGCGCCGCCGACCACCGCCGCGACCGGATGCTGGGGATTGCCCAGCGCCTTGTCGAGCGCGTCGAGCTCGGCTTCCATCTGTCGCCCGGCGAAGGACCGCAGCTTGTGCGCCAGGCCCTCGGTCGAAGCGTGCGCACGGTGGGCGGCCGAGAATGCATCGTTGACGTAAAGATCGCCGAGCGAAGCCAGCCGCTCGATCGTCTCATGCGCGTTCTTTTCCTCGCCCGGATCGAAGCGTGTATTCTCGAGGATCGCAACATCGCCGTCCTCGAGCGTCGCGATCGCCTCGGCCGCTCCCTCGTCGTCGATGAAGCGCACCGGGCGCCCGAGCACGTGTTCGAAAGGGCGAGTGACAAGCGCCAGGCTCATCTCGGGATTGCGCTGGCCCTTGGGTCGCCCGAAATGCGCGAGGATCAGGACCTTGGCCCCCTTGTCGGCGAGTTCGGCAACGGTCGGCACCGCGGCGCGCAACCGGGTGTCGTCGGTCACCTGGCCATCGGCCATCGGCACGTTGAGATCCTCGCGGACCAGCACCCGCTTGCCCGCGATGTCGCCCATGTCATCGAGCGTTTTGAAGTTGCGCGCCATGTCCGAGTTCCTGTCGCCAAATCTCCCCTCCCGCTTGCGGGAGGGGTCGGGGGAGGGCGTGTCGCGAGGAAGGAACAAGCCCTCCCCTAGCCCCCCCGCAAGCGGGAGGGGAATAAACATCAGATCAACGCCGCCATTGCCTTGGCGGTGTCGACCATGCGGTTCGAGAAGCCCCATTCATTGTCGTACCAGCTGAGGACGCGAACCAGCTTGCCTTCGAGCACCGCGGTTTCGAGGCTGTCGACGGTCGACGAAGCGGGCGAGCCCATCAGGTCGATCGAGACGAGCGGCTCATCGGTGTAATCGAGCACGCCCTTGAGCTTGCCTTGCGACGCGGCCTTCAGCGCGGCGTTGATCTCTTCCTTGGTCACGTCGCGCTTCGGCGTGAAGGTCAGGTCGATCAGCGACACGTCGGGAACGGGTACGCGGATCGCCGAGCCGTCGAGCTTGCCCTTGAGCTCGGGCAACACCTCGGCGACCGCGCGGGCGGCGCCGGTGGTGGTCGGGATCATCGACATCGCCGCCGCCCGCGCACGGCGCAGGTCCGAATGGATCTGATCGAGGATCTTCTGATCGTTGGTATAGGCATGGACCGTGGTCATCAGGCCGCGCTCGATGCCGAACTCGTCGTTGAGCACCTTGGCGACCGGCGCCAGGCAATTGGTCGTGCATGAGGCGTTCGACACGATCTTGTGATCGGCGGTCAGCTTGTCGTGATTGACGCCATAAACGACGGTCAGGTCGACATTCTTGCCCGGAGCGGAGATCAGCACCTTCTTGGCCCCGGCATCGATATGCTTCTGGCAAGCGTCACGGTCGGTGAAGAAGCCAGTGCATTCGAGCACCAGGTCGACGCCCAATTCCTTGTGCGGCAGATTGGCGGGATCGCGTTCCGCGGTGACGCGAATATGCTTGCCGTCGATCACCATGTCCTGCCCTTCGGCATGGACCTCGCCCGGCCATTTGCCGTGAACCGAGTCGCGCTTGAACAGCCAGGCATTGGCCTTGGCGTCGCCGAGATCGTTGATCGCCACCAGGTCGAGCCCGGTATCGCTCTGCGCGAGCATCGCACGCGCTACCAGACGCCCAATCCGTCCGAACCCGTTGATCGCAACCTTCACCGCCATGTCGTTTCGCTCCTCGAGCTGCTGATGCCGGCACGCGCGAATGGGGCCGGTCGGTCGCGGGTGCCTTTGGGGATGCCGAGGCGGCGCGTCAACCGTCCGCACTGCGTATTTGCTCCCGAAGCGGCCGCAATAGCACCGATCTCGACATCACCGGCTGGCGCCATGCGGGGCCACTTGCGTGGTTCAGGGCGACCCCCGGTAGCGAGTCCGAGCCCTTTGCGCGGCGAAACGATCTTGTCGCGTCCCCCCGCCGTGCTATCTCCCCCCGATGGCAGACGCTTCCCCGACCGATCGGATCGACGCCGCGCTCGCCCGCATCGAACGCGCCGTCGCGGCGCGCGACAGGAGCGCGCAGGACCTGAAGACACGACACGAATCGCTGCGCGCCCGCGTCGGCGAAGCGATCGCCGCGCTCGATGCGCTGGGCGCACGAAATGGCTGAGGTCACGCTGACGATCGGCGACCGCCGCCACAACGTCGCTTGCCGTGACGGCGAGGAAGCCCAGCTTCGCCGATTGGGAGAAATGCTTGACCAGCGTTGGGCGATGGCCAACCGCGCGTCGGGTGGCCTCAACGCCGAACGGACCATGCTGCTGATCGCGCTGATGCTCGCCGACAATCTCGATCAGGCGGAAAACCGCCCCTCGGCCGATGGCGGCCCCAGTCCCGCATTTCTCAACCGCCTCGCCGATCGTCTGGAAGCGCTTGCCGAGACCCTTGAGAAACCGGCACCGAGCGCCTAGATTCATGGCCGGCGGGTACTGCCCGATACGAGCCTTTATTATCCCTGAGGCTATTCATCATCCATGGGGGCTGTCCCTGCCCGGATCCTGGTCCGACGCACATGGTCCCCACCTGACGTACCGTGCGTCAGAGGATAACCCGGCAAACGGTCTACGGTGGTCCCGCCACTCCACCCAATCATGACGACCGACAGCAAACGGGCATTGCGGGCGCGTCTCCGCGCAGCGCGTGACGCCTTCGTCGCCGGAAAGCCCGCACCGATCGCAGTACCGGATGCCTTCCTTGCACGGCTCGACCGCGGCCTGACCGTTACCTCTTACGTCCCGATCGGCAGCGAAACCGATCCCTCGCCGCTCGCGCGCGCCGCGGTCGCGGCGGGATGCGTGCTGGCTCTGCCCCATGTCACGGTGCGCAGCGAACCGATGCGCTTCCTGGCCTGGGAAACCGAGGCGGCGCTCGAGGCCGGCCCGTTCGGCCTCAGCCAGCCCTCGGCGCTGGCTGCCGAATTGCGCCCCGACATCATCCTGACCCCGATGCTCGCGTTCGACGCGAAGCTCGATCGACTGGGCCAGGGCGCAGGCTATTATGACGGCGCCTTCGCGCGCTTCCCCGACGCCTGGCGCGTCGGCGTCGCGTGGAGCGTCCAGCAGGTCGAGGACTTGCCGGTCGACCCTTGGGACATGCCACTGCACGCCGTCATTACCGAACAAGGATGGATCACACGATGAACCCGCCGCCGACACCGCGCTGGCAGAAACCAGTGGGCATGCTCGCCATCCTTGCGCTGATCGCGATCTGGTGCATCGCGGTGGTCAGTCTGTCGCCTTGGGTCGGACGGTGGCCGGCGCTGGCGCAACTGCTGTTCTACGTCGTGACCGGAATCGTGTGGCTCTGGCTGTTGCCGATGCGCCGCATGCTGCGCTGGATGGAAACCGGGCGCTGGCGCTGACGCCAACGACGATCATCTGTCTGGGAATCCACACCGAAAATGGCGCGAGTGACGGGGCTCGAACCCGCGACCTCCGGCGTGACAGGCCGGCGCTCTAACCAACTGAGCTACACCCGCTTGGAAGCGTGAGGCGCGGCCACTAAGCGAGCCGCCCCCCAGTGTCAACAGCGGTCAAATCAGTTTTGTCGCACGCCCCAGCGGCCGCGCTTGCGCTCGCTGACCAAGGTACCGTGCTCGAACAGGAAACCGGCGATGTCGGGCTTGCCCGCCGCCCCGATCACGGTCTGCATGATGATCAGCAGCGGCACCGCGAGCAACGCGCCCGGTGTGCCCCACACCCAACTCCAGAAGCTCAGCGAGATCAGGATCAGCACCGGGCTGATCGTCAGGCGATGACCGACGATGAACGGCGTCACCGCATTGGCCTCCAGCAAGTGGCAACCGATCATGATGCCGGCGGGCATCAGCGCCACCCAGATGTCGGGAAAAGTCATCAGCCCGCCGACCGCAAGCAGCAACGCCGCGACGATCGGCCCGAAATAGGGAATGTAGTTGAGCAAGGTGACGATGCCGCCCCACATCAGCGGATAGGGCATGCCGATCAGCCACAAGGCGCCCGAGACGATCAGCCCGAGCACGATGTTGATCGCGGTGATCGTGCCGAGATAGGCGGAGACATCGTCGACCACGTCCTGGATCACGCGCGCAGTCGCCATCGCGCCGCCGAAGCTCGCACGGCTGGTGATCGTCCGGCGCCGCGTCCGCGTCCAGCCGGCAAGGAAAAAGAACACCACCAGCACGCCGAAGAATATCTGCACCAGGGCAGTCGGCGCGGAGGTGGCGATCAGGTCAAGCAGCGAGCTCGGCGGCGATACCGGCGTCGCGGTCCGCACCTTGGGGATGGTGGCGATATGCGCCGCCGCCTTGTTGATATATTTTTCGAGGCTCGCATAGAGATCGAGCACCGGCGCCAGATTGGCCTGGATACGGTCGATCCGCTCCGGCAAGCGGCGGAAGAATTCGATCGCCGGGACGACGATCGCGGCCAGCGCCACGTTTGCTGCGGCCAGGAAGGTCAGCACGCAGATCAGCGCCGCGAGCCAGGACGGCAGCCGCCGCCGCTCGAGCCATTCGAGCACCGGAATGAGCGCGATCGAGATGACCAAGGCTATCGTGATCGGCAGGAAGAATTCGGCGCCGGCCTTGAGCGCGAACGGCAGGCCGATCACCAGCCCGACACCGGCGATCAGCGTCAGCGCGGCGAGCAGGCGATCACGCCTGGGGTCGATTACCGGCGGCGGACCGTCGTCGGTCGACGCCGGCGTCTCGGGTGCACTCGGCGCAACGGCAGCGGCGCCGCCAACCGTCGCCGACAAACTCGCCCCCATGCCGCTCTCGCCGTTACTCATAGCGCTTCCGTAGCGCCATTGGCGGGCAAAGTAATCCCGGCTAGCGTCAAGAGATGAGCGAGAAGCTGCTGGTCATCGACGAAGGCACCACTTCCACCCGCGCGATGCTGTTTGCACCCGACGGCACCTGCCTGGGCAGCGAATCGGCTGCGCTGACGCAGCATTACCCCTCCCCCGGGCTGGTCGAGCACGATGCGGCCGAGATCTGGGATCGGACCCTCGCCTGCGCACGGAAAATGGTCGAGTTGGCGGGCGGGGCCGAGGCGGTGGCGGCGATCGGCATCACCAACCAGCGCGAGACGGTGGTGTTCTGGGACAAACAGACCGGCGAACAGCTGGCGCCCGCCATCGTCTGGCAGGACCGGCGCACGGCGTCATGGTGCCGCGAGCTCAAGGAGGCCGGACACGAGCCGACCGTTCAGGCTCGCACCGGGTTGTTGCTCGACCCCTATTTCTCCGGATCCAAGATCGGCTGGGCGATGGCCAATTGGCCGCAGCTCAAGGCCGCGGGCGACCGGCTGGCGGTCGGCACGATCGATTCGTGGCTGGTGTGGAAACTGACCGCGACCGGGGGCCGAGGCGGGATGCACATCACCGACGCGACCAATGCCAGCCGCACCGCGCTGATGGCGATCGGCAGCGGACATTGGGATGACGGGCTGATCGAGTTGTTCGACGCGCCGCGCCATGCGCTTCCCGAAATCGTCGATTGCGCGGGCAATTACGGCACCACGAGCCTGTTCGGCGCGCCGATACCGATTTGCGGCATGGCCGGGGATCAGCAGGCGGCGACGATCGGTCAAGCCTGCCTGACGCCCGGCGACACCAAGGCGACCTTCGGCACCGGCGCGTTCGTGCTGACGCAATATGGGGCGCACCAGCCGACGTCGAAGAACCGGCTGCTGGCGACGGTGGCGTGGCAACTCGGCGGCCGGCGCGCTTATGCACTCGAAGGATCCGTCTTCGTCGCCGGCAGCCTGATCCAGTGGCTACGCGATTCGCTCAAGCTGATCGCCGCCGCCGACGAAACCGAGGCGCTGGCGCGGTCGGTCGCGGATAATGCCGGCGTCTATCTGGTCCCCGCGCTGTCGGGTCTGGGCGCACCTTGGTGGGAAGCAGAGGCGCGGGGCTGCATGTCGGGACTGAGTTTCACCGCCACCCGCGCGCATATCGTCCGCGCCGCGCTGGAGGCGATGGCGCACCAGGCCAACGACCTGAAAACCGCCTTCGCCGCCGATGGCGCCGACTGGACGACGCTCCGGATCGACGGCGGCATGGTCGCCAACGACTGGATCGCGCAGGATCTGGCCGACATGCTGGAGGTCGCGGTGGAGCGGCCGGTCTTCGCCGAAACCACCGCGCTAGGCGCGGCGATGCTGGCCGGCGTCGGCATCGGCCTGTTCAAGGACCTGAAGGCGGCGTCGGTAATGCGCGGCCAGATCGACGCTTTTCATTCCGCTTTGGCCGCCGACGCCCGGCAGACCCGGCTTGACGGATGGACGGCGGCAGTCAAATCGGTGATCGACGCAGCGCACTGATATTCGCACCTTCGATCAGCTTCACGCTTCCCCGGCGAAGGCCGGGGAAGTGTATATTTTGTCCGCTCCTTCCGCTCATGGCGTTCGGGTATGGTTGTCGAAATAGAGGTAGTCGGGCTGGAATTCGCCGGTCGAGGCG
>Ga0207705_10000411_pt1 | contig 37615 bp, 42 predicted proteins | sample KBSC13metaG_FD_184314 | JGI IMG/M metagenome (GOLD analysis project Ga0207705, IMG submission 184314) | Corn rhizosphere microbial communities from Kellogg Biological Station, Michigan, USA - KBS C1-3 metaG (SPAdes) (version 2) | ecosystem: Host-associated > Plants > Roots > Rhizosphere > Soil ... | reverse complement strand
TGCCGCGATGCGTGAGAGCTTCATCCTGATCTCCTCCGCAGTTTGTCCTCTTAGCACGAAAAGCGGTTCACAGAAACTGTTCCTTATACGTTGATGAACCATATCGGTGAAAATATGTTGACAGCGTGACGCTCTTTGGGTACACGGCAGGAACAGTGAAGAATTGCTGGACAGGCGCAGAAGGAGTTCACGCACAACGAGGCGCTGCAAACACTCGATGTGGTGTGCGCTGCGGCGGTCGAGGAGCCGCCGATTATCGAGCCACCGCTCTCACCGCCACTTGGCAGCTGCTATCTGATCGCCAGCTCTCCGAGCGGTGAGTGGGCCGGAAAAGACGATAGCATCGCGGCATTCACGAGCGGTGGGTGGCGATACGTCGCGCCGACGGACGGGATGAGCGTATACGTAAAATCGAACGGAACGTGGGCCAATTACCGCGTGGGGACATGGGAAATCGGCCTGCTTCGCGGCGCCGGCTTGATCATCGCAGGCGAACAGGTCGTCTCCACACGAGCCGCCGCAATCACATCGCCGGTGGGCGGATCAATGATCGACAGCGAAGCGCGCGTTGCGATCGACGAGATTCTCGCGGCATTGCGTCATCACGGTATGATCGAACTTTAGCCGAGCCGAGAAGCAATCATTTCTCGTCCGACACGGTTAGACTGATGCTTTTCGGCAACAGGATGCGGCATCCTCAATCTTGCGCGGAAACCAGGGCTCTCATAATGTGTTCCCGCGGTTCAAACTAAGAACGCATGTGAAAGGGGACAATTATGCGCAAGCTGGCCATTGCGGTGGCGCTCGCATCGACTGCTCTCGCGACCCCCGCCGTCGCGCGAGACCATTCGGTTTATGTCGGGCTCGAAGGCGGTGTGATGTGGGTCGAAGATTCGCCCTTCAACATCACCGACAATGTCACGAACCCGCAGTTCACGCTCGATCACAAGACGGGCTACGATGTCGACGCGATCGCCGGCTATGACTTCGGCGCTGTCCGGATCGAAGCCGAACTCGGCTACAAGCATGCCGGCATCGACTCTGTGAACTCGGTGACCACCGTCTTCCCGGCGAGCGGTCATGCCAACGTATTGTCCCTGATGGGCAACGTGCTGTTCGACTTCGGCGATGAGAATGGCCTCAGCGGCTATGCCGGCGGCGGCCTTGGCGTCGCCCGCGCGAAGTATTCATTCGATTCGGCGAACGTCCCTCCTTATGGGGCCGTCAGCTTCTCGGATTCGGATAGTCGTCTCGCGTGGCAGGCGATCGTCGGTGCGCGCTATGCGATTACGCCGAATATCGATCTCGGTCTGAAGTACCGTCTGTTCAACGTTTCGCGGCTCAATCTCAACGACACGTTTGGCCAGGTTCCGGTCACGGTTCAGAAGGGCCGTTTCCGTTCGCACAGCCTGCTCGCGAGCCTGATCTACAACTTCGCCGCGCCGCCGCCTCCGCCGCCTCCGCCGCCGCCTCCGCCTCCGCCTCCGCCGCCGCCTCCGGCGACGCAGACCTGCCCGGACGGTTCGGTGATCCCGGCCACGGCGACCTGCCCGGCGCCGCCTCCGCCTCCGCCTCCGCCGCCTCCGGCGCCCGAGCGCGGGCTCTAGGGGGCCGACAAGGCAAAGAAACACCGGCTCGGACTTTCGTCCGGGCCGGTTTTCTTTTGGGCGCGGCGCTCGCCCTCAACTTGGGGCGGTCAGCGCCCAATTTGGCTTGCAGGCGCCTCGGCTAATTTGTGCCAGCCGCTTTTGAATTAGTTGGACGCGAACGTCGGCGGCGCGCTGTCCCAGCCGTAGAGGTCCGGCAGGTAACTAATCTTGCCGTCGCGCACCTGCGCGGTGATGTAGGTGAGATAAATCGGCATCGCACGCGGTACCTGCACCTGCGTTTCCGCACGTGTGCCCGGAGCAGCGGGATCCTGGCCGAGAAGCCAGTGCCCAAGCCGCTTGGCATCCTCGACGCGAACGCAGCCGTTGCTGAGATTCCGGTCGGCTTTCGCAAACAATCCCTTGCTCGGCGTATCGTGCAAATAGATGTCTTCGGGATTGGCGAATGGAAATTTCAAGTTGCCCATCGAGTTCAGCGGTCCCGGATCTTGCCGGACCTTCAGCTTGAGCGCGCCCTGCGCGGCCGCCTTCCAGTCGATGGTCGTCGGGTCGATGACGTTCGCAGTCCGGCTCCAATCATCGATGACCTGATATCCATGCGACTTGAGGTAGCCCATGCCCTGGCGCAGCACGGTCGGCGCGATGGTCTTGCGGACCAGATGATCGGGGGCGTGCCAGTAGGGATTGTAGGTGATGTAATACATCAAGCTGGCGATCAGCGGCGTCGGCAGCTGCTCCGTGCCTGTGATTACTTTCATTGAATCGACGGGACGGCCGTTGTCGTAGAGCGTCAGCATCGACACGCCCGAATCCACTAGCAGGAACCGGCCGCTCGCCGGTAGCGACCGCACGCGGTCGAGGTTGGCGAGTAGCCGCGGATCGGGGGTCCGATTGCCGCTTGCCTGTGCTTCGGCCCAGGCGGTGTCGCGCAATTGAGCGTAGATCGGGTTCACTTGCGCCGTGGCCTGGAGATAGGACGCGAGCGAAGGCGCGGCGGACGCGGTCAGCAAGATCTCCTCGGCTCGCGTGCCCTGCGGCTTGAGCACCGGATAGGCATAGATCATACCTTGGGTTGGGCGGCGGATCGCCTGCACGTAGCGCACCCACGCGCTCGAGATCATGCGCTCCGCCGACGCGCCGAGCGCAGGATTGGCGCGAGCCTGTGCCGCTAGCGCTTCGACCTGTGTGGCAAGCTGCGGCCCTTCGGCAAAACCGTCGAACGGCGCGCGCTGTAGGATCGCCACGAGCTGCGCGACGGCCATGTTGTCGGCGTCCCGAAGCCACAGCGGCGCAAACCGATAGGTGTCGTAGGCGGCAGCCACATCGGGAGCGACCGCGAGCGCCGGCGCGACGGCAGTCAGCGGTGCACCTTGTGCCGCGGCCGCCGCAGGCAAGACGGGAGCGATCGCTGCTCCAACCGCTCCCCTCATCAGCCATCCGCACTTCATCGTCATTCCCCCGCAATCTAAACCCGAGCTACATTAGGCCCGCGAAGGTGGATTGGCGATGAATCGAATGTAGCCCGCTCGACCGTCGCGAGAAATTTCGCATCGGGCTGAAGCACGAGCGGGCGCCGGTAGCGGGGGCCGGGTCTTGTCATCGCCGCTGTTCGGCGCATAGCGGATGGATAATTCCGAACAGAGGGACAGGCATGGAGATCAAGGGCGTGGCCGCGGTCGTAACCGGCGCGGCATCCGGACTGGGCGAAGCGACGGCGCGCGAGCTGGCGAAGCGAGGCGCGAAGGTCGCCATCTTCGATCGCGACGTTGATCGTGGCGAGCGCGTGGCGAGTGAGATCGGCGGCATTTTCTGCGAAGTGGACGTGACGTCGGATCAAGAGGTGAAAGCCGCGTTCGACAAAGCGCGCGCGGCGCACGGCCAGGAACGGATCCTGGTTAACTGCGCCGGTGTCGCCAATGCAGCGAAAACGGTCGCTCGCGACAAGGAGACCAAGGCGCCGAAGCCCTATCCGATGCAGCAGTTCGAGCTGGCCATCCAGATCAACCTCATCGGCACATTTCGCTGCTTGGCCCAGTCCACCTACGGGATGGTCCACCTTGAGCCGACTGGCCCTGACGGGGAGCGCGGGGTGATCATCAACACCGCCTCGGTCGCCGCTGAGGACGGCCAGATCGGCCAGGCCGCTTACTCTGCATCGAAGGGTGGAGTCCTGGCGATGGCGCTGCCGATCGCGCGCGACCTGATGAACGACGGCGTTCGCGTCAACACGATCCTGCCTGGCGTTTTCAAGACGCCGATGGTGGCGATGATGCCGCCCAACGTCCAAGACGCGCTCGGCGCACAGGTGCCCTTTCCGAAGCGGCTAGGGCAGGCCGAGGAATATGCGCGCCTCGCCTGCTTCATGATCGAGAATCCATACATGAACGCAGCGGCGGTGCGTCTCGACGGCGGGATCCGAATGGCGCCACGCTGATGCGCGATTACGCTCGGGTGATCGACGACCTCGCCGAGGCCGCACGTGAAGCGGGCGAAGCGATTCTCGAGATCGTACGGCGCGGCTTCGAGGTCGAATCCAAACGCGACAGCTCGCCCGTGACCGAAGCCGACCGGGCGGCCGAACTGATCATCCTTGCCGCGCTTGCCCGCGCGGCGCCCGGGGTGCCGGTGATCGCAGAAGAGGAAGTCGCCGCGGGGCGCATTCCCGCGCACGACGACACTTACTTCCTCGTCGATCCACTCGACGGGACCAAGGAGTTCGTGCGGGGCGGCGACGATTATACCGTCAACATTGGACTTATCGAGCACGGCAGGCCGAGGCTCGGCGTGGTGTTCGCGCCGGCGACCGGGCGCCTGCACGGCGGCTGCGTCGGGGAGGGGGCGTGGCTCAACGAGGGGAGCGGCCGCCGCGCGATCCGGACTCGCGCCCGCGGTGAGCAAATGACCGCGGTGGCGTCGAAATCGCACCTCAATCAGGCGACCGTCGATTATCTCGAGGCCGCAGTCGGCGCGTGCGGCTATGTCGCGGTCGGCTCGTCGCTCAAATTTTGCATCGTCGCGGAGGGGCAGGCCGACATCTATCCGCGCGCCTCGCCGACGAGCGAGTGGGACACCGCCGCCGGGCACGCCGTGCTGATGGCCGCCGGCGGGCTGGTCGATGGGCCCGACGGCGCTCCGCTCGCCTATGGTAAGCCCGCGTTTCTCAACCGCGCCTTTGTCGCGACCTCGGGCTGGAAGCCGCCGCGCCTCATGCCTTACCTCGAACCGTTCGCCGGCGGTGGCGACATTCCGCAGGGTCTTTGAAATGCGCTTGGATCGAATGACCGTTGCCGATCTGATTCGCTGCGTTCCGGACAGGCGGGCCCCCGCGGGTTCAGTGAGCGGCTGAGCCGCAGCGACTGGACCTCGAGCCGCGCGGCCTCGATCCGCAGGAAGGTTTCGGCCGCCAACGCGTGCTGGTCGCGCGCCACCTCCATGTTCCTCAGGAGCTGCTGCGCGTCGTCGAGGGCGTCGGAAAGTTCGGCAAGCCATTGCGCCCGCCTCGCGGCAGGTGGTTCGATGGGTACGCTACACACATGATTTCCCCGGTGCTCTGGAGATTGATTTAACAGGAATTTAACAGCTGCTGCCGGGAGTCTGGTCCATTCTGGAGCCGAAACCGTCTAACTTTTCTCCACAATGCGCGTTATCAGGTCGTGCTCGGTCCCGTTCTGCCTTTAGGGTAGCACCCATGGACGCTTATTCGACCGACACCACCGACTTCGCCTTTTGCGATCTTCCTCCAGTTCTGGTGATTGCCAGCAGCGATGCCGCTTCCGCGCGAGCCGAGCAGTGCGTCCGCGCGGCGGGATTGCGGATCGGCGCCTCGCTAGGCATCGAGCAGGCGCCCGGCCGCCTCAGGCAGCAGGCGCGCGCGAGTGCCGTTTGGATTGAGCTCGACCGCGATTGCGGCGAGGCGATGGACGTCCTGCTCAATGATGTGAACCGCGACCTCCGGGCCGAGCGATACGCCGTCGTCCTGTCGCTGACCGGCGAGCTGCTCGACCCTGTCGCCGCCCGAATCGACGAGCTCGCAGCGGAGATCCTTGTCGACGGCACCGACGCGCAGCGGCTGGCGGCTCTGTCGACGGCGCTCGCCTGGCGCGATCGACCGCTTCGCGCCGCCGACGTCGCCAGCGACCGCAGTGCGGATCGCCTGCGCCAGCTGAGCGAAGAGGTCAGCCGCATCGCCTCCACGCTCGCGCGCCTCTCGGCTGGTCCGGGCGCGGCAGCGCCGGTGCGCGAGCCCGAGCCCGCGCGCGACCTGCCTCCGCTATCCGCCGACACCGTGCGGCATGTCATTCGCGCCCGAAGGCTCCGCGCGCGCTATTTCTCAGAAGAGCTGTTCGCCGATCCGGCATGGGACATGATGCTCGACCTGCTCCAGGCCGAGATCGCTCAGCTGCGGGTGCCAGTGTCCAGCCTATGCATCGCGGCGGCGGTTCCGGCGACGACGGCGCTGAGATGGCTGAAGACGTTGGTCGCGCAAGGCCTGTTCATTCGCCGCGCCGACCCGCATGACGGCCGGCGGGTGTTCGTCGAGCTGGCGCCGGACACGAGCCATGCGCTGCGGCGATATTTCGCCGAAGTGGGACCGGCCTCCGTCGTCTAAAGTCCATTGCCGCGGGGGCACGCCCATGGCACTTGCGCGAGCGCGCGGGCGGTTAGCTCAGTTGGTAGAGCATCTCGTTTACACCGAGAGGGTCGGCGGTTCGAGCCCGTCACCGCCCACCAGCGCCGCGACGGCTGATCTGGGAGACTGACCCAAGCGGCGCTCACCAAGAGAAGCCAGTGGCGCATAGCGGCTGGTGCCGCGCTGCCTTTGCGCTTTATCCGCGCCCGACGAACATGAAGCACGCAGCGCCGACCACGCAGGCGAAGGCGCCAAGATAGCGCCACCCGATCGGTTCCTTGAGTACGATCGCCGCGAATACAGCGAACACGCTGAGCGTGATCACCTCCTGGATGATCTTCAACTGGCCGCCGGTGAGTCCATGCGCGTAGCCGATGCGGTTCGCCGGCACCGCGAACGAATATTCCACCAGCGCGATCGACCAGCCGATCAGAATCGCGGCGGGAGTCGACAGCTGCGGGAACTTGAGCTGCCCGTACCAGGCGATGGTCATGAAGACATTCGAGATGAGCAGGAGCGCGATGGTCGGCATGCGGGGGGTGGTAACTTCGCGCCGCCTTGAATCCTAGCGTCGCCCTGGCGGACGTCGATTCCTGTCCGCGAATTCATGGAACAGCGCTGCGGCGCTCTCGTTGCCTGTCCCGCTCCAATGGAGGCGAGAATGAAATTGCTTGCTGCTTTTGGCGTCGCGTCGCTGGTCGCGATTGCGGCCGCTTCGCCCGCCGCTGCCCGGCAGGGGTGCGGCCGCGGTTTCCACCGCGCGCCCAATGGCATGTGCCGGCCCAACATGCGCCAGCAGATGTGGGTCGTCGGCCGCTATTACCCGGGCCGCGGCTATTGGGACGGACGGCGCTGGTGGCGCCACCGCTACCGCTACCGCAACGGCTGGCGCTACCGCGGCTGACGTCTGAGCGCCGACCGATGGGCTAGAGCGTTCGTACCAGTCTGGTTGCCATGGCCAGCCATGGCGGGTTGGCGACCACTTGCTGCCGACCGCCCGCTTCGAGCGGGAGGATCTGGAGCTTGTCGACGTCCCGGTTGATGAGGCGGCCGAACAGGAACCGCCCGGCAGGTCGCGGCACGAGCACGTCGCGATTGAGCGCACGGGCAAACTCCTCCGGCTGGAGCGTCTCGCACCATAGTTCGTCCCCTGCGCGATAGTCGCCAGTGCTGGCGGTCACGAGCACGGCAACGCGCCCTTCCTCGACCGGCGGAGGCACGACTATCGCAGCCTTCCTGGGCGCCACCGCGCCCGACGGCCCGATCACCGCCGCAACCTTGAGTTCGGCCGACTGGTCACGCTGCACCAGGTCCTGCGCGTCGACCCCGAGCGCTTTCGCGATCCGGTTGAGCCACCCGACGGAAACGGTCCGCGTTCCCGTTTCGAGACGGCCGATGGTTTGTGGCGTAGTCGGCGGCTCGCAGCGTCGCGCAACCTCGTCCAACGTCATCCCGCGCGCGCGCCGCACCTCGCGAATCCGAGTAATCATCATTCCCCCGGCGAACCAAACAGGTTTTTGAACTGTCCTACACTTTTGCCGATGTGGCAAGCACGCCGACTCGAGCGAAGGGAGCGGCGATGTCGGAACGTTCAGGACCAAGATTGCTCACGGAACGGGGCATCGATCGCGGCATCGCGAGTGCCCGCGCGACGGCAAACCCGGCGCGGTCGGTCACCGTCAATCGCGTGGAGTCGCCGCTTGGTTGGCTGCTCGCGCGCGGGCTGGTCAGCCGACGCCAATATGACGCAGGCGAGCGGCTACGCTCCGACTGGGAGCGGGCGCAGCTCGCGCCTCGGGTGACGATGGCTTGGGACGCGGCGCCCGTCGCGCGCGGGCGCGGCGGCTCGGCGGCCGAGCCCGATCTCACGGGCGCGCAGCTCGACTGCAAACGTCGCTTCGACGCGGCGATCGCGAGCGCCGGGCCCGGCCTCGCCGACATCCTGTGGCGCGTGGTCTGCGCGGGCGAGGGGATGCGCGATGCCGAAACCGCGCTCGGCTGGCCCGCGCGCGCCGGTAAGGTCGTGCTGACGCTGGCGCTCGACCGCGTCGCGGCTTTCTACCGGATCCCCTAGTCCTTGCGCCCGCCGCGATGATCGGCGGGAGCCTTGGCGTGGCTGGTGTGCGAGCGATGCTCCTTCTTGGTCCGCTCCTCGGTCCGGTCGCGGATCGTCGGGTCGTGCAGATTGTCGCGCGATTCGTCCTTGCCGCTATTGCTGCGCATCTTTGGTCTCCTTGGCTGTCAGCCCTGGCGATCGTCGCGGTGGGGATCGCCGGTTTGCGGGGCCTGCGGCTTGCCGGCCTCATCGGAATTGGGGCCGACGAGGCGGCCGCCGTGAGCGGCTTCGCCTTCGCTCCCGTGCTTCGATTGTGGATCGTGCTCGATCACGTCCTCGAGGTCGCGCATTCCGCCTTGTTTGCTGTTATTGCTGTCCATCGCCTTGCTCCGGTCCGTTTCCCCACCAACGGACGAGGGCCGGGATTTTTTCCGTTCGAGGAAGGGTTTGGGGAAATGATTCTCTACGGTTCGTCGCTCTCGCCGCTGGTCCGCAAGGTGCTCGCCTTCGCCGGTGAGAAAGGCATGGCGCTCGAGCTTCAGCCGACGGGCGGGGCGCCGGGCCAGCATTCGCCCGAGTTCATCGCCGCGAGCCCACTGCGCAAGATGCCGGCGCTGCGCGACGGCGACTTCACGCTCGCCGATTCGAGCGCCATCGTCCACTACCTCGAGGCGCTCCAACCCGAGCCGAACCTGATCCCGGTCGAGCCGAGAGCGCGCGGAAGCGTCATCTGGTTTGAGGAATATGGCGATACGGTGCTGATGCCGTGCGGCGGCAAGATGTTTTTCAACCGGGTAGTCGCGCCGACCTTCCTCGGGCGGCCGGGCGACCCCGTGATCGCCGACACCGCGGAGCGCGATGAGCTTCCGCCGATCCTCGCCTATCTTGAGTCGGTGATCCCGGACAGCGGCTTCCTGGTCGAGGACCGGTTAACGCTTGCCGATCTTGCGATCGCCAGCCCGCTGGCCAACCTTCCGTACATGGCTTCGGGTATCGACGCCGGGCGTTACCCGCGGCTCGCGGCTTATGTCGCCGCGATCCTCTCGCGGCCGAGCTTCGCGCCGTGGATCGAACGCGAGACGGCGCTGCTGGCGAAGCTCGCCGCCTGAGCCGAAAGCGGCCTTAAAAGTCGTTCTCGTCGTTGCCGCTTTCGGAGCCTCCGCCGGTGGAGCTCGCCGACGAGCTGCTGTCGGATTCGTTACCGTCCTGGTCGACCGCGCCACGGCCTTCGCGAGCGAAGTCCGGGCCCTTGGCCCGCGATGACGAATCGTCGGCCATGTCCGTCGCGCGGCCCTGGTCCTGCACATACTCGCCCGAGTCCTCCTCGGACGATCCGATGAAGCCCTCGCCGCCGCTGACTCCGCTCGATCCGCGGGAGGTCTGGCCAGCATCCGCGCTCGACCCGCCCATGTTGCTGGTCGTGCCCGCGCCATGGGCATTGCCTTGTGCCGGCATGTGGACCCCCCCGGGGCCGCTCTGGTCAGCCGCCAGCGCGCCGGTGCCGCCGCTTGACAACGGGCGGCCATCGCCGGCGCTCGGCGACGAATGGCCGGGCCGCGCGCTCGGAGGCTCGTAGCCGGCGGTCAGCGTCGTGCCCGATCCGGTGTTGCTGTCGTTGCCACCAATCGGCTGGCCGCTCATGCCCTCGCCTTCGTCCGCGGGGTGGCCGCTGCTCTCGCCGCCGAAGCTGCCTTCGCTCCCTTGGGTCGCCATGCTCTCCTGCCGCTCGTCCGCCTGGCCGCCATATTCGCTGCGGTGGCTCTGCTGCCCCGCGGTGCGCTGGTGTTCGTGCTCGCTGCTGGTCTGGTCGTCGCGCCGGTCAGCCATCGTCATTCTCCTGGGTCGCCCCGCTGGTGCTCACGGGTCAGAACCAAGGGGCGTGAACCGCCGTTCCCGTCGAATGCAAAAGAAAAGGGCCGCCCGTCGCAGTGACGAGCGGCCCTTTTTAGATCGGCCCCGGCTTTCGCCGGGGAACAGCTTATTCGCCCTCGGCAGCCGCCGGAGCTTCCGCCGGACCTTCGGCGGTCGCACCGGGCTCGGCATTCGGGTCATAGTCCTCGGTGAACGCCGCGGTGTCGCGCTCAAACATCTGAGCCATGACGTCGACACCCTGCGCCTGCAGGTCCGCTTCCTCCGGCGAGCGCGCGACATTGACCTTTACCGTCACGGCGACTTCCGGGTGGAGCGCGATCTTGATCTCGTGCACGCCGATCGCCTTGATCGGGCGGTCGAGTACGACCTGGCTCTTGGTGACGTGCGCGCCCTCGGCGGCGAGCGCCTCGACGATGTCGCGCGCACTGACCGACCCGTAGAGCTGGCCGGTGTTCGAAGCCTGCCGGATCAGCTGGACGGTCTTGCCATCGACGCCCTTGGCCGACTTTTCGGCGTCCGAGCGGCGGTTGGCATTCTCTTCCTCAATTCGCGCGCGGTTGGCTTCGAACAGCTTGCGGTTGGCCTCATTGGCACGCAGCGCTTTCTTGCGCGGCAGCAGGTAGTTGCGGGCGAACCCGTCCTTGACCTTCACCACGTCGCCGATGGCGCCCAGTTTCTCGACGCGCTCGAGCAGAATGATTTCCATGTCGAAGCGCTCCTTACTTCACGATGTAGGGAAGCAGGCCGATGTGGCGCGAGCGCTTGATTGCCCGCGCGAGCTCGCGCTGCTTCTTCGAGGAGACGGCGGTGATGCGTGACGGCACGATCTTGCCGCGCTCGGACACGAAGCCCTGGAGCAGACGCACGTCCTTGTAATCGATCTTCGGCGCGTCCTTGCCCGAGAAGGGGCATGACTTGCGGCGGCGGAAGAATGCGCGGGCCATTATTCGACCTCCTCTTCACGGGCGCGGAACTCGGCGCGGTCGGCACGGTCGGCACGGTCGCCGCGTTCGGAACGCTCGCCGCGCTCGGAGCGGCGCTCGCGGTCCTTCTCACTGCGGCGCATCATCGCCGACGGGCCCTTCTCGAGCTCGTCGACTTTGATGGTCAGGAAGCGGATCACGTCCTCGTTGATGTTCGACTGGCGCTCGAGCTCGGCGATTGCCGGCGCCGGCGCGTCCAGGTCGAGCATCACGTAATGCGCCTTGCGGTTCTTGGCGATTCGGTAGGCGAGGGAGCGCAGGCCCCAGGTCTCGGTCTTGACGACCTTCCCGCCATTGTCCTCGATGATCTTGGTGGCGTTTTCCGCGAGCGCATCGACCTGGGCCTGGGCGAGGTCCTGACGCGCGAGGAAAACATGCTCGTAGAGCGGCATGTTTCGTCTTCCATGTTGGCCGATCGCTGACGCGCCCCAGTGGCGCGCCCCTCCGGCTGTCGTCGTAAAAAGTACAGGCGCATCGGCAGGGCCGTGCGCCAGCCGCGCGCCTATGCCGCCGGCGAGCCGAAAAGGCAAGCCGCGCATGAACTTGGCGCTCACATCGCGGGACAAACCGATGAACTGTCGTTCATCCAATGGAGCCGCGAGGCGACTTTTGGCGTTTGACCCATCGACAGGCGTATAAGGAGTACAAGCGATGAAGGCTTTCTCGATCAAGCTTGCGGGGGCCTCATTGATCGCGATCCTGGCCGCGGGCTGCACCACGACCGGCATCGGCACGGGCCAAGCGGTCGGCCAGAACATCGGCGCGACCTTCACCTGGACCGAGACCGGCGGCACGCGCGGGACAATGGTCGCTCAGCTCAGCAACGGCGAGGTCTACCAGGGCCCGATGTTCCAGATCACCTCGGAAAGCATCGCCGACTACGACCCGCTGTGGAACGGCTGGGGAGCCGGCTTCGGCTGGGGCCGTGGCTGGGGCGGACGCGGCTGGGGCTGGGGCTGGGGCGGCTGGGGCCCGTGGGGTCCGTCGATGGAGACGATCACCCATTATAGCGGCCAGGTCCTCGCCAATCTGCAGGGCCCGCGGGGCTTCATGCGCTGCGATTTCCGGCTGATGCGGCCGAGCTACGGCATGGCCGGCGGCGGAATGGGCCAGTGCCAGCTGCCCAGCGGTACGATCATCCAGGCCCAGTTCCCGCCGGGCCGCGGTTATTATTGATTTGTTAATTCGCAGCGCGCCCGAGCGTTTCGCGTTGGCCATCGACCCGACAAAGGTCTAAGGGCGATTTGGCTTACGAAGGGGGTAGGTGCAAATGGCTAGAAACATCGGACCGGAAGATCGCGTCGTCAGGATCGTCGTCGCGCTCGGGCTCGCGCTCCTCGTTTATCTCGGTGTACTCGGCAATATCGCAGGCATCATCGCTGGCGTCGTCGCCGCCTATCTGCTGATCACCGGCCTGATCGCCCGCTGCGTCGTCTACAAGCTGATCGACGTCGACACGAGCGTTCAGGAACAGCCCTATTCGACCACGGACGAGCGCGCCGGCTTCTAGGAAGAGCGTCGACCGTTCTAGCGCGCGTCCCACTCGCGCACGGTCACTTCCGAGCAATCGCGCAGGTGCAGCGGGTCCTTGAACGCGAGGGCTCGCGCCTCGTCCATGCTTTCGGCGCGAATCACATAGGCTCCGCCGGAGCGATCGCTGAACGGGCCCGCTTGCTCGAGGATTCCGCGCTCACGCAATGATCCGAGGAATGCATAATGCGCGGGGATCGCAGCATCGTCGAACTGCGGCCTGCGGATGGTGAGCACGAGATATTTCATGGCTTGCCTGTGCATGGTTGGGCCGAGCTGTGCAATCGAACGCCGCATGGACTGCCGCCTTGAAGCCTTCCCGCTTTCGTCGGAATGACGGTATAGCGCCGGCATGGCCACGCACCTGCGCCCCGTCCAATCCGAGCTCGACCCGCTCGACGACATGAGCTTGCCCGGCTGGCTCTATTTCGATTCGGAATTTTTCGAGGCCGAGAAGCACGCCTTTCTGAAGCGCGCGCCGCAGGTGGTCTGCCACGAAAGCGAGATCGCCGAGCCGGGCGAGTGGCGCAGCCTCGATTATCTCGGCGAGAGCGTGATCGTGATCCGCGGCGACGACGGCAAGATCCGCGCGTTCGCCAACGTCTGCCGCCACCGCGGCTCGCGCCTGGTCGACGGCAGCGGCGGCTGCGCCAAGGTTCTGACCTGTCCCTATCATGCCTGGAGCTATGCGCGGGACGGTCGGCTGGTCGGCGTGCCGCACCGGCAGGAATATCCGGGCCTCAGGACGGAGGACCACGGGCTGTTCCCGGTCGCTCTCGAGAAATGGCGCGGCTTCCTGTTCGTCAGCCTTGAACCGGGCGCGCCGTCGGTCGCCGAGATGATGGCCCCCTATGAGGTCGAGATCGCGCCGTATCGCTTCGAGGAGCTGCGCGCGATCGGCCGCGTGACGCTGAGGCCGCGGCCGCTCAACTGGAAGACCATCGCCGACAATTATTCGGACCACCTTCACATCCCGATCGGCCACCCGGGGCTGACCCGGCTGTTCGGCAGGAATTACCGGATCGAGGCCGAGGCGCATGTCGACCGCATGGAAGGCGACCTGGTCGACAAGGATAGCGCCAACCCGTCAGAGCGCGCCTACCAGCGCCTGCTTCCCACCGCCGACCACCTGCCGGAAAGTCACCGCCGCAAGTGGCTCTATTTCAAGCTATTCCCCAATGTCGCCTTCGACATCTACCCGGACCAGGTCGACTTCATGCAGTTTCTGCCGGTCAGCTCGACCGAGACCGTGATCCGCGAGATCAGCTATGCGCTGCCCGACGACCGTCGCGAGATGACGGCGGCGCGCTATCTCAATTGGCGCATCAACCGCCGCGTCAACGCCGAGGACACCGAGCTCATCACTCGGGTCCAGCACGGCATGCAGTCGCCGAGCTATATCGCCGGGCCGCTGGGGACGAGCGAGGTTTGCTTGCGCAGCTTCGCGCAGAAGCTCAGGCTGCTCATTCCGGAAGCGCGGCTGGCTTCGCCTCCGCCTCCCGGCTGGGCCAAAGCGTCCGGCTGAGCCAGCGCAGCGGCAGACCGGCGATCGCCAGCACCGCGCCCCACAGCAGCGGCTCCCAGCCCGATCCCACGAACATGGCAATCGCATAGAGCACGCCGATGACGACGATTGCGGTCAGCTTGCCGCCGACCCGCAGCTTCACCGCCGCGGCGGCGCACACCACGTAGAGCACGAGCGCGAGCACCGTCGAAACCAGCGTGATGAAGACGTAGACGGCGACGAAATTCTTTGACGAGCTGGCGAGCACCAGGAGCGCCGCGGCGGCTGAGCAGATCAGCAGCGCTCCGACCGGTGCTCCCGCGCTGTTGCTGCGGCGGAACGCTGGCGGCAAGTCTCCCGCGAGCCCCATGGTGCGCGTCGATTCCGCGGCGATGAGCAGCAGCGAATTGGCGGTCCCGAACGCGCTAACGGCGGCGATCAGCGCAACGAGGACACCCGCGGCCGATCCGAGCAAGGGGGCGATCGCGTCGGCGAACGGTGCGCCGCTGCTCGCCGCGACCACGCTCGGCAGGAGCAGCAGGACGGCAACCGTCGACAACAAATAGATGATGGCGGTGAAACCGGTGCCGAGGATCGTGGCGCGCGGCACCGTCGTCGTTGAATCGCGCGTCACGTTGGCCGTCATCACGGCCGCTTCGAAGCCGGTGAGCGAGAAAAGGATCAGCGCGGCCGCGGTCGTGATGCCGGCGATCCCGACCGGTGTCGGTTCGAGCGGATCCAGATTCTGCCCGGAGCCGGCGCGGCCAAGGACGAGAATCATGACGGCGATCAGCGGGACGAGCTTGATGAGGACGGTCAGGATCTGCAGCGCGCCGGCTGATCGCGCCCCGCGCAGGTTGACCAGCAGCAGGACCAGGATCGAGCCGATGGCGACTACGATCAGGGGCGGCCCTGAGACGACTTCGGGCCAGATATGCCCGAGCGCTCCCGCGACCGCGATCGCGACGCCGGCAATGCCCGTGACCTGCGAGAGCACATAGCTCCACAGCGTCACGAACGCGGTTTGCTCGCCGAACGCTTGCGCGACATAGACGAATGGGCCGCCCGGGATTTTCCCCGCCAGCCGCGCCATCGCGAAGGCGAGACACATCGTGCCGAGCCCCGTCAGCACGAACGCGATCACGAGGTTCATGCCGTAAGGCGCGAGCGTCGTCGGCAGCAGATAGATGCCGGACCCGACCATCGAGCCGACGACCATCGCCGCGCTCATCCACTTGCCGAGCATCCGCGAGCGCGGTTCCGGATGGATGTCGATGCGGACGGCAGCCATTGGCAGCGCTTCGCATCCCGGCCGAGGCTTGGCAATGCGCCCGCTCGCGCTTAACCGCGCCGCCAACCGAACGAGGATCAGGGGCGTTCATGCGCGCATTCATTTTTCCGGGACAGGGCAGCCAGGTGGTCGGCATGGGCAGCGCGCTGGCCGGCGCGAGCCGCGCCGCGCGCGACGTGTTCGACGAGGTCGACGAGGCGCTTGGCCAGAATTTGTTCAAGCTGATGCGCGACGGGCCGGACGAGGAATTGAAGCTCACCGAGAATGCCCAGCCGGCAATCATGGCGCATTCGCTCGCAGTGCTGCGCACGCTCGGCGTGAACCTTGCCGACGTGGCGAGCTTCGTCGCCGGGCACAGCCTCGGCGAATATTCGGCGCTGTGCGCGGGCGGCTCGTTCGACCTTGCCACAACCGCGAAGCTGCTGCGGCTGCGCGGACAGGCAATGCAGCAGGCGGTGCCGGTCGGCGAGGGCGCGATGGGCGCGCTGCTCGGTGCCGACCTCGCGCTGGCCCGCAAGATCGCTGCGGCCGCGGCCGAGGGCGAGGTCTGCACTGTCGCTAACGATAATGATCCCTCGCAGGTGGTGATTTCGGGCGCCAAGGGCGCGATCGACCGCGCGGTCGAGATCGCCAAGGACATGGGCGCCAAGCGCGCGGTGCTGTTGCCGGTCTCGGCGCCGTTTCATTGCCCGTTGATGCAGCCTGCCGCCGAGGCCATGGCCGATGCGCTGAGCTATGTCGTGCTGGCCGCGCCCGCCGTGCCACTGTTCGCCAACGTCACCGCCGAGCCGACCAGCGATCCTGACGCCATCCGCAACCAGCTCGTCGAGCAGGTCACCGGCATGGTCCGGTGGCGCGAAAGCGTCGCCAACATGGCCGCCGCGGGCGTCGAGGAGTTCGTCGAGATCGGCGGCAAGGTGCTCGGCGCGATGGTCAAGCGCACCGTGCCGGATGTGAAGGTCACGAGCATTGTCACGATGCAAGACATCGAGGCGCTGGCGAAGGAATTTTAGCCGTCATCCCCGCGAAAGCGGGGATCCCGCTGTTTTTTCGGCGGCATCATTAGAGAAGAAAGCGGGACTCCCGCTTTCGCGGGAGTGACGAGGAAATGTTTGATCTTACTGGAATGACCGCGCTGGTGACGGGCGCTTCGGGCGGGCTGGGGTCGGCGATTGCGAGGGCGCTGGCGCGGCAAGGGGCACGGCTTGCCGTCTCGGGGAGCAATGTCGAGAAGCTGGAACGCTTCCGCGAGGAGCTCGGCGGCGATCATGTGGCGATCGGCTGCAACCTCGCTGACGGCGCCGCCGTCGACCAGCTCGTTCCCTCGGCGCTCGACGCGCTCGGCGGCAAGCTCGACATTCTCGTCAACAATGCCGGGGTCACCCGCGACAACCTCCTGATGCGGATGAAGGACGAGGAGTTCGAGGAGGTCATCCGCATCAACCTCGAAGCCGCGTTCCGCCTGATGCGCGCGGCGGCCAAGCCGATGATGAAGGCCCGGTTCGGCCGCATCGTCTCGATCACCTCGGTGGTCGGGGTCACCGGCAATCCGGGACAGGCGAATTATGTCGCGTCGAAGGCCGCGCTGATCGGCATGACCAAGGCTGTGGCCCAGGAGCTCGCGAGCCGCGGCATCACCGTCAACGCAGTCGCTCCGGGGTTTATGTCTTCGGCGATGACTGACGCGCTCAACGAGCAGCAGCGCGCCGGCATCCTGTCGCGTATCCCGGTTGGCGCGATGGGCAGCGGCGAGGATATCGGCGCGGCCTGCGTCTATCTAGCGTCGAACGAAGCCGGGTACGTCACCGGCCAGACGCTGCACGTCAACGGCGGCATGGCGATGCCCTGAGGCGACCGTCATTCCCTTGTCCGTCCGAACTCGCCACCTATATCCGGCTGAGAACGGAACATTTCGGCCGCCTGAACGGGGCCGGAGAGGGGCTGTAAGAAGAGGGAACAAGAAACATGGCCAAGGTCATCGGCATCGACTTGGGCACGACCAACAGCTGCGTCGCCGTCATGGAAGGCGGCAAGCCGAAGGTCATTGAAAATAGCGAAGGCGCGCGCACCACGCCTTCGGTCGTCGCTTTCACCAAGGACGGCGAACGGTTGATCGGCCAGCCGGCAAAGCGCCAGGCGGTCACCAATCCCGACAATACGATTTTCGCGGTCAAGCGCCTGATCGGCCGGCGCTACGACGATCCGATCACCAAGAAGGACACCGAGCTGGTGCCCTACAAGATCGTCAAGGGTTCGAATGGCGATGCCTGGGTCCAGGCCGGCGGCAAGGATTACAGCCCCTCGCAGATTTCTGCCTTCATCCTCCAGAAGATGAAGGAAACCGCCGAGGCGTATCTCGGTGAAACGGTCACCCAGGCGGTGATCACCGTTCCCGCTTACTTCAACGACGCTCAGCGGCAGGCGACCAAGGATGCCGGCCAGATTGCCGGCCTCGAAGTGTTGCGCATCATCAACGAGCCGACGGCTGCGGCTCTGTCCTATGGCCTCGAGAAAGAAGACGGCAAGACGATCGCCGTCTACGACCTTGGCGGCGGCACGTTCGACATTTCGGTCCTCGAAATCGGCGACGGCGTGTTCGAGGTGAAGTCGACCAACGGCGACACCTTCCTCGGCGGCGAGGATTTCGACGCGCGGATCGTCAACTGGCTGGCTGACCAATTCAAGGCCAAGGAGGGTATCGACCTCCGCACGGACCGGCTCGCGCTCCAGCGCCTCAAGGAAGCCGCGGAAAAGGCGAAGATTGAGCTGTCGTCGGCGCAGACGACCGAGATCAACCAGCCGTTCATCACCGCGCGCATGGAAGGCGGCACGACCACCCCGCTGCACCTCGTCGTTACGCTTACCCGCGCCGACCTCGAAAAATTGGTCGACGATCTGATCGAGCGGACCATCGAGCCGTGCAAGAAGGCGCTCAAGGATGCTGGCGTCGACGCCAAGGACATCCATGACGTCGTCCTTGTCGGCGGCATGACCCGCATGCCGCGGGTGCGTGAGCGGGTGAAGGAATTTTTCGGGAAGGAGCCGCACACCGGCGTCAACCCCGACGAAGTCGTCGCCATGGGCGCGGCGATTCAGGCCGGCGTGCTGCAGGGCGACGTCAAGGACGTGCTGCTGCTGGACGTCACGCCGCTTTCGCTCGGTATCGAGACGCTGGGCGGCGTGTTCACCCGGATGATCGACCGCAACACCACCATCCCGACCAAGAAGAGCCAGGTCTTCTCGACCGCCGAGGACAATCAAAACGCGGTGACCATCCGCGTCTTCCAGGGCGAGCGGGAAATGGCGGCCGACAACAAGATGCTCGGCCAGTTCGATCTCGTCGGCATCCCGCCGGCGCCACGGGGCGTGCCGCAGATCGAAGTCACATTCGACATCGACGCCAACGGCATCGTCAACGTTTCGGCCAAGGACAAGGGCACCGGAAAGGAGCAGCAGATCCGCATCCAGGCCTCGGGCGGACTTTCCGACACCGACATCGACAAGATGGTGCGCGAAGCCGAACAGTTCGCCGAGGATGACAAGAAGCGGCGTGCTTCGGCCGAGGCCAAGAACAATGCCGAGAGCCTCATCCATTCGACCGAAAAGCAGCTCTCCGAGCACGGCGACAAGGTCTCGGGAGACATCAAGGCCGAGATCGAAAAAGCGATTGCCGACGCCAAGGCCGCGGTCGAGGGCGGCGACGCCGACGACATGCAGCAGAAGACGGCTGCATTGACCCAGGCGGCGATGAAGCTCGGCGAGGCGATGTACAAGGCGCAGCAGGCCGAAACCGAAGCGGCGGCCGGGCCGGACGCGGGCACGTCGGGGCCGTCGGAGGATCCGGCGCGTACCCAGGAAGAGGTTGTCGACGCGGAATTCTCCGAGGTCGACGAAGGTGAAAACAAAGGCTGATCCAGATGAACGTTGGCCCTAAGCTCGCCGGCGGACTGTCCTTCTTGCTTCAGACACAACAGGACAGGTTTTCGGCGAGCGCGGGGCGAACGTGCTGGGGGGAGTGACCGCGTAGATGGTCGAGCGGGACTATTACGATTTACTGGGAATCACGCGCGGCGCTGACCATGCGACGATCAAGTCTGCGTATCGTCGGCTCGCCAAGGAATATCACCCCGACCGCCACAATGGCTGCGCGGACAAGGAAGCGCAATTCAAGGCGATCAACGAGGCTTACGACGTCCTCAAGGACCCGCAGAAGCGCGCCGCCTACGACCGCTTCGGCAAGGCCGCGTTCCAGAACGGCGGTCCCGGCCACGATCCGTTCGCCGAAGCAGGCTTCAACGGCTTCTCCGACATTTTCTCCACCATCTTTGGCGAGTTCATGGACCCGCGCGCACAGCAGAATGCCGCGCGCGGCGCGGACCTCCGCTACGATCTCGAGCTGACCCTCGAGGAGGCATTCACCGGGTCCGAGCAGACGATCACCGTCCAGGCGATGGCCAATTGCGAGCGCTGCCACGGTCGCGGCTGCACCAGCACCGACCGTTGCGCCAATACCTGTCAGACTTGCGGTGGCATGGGCAAGGTCCGCGCGCAGCAGGGCTTTTTCGTCGTCGAGCGCGGCTGTCCGACCTGCCGCGGCTCGGGCGAGGTCATCACCGACCCGTGCGTTAGTTGTCACGGCGAAGGCCGCGCCTTGAGCGAACGCAAGCTGTCAGTGAAGATTCCGCCAGGAGTCGATGAGGGAACCCGCATTCGCGTCGCCGGGGAAGGCGAGGCCGGAATTCGTGGCGCGGGCAGCGGCGATCTCTACCTCTTCGTGCACTTGAAGCGGCATCCGATCTACGCGCGCGAGGGCACCACGCTCGTCGCCGATTGCCCGGTCAGCTTCACGACGGCGGCGCTCGGCGGCGCGATCAGTCTGCCGGGGATCGATGGCAAGCCGGTCGAGCTCAAGATCCCAGCCGGAATCCAATCCGGCGAGCAGTTGCGGCACCGCGGCTCGGGTATGAGCGTGTTAAACGCGCGCGGTCGCGGCGATCTCGTCGCGCGGATCCTGGTAGAAACGCCGACCCGCATGTCCTCCAAGCAGAAGAAGCTGCTCGAGGAATTTCGCGAGACCGAGACAGGCGAGGAATGCCCGGCGGCAAAGAGCTTCTTCACCCGCGCGCGCGAGATGTTCGGCGGCTGATTAGCCGTTGCGGAAGCGGTCGATTTCCAGCCGCATTGCGAACAATTGGGCAAACAACTCGGCGGCGGCGTGGAGCTCGAAGCTCGGCGCGCGCGGAGTGCGGCTGTCGCAGCGGAACTCGCCGCTGACATCGTCGACAGAGAACGGAACGCGAAGGCTCGCGCGGACTCCTTCGCTGCGGAGACGATCGGCCGCCGCCGAGGTGCATGAGCGCATCAGCGCCGAGCGTGCCGACTTGTCTTCCGTCACATGGGGGAAAACTGCGACTTGCTGTGCATTCAGATCGCAGACGATCTCAGGTAGGTCGTCGGTCATTGCGGCCGGGGCCGAGAAAGCGCCGCGGCTGCTCTCCGCGCGCTCGTCGCCACAGCGCAGCGTCACCCGGTCGTAGCCGGTCAGCGCCCGCATCCGCCGCGCGCCGGCATCGAGCAAGGCTTGTCCTTCGCTGTTCGACAAGCCGGCGATCAGTCCGCCGACGCTGCCGAAGCTCTCGCCGAAGTCACGGGCCGACGGCACCGCCTCGAGCAGCACGCGCCCGCCAATCAGCTGGAAGGCGAGGTCGACAAGGTCGGGATCGTCGGTCAGCCGCACCGCGTAGGCGCGTCCAATTCCGGTCGTGCCGCTCAGGCGCGAGAAAAGATTGCGAAGATCGTGCAGCGCCTGGGCGTGGACGAACCGCCCGAGGGGCTCATCGATCAAGGTGACGTGGGATTCGCCCAACAGCCGGTGGATGTTCTCCGACGCGCGCAGCACGATCCAGTCGAGCGACAGTTCGAGCAGATAGCCGGCCGCTTGGATGTCCACGCCATGCGGACGCTCGGCAAGCGTTTGCTCTCGAACTTCCTGATAATCCGCCATCGCGCTGAAGGCACCCTGCTTTGCTGCAGCGCATCATAACCGACTCCATCGCTGAGGCATTCAAAAAAGTAGTGCCAGTCTGATCTGAGCTCCGAACAGGTGCAGGAACCTTACGCAGGCATCCGCTGCTGTTTCTCGACGAGAGGACCGCCTTCCTTCCAGCGAAGCGCTATCTCGCAGACGATGAGCGGAACGATCCAATTGACCCAGATCGCAGCGGTGACTCCCTCAGTGCCGAGCCATGGATAGAAATCCACCTGGGTTGCGATTCGGCATCCGACGAAGGTCCAGCTGAGCACATAGCTTCGGATCATCCACTCGCGATGGGATTGGAAACGGCGATTGCGCGCGGCACGCCATCCCATTGCCGCGACGGCGATCCATGCGATCGCGAGGGTTCCGGTCGCGATGTACAGGCTTTGCGGTTCGTGCGGGGCGAAAATCGCCATCGCAACGACCAACACGGCCGCCACCGTTCCCGCGAGCAGGTACGAGCGTCCGACCCACCGGTGCAATCTCCCGGTTCGCCCAGTCCAGCCCAGAAACAGGTTGAGCGTTCCCAGAGTGATCATGGTCACGCCACCGGCAATGTGAGGGAGGATTAGGGCGAGATGATCGCCATGATGCGGCCAGCTCCGCCCATCGATCATTGGCAGGACGGTGGTCCAGAAAACCCAGAGCGTGGACGCGACTGCAAAGAGAAACAGGATTCCCGCAACGCTAATCGGCCGCGAACGCAGCATTGCTCATGCTCCCCTCCCGTGAACGAGCCAGAGCTAGCCGAGCAGATTGCCGGGTCAAGCCTCGCCAATTCGCAGGCTGGTTAGCCCTCCGCGCCGAACACTCGGCCGAAGATCGTGTCGACGTGCTTCAGATGATAGCCAAGGTCGAACAGGTCCTCGAGCACATCGGGCGAGAGGCATCGCGTGACCTCCGGATCCGCCTTGAGCAATGCCAGCAACGAGAGCTGCCCGTCCGATTCCCACACCTTCATCGCGTTGCGCTGCACCAGCGCATAGGCTTCCTCGCGGCTAAGCCCCGCCTGGGTGAGCGCGAGCAGCACGCGTTGCGAATGGACGAGCCCGCCCATCCGGTCGAGATTCTTCTGCATCCGCTCGGGATAGACGACGAGCTTGTCGACGACGCCGGTGAGCCGCGCGAGCGCGAAGTCGAGCGTGATTGTCGCGTCGGGGCCGATGAAGCGCTCGACCGACGAGTGCGAAATGTCGCGCTCATGCCACAAGGCGACGTTTTCCAACGCGGGCGTCACATAGCCGCGGACCATGCGCGCGAGACCGGTGAGGTTCTCCGTCAGCACCGGGTTGCGCTTGTGCGGCATGGCCGAGCTGCCCTTCTGGCCGGGCGAGAAATATTCCTCGGCCTCGAGCACTTCGGTGCGCTGGAGATGGCGGATCTCGGTCGCCACGCGCTCGATCGACGAGGCGATGACGCCGAGAGTCGCGAAGAACATCGCGTGTCGATCGCGCGGGATGACTTGGGTCGAGACTGGCTCGGGCGTAAGGCCAAGCGCGGCGGCGACATCTTCCTCGATGCCCGGCGGCACGTTGGCGAAGGTGCCGATCGCGCCGGAGATGGCGCACGTCGCGACGCCGTCGCGCGCGGCGAGCAGCCGCTCGCGGTTGCGCGCGAACTCGGCATAAGCCTGCGCGAGCTTGACGCCGAAGGTGGTCGGCTCGGCGTGGATCCCGTGGCTTCGGCCAATGGTCGGCGTGAACTTGTGCTCGAACGCGCGGCGCTTCACCACATTCAAGAGCTCGTCCACGTCGCGGATCAGCAGGTCGGCGGCCTGTTTCAGCTGCACCGCGAGCGCGGTGTCTAGGACGTCGGAGCTGGTCATGCCCTGGTGCAGCCAGCGCTTTTCCGGCCCGAGCTTGCCGCCGGCCCAGGTCAGGAACGCGATCACGTCATGCTTGGTGACCGCCTCGATGCGGTCGATCGCTTCGATGTCGATCTCGCCGAGCGCGTCATTGTCGTACGCTGCCCGGATCGTCGCCGCGTCGTCAGCTGGGATCATCCCGATCCGTCCCATCGCCTCGGCCGCGAAGACCTCGATCTGCCACCAGATGCGGTAGCGGTTTGTCGCCGACCAGATGGCCGTCATTTCAGGGCGGGAGTAGCGGGGAACCATGGCCGCGGCGGCTAGCAGGGAAGCCGCGCGGCTTCAAATGGGTCTCCGCGCGCATGGGTGACCCGGTTTCGGCAATCATTACCGCGATGTAATTTGCTTCGCGGCCCCGTTGTTTGGCAGCGCAGGCAAGCTGGACCTGTGACGTGATATTGTCGCCTGTCCATTCCCGAGTGGAACGTCGAACGCGAATCGCGGCGAACCTAGGCATTGGAGATCGATCAGGTTGCACTCCCGTCGACAATCGATCGTTGCGCTTTTCGCCCCTTTCCTGACGACTGCGTGCGTGGTCGGACCGAACTTCAAGCCGCCCGCTCCCCCTCCTGTCTCAAGCTACACCGCCACTCCGCAGGCAACGATCGCCGCGACCGCCGGCGTGCCGGGAGGACAGGCGCAACACTTCATCAGCGGCGCCGACATTCCGGCCGATTGGTGGAGCCTGTTCCACTCGAGGCCACTCAATGCGCTGATCGAGCAGGCACTCGCGAACAATGCCGACCTCAAGGCGGCGCAGGCGGCGTTGCGCGTCGCCCATGAGAACACGCTCGCGCAGCACGGCGCCTATCTGCCCCAGGTCAGCGCCGGCGCCAGCATCACTCGCAACAAGGACCCTTCGGCGACGCTCGCGCCGGTCCCGGCCAACAATTCCTTCGCCTACACGCTCGTCACGCCGTCGGTCGCGGTCTCCTACACACCCGACGTGTTCGGCTTGAACAAGCGGACTGTCGAGGGTCTCGCCGCGCAGGAGCAGGCGAGCCGATACCAGATGGTCGCGACCGACATCACGCTGAGCGCGAACGTCGCTCTCGCGGCGATTACGGAAGCCTCGCTCGACGATCAGATCGCCACGACCAACGACCTGATCGGGATCAACCGGCAGATCCTCAGCCTGCTGCAATTCCAGAAATCCAAGGGCTATATCGCCGGCGCCGACATCGCCGCGCAGCAGACCCAGCTGGCGCAGCTCGAAGCCACGCTGCCGCCGTTGACCAAGCAGCGCGACCAGCAGCAGAATCTTCTCGCGGTGCTGACGGGCCGGTATCCCAGCCAGGCACCGGCGGAGAAATTCTCGCTCGCCGGCCTGACTCTTCCGGCCGATCTGCCGCTGACGCTCCCCTCGGCGCTCGTCGAGCAGCGGCCCGACGTGCTCCAGGCCGAGGAGAATCTGCACGCTGCCAGTGCGCAGATCGGGGTCGCGCGAGCCAATCGCCTGCCCAATATCACGCTGAGCGCCAACGCCGGCAGCAACGCGCTCGCGATCGGGCAAATTTTCGCGCCGGGTACCGGCTTCTGGAACATTGGTGCGGCGCTTCTGGCGCCGATCTTCGACGGGGGCACGAAGCTGCACCAGGAGCGGGCGGCGCGCTACGCCTATCAGCAATCGGCCGAGCAATATCGCGGCACGGTCCTCACCGCCTTTCAGAATGTCGCCGACACGCTCTCCGCGCTCGAGCATGACGCCGACGCCCTGAAGTCCACTGCCGCTGCCACCGACGCGGCAAAGAAGAGCCTCGATCTCGCGCGGCTCCGCTACAAGGACGGCTACGACGCCTATCTCGCGGTGCTCGTCGCCGAGCAGTCGTATCAGCAGCAGCGGCTTAGCCTGGTCCAGGCCGAGGCCGCGCGCTTTGCAGACACCGCGGCGCTGTTCCAGGCGCTCGGCGGTGGCTGGTGGCACCGGCCCGACCTGATGAGCGCGGCCAATGGCCGGTAAGCGTCTGCACCACACGGCGATTGCGGCGGCGCTCAGCCTTGCGGTCGCCGGCTGCTCATCCTCGCCGGATGCCGACAACAGCGCGGCGCCGGTCGTCGCCAACGTCCGCCTGACCAAGGCGCAGCGCGGCCACATCCAGCTCTATACGGTCGTCCCGGTCGGCTATCGCCAGACCATCGACGCGCCGGGCACGGTCGATTTCGACAATGACCAGGCGACCGCGGTCGTGTCGCCCTTCACCGGACCTGTCACGCGCATCCTGGTGGCGATGGGTCAGGCCGTGACCAAGGGGCAGCCGCTGGCGCTGGTTCAATCGGCCGATTATGCGGCCGCAATCGGCGCCTATCGCAAGGCGGCGGTTACGGCGGCGAATGCGCGAAGGCTCGCCAGCGCGGATCGCGACCTTGCCGCGCATAACGGCATCTCCGCGCGGGAGGCCGCGCAGGCCCAGACGGACGCGGCGAGCGCCGAAGCCGATCGCGACGCGGCGCTGCAGGCGCTGCTGTCGATGGGGGTCGATCGCGGGACCATCGCGCGGGCGCTCGCGGGCAATCCGGCGGCGGGTGCCCTCGGCGTGATTCGCGCCCCCGTGTCGGGCATCGTCGCCGACAAGCAGATTACGCCCGGCCAGTTGCTTCAGGCCGGGTCGACGCCGGCGTTCACGGTTGCCAACCTCTCCCAGGTCTGGGTCTTGGCCCAGATCGCGCCGAGCGACCTTGCATCGGTGGGCGTCGGTGATGCGGCACGGATTGATCCGGGGAATGGGACCGGTCCGTTCCGTGGCACCGTCCAGAATATCTCACCCGCGGTCGACCCGAATACGCGCGCGATCGTGGCTCGGATCGTGGCGCCCAATCCCGGCGACCTTCTGAAGAAGCAGATGTACGTCCAGGTCTCGATCGAATCGGGGCGCGTCAGCACCGGCCTGCTGGTGCCGGTCTCGGCCGTACTTCGCGACGATGAGAATTTGCCGTTCGTCTACGTCGCGCTGTCCGACGGCAGCTTCGCCCGGCGGCATGTCACATTGGGCTACCGCGACAGCCGGAATTACGATGTGACGACCGGGCTTCGTAGCGGCGACCAAGTCGTCGCGAACGGCGCGATCTTTCTCCAGTTCATGCAAAGCCAATGAGCGACGATCCGGCCCAGCCGCCGCGGACTGGATCCTCGTTCATCAATCGAATTGTCGCGATCAGTCTCGAGCAGCGGCTCCTCGTTTTGCTCCTCGCGATTCTCCTCGTCGGGGCCGGCGTGCGCGCCTGGAACCGTTTGCCGGTCGATGCCTATCCCGACCTGTCGCCGCCGATGGTGGAGCTCATCACGCAATGGCCCGGCCATTCGGCGGAAGAAGTCGAGCGGCTGATCACGGTGCCGATCGAGCGGGAGCTGAACGGGATCCCCAAGGAAAACACCGTCCGTTCGATCTCGCTCTACGCCCTGTCCGATGTGAACATTACGTTCGACCAGGACACCGACCGCCATTTTGCGCGGCAACAGGTGTTCAACCGGCTCGGCGACATGAGCCTGCCAACAGGCATCGCCCCGTCGGTGTCGCCGCTCACCTCGCCGTCGGGCCTGATCTATCGCTACACGCTGCAGAGCCCGGACCGCTCGCCAACCGAGCTCAAGACCTTCGAGGACTGGACCGTCGAGCCCCAATTCCGGTCGGTTCAGGGCGTTGCCGACGATTCCGGCTTTGGCGGCGGCACGATGCAATATCAGGTGCTGCTCGATCAGTATCGGCTTGCTGGCGCGGGTCTGTCTCCACAGCAGGTGGAAAGCGCCCTGTCCGCGAACAACGGCAACGGCGGCGGCGGGTTCTATTCCGAGGGTGGCCAGTTCTTCTACGTTCGCGGGCTCGGCCGCCTCCAGACGCTCGACGATATCGGCAACGTCGTCGTCGGTGTGCATGATGGGATCCCGACGCTGGTCAAGGACGTCGGACAGGTCACGACCGGGATCGCGCCGCGGCTCGGGCAATTCGGAATCGGCAAGCAGAATGACGCGGTCGAGGGTGTCATCATGCTCCGCACCGGCGACAAGACACAGGAGGTGCTGAAGCGGGTCGAGGCGAAGACGCGCGAGCTGAACACGAGCATCCTCCCCAAGGACGTCAAGGTCGTGCCCTTCTACGACCGTTCCGATCTCGTCCACCAGACGGTGATAACGGTCGAGGGCAACCTCCTGCGAGGCATGCTGCTCGTCATCGTCGTCCTGATCTTCTTTCTCTACGACGTTCGCTCCGGACTGATCGTCGCCCTTACGATTCCTTTGTCTTTGCTGTTCGCGTTCGCCTGCCTCGATTTGCAGGGCGCTTCCGCAAACCTGCTTTCGATCGGCGCGATAGACTTCGGCATCCTGGTCGATGCCGCCGTGATCATGGTCGAGAATATCTACCGAAGACTGGCGGCCGCCGAGCCCGATGCGTCGGGCCCAGCGCTGCTGGGAATCATTCGTGACGCAGCGGCCGAGGTCGACCGGCCGCTCTTCTATTCGGTCATCGTCATCGTTGTCAGCTTCCTGCCGATCTATGTCCTGACCGGGCCGTCGGGTGTCCTGTTCAAGCCAATGGCCGATACGATGATCTTCGCGCTGATCGCATCGCTGATCGTGACGCTCACCCTGCTTCCGGTGCTCTGCTCATGGCTCATGCGCAGCGGCGTTCGGGAGCGCCGCAATGAAATTTTCGAGCGCCTCCGCTCGGCCTACATCCGCGGGCTCGACCGCAGCCTTGCACGGCCCCGCGCCACGGTCGCCGTTTCCGCCGGACTGCTCCTTGCCGCGCTCCTGCTGTCGGCCGATGTCGGGGCAGAGTTCATGCCTCACCTCGACGAGGGCGCGCTGTGGGTCCGCGCGACCATGCCGTACACGATCTCGTTTGATGAATCGGCCAGGATCGTGCCCCAGATCCGGTCGATCATCGCGTCCTTTCCGGAAGTGACCACGGTCGCTTCGGAGCACGGCCGTCCGGATGACGGCACCGACCCCACCGGCTTCTTCAACGCGGAATTCTACGTCGGGCTGAAACCTTATTCTGAGTGGCACTCGCATCGCGACAAGGCGCAGCTGATCGCCGCGATCAACGACAAGCTGCAGTCGTTCCCCGGGATCACCTTCAACTACACCCAGCCGGCAGAGGACGCCGTCGACGAGGCCGAGACGGGGCTCAAGAGCGCGCTCGCGGTGAAGGTGTTCGGGCCCGATCTGAATACGCTGCAAAGTAAAGGCAAAGCGATCAAGGACGTGCTGCAGCGCGTGCCAGGCATTCGCGACGTGACGCTGGTTCAGGAACTCGGCCAGCCAAGCCTCACCATCAGGATCGATCGCGCCAAGACCGCGCGCTACGGGATCAACGTCGACGACATCAACGCCCTGATCCAGACCGCGATCGGCGGCGACGTTGCAACGCAGGTGGTCCAGCAGGAAAAGGAATTCGACCTCGTCGTGCGCTTGCAGGGCCAGTACCGCGACAATCCGGTCGCGATCGGCAATATCCTGGTGGCGACGCCCGGCGGCCAGCATGTCCCGCTGAAGGAGCTCGCCGATATCCAGGTGAGCAATGGCGCGTCCTTCATCTACCGCGAGGACAACAGCCGTTTCATCGGCGTCCAATTCTCTGTCGAAGGCCGCGACCTCGCCGGCGCGGTGCAGGAAGCGATGGGGAAAGTGTCAAGAAACGTGCAGTTGCCGCAGGGCTATCGCCTCGACTGGGGCGGCGAATATAGCGAATACACGGCCTCACGGGCGCAACTCGCCGCGATCGTTCCCCTGACGCTGCTGCTGATCTTTTTCTTGCTGTTCGTGCTTTATCGCAACCTCAAGTTCCCGGCGATCGCGCTCGTGGGCGTGCTGATGTCCGCGCCGGTTGGCGGAATTTTAGCCTTGTGGTTCACCGGGACCTCATTTTCGGTCTCGTCGGGCATCGGTTTCCTCGCGCTGTTCGGCGTCTCGGTGCAGACCGCGCTGGTCTATATCTCCTACGTGAACGAGCTCCGCATCGGGGGAACGCCGCTCGCGGAGGCGATCCACGAAGCGGCGATCCTCCGCCTGCGCCCGATCACCATGACCGCGCTGGTCGCCGCGCTCGGCCTCTTGCCCGCAGCGCTGGCGACCGGCGTCGGAACCGACACGCAGCGACCGTTCGCGGTCGTGATCGTCGGTGGGCTCGTCACTTGCCTGCTAATCAACATCTTCCTGATGCCGGCCCTGTACACGCTCGTCGCGCGCGAGGGCGACCACCTCGAAGTCTAGCCCTTAAATCAGTCCCATCGCGCGCATGCTCGTGCGGCCCTGCGCGCCGACGATGACGTGATCGTGGACGACGAGCTTCATGTGCCGCCCGGCCTCGACGAGATCGCGGGTCAGGCGAATGTCCTGCTGGCTGGGCGTGGGATCGCCGCTCGGGTGATTGTGGACGATGATCAAGGCGGTCGCGCCGAGGGCGATGGCGCGGGCGATCACCTCGCGCACGTGGACCGATGCCTCGTCGACCGAACCCTGCCACAGAGCCTCGTTGGCGAGCAGGCGGTTCTTGGCGTTTAGGAACAGGATGCGGACTTCCTCGGTGCGGCGGTGCGCCATCTTGGCGTGGAGATAGTCGCCGAGCGCGTCCCAGCTCGACAGCACCGGCTGCTCTTCGATCCGGGCTTCGAGCAACCGTAGCGCGGTCGCTTCGGCGATTTTTAGCGCGCCGATCGTCGCCTCGCTGAGCCCCTCGCGTCGCAGCGTGTCGGCACTCGCGCCGAGCAGCGGGCCGATGCCCCCGTAATCGTCGAGCAGGCGCTTCGCGTGCTGCTTCGTGTCGACGCGCGGGATCGTGAGCGCGAGCAGATATTCGACCAGCTCATAATCGTGGAGAGCGGCAGGCCCGGCCTCGAGCAACCGCGTCCGCAGGCGCGCGCGGTGCCCGGCTGACCCGATGTCCTCGATTTTGCCGACGCGCTCGTCCATGCCGCCCCTCGCTGGCGTTGGTCCGAGCCGTTGCAGTTGAAGCACAGGAGGGGCCGCGTTGGGAAGCGGTCATGCCGCTTCTGGAACGGTCAACGGCGGGATGGGTTAGTGAAAGCCATGGACGAGCGGCGGACAGACGAAGGAGGCGAGGTGCCGGACGGCGCCGAGGTCAGCCACCGCAGCCGCCGGTGGGGGCGCATCGCCCGGTTCGTCGCGCTCGGCATCGTCGTCCTCCTGATCATCGTCATCGCGATCGCCTGGATCGAGCGCCGCCCGATTGCGACGCACTATCTGAAGCGCGAGCTCGAGCGGCGCGGCGTGCAGGGCAGCTATCACCTCGACCGTGTCGGGCTCCGCACCCAGGAAGTCAGCAATCTTGTCATCGGCGACCCCAGGCACCCGGACCTCGTCGCGCGCTACGCGCATATCGAGACGCGGCTAACCTGGAACGGCAGTTTCGAGGTGTATCGGATCGTCGCGCGCGGCGTGCGGCTGCGCGGACGGCTGCTCCACGGCAAGATCAGCTGGGGCCAGATCGACAAGCTCATGCCGCCGCCGTCGAACAAGCCGTTCGCGCTGCCTGATTTCGTACTCGATGTGGCCGACAGCAGCATCTCGCTCGCCACTCCGTTCGGCCCGCTGGGAATCGCGCTCCAGGGCAACGGCAAATTGAGCGGCGGGTTCAAGGGCCGGGTGGCGATCGTCAGTCCGCAGCTGGTGCCGGGCCGTTGCGCCGCCAGCGGGTTGCACGCCAATCTCGCCCTGTCGGTGGTCGCGCGCCGGCCGCACGTCGAAGGCCCGCTCGCGCTCGACCGCTTCGCCTGCCCGGCGAGCCGTTTCACCATCACCTCCCCACTGTTCGACGCCAAGGCGAGCTTCAACGAGAGCTTCACCAGCGTCGACGGTAGTGGGCGGATGGCGATACCCACTTTGGTCGCGGGCGCAAACGGACTCGCCAACTTCGTCGGCGAGATCACCTACGGCGGCAAGTTCAATCGGGTCAGCGGTCGCGTGAAGCTGTCGGCGCAGAAATCGCGCGTCGGGACCATTTACGCCGAGCGTACCAACCTCGACGGCGCCTATCATCTCAACGGTAAGCTCGGCACGTTCGACCTTGTCGGCGACTATGCGGCAACCAGCGGTTCGCTCGATCAGAAAATGATCGCCGGGATCACCGGTCCGCTCGCGGCGGCCAAATCGACGCCGATCGGCCCGGTCGCGAGCAGCATCGGCAACGCCATTCTGCGCACGGCAAAGCAGTTCAACTCGAACGGTAATCTGAAGGTCGTGAACTTTCCCGGCGGCGGCGCGGTGCGGATCACCGACGCCAACGTGCAGGGGCCGGGCGGCGCGCGGGCGCGCGTCTTCGGGGGCAGCGGCGTGACCTACTACTGGCCCTCCGGCGGTTTGAGAATTGACGGCACCATCGACATGGGCGGCGGCGGCCTGCCGCAGGGCCGCGTGATCCTCCGCCAGCCGACCGCGCGGTCGCCGATGAGCGGGGTCGCCGATCTCGCGCCTTATTCCGCCAACGGCCAGCGGCTGACCCTTGCCCCGATTCGCTTCGGTCCGGCTCCGGGCGGCGCGACCGCGGTCAGCACCGTGGTCCAGCTCGACGGGCCGTTCCCGGACGGCCGCGTCCAGGCGCTCCGCCTGCCGATCACGGGGCAGATCGGGCCCGGCGGCGGCTTCGCCTTCGGCCAATCGTGCGTGGTCGTCAGCTTCGCTTACCTCAAGCTCAGCACGTTGCAGCTCGGGCCGACGCGCCTGCCGGTGTGCCCGATCGGGCCGGCGATCATCGCCAAGAGCCCCAATGGCCCCGTGCTGGTGAGGGCGCGACTCGATAATCCCGTTCTCGACGGCCGCCTCGGCAACTCGCCATTCCACCTCCAGGCGGCTGGCGGCCAGCTCACCGGCCAGCAATTCGCGTTCGACCGGCTCGGCATGCGCCTCGGGCGCTCGACCTCCCCGGTGCTGTTCGATGCTGCCAGGCTGACCGGAAATTTCGCCGGCAAGGCCCTCGCCGGCGACTTCTCCGGCGCGACGGCCTCGATCGGCAAGGTTCCGCTGCTGCTCAGCGATGCGTCGGGCCGGTGGACGTACGGCAAGAGCGGCCTCACCGTCGACAGCGCGCTCACCGTCTCCGACAAGGCGCCGGACCCGCGCTTCTATCCCTTGCGCAGCAACGACGTTCACCTGACGATCGCCGGCGATGAAATTCGCGCGACCGGCGCCCTCAGGCATCCCGCAACGGGCACGCTCGTGACCGACGTCAATATCGAGCACCGGCTATCGACAGGCGCCGGCCATGCCCTCCTCGACGTGCCGGGCCTCAGTTTCGGGCCCAATTTGCAGCCGGAGGAGATCACGCGCCTGACCGAAGGGGTCGTCGCCCTCGTTAACGGCACGATCCAAGGCGAGGGCCGGATCGACTGGAGCGGCAGCGGCAAGGTCACGTCGACCGGCGATTTCTCGACCCGCAACATGGACCTCGCGGCCCCCTTCGGCCCGGTGACGGGTTTAAGCACGACGATCCATTTCACCGACTTGCTCGGGCTCGAAACCGCACCGCACCAGGTCGCGACGGTCGCGTCCGTCAATCCCGGCATCCTCGTGAACAATGGCGTGATCCGCTATCAGCTGCTGCCCAATAATCTCGTGAAGATCGAGCGCGGCGAGTGGCCGTTCATGGGCGGCAAGCTGGTCCTCGACGAAACCGTTCTCAATTTCGGCAGCCCAAGCGCCAAGCGGCTGACGTTCGAGCTCCAGGGTTTCGACGCCAAGCAGTTCGTCGACAGCCTCGGCTTCCAGGGAATCGAGCTCACCGGCACCTTCGACGGCGTGTTGCCGATGATTTTCGACGAAAATGGCGGGCGGATCGTCGGCGGGCGGCTCGATTCGCGGCCGCCGGGCGGCGAGCTCAAATATCACGGCACACGGCCTGGCGGCATGATGCCGGGCATCGTCTTCGACCTGTTCAGCGACATCCGTTACAAGTCGATGATCGTGCGCTTAAACGGCGACCTCGCCGGCGAGTTCGCGACCAATCTTACGATCGAGGGGCCGTCGCTTGGGCCGACCCACGGTCTCGTTGCCGGCATCGTACACCGGGTGTTTTCGCAAATTCCGCTGCGGCTGAATGTGAACATCAACGGACCATTCCGCGCGCTGATCCAGATGGCCAAGGCGTTCAAGGACCCGACCCAGACGATCGCGCCCGTGATGCCGTTCCCGATCGATTCGCCCGCGCTCAAGGTCGAGGTGCTGAACTCGAACAAAGAGGAAGAGCAACACACCGCGCCCGCGCCGCCTCAGGCGCTGCCGCCCACCCAGTTCCCACCACCCGGAGGCAAGAAGCCATGAAACGAATCATGAGGAAGGCGCGGCTGCTCGCCGGCATTGCCGCGATGCTGCCGCTCGCCGGCTGCATCACGGTCAAGGCGCCCGACAAGCCGATCGAGGTCAATCTAAACGTCGACATCAAGCAGGAGGTGCTGGTCCGGCTCCAGCAGGACGTGCAGCAGATGATCCAGAAGAACCCGCAGGCGTTCCCCGCGCCGCCGACGAGGCCGTGACCTTGCGCTTTTTTTTGGTGCTGATCGGGGCGATGCTTGCCGCGGCCCCCGCGGCCGGGCAGTCGCCGGGTCTCGCCTCGGCGATCGGAGCCGGCCAGGTCGGCGAGCGCTTCGACGGTTACATGGGGTTCGTCAACGTGCCCTCTGGCGAGGTGCGGCGGCAAGTCGCGGCGATCAACCTCCGGCGCCGCAACCTCTACATCGAGCTTGCGGCGCGCCGGAACGTGACGCCCGAGGCGGTGGGCATCGCCACGGCTTGCGAACTGCTCGGCCGGGTCGGCATCGGCGAAGCCTATATGCTGAAAGACGGCGCCTGGCGGCGACGCGCGGCAGGTCAGCCGGCGCCGGTTCCCGATTACTGCCGCTGAAGCTCGAACGAATTGCGATACTCGGGCCTGATCGCCGCGATCAGCTTGGACGTGACCGGAACCTCGATCGTATATTCCCCTTCGGCATAGGGTCCCGCCTCGTACGGCGAAGCGACAAAGGCGATCGCGTCGAAGCGTCCGTCCTTGCTCTTGTCCAGTGGTGAAATCGCAAGGTCGGCGTAGGGCGGACAGGCATTGAAGTCCGGCAGGTCCGGCTTCCAGTCCTTTCGGCGCTTCTGCCGCTCGTCATCCAAGCCCTTGCAGTAAACTGGACGCGTGAGCTTCGCGAAAGCCGTGGGATGACGGAACAGGCTGGACACAGCGATCTCCCGATCGAGCTTGCGATCCCACAGGAGTGCGCCGGCTTCGCCATTCGGATGCGCGCCGCCGGTATAGGTGCTGTGCTGATATTGCAGCGAGAGCAGGCGCGGCGTTTCGCCCGCCGTGGTCCAGCGCTTGAAATATTCGTCGGTGACCGATCCACGCTGCTGCTGTTGGTAAGTCGCCTTGTCTTCGCGGCCGAGCTTGAGGTGCCTGCGATACTCCTTCGCCGCTTCAACGCGGAAGCGCCGGTCGAGCTTGCGAATCGCGACGGCGGCGGCCGGCCACTCGTAAGTGAATTTGAGGACCGGGCTGTCGCGCTCGATCTTGACCGCGCTTGCATGCGCGCCCGCGCTGACGGCAAGCAGGCAAACAGCGGTGACCGCGACCTTCACGAACCGGAGCCTTACAAGCGTAGCGCGCGGTTGACTATCTTCTGGCTCGTTCATAAAGGGGCCGCGCCTTGGCGGTATTGCTTTTCCGCCATGTTCCTCGTCCCTGGCTGGCCCGCGGTGAAATGCTGAGGGGCGACGCACAGGGGAGAGACATGGCTGAGGACGACACCGACGAGGTCCCGAAGCTTCCGCCAGACGCACGGCTCGAATCGCTCGATGAGCGGCTCGATCGTTTGCAGCAGGCAGAAGCCAAGAGGAGCGCAAAACGGCAGCCTGATGTCGCCTATCAGGCGGGCCAGTTGGTCTTGAGTCAGCTCGTCGGCTGTCCGCTTGGCGGCGGAATCATCGGCTGGTTGCTCGACCGCTGGTTCGACACGAAGCCGTGGTTGATGTTGGTGATGCTGTTTCTCGGTTTTGCGGTCGGCGTCTGGAACGTCATTCGGATTTCAAACAACGCCCAGAGCCAGGCCCGCAAGGCCGCTTCGGGCGAACGGGAGTAGGAAAGCAACGTGGCCGCCGACGGCAAAATCGACCCGATGCACCAGTTCGTGATCGAGCCGATCGCGGGGTCTTTCCAGCATGCGAATCCGTTCGTTTTCACCAACAGCGCGCTGTGGACCCTCATCGTCCTCGGCGTGATCTGGCTGTTCATGTTCGGCGGCATGAAGCGCGAGCTGATCCCCGGGCGCTGGCAGGTTGCGGTCGAGGGGCTCATCGCCTTCGTCGACGACATGGTGAACGTCAGTATCGGACCCGAGGGCAAGAAATATCTGCCGTGGGTGTTCACTTCGTTCGTCTTCCTGCTGTTCGCCAATCTCATCGGCAACATGCCGATCGGCATCATTCCGGGTGCCCACCCGTTCACGATCACCGCTCAATTCACCTTCACCGGTGTCATGTCGTTGATCACGTTCGCGATCGTGCTCGGCGTCGGCTTCTGGAAGCACGGGCTGCACTTCTTTTCGCTGTTCGTACCCAAGGACGCGCCGCTCGCGTTCAAATTCGTGATTGCGCCGATCGAGTTCGTCAGCTTCCTCGTTCGCCCGTTCAGCCTCGGGCTGCGGCCCTTCATCGCGATGTTCGCCGGCCACGTGCTGCTCGACGTCTTCGGCAATTTCGTCGTGCAGTCGCTGAATGCGCACAGCGCTGGCGGCTTCGGCATCTGGCTGCTGTCGATGTGCTTCATCATGTTCGTGAGCATGATCGAGCTGCTGGTCGCCGCGATCCAGGCCTACGTCTTCGCAATTCTGACCTCGCTCTACATCAGCGAGGCGGTCAACCTTCACTAAACCGTCGTTTTTTTCCAAAGGAGTTCAATAATGGATCTCGCTTCTGCAAAGCTCATCGGCGCTGGTCTCGCGGCGATTGGCGTCGGCGCCGCATCCGTCGGTGTCGGATTCGTGTTCGGATCGTTCCTCCAGAGCGCGATTCGCAACCCGGCGGCGTCGGACGGCCAGCAGGGCCGTCTGTACATCGGCTTCGCCGCCGCCGAGCTTCTCGGCCTGATGGCGTTCGCCGTCGCCATGCTCATCCTGTTCGCTTTCTAAGCCGAACGCGGGACGGGGCCGGTTCCCGGGAGCATTAAATGCCTCAACTTTCGCAGCTCTCCGACGTCTACCTGTCACAATTCCTGTGGCTGGCGGTGGCGCTCGGCTTCATCTTTTTCGTGATCGCGCGCGGCATGGTCCCCAAGATCCAGGCGACCGTCGATGCGCGCGAGCAGCGCATTGCCGGCGACCTCGAGGCTGCCCAGGCGGCACGCGCCGCAGCCGAAGCGACCGAAGCCGAGTGGCGCCAGCGCATGGATGCCTCGCGCGCTGAAGCCGCGCGGCTCGCGCAGGAAGCAAAAGCGGAGAGCGGCCGCGAGAGCGAGGCACAGGTCAAGGCCGCGGCGGACAAGATCAATCTCAAGGTTGAGTCGGCCCAAGGCAAGATCCGCGACGCGCTGGATGCGGCCCGGACCGAGATCGAAGCCGTCGCAGCCGAAGCGACGCAGGAGTTGGTTGCGCGGTTGACGGGCATCAGTGTCGACAAGAAGGATGCCGCCGACGCGGTGAAGGCGGAACTCAATGTCTGAACTTGCCACCCAGGCTGTTGTCCAGCAGCCGACCGGCGGCGAGCATGCCGAGGCGACCTCTCTCGGGCTCAACCCGGGCGGCTGGGTCGCGCTGGCGGTCCTGATCGTCTTCGCGCTGCTGATCTGGAAGAAAGTCCCGGCCGCAGTCGGCCGCGCGCTTGACGAAAAGATCCGTGTAATCCGCGATCAGCTCTCCGAGGCCGAAGCGCTGAGGAAGGAAGCCGAGGCCCTGAAGGCCGAATATGAAGCCAAGGCGGCGTCCGCGGACAAGGACCGCGACGCGCTGCTCGAGCGCGCGCGGCACGAGGCTGACGAGATTGTCGCCAAAGCGAAAACGGATGCTGAAGCGCTTGTCGAGCGCCGCACGCGCATGGCCGAGGACAAGATCGCGGCCGAGGAACGCGCCGCAGTCGAGCAGCTTCGCGCCGCGGCCGCCGACGCCGCGACCAAGGCCGCCGCCAAGCTGATCGGCCAGCGCTACGACGCCGCGGCCGACGCCAAGGTGGTCGATCAGGCCATCAAGGAAATCGTAAAGTAACATCTTCCCCACGAAATCGTGGGGAGGATGAAATCACTGCTGGTGCCGGCCACC
>Ga0207705_10000410_pt1 | contig 37699 bp, 28 predicted proteins | sample KBSC13metaG_FD_184314 | JGI IMG/M metagenome (GOLD analysis project Ga0207705, IMG submission 184314) | Corn rhizosphere microbial communities from Kellogg Biological Station, Michigan, USA - KBS C1-3 metaG (SPAdes) (version 2) | ecosystem: Host-associated > Plants > Roots > Rhizosphere > Soil ... | reverse complement strand
CCGCCCGGTCAAGTCGATCGCCAAGGCGTCGACCACCGGCCATGGCACCAACGTCATCCAGGGGCTGGCGATCAGCCTCGAATCGACTGCGCTGCCGACGCTCGTCATCGTGATCGCGGTGATCGCCACCTATCAGCTGGCAGGGATCATCGGTGTTGCGTTCGCCGCTACCTCGTTGCTCGCGCTCGCGGGTATGGTGGTCGCGCTCGACGCTTACGGCCCGGTCACCGACAATGCCGGCGGCATCGCCGAAATGGCGGGGCTGCCCGACGACGTGCGCCACCGTACCGACGCGCTCGATGCGGTCGGCAACACCACCAAGGCGGTGACCAAGGGCTATGCGATCGGCTCGGCGGCGCTCGCCGCTTTGGTGCTGTTCGGCGCCTATACGACCGACCTCGATCGCTATGCGACCCAGCTCGGCATCGGGACGATCAACTTCCAGTTGAGCAATCCCTATGTCATCGTTGGGTTGTTGCTCGGCGCCTTGCTTCCCTATCTGTTCGGCGCGTTCGGCATGACCGCGGTCGGCCGGGCGGCGGGCTCGGTCGTCGAAGACGTTCGCGCGCAGTTCGCCGCGGACAAGGGGATCATGGAAGGGACCAGCCGTCCCAATTACGGTCGCACCGTCGACATCGTGACCAAGGCGGCGATCAAGGAAATGATCATCCCGTCGCTGCTCCCGGTGCTGAGCCCGGTCGTGGTCTTCTTCGTCATCCAGGCAGTCGCCAATCGTGAGGAGGGTTTCGCCACGGTCGGCGCGATGCTGCTGGGCGTGATCGTCTCCGGCCTGTTCGTCGCGATCTCGATGACCTCGGGCGGCGGCGCTTGGGACAATGCCAAGAAGTATATCGAGGACGGCAATTACGGCGGCAAGGGCTCCGAAGCCCATAAAGCCGCGGTCACGGGCGATACCGTGGGCGATCCGTACAAGGATACGGCCGGCCCTGCGGTCAACCCGATGATCAAGATCACCAACATCGTGGCGCTGCTGCTGCTCGCGGCACTGGCCGCGCACGGCGTCGGTTAAGCTTTACTGCTCCCATCCGGCCATCGCGCCGGATGGGAGCAGATCGTTCTTTTCGGACATAAAAGTGGGTCAGGGGCAGCTTGTCTGCCCCTTTTTCATTGCTAGACTTGGCGCCGGGGCATTGGGGGGAAGCCATGTTCGGGCGTATCATATCGATAGCGGCGGCGGCCGCGCTGTTTCCGGCAATCACCATGGTGTCGGCGCAAGACGCCAAGCCGGACACACCGGCCCCGGAGGCAAAGCCGGCCCCGGCCAATGCCGGCCCACCGCCCGCCACCGCCTTCGCGCAATTGCCCTTCATCGAGGCGCCGTCCCTGTCGCCCGACGGCACGCGCATCGCCGCGCGGATCGCGGTCCAGGGCAAGATGCGGCTGGCGATCATCCCGCTCGCCGACACCACCAAGCTCAAGCTGCTCGATCCGGGCGATTTCGAACTCAGGAGCTGGAAATGGGTCAACAATGACTGGCTGTTGCTCAGCGCCGGCGAAATGCAGCCGGTCGACGGCGACAGCTGGTATGTCAGTCGCGCGTTCGGCGTCCGTGCCGATGGCGGCAAGATCAATGTCCTCGCGACGTCGACGACCGGCCAGAATGGTGCGGACATATTGTGGGTCGCGCGCGACGGCAGCCCGCATGCCCTGATCGCGATGCAGAACTCGATCTATATGGACGAGAATTTCTGGCCGCAGGTGCGCGACTTCGACGTCTCGACCGGCAAGAGCAAGATCGTCCAGGGTTCGACAACCAACGTGATGGACTGGTATGCCGACACCGCCGGCGTCGTACGCATGGGCATCGCCTATGACGACGACCGGCGGTCGTACCGCACGCTGTACCGCACACAGGCCGGCGGCTCGCTGAAAACGATCGCTCGCGCCACCGGCAAGGGCAGCACGCTCAGCACCCTGCCCGCATTGATCCTGCCGCAATCGGGCAAGGCGGTTGCAATCGACGATGCCGACGGGTTCGACGCGGTCTACGATTTCGATCTCGACACGATGAAGATCGGCACCAAGATCTTCGATGCGCCCGGCTATGATGTCGATGGGCCGTTTCTCGATCCCACCGGCACCAAGATGATGGGATTCCAATATACCGACACGCGGTCGCACACGAAGTGGCTCGATCCCACTTTGGCGCAGGTCCAGGCCGATCTCGACAAAGCGGTTCCCAATCTGTGGCCCGATATCGTGTCGTGGAGCAACGATCTGAGCGTGTTGATCGTGCATATCGGCGCGGCCGACAGCCCGGGTGCCTATTATATCTATCGTCCGGCCGACGGGCGAATGTCGCTCTTCGCGACAATCAACGCGACGCTCGGCACCAAGACCTATGCGCCGGTCAAGACCGTCCGCTACACCGCGCGCGACGGTACCGAAATGTCCGCGGTGCTGACCTTGCCCAAGGGACGCGAGGCGAAGAACCTCCCCCTGATCCTGATGCCGCATGGCGGCCCGGCGGTTCGAGACGAGGAGGACTGGGACTGGTGGTCTGAGTTCCTGGCAAGCCGCGGCTATGCCGTGCTGAAGCCCAATTACCGCGGCTCGACCGGCTTCGGCACCAAGTTCAACAAGCTCGGCGAGGGCCAATGGGGCCTGAAGATGCAGGACGACCTGGCCGACGCGGTCGGCTGGGCCGCGAAACAGGGGATCGCCGATCCCAAGCGCGTGTGCATCGTCGGTGCGTCCTATGGCGGCTATGCCGCGTTTCGCGCGGCGCAGCGCGACAAGGGCGTCTATCGCTGCGCGGTGTCCTTTGCCGGCGTGTCCGACATGACGGCGATGCTGCGCTATGACGGATCGTTCCTCAATGGCGGCCGCGACAAGGACTATCTGCGCAAGCAGGCTCCCGATTTGAAGGGGGTGTCCCCGATCAACTTCGCCGCCGATTTCTCGACGCCGATCCTGATCATGCACGGCAAGGCCGACCAGGTCGTGCCGGTCAAGCAATCGCGCGAAATGGTCGAGCGGCTGAAGGCGGCCGGCGCGACCTATCGCTATGTCGAGCAGCCTTTGGGCGACCACCATTTCACCCGACAGGCCGACCGCCAGCAATTCCTGGAGGAACTCGAAGCGTTCCTGGCGAAATACAACCCAGCGTGATCGCCGGTTGACGCTTTGCCGGGCTTGATCGAAGGAGGGGCGTCACCGGCCGCGGTGGCGCCCTTTCCCTTTGCCCCGTGAGGACCCCATGGCCGCCTTGTACGACCGCGAAGCCCTTCGCACGCTGCTCGCCACGCGCACGCTGAAGCGCGGCGATTTCCTGCTCGTCTCCGGCAAGCGCAGCCGCATCTATTTCAACATGAAGGCGACGATGATGACGCCCGAGGGCGCGGCGCAATGCGCGCGCGGGCTGTTGTCGGTGCTCGACAGTCTCGATGCCGATTATGTCGCGGGGCTGGAGATGGGTGCGGTGCCGCTATTGGGCGGGATCGCGGCATTGAGCTGGGACGTCGGCCGCCCGATCGGCGCGGTGTTCGTGCGCAAGGCGGCAAAGGCGCACGGTACCTCGCTGATGGTCGAAGGGCTCGACGATAGCGGCGGCGAGACGCTGCAGGGCAAGCATGTCGTGCTGATCGACGACGTCGCGACCAGCGGGGGATCGATCCTCAAGGCCGCTGAGCAGATCGAGGCGGCAGGCGGCATCATGAAGGATGCGATCGTCATCCTCGACCGCGAACAGGGCGCGGACGCCAATCTCGCCGCGCGCGGGATCACGCTGCACGCGCTGTTCACCGCGACCGATCTCGGCGTGACCGAGGCCGACAAGCAGCCGCTCGACTAACTCCTCATTCCCCTCCCGTTTACGGGAGGGGTTAGGGGAGGGCGTGTCGGGATATCAATGCGGTGGAGGAAACAGGCCCTCCCCCAGCCCCTCCCGCAAGCGGGAGGGGAGATCAGCCCTTCCAGTTGATCGCCGACCGCGCCTTTTCTTCCAGCCAGGCCATTGCAGCGAACCATGGACCTCCGCCATAGCTGATCCGCGCCACGCCGGCATCGGCGAGCGCACGCGAGTCGACGTCTCCGCCCGGTAGAACATTGACCAGCGCCCCAGTTCGCTTGACGATCTGCTCGATCGCCGCGACGTCGCGCAGGAACGGGACGAAGATCCCGCTAGCGCCCGCCGCCAGATAGGCTGCTGCGCGGTCGATCGTCTCGTCGAGCGTCGACTCGTCCTGCTGCTCGGCGGGCGTACGGATGTAGAGGTCGATCCGCGCGTTGATGAAGAAGGCGTTGCCCGCGCCCTTGCGCGCCGCGGCGATACGATCGGCCTGCGTCGCGATCGGATAGACACCCTCGCCGCCGATCACCGAATCCTCGAAATTGCAGCCCACCGCGCCGGTTTCGGCGAGGCCGGCCAGATTGGCGGTGATCCCATCGCCATCCCGCGCATAGCCGCTCTCGAAGTCGATCGAGACGGGGACATCGACCACATTCATGATCCGCTTCGCGTTGTCGAAGACGAGATCGAGCGGGACTTCCTCGCCGTCGCCGAAACCGAGCGATCCAGCGGCGCCATAGCTGCCGGTCGCGATCGCCTTGGCGCCGGCCTTGGCGATCGCGACGGCACTGCCGGGATCCCAGCAATTGTAGATGATTAGCGGATCACCCGGGATGTGGAGCGCGGTGAATGTTTCAAAGGCGGACATAAACTCCCCTCCCATTTTATAGGAGGGGCTGGGGGAGGGCATGTCTGCCCATCTCCCCTAGCCCCTCCCCTAGCCCCTCCGGCAAGCGGGAGGGGAATGCGGCTTAATGAACGAAGCGCGCCACCACGTCGCGATAGCTGCGGCTGACCTTCACCTGGCCGCCCGAATCGAGCACCAGGAAGCATTCGCCATTGGTATGTGGCTTGACCTGGCGGACGAGGTCGAGATTGACGATGGTCGAGCGATGGACGCGCTGGAACCGGCGCGGATCGAGCCGCTTTTCCAAGTCCTTCATCGTCTGGCGCAGGATCAGCGTGTTGTCGCCGGTCTTGATGCACATATAATCGCCCGCCGCTTCGACCACTTCGATCGTGTCGACGTCGACGCGGAAGATCTTGCCGCGATCCTTGATGTTGATCAGCTTTTCGAAGCGATTGGACGACACCTCGCCGCCATCGGCGATCTCCTCGGCCGCTTCCGGCGCAACCTCGGCCAGCGCTTCCTTGTATTTTCCGACTTCCTCGGCGGTGCGCTTCTCGCTCAGTCGTTGCCGCACGCGGTCGAGCGTATCGGCGAGACGCGATTCCTCCACCGGTTTGACCAGATAGTCGGTTGCCTGAGCCTCGAACGCGCGAATGGCGTGGTCGGAATAAGCGGTGACGAAGACGAACAGCGGCGGCTCGACCTCCATCAGGCCCTGGATCACCGAAAAGCCGTCGAATCCCGGCATCTGGATATCGAGAAACACCAGATCGGGTTTATTGGTCTTGATACTGCGGATCGCCTCGCGCCCGTTGGCGCAGCGATCGATGATCTCAACATCGTCATGCGCCTGAAGGCGAAGCTCCAGTCCCTGGATCGCGAGCGCTTCGTCGTCCACCAGGATGGTTCGTATGGTCATGCGGCCTCTCTATTCGGATCTTCCAACTGGTACGGAATCTCGATCTCCACAGCAAAGCCGCCCCCTGGTGTAGACCGAGCATCGAAACGGTGGTCAGGTCCGTACGCCTGAGCCAACCGATCTCTTATATTGGCGAGCCCCACGCCGGTTGAAAGGCTCGGCCCTAACTTGTTCTCGATCAAGCCGGGGCCAGTGTCCGACACGGTAATCCGGACCCGTTCGCCGACGAGACGTGCCGAAACTGCGATTTCCGCCCCCTCCTCGCTCGGCGTGACCGCATACTTGATCGCGTTTTCGACCAAAGGCTGGAGCAACAGAGAGGGCAATCGCGCGCGTTCGGCGCGGGGATCGATCTCGAACACCGGGCGCAGACGCTTTTCGAACCGCATCTTCTCGATCTCGAGATAGAGTTTCAGCGTGTGTACCTCCTGCGCGACCGTCACGTTCGCGGTCGGCTCGTAGATCAGGGTGAAGCGCAGGAAATCGGCCAGCCGCGACAGCATCGCATTGGCGCGCTCGGTCTCCTTGAGCAGCACCAGGGTCGAGATCGAATTGAGCGTGTTGAACAGGAAATGCGGGTTGAGCTGATAGCGCAGCATCGCCAGCTGCGCCGACGATGCCTGGTTGCCGAGCACCAGCAGCTGGTCCGCTTGCTGTTCGACGATCAGGTAGAAATTGATCCCGAAATAGAGCGCCGACCAGCCCGCCAGCACGGTGAAATTGAGGAACAACTGGCCGAACACCAGGCCCAAATTGAGCCCCGGATTGTCCTTCATGATGCTGTAGGAGAAACCGTTGAGCACCGCCGCCAGGAAGGTCGCGCCGGCCAGCGTCACCACGGTCAACAGGATCGCGCTGATCCGCGGCAGGCGGCGATAATAGCCGTACAGGGTCGAGAGCAGCAACGTGATGCAATAGCCGACGATCGATTCGATGATCCCAGGGATCAGCGCCGACATCGGCGCGCCGTTCGACACCGACGATACCGAGCGGAGCAGCAGATAGCCGCCCCAGCCGACGCCCTGCAGGGTCCAGAAGGCGCGGCTCTTGTCCTCGAAGAACGGACGCGAAAAGATCGCGGGAGTCCAGAAGCGGCGCTTCTGGTCCGTCAGTGAGGTGTCGGCCGGCGCCGGCACGGGGGACGAAATCGTGGCCATCGGGCTGGCCCCTTTATACCGGCCGGACCGCTCACGCAAAGCATCGCCTGTGCGCGGCTGTCCATGGGTCGGAATACCAATGGCGTCGGCGCGGTCTTTTGCTTAGGAGCAGCCCCGCAATGAATCCCGCCATTCGCCCCAACACGCCGCTTGGCCGCCGCTTCGGCTGGCTGCTGTTGCTGGTGGCCGCGTTGCTGGTGCGCAGCGTCGCTCCCGAAGGGTGGATGCCGGTGGTCAATGCCGCCGGCGGGATCGAGATCACGGTCTGCAACGGCACCGGACCCGATGACGCGATGGTGCTGTCACCCGACGGCAAGCTGCATCACAAGGCACCGGGCAAGAGTCGGCCCGGCGAGCATGTTTGCGCATTCTCGGGGTTGGGAGTGGCCGACACTCCACCAACGCTAATTGCGCTCGCCGCGCCGGTCTTTGCGCCCGGCGTCCCGCCGACGCTCGACCCAATCGACGCCATCCCCGGCCGCGGCCTCGCCGCGCCGCCGCCTCCCGCTACCGGACCGCCTTCCCTCGCCTGAACCGACGCTGCCTCCGGGCAGCTTATGCGATTCAGTAAGGGGAATGATTGTGACTATTGCCAAGCGCACCCTGTGGTGCGCCTCGTCCGCCGCGATGGCGAGCGCCATCGCGCTGCCCGCGCACGCCGCCGACGATCCCGCACCGGGAGACGATCGCCGCGACGACATATTGATCACCGCGCAACGCCAGCAACAGACGATCGAGAACGCTCCTTCCACCCGCGCCTCGATCGACGCCGACACGATCGCGCGGACGGTCAATGCGATGAACGTCGAGGACACGCTCAAATATCTGCCCAGCCTGATCGTGCGCAAACGCCATATCGGCGACACCCAAGCGCCGCTCGCCACGCGAACTGCGGGGCTCGGTGCCAGCGCACGCAGCCTGATTTACGCCGACGGCGCGCTGCTGTCGGCGCTGATCGGCAACAACAACACATCGGCGAGTCCGCGCTGGAGCGCGGTCAGCCCACAGGAAATCGCACGGATCGACGTGCTCTATGGACCGTTCTCCGCCGCCTATCCGGGCAATTCGATCGGCGCGGTGGTCAACATCACCACCCGCCTGCCCGACGAGCTCGAGGCGACCGCGACCGCCGGGGTCAGTGTCCAGGCTTATGATCTCTATGGGCGGCGCGATACCTATCCGGCCTATCAGGCCGGGCTGACGATCGGCGATCGATTCGGCCCGTTGGCGCTGTTCGCGAGCTACGAGCACGTCACGAGTCGCAGCCAGCCGATCAGCTATGTCAGCGGCGCGCCCGGCAATGGAGTGACCGGCGCGGTTCCCGACCGCAACAAGCTCGGCCAGCCGATCCAGATCCTGGGGGCAGGCGGGATCGAGGATCAGGGGCAGGACCGACTCAAGCTCAAGGCCGCGCTCGACCTCGCCAAGCATATCCGCCTGACCTATGTCGGCGGCCTGTTCCTCAACCGCACCAATGGCAGCGCGGAAAGCTATTTGACGGCGACGGCAACAGGCCTGCCGGTCTATCCGTCCAGTTCGTTCGCGAGCGGCACCTACCTCACGCGCCAGCGTCACTGGTCGCACGCGCTGTCGCTCAGCGGCACGAGCGGCGGGCTCGACTGGCAAGTGATCGGGACGCGATACCGCTTCGCCGACGACGAACAGCGCACACCAACCGGGTCGCTACCGGCCGCCCTTGCGGGTGGCGCGGGCAACATCACACGGCTCGATGGTACCGGTTGGGGCACGCTGGACGCCAAGGCCGCCTGGGCGAGCGGCGGCAACGTGCTGAGCGCCGGCGCGCATTGGGACCGGTTCGAAATCGCGAGCAATCGCTACACCACGACCGACTGGATCAAGGGCGCGGCGGGGGCGCTCAACCAGCGATCGCTCGGCAGAACCCGCACCGCGGCCTTGTGGGTACAGGACGCCTGGACGATCGTCCCTGCCGTCACGCTGACGGTCGGCGGCCGCTACGAATGGTGGCATGCCTATGACGGGGTCAATTTCTCCGCCTCACCCGCGGTATCGACCATCCAGCCGTCGCGTAGCGCGGATCGATTCTCGCCCAAGGCCTCGCTGGCGTGGAAGCCGGCGGACAAATGGAAAGTCAGCCTGTCCTATGGCGATGCCTGGCGCTTTCCGACGGTCGGCGAGCTGTATCAACTGGTCACCAGCGGGACCGTCGGCGCCGTGCCGAACCCGAACCTCAAGCCCGAACATGCGCGTTCCGAAGAACTCGCGCTGGAACGCGTCGATTCGAAGGGATCGTTCCGGCTGTCGCTGTTCAACGAAGTCGTCACCGACGCGCTGATCTCGCAGACCGGCACGTTGACGTTGCCGGGCGGTGGCACGCTGGCCGCGACCTTCGTCCAGAATGTCGATCGTACCCGGGCGCGCGGCGTGGAATTCGCGTTCGTCCGCACCGACCTGATCCCGCGCTTCGATCTGTCGGGCAGCGTCACCTATGCCGACGCGACCACGCGCGCCGATCCCGGCCTGCCTGGCGCGGTCGGCAAGCTGATCCCGACCGTACCGCGCTGGAAAGCGACCGCGCTGGCGACCTGGCGTCCGGTCGACGGCGTCGCGCTGTCTGCGGCGGCCCGCTATTCGAGTCGGCTCTACGGTTCGCTCGACAATAGCGACGTGAACGGGAACAGCTATCAGGGTTTCTACAAGTTCTTCGTCGTCGACCTGCGCGCACAATTCCAGGTGGCCAAAAACTACACGCTCGGGATCGGGGTGGATAATGTCAACAACGACAAATACTTCCTCTTCCACCCCTTCCCGCAGCGCACCTTCCACGCCGACCTGACGATCAAGCTGTGAGCGTCAAGGCACCGGGGACGCGCTGGTACAATGCCGTCTGGCGCTGGCATTTCTATGCCGGGATGCTGTGCGTCCCGTTCGTGCTGTGGCTGGCAACGACCGGCTGCATCTACGCCTGGCGGCCGCAGATCGAGGCGTGGATCGACCGGCCGTACGATTCGCTCGTCCCCACCGCGACCCGCGCGACGCCCGAGGCGATCGCCGCGGCGGCGGTACGGGCGGTGCCGGGATCGCGGCTGCACAAATACGAACTGCCGCAATCGGACAGGTCGGCGGTGCGCGTGCTGGTCGGCGCCAAAGGCGGCGACCGGCGCGTCTATGTCGATCCCTATCGATTGCGGGTGCTCGAGGTGGTCGTGGAGGAAGACCGGCCGATGCAACTCGTCTCGCATCTGCACGGAGAACTGCTTGCCGGCGCGTGGGGCAGCTATCTGGTCGAGATCGCGGCATGCTGGGCGGTCGTGATGATCCTGACCGGCCTCTATCTGTGGTGGCCGCGCGGCCGATCGGGGCTGGCGGGGATCCTGTACCCCCGCCTCTCGGGCGGGCGGCGGCTGTTCTGGCGCGACCTGCACGCGGTTACCGGCATCTGGGTATCGCTGTTGGCCCTGTTCCTGATCTCGACCGGCCTGCCCTGGGCGAAAGCCTGGGGCAGCTATTTCAAGGAGATCCGGACCGCCACCGGCACGCTCGACGGTCCGGTCGACTGGACGATCGGCGGGCGCAAGCCGGCCGACGAACCGATGCTCGGCGACCATGCCGAGCATATGGGCATGACGATGCCGCATCACGGCTATCGCGCCGGGGAGCTGAACCGCGCCGTCGCCGCCGCGACGCGGCTCGATTTCGCACCGCCCGTTCTGGTGTCGCCGCCGGGCAAGGAAGCGCGCGGCTGGACGATTGCGTCGGACGCCGCCGACCGCCCGCTGCGCGCACAGGCGGTGGTGGATGGTGCCACCGGCGCAGTGCTCGCGCGCAAGGATTTCGCCCAGCGCTACTGGATCGATCGCGCGGTCGGCTATGGCATCGCGACGCATGAAGGACAGCTGTTCGGCATCGCCAACCAAGCGCTGATCACCGCCACCGCGCTGATGCTGATGACGCTCAGCGTGTCGGGAGGTGTGCTGTGGTGGCGTCGCCGTCCGTCCGGCCGGCTCGGCGCGCCGATGGTGCTTTCGCGACCGCGCTTCGGTGGCGCGCTGATCGCAATGATCGTCACGCTTGGACTGGCGATGCCGCTATTCGGCGTATCGCTTCTGATGGTTCTGGCAATAGAGCACGGACTGGCGCGCCGGCCCAGTGCAGCCCGCTGGCTGGGGCTCAGGATGCTTAAGGAGTGATTCTCACCTTCGGGCAATTCCTTGTCGAGTTCATCATACATTGGCATCGGCGCGGTCGCGATAGTGATCGACGCGACTGGCGTTATCGACGGCAACGCCTCCACGCCGATCCGCCCTCGAGGCACAAAAAAAAGGCCGCCGTCCCGGAAGACGGCGGCCATTCTTTCGATAGTCGGTGTCCGCTTAGAAGCTCAAGCGCGCACCGATACGGATCGAGTAGAGCGACGAACCATTCACGGTGATCAGCTGATCGGCAAGGAACGAATCGGTGCTCGGCGCCGAATATTGATACTGGCCGCAGGCATTGGTGCCGACTGCCTTGCACTGCACCTTGGCAACCACATCCGTATACGGGAAGAAGTTGCGCAGCTGCTCGCCCCATTTGTGGTTGATCAGGTTGGGCAGGTTCTCGATGTCGGCGAACACCGAGAAACGCGATTTGCCGACGAACGTCGGAATTTCCTGCTCGATATGGAGATCGATTTTCGTGAACCACTTCGAATTGAACGCATTTCGCGGCGCAATCTTGCCACGATAGTTCTTCAGACCAGTCGAGTTGATGATCTGCTCGATCCGGGCCTGAGTGGCCGGGCTGTCATAAACGACCTTCGGATCGTTGACGGTCGGAACGTAGAACAGGAACCGGCTGGTGTTGCCTGACGTGCCGAACGTTTGGCTACGGCCACTGACCGTCAGCGCGTCCTGCATCGTGTAACTGTAGGGCGAGCCGATACGGGTTTCACCGAACAGGTCGAAGCGAGTCTTGTAATCGCCAAAGAAGGCGTGCTCGTAGGAGACGTCGTACTTGAACGAATAACGGACTTCGTCGTTCGAATGACCGAAGGCACCCCCATTCGCATCGTAGTAAGCGGTGTTGCCGTAGTTGGACGACGCGATCGACGATGTGACCGCCGCCTTATCCCACACGTCCTGATAGGTGAAGCTGCCGAACAGGCTGAAGCCCATGTCCCACTTCTTGTTGAGGCTGACGACTCCGATATAGCCATGGCCCTTGGTAGTGTTGCCGAGGATCGTGTCGGCATTGCCCGACGGACCGCCCTGGCTGGCCGGCGTAATGTCGAAGTAACGCTGGCGGCCATCAGGCGTCAGCGCGCTGGCACCGATGATCGGGCGAGCCCGGCCGTCGCGATACAAGATCGCTTGCTTCGTCTTCGAGATCAGCGCGTTGGCGGCCAGAATCCAGTGATCGCCCAGCGGGCCCAGATTCGCATCATAGCTCGCCGACAGCGACCCCCTCCATTGCGAAGGGATCTTGAACTTCGGGTCGAGTGCCGCGACCGGTGCGTTCCGCAAGCCGTTCAGCGCGGGGGTAGCGCCGGCCGGGAGTGACGTGAGGCTCACATTGTTCAGGAATGCAGGGTTATTGGTAGTGGTGAACAGCACCGGCTGCACGCCGCTCGACGAGAAACTGTTGCCGATATAGACGTCCGGCGTACCGCCGCCGAAGATGCCGACGCCGCCGTGCAAATTGACGCGCGACGTCGCCTTCCAGTCGAAGCCGACACGCGGCTGGAACAGACCGCGTCCGCTGATGAACGCGTTGTTGTTGAATCCTTCGCGCTCCACGAATGCCGCGTTGAGCAGCGGACGGTCGTGGCCGCCGAACAGGTCGTAACGCACGCCTGCTGTGACCGTCAGCGTCGAGTTCACTCGCCAATCGTCCTGGATGCCGAACGTGTGCGTCGCATAGCTGAACCGCGCGGCAGCGTCGTTCGGGTTGCCGGTCGTCGCGTTGGCGTACCCAAACTGCTGCGCGATACCCGCCTGGAACGCCGCGATCGAGTCGAAGTAATAAGCACCATAGGCGCCCGAAGAGATACCGGCCGGCTGCGCGGTCTGCCCGATGAACAGATTGTAGTTGTTGACGTGCTGATAGTCATACAGCAGCCGTAGATTGTGATCGCCGAGCGTAACGCGAACCACTTCCTGCGCGTCGAACGTCTTGGTGCGCAGGATGTTGGTCTGCGCCGAACCGAGCGGCCCAATGCCGAGTTGGGTAAAGTTCGACGTGCACTGGGTCGGGGTACCCACGGTGATCGCCCCCGCCGTGCCGGCGTCGCTGCACACCAGCGCCAGCGCTGTCTTGGCCATGATCGGATTCTGGCCGCTCTTGTAATCCTTGTACATGACGCGAGTCTCGGTCGAGACGGTCGGCGACCAGGTCGAGTTCAAGGTTGCGACACCCGCCCAAAGGCGGTTCGGCTTCACATAGTCGTTCGATGTCGTCGACTGCGAGCTCGCGGTGTTGAAACCCAGCGTGTTGATCTGGTCCTTAGTGTAGATGCCAGTGATAGACAGGCGCTGCCCATCAGTGATGTTGGCGTCAATACGGCCGACGATGCGGTCGTCCTTGTCGCCTTGCTTGGTAAGCCTGCCTCCGGCGTCCACGCCATATTTGCTCTTCGCGATGCTGACGATCTGGTCGAACTGCGCCTGGGTGAGCTGGCTTGGGGTGATGTTGAACGGATTATCCGCCCGTACGCGCTCCGCCGACACCATGAAGAACAGCCGGTCCTTAATGATCGGGCCTGACAGGGTGACGCCGTAATCCTTGCTCGTGAACTTCGGCTGATTGACGACGCCAGTGGGGTTCGAGACGTAGGGTTTGAGGCGCGATCCGGTCAGCCCGTCGGTGGTGACGGTGTAGAAACCGCCGCCATGGAACGAATTGGTACCCGATTTGAGGATGGCGTTAACGACGCCGCCCTGGAAGAAGCCTTCCCGGATATCGTACGGTGCGACCTTGGTCTGGAATTCGCCGATCGAATCGAGCGGCACCGGGCCGCGACGCGACGGCAGCGCGTCGGGGTTGAGACCGAAGCTGTCGGTGATCGGAACGCCGTCGACAGTGAACCGGTTGAAGCGCGGATTGGTGCCGGCGAACGTGACCTGACGGCCGGTCGACTGCGATGTGTCGAGCGTCGCGAACGGATCGCGACGCATCAGGTCGCGAATATCGCGGTTGACCGACGCTACCTTCGAAATGTCATTTGCAGTGAGAACAGTCGAGGGACCAGAGCCGATCACGCCCGCGCCCTTCACTCGTGTCGCGGAGATGACGATGTCGGCGGTCGAGCCCTCCGCCGGCGCGGCGACGTCGATCGGAAGCTCATAAGGCTGACCGACGACCGTGTAGATGTCGGTTACCTTGGTGTTGCCGGCGCTGCTGGTCACCTCGACTTCGTAAGGGCCACCGGCGCGAAGGCCCGGAGCGCTGAAGTTACCCGACGCGTCGGTCGTGGTTGTGGCCTTCGTACCCGAAGCGACGTCGGTGACGACGATCTGCGCGTTGGCCACCGGAGCGCCGCCCGAGGTCACGCTGCCGCGAATCACGGAGGTGGTTTCCTGTGCGTACGCCGCAGCAGGAATCGTGAGCGCGGCCACGGCCGCACCGATAAACAGATGGTTTCGCATGGTGTCCCCTTTAAGGCGCGAGTCGCTTACGCGCGGTGTCTTTCACCGTCGCGAGCGCCAATGGAGACTGAATATTTCGGTTCAATGACAACGCAAGGGGGCAATGGTTTTACTGTGGATTAAGCCATGCTGCGTTGCAAAAAAGCATCATCCCGCGGCCGTCACGATTGCAGCCCATCCGGCCTCATCCAAGACTTCGATATTAAGTTCGGACGCCTTCTTGAGTTTCGATCCTGCGCCGGGGCCCGCGACGACGAGATCGGTCTTCGCCGACACCGATCCCGACACGCGCGCGCCGAGCGCCTCGGCCTGCGCCTTGGCCTCGTCGCGGCTCATCGTTTCCAGGCTGCCGGTGAACACCACCGTCTTGCCGCTGACGCGTGATTCGCGCGCCTTGAAGACGAAGGCGGGCGGACTGACTTCCGCCAGCAGGTCATCCCATACCGCACGGTTGTGCGGCTCGTGGAAGAAATCGGCCAGCGCGTTGCCGACCGCGGCACCGACATTGTCGACGCCGATATGCTCGGCGATCGCCTTGTCGACGCGCTGCCGGAACTTCTGATCGTCTTCGCCCAATGCGGGCACGAGGCTGTCGCGCAGGGCGATGATCTCGTCGGCCAGCGCCTTGATCTCCGGGAGCGTGGCATGACGCTTCAGCAAGTCACGCGCGGTGACCACGCCGACATGCCGGATGCCCAGCCCGAACAACAGGCGGACGGGATCGGGCGCGCGCTTGGCCTCGATCGCCTCGAGCAGATTGTCGACTGATTTCTCTTTCCATCCCTCTCGCCCGAGCAACTCCTCGCGATGTGCTGCGAGGCGGAAGATGTCGGCGGGCTCGGCGATCCAGCCGAGATCGAGGAACTCGCGGATCGTCTTGTCGCCAAGTCCTTCGATATCGAGTGCGCCGCGGCTCACGAAATGGCGCAGCCGTTCCTGCCGTTGCGCCGGACAGATCAGCCCGCCGGTGCAGCGGATATCGACCTCGCCTTCCTCGGCCAACGCTTCCGAACCGCATTCCGGGCAATGGGTCGGAAAGATCCAGGGATCGCGCGGTTCGTCGCGGGTCAGATTCTCGACGATCTGGGGAATGACGTCGCCGGCGCGCTGCAGCACGACGCGGTCGCCCGGCCGCACGCCCAGCCGCGCGATCTCGTCGGCATTATGAAGTGTGGCGTTGGTGACGACGACGCCGCCGACGGTCACCGGCTCGAGCCGCGCGACCGGGGTCAGCTTGCCGGTCCGCCCGACCTGGATATCGATCCGCTCGAGGGTCGTCTGCGCGCGCTCGGCGGGGAATTTGTGTGCCAGTCCCCAGCGCGGCGCACGACCGACGAACCCCAGCCGCGCCTGCCAGTCGAGCCGGTCGACCTTGTAGACCACGCCGTCAATGTCGAACGGAAGGTCGGCACGCTCGGCCTCGATCGTCTTGTAGGTCGCCAACGCCTGGTCGAGCGTGCCGCCGGGCTGAAATTGCCGCGTGACCGGAAAGCCCCAGCCGCGGATCGTCGCGATCACCGATGACTGCGTATCGCCGGGCAGGTCGCTGGTATCGCCCCAGCCCCATGCGAAGAAGCGCAGCGGCCGCGACGCGGTGACGGCGGCGTCCTTCTGGCGCAGCGATCCGGCCGCTGCATTGCGCGGATTGGCGAACTGGCGTGCCTCTTTGCCGGTCTCCTCGGCCTCGGCGAGCAGGCGGGCGTTGAGCGCGGCGAAGGCTTGTTTCTCCATATAAACTTCGCCGCGTACCTCGAAGACCTCGGGCGCGCCGGCCGGAAGCGCGGCGGGGATGTCGTCGATCGTCCGCACATTGGCGGTGACGTCCTCGCCAATCTGGCCGTCACCGCGAGTCAACGCCTGGACCAGCCGCCCCTTTTCGTAGCGCAACGAGCAGCTGAGGCCGTCGATCTTGGGCTCGGCGGTCAGCGCGACGGGTTCGGCATCGGACAGGTTGAGGAAGCGGCGGACGCGGCCGACGAAATCGCCGACCTCTTCGTCGTCGAACGCGTTATCCAGGCTGAACATCGGCCGCGCATGCGCGACTTTGGCGAGATGGCCGGCCGGTGCCGCGCCGACCTTGCGGCTCGGCGAGTCCTCTCGAATTAAATGCGGAAAGGCGGCCTCGATCGCGGCGTTGCGGCGCACCAGCGCATCATAGTCGGCATCCGAAATCTCCGGCGCGTCCTCAGCATGATAGAGCCGGTTGTGGAGCGCGATCTCGGCGGCGAGGCGCTCCAATTCGGCGGCGGCTTCGGCGTCGGTGGCAGGCAACTGAATCGTCATATGCCCCTCTTTAGCAGCCAATCCCGCGCGCGAAACCGTGCGCCTTTTCGCCGTAATTCGGCCACCGCCGACGCGCACCTTACGCCGTGATGCTGATCGTCGCCTTGGCCCTTCAAGCAGTCCCGCAGATCGGCGGCCAGCCGGGGACGCCGGGCGACGACCTCGCCAAGTTCGATCTGGCGAAGGCGCAACACAAGCCGACCGACGACGCATGCGGGGATGCCAACCCGGCCGGCGACATCGTCGTATGCGCGCGCAGAAAGATGATGGACATCGACACCAGTCGGATGCCGGCCTTTGCCGAAAAACCGGTGCGTTCGGTCGTCGATCTTCCTGGCGGCGCCAAGGCAGGCGTCAGCACCACCTCGCGCGACGTGGGCGGGTTCACCTCGAAGGTGATCAGGGCGAAGGTCAAGATACCTTTTTAGAGCATCGCGCGGAAAAGTGGGCACCGGTTTTCCGCAAAAAGCGATGCGATCATAGTTAGCTAGAGCGGTACGCCTGATCCAGAAATCAGGCGCGCCGCTCTAGTGTGGTGGATTTGAAATTCGCCACATTGAGCGGCTAAGTACGGAGCGAATTTCAAATCCTTAAACCACACTAGAATCAATGGTTTCTAGTGACCCTTTTTGAATCTGAAGTTCGCACCCGCCCTGCCAAATCGTTGAGCGAACTTCAGATTCGGGTCACTAGACGCCGGTCACCGTCGCGATGACGAGCATGACGATCCCGCCGAGCGACAGCAGCGACAATCGCACCGTCCGCTCGATCCAGTAGGAACGGCGCCGCGTGAGGGCGAGCGTGGCGGCCATTTCTCGGGAAAAGGTCCTCAAGTCGGCGACATAGCCCCAACGCGCGCGAAACAGGAAAAGACAGATCGCGCTGGACCCGGCGAGCAACCCCATCAACAACAGCACCGGCACCATATGCGCCTTTGCGATATCCAGCTTGGTATTGTCGCGCGCGATCAGTCCGAGAAAAGCCAGGATCAGGCCGTCGAAGGATAGAATTCCGCGCGCTTTGGTCAGCTGCCGGTCGACGATGCGGTCGACATAGGCGACCGCCGCATCGCCATAGCTGGGATGCTCGTCGATTCCGTCGTCGCCGCGCGTTTCGAACCGCGCGGTGAGCGCTTCGTGATGCCCTTCGGTGCCGCCCGGAATGTCGGGAAACCAGGTCATCGCCCCTATCGTCGCAACGATCAGCGCAACCGCGAAGACAAGGTCGAACGTGCCGATCATAGTCACCATCACAGGACGCCGAACGTCCAGGCGGCGATCCCGCCCAAGACGAGGAGGATGAGGTCCGCGACAATGGCGATCGCCAATACCTTCCGCGTCACGCGACGACGGACCATCGCGACCGCCAACCACAGCCAGGCGAACACCAGGACGACGCACGCGGCGATCAGGCCGTCGATCGCGAGCGTGCCGAGCGTGCCGCAATCGAACTCGCAATAGCCCACCGCCAACGCCGTCATCCAGGCGAGCGGCACCAGGCCGATCGGCAACAGGATCGCGCTCATCCAGGCAAGAAGGCCAGCCGCGCGCGAGGCGGGCGACCGCGTGGTCATGCCGCCTCGAGCAGGCGTTCGGCCTGCGCGCGCGCCTCGTCGGTAATCGTCGCACCGGACAGCATCCGCGCGATCTCCTCGCGCCGCGCCGCACTGTCGAGCGCGATCACGCCGGTGCGAGTCACCAGGCCGTCGGAGGATTTGGCGATGAAATAATGCTGGCCGCCGCGCGCCGCGACTTGCGGGCTGTGCGTCACCACCAGCAATTGCGTGCGATCGGCCAGTCGCGCGAGGCGTTCGCCGATCGCCGAGGCAACCGCGCCGCCGACGCCGCGATCGATCTCGTCGAAGATCATCGTCGCCGCGCCGCCTTCCTCGGCCAGGCTGACCTTGAGCGCCAGGATGAAGCGCGACAATTCGCCGCCCGAGGCGATCTTGGTCAGCGGCGCGAACGGCGCGCCGGGATTGGTCGCGATCTCGAACTCGACCCGGTCCTTGCCGCCCGGGCCCCATTGCTCGTCGGGCAAGGTCTCGATCATCGTGCGGAAGCGCGCGGCATCGAGCTTGAGCGGCGCGAGCTCGCCCGCCACCGCCACATCGAGCCGCGTCGCAGCTGCGTGGCGTTCGGCGGACAAAGCGTCAGCCGCCGCTTCATAGGCGGCTCGGGTCTCGGTCACCCGGCGGTCGAGCTGGGCAAGCCCCTCCTCCCCCGCTTCGATCGTCGCCAGCCGAGCGGCCATGTCTTCGGCAAGCTGCGCCAATTCGTCGGGCTGGACGCGATGCTTGCGCGCCATCGCGCGAAGATCGAACAGCCGCGCCTCATCTTCTTCGAGCGCGCGCGGATCGAACATCAAGGCAGCGCGCGCGGCCGCAAGTTGATCCTCGGCCAGCGCGCCTTCGTTGATCGCGCGGTCGAGCGCCGCCAGCGCCTCGCCCAGCGCAGGATGTGCATCGGCGATACGCTCGAGCACGCGCGCCGCCTGGCGCAGCCGGGCGAGGCCGCCATCGGAGCCGGCCAGATAGTCGTCGAGCGCCACCATATCCTCAGCGACCTTCTCCGCGCGCTGCATCGAGCGTCGGCGGTCGGCGAGCAACTCTTCCTCTCCGGGCTCAGGCGCGAGTTGGCGCAGTTCGGCGACGGCATGGTCTAGGTAGTCGCGATCGCGCGCGGCGGCGTCTATCTCCGCGCGCGCTATCGCCAGTGCGTCCTCGGCATCGCGCCAGGAACGATAGGCTTGCACGACCAATCCGGCATGACAGCGTCCGAACGCGTCCAGCAAGGCACGGTGACCGCGCGGATTGAGCAGCCCGCGATCGTCATGCTGGCCGTGCACCTCGACCAGATATTGCGCCAGTTCGCGCAGCAACCCGGCCGAGGCCGGCTGGTCGTTGACGAAGCCGCGGCTGCCGCCGTCGGCCTTGACGATGCGGCGAATGATCAGCGGCTCGCCGGGGTCGATTTCGAGCGCATTTTCGGCGAGCAAAGAGGCGATCGGACCGCCATCGTGCGGCGTGTCGAAACTCGCGGTGACCACCGCCTGCGCCGCTCCCTGGCGGACCAGCCCGCTATCGGCCCGCGCGCCGAGCGCGAGGCCCAGCGCGTCGAGCAGGATCGACTTCCCCGCGCCGGTCTCTCCGGTCAGCACGCCTAGCCCGGCGCCGAAATCGAGTTCGAGCGCTTCGATCAGCACGACGTCCCGAATGGCGAGCGAGGTCAGCATCGCGCCATCCTTAGCGGCAAAAATGAGGTCAGGTCACCCCGCTTTTGTTCCGGCATTCGAGCGCGAAGCGAGAACCGTAATTCCCTCTCCCGCGTGCGGGAGAGGGCTAAATTACTTCGGAATCGGGCCGCCGCCCGCGCCGCCGGTGTTGCTGGTTCCGGTCGAGCCGCGGCCTTCGTCCTTGGCGGCGACGCCAGGCGTGCCGGGGGCGACCGGCTGGGCGTCCTTGAAGCCGATCGGGATCGGCAATTCGCCCGCCGCCAGCGGCGCTGTCGGCTTGTAGGGATGGTCTTCCATCAACTTATAGGCACGCTTGTACCAATCGGTGCCGGGATAATTGGCGCCGAGCACGGCGGCGGATTTCTGCGCTTCCTCAGGCACGCCGAGCGCGAGATAGGTTTCGGTCAGGCGCATCAGCGCTTCCGGCACATGAGTCGTGGTCTGATAGCCGTCGACCACGGCGCGGAAGCGGAGCGTCGCCGCCAGCCACTGGCCACGCGTTTCGTAGAAGCGCCCGATCTCCATTTCCTTGCCCGCGAGGTGATCGCGGACCAGGTCGATCTTGAGCCGGGCATCGGCGGCATATTTGGTGTTGGGATAGCGGCGGACCAGCTCGCCCAGTGCGTCGAGTGCCTGCTGGGTGATCTTCTGGTCGCGGGTAACGTCGGCGATCTGCTCGTAATAGCCGAGCGCCACCAGATAATAAGCATAAGGGGCGTCGCGATTGCCGGGATGGACCGCCAGGAAGCGCTGCGCCGACTGGATCGACTGGGTATAGTCGGTGTCCATATAATAGCTGAACGCGCTCATCAGCTGCGCGCGGCGCGCCCAGATCGAGTACGGATGCTGGCGCTCGACCTCGTCGAACAGCACCGCCGCTTCCTTGTAGCGCCCCTGGTCGAGCCGTGTCTTGGCCAAGGTGTAGAGCGTACCGACATCGCGCGCGATATAGGGCACGTCGCCCTTCTTCAGGCCGCCGCCGCGACCGGCGCAGCCCGCCACTGGCAAAGCGAGGAGAGCGATGAGCGCGAACGCGACGGGACGGGACTTGGCAATACGCATGGCGCGTGGTCTTAGCGCAGCACGCGCGGGGCGCAAACAATCCTTTTATGCCGCTCGTCGCGTTACCATAGGAGCGCGCGGGATCGGTCGCCGGATCCATGCGTTCGCGTGCTGAAACCATCAACCGGGAGGGCTTTGACCGATGACCGCCACCTTGCTTGCCACCAAACGCGTCGAAAAGCCGTGGGGGCGGCACACCTTATGGCCGGGTTTCAGCGACCCCGCGCCCGGCGGCGACCCGGTCGGTGAGATATGGTTCCAGACTCCAGATGCGGGCACGCCCGATCTGCTGATCAAATATCTGTTCACCAGCGACCGGCTGTCGGTCCAGGACCACCCCGATGACGAAGCGGCGCGCGCGGCCGGCTATCCGCGCGGCAAGGACGAATGCTGGGTGATTCTCGACGCCGAACCGGGCGCGACGATCGCGCTCGGCACCAAGGAGCCGACCACGCGCGAGAAATTGCGCCAGGGCGCGCTCGACGGATCGATCGTCGACATGCTCGACTGGAAGCCGGTCAAGGCGGGCGACTTCCTCTATTCGCCGGCGGGGACCATCCATGCGATCGGTGGCGGCATCACCTTGGTCGAGACGCAGCAGAACGTCGACCTTACCTATCGCCTCTACGATTACGGCAGCGACCGTGAGCTCCATCTCGACGCGGGTCTGAAGATCGCCGACCCCAATCCGTTCGAGCCCAAGCCGATCGTCGGCGAAGTCGAGCAAGGCCGCACGATCCTGTGCGAGGGACCGAAATTCGTGCTCGAACGCTGGACCGGCGGCGATCGGACGGTCACCTTGCCGGATGGCGTCACCGGCTGGATAACCCCGCTCAAGGGCGAAGGCGTGGCTGACGGCGTCGCATGGCGTGCCGGCGAATGCGTCACGGTCAGCGGCACCGCCCATGTCTCGGCCGCGGCCGGTAGCGACCTGTTGTTCGCCTATCCGGGCACCAAGCGTATTTGAACCTGACAAGCTCAAACGCTCATTAACCATATGGGGCATAGGAAAGGCGGATGCTGCGCGTCCTCACGCTTTCGACCCTGTTTCCCGACGCTACCCGGCGCAATTTCGGGGTGTTCGTCGAGCGCCAGACGCTGGGGCTCGCCGGACATCCCGATGTCGACCTGCGCGTTGTCGCGCCGATCGGCTTGCCTCCTTTCCCGCTCGCACTGCGCGGGCGCCACGCTCAGTTGGGCGCGCTCCCGCTGCGCGAGCAATGGAAAGGCGTCGACGTTTACCGACCGCGCTTCCTCGCGGTACCCGGGACGGCCGGCCGCCTGCACGTTCATTTCCTGATCCGCGCGCTGATTCCCTTTCTGACTGACCTGCGTGGTGAATTCGCGTTCGACGTGATCGACGCCTCGTTCTTTTTTCCGGACGGACCAGCGGCGGTCGCACTCGGCCGGCGATTCGGCGTCCCCGTCTCGATCAAGGCGCGGGGCAGCGACGTGCATCATTGGGGCTCCGCCGCCGCGACGGCCGGTCAAGTCCGCGCCGCGGGCAAACATGCCGACGGACTACTCGCCGTGTCCGAGGCGATGAAACGCGACATGGTGGCGATGGGGATGCCGGCCGAGCATATCCGCGTCCATCGCACTGGCGTCGATCTCGGTCAGTTCGCCCTGCGTGATCGCGGTGAAGCCAAGGCTGCCTTGGGTGTGCGCGGACCGCTAATCGTGTCGACCGGCGCGCTGATCGAACGCAAGGGACACCAGATCGTGATCGAGGCGATCGCCGCGTTGCCCAACGCCCACCTGATGATCGCCGGCGAGGGTTCCTATCGCGGCGTGCTCGAAGCGAAGATCGCGGCGCTGGGCCTGGGCGACCGCGTCCGGCTGCTCGGCGCGGTGCCGCATGGCGACATGGCGACCTTGCTTGCCGCCGCCGATGTCATGGCGCTGGCGTCGGAGAACGAAGGCCTGGCCAATGCCTGGGTCGAGGCGCTGGCCTGCGGCGTCCCAGTGGTGATTCCCGATGTCGGTGGCGCGCTCGAAGTGGTGACCGAACGCGCTTATGGCCGGATCGTCGGGCGGACGCCGGCGGGCTTCGCATCGGGCATCGCCGCGGTCCTGTCCGACCATACGCCGCCGATGACCGTCAGGGCCGGCGCCGAACGCTTCACCTGGGAAGCGAACACCGCCGGCCTGTACGATCACCTGAAAGCGCTGATCACTTCTTCTTAGGCAGGTCCATCGGCGTCCCGCGCCATGATGCTGCCTGATATTCGCTGAGGCTGACCAGATTGCCCATCTCGACCGGCATGTCGATCAGATGGAGTCCCCAATCCTTGAGCGTAGCGCCGTTTACGACGACATCGCCGACGATCGTATCGGTGCGCGGGTCCTGGGGATTGGCGTTCACCGTCACCGCCAGATAATTGAACCCGCCGTTCGACACGCATTCGGCGGAGATCAACCCGGGCACCGAGACGAACGGGGTGGTGACCGGCGCATTGTCGCTGGTCCACGGGCCCATCGGCGCGCTGGCGAGCCCCGCACCCCTGGCGCCCAGGATCGCGTCGGTGACGGCTTTGCCGCCGCCCAGCGCCGCCGGGTTCACGCAGGCCGCGACCATGCCGGGCTGCGGCACCTTACCGAAGCGGCTGTTTTCGGGCGGAGGCGAATCGGCGCGGAAGGTCACGTAGCTGACGACGCAGCCATATTGGTCCATCGTCTTGCACAATTTGGTCCGCTTGAAATCGCCGCCAACGTCGCCGCCCGCGGGCACCGCGACATTGGTGCCGAGCAGATAGGCGGCAATCAGTAATCGGCGCTGGCCGGCGTCGTTCTCTATCACGTCGGCGAGCAATTGCTTGAGGATGCCCGCGCCCTGGCTGTGCCCGATCACCACGACGCCGCGACCAGCCTGATATTTGTCGCGATAGGCGCGCCACGCCGCCTCGACGTCCAGATAGGCGAGCTTGCGGTCGGCGGCACTCGCCTTTCCGGCCATGATATCGCGCAGCGCGGTCAGCGTGACCTGGCGATAGAGCGGCGCATAGACCCGGCACTTGGCGGCGAAGCGCGCAGCCTGCGACGCCGCGACCTGTTTTTCCTCCGGCCCGATATTGAGGTCGCTGTTCGGCGTCGGGTCGAGCGACACGGTCGGATAGACGTAGAAGCAATCATATTTGGGCGCCGGATCGGCCTTGAACTTGACGATCTTGCGCTTGCCGTCGCCGGTGATGACGGTGACGTTCTGGTCGACCGCACAGGCGTCCTGGCGGCCGGGCAGGCATAGCCAGCCGGCATCGGTGTTGTAATCGGGCGCTGGAATGGCGGCGAATTGCGGCGCGGGCGGCGCCGGAGCGACGATCGGTGCTGGTGGTGCCGGTGCCGGCGATACCGTCGGCGCGGTTTGCGCGATGACGGGCGCGGCGAACGCCGTCATCAGCGCGCCCACGAACAGCAACCTCTTCATGTCCCGACTCCCCTAACTCTCTTATGCCCAGGCGGAGCCTAACCAAGCTGGCGGTGGGATCAAGCCACGGGGTAGAAGGCGCCGACGACCCAGCGTCCCTCGCCGCGCAACATGCCCCAGGCGCGCGCCGCCGCGCGGCTGTCCATCGCCTCGATGCCGATGCCCCGCGCCTCGAGCGCGCGAACCAGCGTCACCGGTGGCCGGACCAGCGTCGGGCCGGTTCCCAGCAACAGGAATTCGGGGCGCGGGTCGAGCGCCAGCACCAGCTCGAGATCGCCCTGAGCGAGCGCCGCGAGCGGTGGCGGCGTCCAGCCATCGGCGCGCTCCGGCGTGATCGCCAGCGCGTGATAGACATTGTCGTCGACGCGAAAGCCAGCCGCGCTCAGGCCGGAGACGACCGGCCCGTCGGTACGGGCACGGTCCATCCGCATCAGTTGTTGCCCGGTCCGACGCGCTCCGCCCCGGTCGCCGCATTGGGCTTGCCCGGCTTGTCCGGCGTCGGCTCGGCGCGCAGGCCGAGCGTGATCAGCAGCGAGGACGACACGTAGATCGACGAATAGGTACCGACGATCACGCCCAGGACCATCGCCGCGGTGAAGCCGCGCAGCACGTGCCCGCCGAAGAGCAGCAGCGCCAACAAGGCCAGCAGAATGGTCAGCGACGTCATCACCGTGCGCGGCAGCGTCTCGTTGACCGACAGATTGATGATCTCGCGCATGTCCATCTTGCGATAGCGGCGCATATTCTCACGGATACGGTCGTCGATGACGATCTTGTCGTTGATCGAATAGCCGATGATGGTCAGCACCGCGGCGACGATGTTGAGGTCGAATTCGAGCTGGGTCAGCGCGAAGAACCCCAGGGTCATCAGCACGTCGTGCATGATCGCGACCACGGTCGAGACGCCGAATTGCCATTCGAAGCGGAAGATCGCGAACAGGCCAATCAGCAGCACAGCGACGACGACCGCGAGGATGCCGTGCCAAACGAGTTCCTCGGACACCTTGCCCGACACTGCGTCCTGTTTGGAGAATTGCGCGCCGGCGAAATTCGCCGACAGCGCGGCCTTGACCTTCTCGACCACCTGATTGGTCGCCGCCGGATCGTCGCTTTCCGGGCGCGGCAGACGGATCGACAACGTGGTCGGGCCACCGACCTGTTGCAGCGACGCCTCGCCGACTTTCAAGTCGTCGACCACCTTGCGCACCTTGTCGACGCTCGGCGCGACCGCGAACTTCTCCTCGATCATGATGCCGCCGACAAAGTCGACACCCATGTTGAGGCGATGGACGAACACCAAAGCGACCGCCGCGATGGTCAGCAAGGTGGTCAGCCCGAACGCCCAATAGCGCAGGCGGACGAAATCGATATTGGTATCGTCGGGGACGATCTTGAGCAGGCGCATTTTGAGCGGCCCCTTAAATGTTGATGGTCTGCGGACGATGCTTCCGCAGCCACATGACGACGAGCATGCGAGTGAAGGTCACCGCGGTGAACACCGAGGTCGCGATGCCGATCAGCAGCACGACCGCGAAGCCCTTCACCGGGCCCGATCCCAGCAATAGCATGACGACGCCCGAAATGGCGTGGGTCATGTTCGCCTCGAAAATGGTGCGGCTGGCTTCCTTATACCCCAGCTCGACCGACTGGATGACGCTTCGCCCGCGTCGTCGTTCCTCGCGTATGCGTTCGTTGATCAGCACGTTGGCGTCGACCGCGGTGCCGATCGTCAGCACGAAGCCGGCGATACCGGGCAAGGTCAGCGTGCCGTTGAGCACCGCGAGCACGCCCATAATGACCAGCACGTTGATGACGACGGCGTAATTGGCATAGAGGCCGAACCGGCCATAGGTCACCAGCATGAACACCACGACAAGGATCACGGCGATGATCGATGCCTTGATCCCGGCGTCGATCGAATCCTTGCCGAGCTCGGGGCCGACCGTGCGTTCCTCGATCACCTTCAGTGCGACGGGCAGCGCGCCCGACTTGAGCTGGATCGCCAGATCGTTGGCGCTCTGGAAGGTGAAGCCGCCCTGGATCACGCCGCTGCCGCCAAGAATCGGACCCTCGATATTGGGCGCCGAGATCACCGAGCCGTCGAGGATGATCGCGAACGGCTTGTTGACATTGTCCTGCGTCGTCCTGGCGAAGCGCTTGCCGCCTTCGGTATTGAACTGGAACGCCACGACCGGTGCGTTGGTCTGTGGATCGTTCTGGACGCGCGCGTCGGTCAGATCCTGACCGGTGATGATCGCCGCGCGGCGCACCGCGATGACCGGCGGCTTGTTCGCCGGATAGCCGACATAGGGGAAACCGCGCCCCGCGGCACTGGGATAAGGCAGGATCTGGTCACCGATCGGCGATTGGCCAACAGCGAGCTTGGCGGTATCGGCGGTGGTGTCGACCAGCTTGAATTCGAGCTTCGCGGTCTTGCCGAGCAGCGCCTTGAGCGCGGTCGGATCCTGCAGGCCCGGGACCTGGACGACGATGCGCGTCGCGCCCTGGCGGATGATGGTCGGCTCGCGCGTGCCGAGCGAGTCGATGCGGCGGCGCACGACCTCGGTCGCACCGCTCATCGCGCTGTCGATCGCCTCGTCTACGCCGGCCTTGGTCGGGGTGATCACGAAGCGCGTCGAATCGACCACCTGGATGTCCCAGTCGCGCTGCCCGGTCATCTGCGCGCCCGTGGTCATTTGCGACAAGCGCTGGCGCGCATCCTCCAGCTGGGCGACGTTGCGCAGCATGAAGCTGACCTTGCCGCCGTCGGTCGTGATATCGCCGATATCGATCCGCGGCGCCTTGCGCATCGCGGTCGCGACGCTGTCGCTCATCAGGTTGACACGGTCCGTCACCAACTGACTGGTATCCGCTTCGAGCAGCAGATAGCTGCCGCCGGCAAGATCGAGGCCGAGGTTGATGCGCGGATGGACCGGCCAGCTCTTGGTCATGTCCTCGGGGAAGAAGCTCGGAACCGCGAGTGCCATCAGCACTGCCAGGAACCCGAAGATCGACAGGACCTTCCAGCGCGGGAAATCGAGCATCAGTCGTTCGCCGGCTTGGCCGTGGTCGGCGACAGGATCTCGGTGATCGCGGCGCGCGCGACCTGGATCTTGACGTTGGGCGCGATTTCCAGCTCGACATAATTACCGTCGGTCGTCTTGCTGACCTTGCCGAGGATTCCGCCGGACGTGATCACCTGATCGTTCTTCTTGAGCGCGTCGATCGCGTTGCGCAGTTCCTTCGCGCGGCGCTGCTGCGGGCGGATCATCAGGAAATAGAAGCCGACGAACAGCAGGATGAAGGGAGCGAACTGCATCACGACGGCGAGACCGTCGGCACCGGAAGCGGCGCCGCCGGCGACCTGGGCATAAGCTGAAGGAATGAACATGAGCATCCTGAAAATGGGCATGGCTGACGCGCCCGTCAGGGGCGCTACCGTAAGCGCCGCGCGCTATCACCATGCGGGGCGCGGTGCAACACGTCGCCAACACCCTGCGGCCCGGCGCCGGCGCGCTTCCATCTATTCGCCAAGCGCTTGCATCGCGTGCGCCAAGCGCTTAGAGGCGCCCGCTCCGGCCCGCACCTCTATGGCGCGGGTTCGCTCTGGTCGGGGCGTAGCGCAGCCTGGTAGCGCATCACACTGGGGGTGTGGGGGTCGCAGGTTCGAATCCTGTCGCCCCGACCAAATATTTCAGCAAGTTGCGAAGATTTCCGGCGGAGCATGGCGAGCAGCAGCCGTGATGACGGCTGCCCTTGAATCCAACAGGGCGTCCGCACACGGTCATTCGGCGAGCTTGACGTGCAGTCCGAAAGCCGCCGTTTACCGCTCTGCACCAGATCTGTTGCTGAGGGAGAGCGGGCCGCTTGAATAGCCGGTTGCGCCCTATGCGGGCGACCAGGGCGGGTGAGCGAGCGCGTTGGACAGATAGTCGATCAGCAGTTGGACGCGTTGCGGCCGTAACGGATTGGGTGGCATCACGAGGTGCAACCCGAGCGGCTTGGGCATCCATTCCGGCATGCCGATCTCCAGCGCCCCCCTGTCCAGTTCCCGCCACACCAGGAATTCGGGTTGCAGCGCCACGCCCTGCCGCGCCAGCAGCAATGGATTGAGCATGTCGGCATTATCCGACCAGAGGCGGACTGGCGGCTCGACCACTTCCTCGCCGAATAATGAGTGCGTGAACCGCCAGGTCCCGCGCTGCGTGCTGCCAGTATAGACCAGCGCGTCGTGGCGCAGAAGTTCGGCTGGATGCGTTGGGCGCCCGCGCGCGTCGAAATAGCCCGGTGCCCCGACCAGCAGGATCCTCACGGTGCAGAGCCTGCGCGCCAGAAGCGACGAATCCTCGAGGCTGGCGATGCGTAGCGCGAAATCGAATCCCTCGGCCACGAGATCGACCCGCCGGTCGCTCAGCGCCAAATCGAGCGTGATGTCCGGATAAGCGTCGAGAAATTCGGGCAACACGGCGCCAAGATAGGCGGTGCCGAACGACAATGGCGCGCTGACCCGCACCAGCCCGCGCGGTACTTTCGACTGATCGGCGGCTTCGTCTTCCACCGCCTCGCCTTCGGCGAGGATCCGCGATGCGCGATCGAGCGAGGCACGGCCCGCTTCCGTCAACGACAGTCGGCGTGATGTGCGCGCCAGGAGCGCAAATCCCAACCTTTTCTCCAGCCGCCCGATCGCCTTCGACACGGTCGGGTTGGACAGGCCGAGTTCGTTGGCGGCGCCCGAAAACGAGCCGATTTCAGCGACCTTCGCAAAGATCGCCCATGCTTCGAGGTCGGGAAGTCGTCTTGTCATTTTCGGCAATGATGTGATGCCAACGTTTCTATTTCGTCAAGTCGGTTTCGACCGCATCTTGCTGTCATCGGAGCAACGACGCTCCTCGGGAGACACAGGATGATCGAACGCCGCCCCTTCGCCGAACTCGGCAGCGCCAACCACGGCTGGCTCGACGCCAAGCATCATTTCTCGTTCGCCAATTACTATGATCCTGCCCGGATGGGCTGGGGGCCGATCCGCGTGTGGAACGACGATACGATCGCCGCTGGCACCGGCTTCCCGCCACATGGCCACGCAGACATGGAGATCATCACCTATGTCCGTGAAGGCGCGATCACGCATCAGGACAGCCTCGGCAATATCGGACGCACCGAAGCCGGCGACGTTCAGGTGATGAGCGCCGGATCGGGTGTCCGCCATTCCGAATATAACCGCGAACCCGGTACGACGAAGATCTTCCAGATCTGGATCGAGCCCAAGACCCGCGGTGAAACCCCGTCCTGGGGCGCCAAGCCCTTCCCCAAGGGAGATCGCTCCGGGCGTTTCGTGACGCTGGCCAGCGGTTTTGCCGATGACGCCGATGCGCTGCCGATCCGTACCGACGCCCGCATCGTCGGCGCCACACTGAAGGCTGGTGAGACCGCAGAATATCCGCTGGGCGATGGTCGTCACGGCTACCTCGTACCCGCGAGCGGCTCGGTCGAGATCAACGGAATCCGCATCGAGGCGCGCGATGGTGCGGCCATCGCCGACGAACCAGTGCTCCGCGTCACCGCGATCAACGACGCCGAGATCGTCCTGGTCGACGCCGCCTGAGCGATTTTTTGTACCGCGTACGCCCCATCACACGACCACAGGGAGAATGACCATGACTACTATCACCACGCAGGACGGCACCGAGATCTTCTACAAGGACTGGGGTCCCAAGGATGCGCAGCCGATCATGTTCCATCACGGCTGGCCGTTGAGCTCCGACGACTGGGACGGTCAGATGATGTTCTTCGTCCAGAAGGGATATCGGGTCATTGCCCATGACCGGCGCGGACACGGCCGCTCGACTCAGTCGGCGACCGGCCATGACATGGACACCTACGTCGCTGACGTAGTCGAGCTGACCGATGCGCTCGACTTGAAGAATGCGATCCATATCGGCCACTCGACCGGTGGCGGTGAAGCGGCCAGCTATGCCGCTCGTGCCAAGCCGGGTCGCGTCGCCAAGGTAGTGTTGATCAGCGCCGTGCCGCCCCAGATGGTGCAGACGCCCAGCAACCCCAACGGTGTGCCGATGTCGGTGTTCGACGACATCCGTGCCCAGACCGCCGGCAACCGCGCCCAATATTATTACGACTTCACGATGCCCTTTTACGGCTTCAACCGCGATGGCGCGGAGGTGAAGGAGGGTGTGCGGCTCAACTGGTGGAGGCAGGGAATGATGGGTGCCGCATTGGCGCACACCCTGGGCATCGCGGCCTTCTCGGAGACCGACTTCACCGAGGATCTGAAAGCGATCACCGTGCCTGCTCTGGTGCTGCACGGGGAAGACGATCAGATCGTGCCGATCGACATCTCCGGCCGGCTGTCGGCCAAGCTCATCCCCGGGGCGCAGTTGAAGACCTATCCGGGTTATCCGCACGGCATGCCGACGATCCACGCAGATCAGATCAACGCCGATCTGCTCACCTTCATCCAAGGCTGAATCAGGAGACCGCGTGGCGCATTGAAGGCGCCACGCGGTCCCGCATTACCGAGGAATTGCGTCATGAAGCGCTCGATCTTTCTTGCTGCGATCTTGCTCACGGCATCCGGCGCGTCGCTGGCGCAGCCGGCCCGATCCGAAGGCAGCGGCACCGACTATTCTGTCGGCCCGCAATATGATTCGACCCACGTTTACGTCGCGCCGGAAGACTTCGATCGCTTCATCGCCAGCTTTGTTGCCACGTTCGGCGGCACAACCAGCAAGCGGGGTGAGTTTCAGGTCACGCCGACGGCCAGCAAGACTCTCTCGCAAGTCGCGATGACGCCAGCCGGAATGGTATCGGTGTTCGGGTTCAAAACGCCGGCCCCCTATCCGTTCGGGTCGGAGCGCACCGGGTATCTCGTCACAGATATCGATGCCGCCCTCGCGGCGGCGAGAAAGGCAGGCGCCGTCCGCCTGGTGGATACCTTCCCCGATCCGATCGGCCGCGACGTGCTCATCCAATGGCCCGGCGGCGTGAACATGCAGCTCTATTGGCACACCGTGAAACCAAGTTATGCGCCGCTGGCCACGGTGCCGGAGAACCGCGTCTACCTGACGCCGGACGCGGCCGACACGTTCGTCAAAAGCTGGGTGCGGTTTTCGCGCGGCCGCATCGTGTCGGATGACAAGGCGGCACCGGGCGTCGAGATTGGCGAGCCTGGCAAGACTTACCGTCGAATTCGGCTGACCTCGGGCTATGGGCGGATGGCGATATTTGTCAGCGGTGGTGCATTGCCTTGGCCCTATGGCCGCGAATTGACGGGATATGCCGTGCCTGACCTGTCCGCCACGCTGGCCAAGGCAGCGACGATGGGCGTCGAGCAACTCGTCGCTCCACATGCAGAGGGAGATCGGCGATCAGCGATCGTCCGATTCCCAGGCGGCTATATTGCCGAAGTTCATTCCCCGGCGCGCTGACGGCGGAACCCCCGCACTGTCCCTTCCCGATGCGTGGCGCGCCCGCATCATCATGAAGGCGCTTGCAGGCAGCTTTCGGAGCATTCTTACCAGGAACGCCGGGTCATATCGTCCGATCGCGGCCGCTAGCGACGCGACTTCGCCGAAACGCCGCCGAGCGAGCGAACGATGGAAGAGCGCGCGGCTCAGCCGGTTGCGCCCTTCGCGGAATCGGTGTTCAAGCGCCGGATGACGCGGCAGCAGGTCGGCAATGCACAGATCGCGCGATCGCAACATCTGCAGCCCGTCGCTGGACATGTTATCGCGCGTGTGCCGGTATCCGGTGAGCGCTTCTGGAACCAGCGCGAAATGATGACGCTCGGCAATCTCGAAATAGAGCTTCCAGTCCTCACATCCCTGCCCGCCCCGTGCGCGCAACGTCGCGTCGAAGCCGCCGACCTCCTCGATCGCGCTGCGGCGAACGAGCGGCGAACTGCCATTGCCGATGAAGTTGTAATAAGCGAGCGGATCGAGCACGTCCCCTTCGTGACGTATCTCCGGCCCCAGCTTGATTATGCGCGACCGGCCATCGAGCAGCGCGAACCACGTATATACCAGCGCGACCCGAGCATCGCTCCTCGCGAATACCGCTAGTTGCTGCTCGATCTTGCTCGGGGCCCAGAGATCGTCGGCGTCGAGAAGGGCGACAAACTCTCCCGCCGCCGCCGCAACGCCGGCGTTGCGTGCCGCGGCCACGCCGGCATTGACTTGGCTGATAACCGAGACGCGCGGGTCGTCGGCGGCATGGACCGCGGCCACTGCCGCGCTATCGTCCGTCGAGCCGTCATCGACGACGATGATCTCGAGATGGCGATGAGTCTGGCCACGCGCGCTCGCCAGTGTTTGGTCGAGTGTCTGCCCGGCGTTGTACGCAGGAATAACAACTGAAACCTTGATCCCGCTTTCACCCACGCCGCTTCCTCGAAAGGTTCCCCCCGCTCATCGACACAAAATACCATGGAGGGAGGCGCTTTCGAGGCGGCGCCCGTCGTGCCCCAGGACCGTATCGCCGCAATCGGCTCCAATGCGACGTTGTTGATGCACCCTTCGTCGGACAAAGAGTCGATGGAGAAGCTTATGCCCCGTATCCAGATCGAGCACATCGATGCCGCAGCGGGATTGCAGCCTCTCCGTCGCATCGAAGCCGAAACCCTGCTCGTCTTTTGGCGAGGCGACAGACCGGTGGGGCAGGCAATCGATCAGGGGCCCGCGGGAACACTCATCGATCTATCGCGACACTGGGCACAGCTGGCAGCGAACGCCCGCGATGCCGGTGCGGACAATTCGGCGAAATCCGCATCGCCGGCGGCAATTGCATCGCTCGTCATCTGCACGCGCGATCGACCGGACGAACTGATCCGCTGCCTCGCTTCGCTGGAGAAGCAGACCCGGACACCCGATGAGGTAATCGTCGTCGACAATGCATCGCGCGACGGGCGAACGCGCACGGCTGCTGAGGCCGCGGGCGTGATCTATGTCCGTGAGGACCGCCCCGGCCTCGATATCGCCCGCAATGCCGGCGTTCGCGCCGCACGCGGCGATATCATCGCCTTCACCGACGACGACGTGCGATTGCATCCCTCCTGGTTCGAACGGCTGACCGGCGCGCTCGAGGATGGGACGGCGATGGCGGCGACCGGGCTCGTCCTTCCCGCCGAGCTCGAGACCGAGGCGCAGCAAATTTTCGAGCGACATTGGGGTTTCGGGCGCGGTTATGCGCCACAGACGTTCGGTGCCGAATTCTTTGCCGCTGACACGAAGACGGGCAGCGAGGTCTGGCAGATCGGCGCGGGGGCGAGCATGGCGTTTCGCCGTGAGGCTTTCGATCGGGCGGGGCTGTTCGACGAACGCCTGGACGTGGGCGCGGCCGGCTGTTCCGGCGACTCCGAATTCTGGCACCGGATCCTCAGCAAGGGCGGCATCTGCTGCTACGAGCCGGCGGCCGTCGCCTTTCACTATCACCGCCGCGACCTGGCCGGGCTCAGCTCGCAGATCTACCATTATATGAAGGGGCATTCGGCCGCGTTGCTCGTGCAATATGAGCGCAGCCGCAATCGCGGCAATTTGTGGCGCGCGTTCAATTTCCTGCCGCGCTATTATGCGGGCCGCAGCTGGAAACGGCTGCGCTACGGAGAGCGGCCCGAGAACCGGTTCCTGCGGCAGGAGATTGCGGGGTTCGTCGCGGGGATCGCCTATTATCTGCGTCGTGCGCGGTCGAGCCGGGGATGAGCGCGGTTTCGATCATCATTCCGGCGCGCGACGCGGCCGACACGCTGCCTGCCGCGCTGGACAGCGTCATCGAACAAGGTTTCGGCGATTGGGAGGCGATCGTAATCGACGATGGATCGACCGACGCCACCGCGGAGATTGCGGACCGCTACGCCAACCGCGATCCGCGTTTTCGTATCGGGTCCACCACGGGCGCCGGCGTATCGGCGGCACGGAACGCGGGGATCGCCACCGCGAACGGGCAGCGGCTGCTGTTCCTTGATGCCGATGATTGGCTCGCGCCCGATCAGCTCGGCCGGCTGTTCGATGCTGCGCAGGCCGCGCCGGACGCCGTGGCGAGCTATTGCGGCTCGGTGCGGGTCGCGGCGGGCGGGCACGGCTTCCTCCCGCGCTTCAGCCGGGAAATCGCCGATGCAGGGCAGCTTTTCGCCCGGCGCAACGGCCTTGCCGTGCATGCGGCGCTCGTCTCGCGCGACCATGTCGAAGCGATCGGCGGCTTCGACCCCGATCTCCAAACCTGCGAAGACTGGGATTTGTGGCAAAGGCTGGCGATCGAACGGGGGGCCTTCGTGCCCGTACCCGAGCTTCATGCCCCGTATCGATTGCATCCCGGTTCGCTCTCGCAGCAGGTCGACCAACTCCACGCCGACGGACTGACCGTGATCGGCCGCGGTTTTGCCGCGCTCCGCGACAAGGGGGCGTCAGCGGAGTCCGCGCAATCCGGCGCGGAGCAGGCGTCGGCGCATTTCACCCTCTGGTGCGCGGCGATCGCGGCGGCGCGCGGCAAGCCGTTGAGCACACCGTCTCGTACGTCCATCGCGGACGGCGAAGCGGGGCCGTTGACATCGATGATCCTCGAAGCCCTGTGCGTGGGCGCGTGCTGCTCGCCGGCTGCGCTCGCGGCGCGTGCCGGCTGGATTGAGGATGTCGTCGATGGCTTGTTGGCCGAGCTCGACGATCCGGGGCTGCGCCGCACGGTCCGGAACAATTTGCACGAGTCGCTCGGCATCGGTGGCACCGATATTCCGCTCGTGAGCGTCGTCATTCCCGCTTACAACGGGGAAGCGACGATCGACGAAACCTTACGCAGCGTGCGAGCGCAGACCCATCGCCGGCTCGAGATCATCGTCGTCGACGACGGTTCGCGCGACGGCACGGTCGAAACCGTGCTGGTCCATGCGGCGGCCGATCCGCGCGTCAGCGTGATGCGGCAGCCCAATGCCGGCGTGGCTGCTGCCCGCAATACGGGATGGCGATCCGCGGCGGCCGATCTCATCGCTTTTGTCGATGCCGATGACCTCTGGGCACCGACGAAGATCGCGCGCCAGCTCGAAGCGCTCGACGCGGCCGGCGGGCGGGCTGGGCTCGCTTATACCTGGTATGCGCGGATCGATCCGGACAGCCGCGTTATCGGCATCGGCCATCGGCCCAATGCCCGGGGACAGGTGCTGCAGGACATCTTCAGGGGCAATTTCATCGGCAACGGCAGCGCGGCGCTGATCCGGCGCGCCGCGTTGGAGGAGGTTGGCGGTTTCGACTCCGGCTTGCGCGCGCGCGGGGCGCAGGGCTGCGAGGATTTCTCGATCTATTTCCGCATTGCCGAGAATTACGACTTCGCGCTCGTTCCGGAACCGCTGACGGGCTATCGGACGCTGCCCGGCAATATGTCGAGCGATATGCTCCAGATGCTGCGGTCCTGGCGCATCGTCGCCGACGAGATGGTCGAGCGCCATCCGGAATCGCGAGCCGCGATTACCGAGGGCGTGGCGAACTACCTCGAATGGTGCGCGTTATCGGCGGCCGAGCGCGGCGATGTCACCTTGGTGTGGCGCTTTTGCCTTGATCTGGTCGGCACCTCGCCGGGGCAGGCGCTGCGGCTCGTCGTCGGTCCTCTGCCCCGTCGGCTTGCAAAGGGGGCACGGCATCGCCTTGGGCATTCGCCGCGCTCGAAAACCCGACATGTGCGGTTCGCAATCGGCGATCCCGACCGCGCAATGGCCGCGGGATAGCCGAGCATGCGCATCGGAACCATGATCGCCGGGCGCCTATCGACACTGCGGGATCTGCGCACGCTGCTGGAAATCGTGCCGGCGGCGCGACGGGCCGCGCCGCTGCTGATCTTCCTCGGCCTCGCCGCCTCCTTGGCGGAGACCATCGGCATCAGCCTGGTCATCCTCTTCCTCTATGTGACGATGGGCCGGCTGGGCAGCGGCAATGGCGCTGCGCGGATGTTCGGCTCGGCCGCCGAATGGGCAATGCACCTGCTTGGCGGCACGGCGCCCCTTGCCGTGGCGATCTTCGCGTTGATCGTTCTGCGCGGATGGATCGGTTATTGGTATAGCCGGATATCAGCGGAGCTGAGCGCGCAAATCAGCGAGGCGGCGCGCAATGCGATCCACCGCCAATATCTCGACGTGTCCTACGATTTCATTCGCCGGCACAGCCAGGCGGAGCTGATGGACGTGCTGGGCACGGACAGCTGGGCCGTGGCGAGCGCCTACCGCGCGTTCACGCGGATCATCATCAACCTGTCGGCGATCCTCGTCTTCGCCGCGTTCATCCTGGTGCTGTCGTGGCAGATCACGCTTGCCGCCGCGATCTCGGCAATCGCCGTCTCGGTCTTTATCGGCCGGCTGTCGCGGCCCGTTGCCGCTTTGGGGGCCACGGTGAAGGCCGAGCATCAGTCGATGGGCGGGCGGATGCTGATGACGCTACAGGGAATGCGCGCCATCCGCGCCTATCGCCGCGAGAGCGCTCAGCACGCCCATTTCGTCGAGTCCTCGGCTGCCGCCCGCGAGGGCCTGACGCGCGTCGAGCGACTGTCGGCCGCGATCGGGCCCGCAACGGAAGTGGGCTACCTCGCCATCCTGTGCCTGATCGTGGCGAGCGCGGGTCTGTTGGCGATCGATTTTCAAACGACGCTCACCATCGTCGCGCTTTTGTATCGGCTCCAGCCGCACCTGCGGGAGTTCGAGGACAATCTGCTTTATCTATCCCATACCGAACCACAGATTCGCGCCGTCCGTGCGATGGTCGATCGGACCGACAAGACCTTCCCGGAAGACGGGCACGAGCCGCTTCCCATCGACTATCCCGCGATCATGCTGGAGGGCGTCGACTTTGGCTATGACGGCCAGCCCGTGCTGCGCGATGTCAGCCTGACCATTCCACGCGGCAAGGTAACCGCGCTGGTCGGGGCGAGCGGATCGGGCAAGACGACCATCGTCAACCTGCTGCTGCGTCTCTACGAGCCCGATCGGGGCCGATTGATGGTCGGCGACACCCCGCTCGCTTCGGTGCGGCGCGCCGATTGGCTGGGGCAGATCGCCGTCGCGGGCCAGGACATCGATTTGGTCGAGGGCACGGTGCGCGACAATGTCAGGATGGCGCGTCCCGATGCCGACGAAGTCGCGCTGGCACACGCCTACCGGCTGTCGGGACTGGGCGATTTCCTGGCGGGGCTGCCACACGGGGATGAAAGCTGGATTGGGCAGCAGGGGCTCAATCTCTCGGGCGGGGAGCGACAGCGCGTCGGCATCGCGCGCGCTGTATTACGCGAGCCCGACCTGCTCATCCTGGACGAGGCGACGAGCGCGCTCGACAGTGCATTGGAGGCGCAAGTGCGGGCAGGCCTACATGCGCATT
>Ga0207705_10000409_pt1 | contig 37720 bp, 38 predicted proteins | sample KBSC13metaG_FD_184314 | JGI IMG/M metagenome (GOLD analysis project Ga0207705, IMG submission 184314) | Corn rhizosphere microbial communities from Kellogg Biological Station, Michigan, USA - KBS C1-3 metaG (SPAdes) (version 2) | ecosystem: Host-associated > Plants > Roots > Rhizosphere > Soil ... | reverse complement strand
CCGCTCGATTGCGATCTGTGCGTGCGCATGCGCGGCAACATCGCGGCGCTCAATCATGACTGGAACGGCGCGGAGCATTGGTTTGCAATGGTCTCGTCACGCACGCCGTCCATACCGTTTGCCGATTCAGACTGGGGCGCGATGCTGATGGCGAAGGGCGACCGCGATGGCGCCATCGCGAAGTTCACGCTCGCCAACAAAAAAGGTCCCCACTTCGCCGATCCGCTGGAGATGTGGGGCGAGGCGCTGATCGTAAAGAACCGCTCCAATCTCGCACTCGCCAAGTTTGAAGAAGCGGACAAATACGCGCCCAACTGGGGCCGTCTGCATTTGAAATGGGGTGAAGCGCTCATCTGGTCCGGCGACAAGTCCGGCGCGGCGCAACAGTTTGCGCAGGCCGCGCATCTGGGCCTCACCGCTGCGGAGAAAGCCGAACTTACAAGGATGAGAGCGGCGCGCTAGACGAAAGCCGAACGGCGTTGCCTCTTGAACGGTCCACGATGTCCACCACTTAGAGACGGGACCACGTTGGGGAGCGTCCATGCACGTCCTGTCCCGCCGCGCTTTCGCGGCATCCGCGCTTGCCTTTGCAGCGACACCATCCTTCGCCGCCGCCGCACCGCCGAAATTCTCCGCGGCCGCTATCGGCGGCGGAATCGATCTGCACTATGTGGGGCAGGGCGAGGGGCCGCCGCTGGTTTTCGTTCACGGTTCGCTGAGCGACTACAGCTACTGGAAGCCGCAATTTCCCTATTTCACGCCCAGCCGGCGCGTCATCGCCTATAGCCGCCGCTACAACTGGCCGAACGACAATCCGACGCAGCCCAATTATTCCGCCATCACCGATGCCGACGATCTGGCGGGTTTCATCGCGGCGCTCGGTCTGAAGAATCCCGTCATCGTCGGCCATTCCTATGGCGCGCTGACGGCGCTGTTCTTCGCCACGCGCCATCCCGGCATCGCGCCTGCGATCGTTCTTGCGGAAGCGCCTGCCGTGTCGCTGCTCAACGATGTCGAAGGCGCCGATGCCGTCAAGGCGAAGGCGATGTATGCCGACATTCAGGCGCGGATGGTCGCTCCCATGCGCGCGGCCTTCGCGGAAGGCGCGCGCGAGAAGGGCGTCGCCGTCTTCATCGACTATGTGTTCGGCAGGCCGGACGCGTGGGCCAACTTCTCGGACGCCGACAAGGCGGACACGATGAAGGATGCGCATGAATGGGATGTGATGATGACCGGCGGCGAACTGTTCCCGGAAATCGCGCCGGATGCCCTGCGCCGGATAGAAACGCCGGTGCTCATGCTCTCCGGCGCGCAGTCCTATCCCTTCCTCGGTGTCATCGACGCGCAGATCGAAAAGCTGCTGCCGCATGTCACGCGCTTCGTCGTTCCCGGCGCGGGTCATCAGATGTGGCTGCAGAAGGGCGATGTCTGCCGCGCCCAGACCGCGGCGTTTCTCAAGCGCGTGGGCGCCTGAGAGTCAGAGCGCGTAGTCCGGAATCCCGGCGCCCAGGTCGATGAAGTGGAAATCGGTCGCGGTATCGAGCGAGAAGCGCTGGCCGCGCGTATGGAGCAATTCGCCGGTCAGCCGCACATGGCAAAGCAGCAGCGGAATGCCGTCTTCGCCCGCGCCCAGCGGGAACGCGGTCACTTCGATATATTGGCCATAGCCCTTCGCGGTGTGCATCGGCGTGATCTGCCAAAGCCCGCAGGGATGGTTGAACATCAGCCAGCCGGTTGTCAGCGCGCCGTCGCGATAGTCGTGATCGAAATGTTCCAGATGGTCGCGGCCCGCCAGATTGTAGCCCGCGATCTCCTGATAGCGCTCGCCTGCGAGACGGATGCGCATGCTCTTGCGGTCCGGCGACGGCGCTTCCATCAGCACCAGGTCGCGCACGAAACGCGCGGCGCGCGCGATGTTGAAATCGCCGCGGCGGGGAATGAGGTTGCCGCCGCGGATCCGCCGCCAGAATTCCTCGAAGGCACGGCTGTCCGCCGAGCGCGTCTGTAATCCCGCGCGCAGGCCCGATTCTACCGCATCGGCTTCTGTCGTTGTCGGCACCATTCCCATGCGGGAACCCTAGACCGGCGCCCGTTAAAAAGAGGAAAACCGGGAACAGCGGGTTTGAACGATCCAAATCTGAACGCAATTTAAGCTTGTTTGTCTTGCATCGCGGGGCTCGGCGAATACATTTTTGCACGGGGTCTTCACCGAACACGGAGACAAACATGCGAAAAATCCACACAGCCCTTCTCGCCGGCGCGCTCGCGCTGGCCGGCACTGCCGCCTTCGCCGCGAGCAGCGATGTTCATCACATGAAAGTCCGCCTTGCGGACGGCAGCGTGGCGAATATCGAATATACCGGCGATGTCGCGCCCAAGGTCAGCCTTGCCGCGCCGCGTCCAATGGACTTTGCCGCCTTCGCCCCGCAATTCGGCTTCGCGCCGTTCGCGGGCTTTGAACAGATCGATGCGATGATGAACGCGCAGATGCGCCAGATGCAGCAGCAGATTGACGCGATGATGGCGATGCCGCTGGGATCGAACGCGCCCATCGAAGCGGCTTTCGGCAAGACGGGCGCCAATTTCTGCGCGCAATCGGTCCGCATCACCACCGATGCCAGCGGCAAGCAGAACATCGAGCGCAAGACCGCCGGCAATTGCGGCGGCGCGAACGCGTCGGTGCCCGCCGAACATCAGACGCATCACGGCCAAACGATCTGACTTTCGTTTGTCCGCAACTTCAAAGGCGGCTCCCCCTTGGGCCGCCTTTTTTATCGCGTGAAGCGATAGACGCCGCCGCTGCGCATGGCCGTGTCCGGGCGGTCGCCGAAATCCGGCACATCATATTCCACGATCAATTCCAGCCGTTCGCGCGGAAGATGCGCGCGGCCGATGTCGCCGGTAAGAACCGTTTTGCCGGCAGCGCGACAGCGCGTCGCAAACGCCGTCAGCCGGATCGAAACATCTTCGTGATAAAACAGATCGCCGATGACGATGAGATCGGCCTGCGGCCCATCGCCGTCCAGAACATCGCCGCAAAGCGTTTCCACCGTCACGCCATTGGCTTGGGCGTTCAGCGCCACGGCGGCAATCGCATTGGCATCGACATCGTTCGCAACGACACGCCGCGCGCCCGCTTTCGCCGCGGCGATGGCAACCACGCCGCCGCCGGTCCCGATATCCAGCACGCGCAGATCCTTCACCGTTTGCGGCCGGTCGAGAAAATAGCGCGCCAGCAGCGCGCCACCCGGCCACAGATACGCCCAGTAAGGCGTCTCATCCAGTTCCAGCCGCGAAAGCCCGCTGCCCGGATGGGCGAGATAAAGCTTCAACTCCGGCAACAAGGGCGCAAGCTGCAGATGCAGGTTGGTGCGGATGAAGCGCGAGATGTCGGCCGTCACAACACCTCCTACGGCTTGTAGGCAACCCAGCCTCGGAACGTGAAAGCTGCATAGAAAAGGCTCACATCCGCAAATCCGGCCTCTCTCAGCAAAGCTTCATCCTCTTCCGGCGACAACAGCGGCAGGCGCGCGCCCATCGTTGTGATCGCGTTCTGGGCGTTCATGTTCGGTACCCCGGAGGCCGCGGCGAAAGCAGCAAAACGCATAAGCCATTTCTCTTTTTCTCCGGCCTGCTGCGGAAAACTGTGATGGGCCACCACGAAAGGCGCGCCGGGCTTCAACCGCCGATGCACTTGCTCCAACGTCCGCCGGCGTTCGTCTTTCGGAATGAAGTGCAGCGTGAGCAGACACGTCGCTGCGTCGAACGGTCCCTCGGGTGCGCTGTCGATATATCCTTCGTGAAGATCGGCGCGCGATGCGAGGGAACCAAGCGTGCGCCGGGCGAGGGCGAGCATTTCCGCAGAGGGATCGACGCCGCAAAAGCGCCACCCGGGCTGCGCGTCGGCAAAGGCTTTCAGTTCCAGCCCGCCACCTGCACCCAGAACCAGCACATGCGCATCGTCCCCGACGCGCTCGGCGAGCAGCAAGCGCGTCATCTGCTGCAACCCGTGAAAGCCCGGAACCAGCCGCACCGGGCCTTCGGCGTAACGGGCAACGCTATCGGGATCGGAAAAGCCTGACATGGCGAGCGTCCATCAATGATCCTGCCAGCGCTCATACGCCGACTGGCTGAAGGATGCACCCATGCGCGCGGCGGGGATTTAGGAAATCGGCGGCACCATGCCCAGAAGGTCGGTGCCGCCAGTGTCTTCGCCCGCCGCAGTGACCAACGCATGCGCTTGTCCGCGATGATGGGTCTGGTGGTTGAAGAAGTGCATCACGGCGTAGCCGGCGGGCAGGGTCATCTCCGCATTGGTGGTGTTGCTGTGCCAGGTGAGCGGGCCGTTCGTCCAGTCCGCGCTCACGCGCGAGGCCCAATCGATGATGCGCCGGTCGGCGTCTTCGCGCGCGGCGCGCAGCGCATCGAACTCCGCGAATAGCGAAGCGGAATCCTTTTGCAGCACCGTCGGCCGCTCCCATCCGTCGAACCGCGCCATCCAGACGTGATCGGCCCAGAGCAGATGGTTCAGCGTGCCGAACAGCGAATGGAAGAACGCGCCGCGATCCTTGCGCCGCTCCGCATCGGGAAGACGCGCCGCCGCATCGTAGAGCCGCTTGTTCATCGCCGCGTTGTAAGCGGCCATGGTGCGGACATAGCCGGGTTCGATCAGGTTCATGTCGTCCTCCTTCCGGCGCAGGCAACGCTTCGCGCCGCGGCCCTGTGGGGTCAATCTTGATTGCGCCGTTCAACACAAACGCATGCTGCGGTGCAAAATAATATTTCCTGTTAAATAGGAATATACTTGACGGGCGGGTTAGGCGAGGCTACATTAGAACAAAACTAGAACATATTGGGTGTTAAGCCATGGAAAACAAAGAGATTCCGGATCCGGATTTGCAGAAGGTCGGCGGTTTCCTGCGCGAGCAGGTGGAGATCTGCCATACGCTGACGCGCGCCATGGAGCAGACCTTCGCGCGCGAAACGAACCGCCCCGCACAGGATTCCACGCTCAAGCTGATGATGAAACTCATCGGCGCAACCGCTGTCGCCGCCGGTGCGATGAACAAGCTCAAAGGCACGCAGATCAACCAGACCATCACCATCCGCCGCATGGAGAAGGAGGGCGGGGAGGGGGCATCCCCTCAAAACGCGAAAACGAATAGTGGTGGTCCGGCGTGAACGCACCACAACAGAAGCGCAGGCGCGGCGGACAACCGGGAAATCGCAACGCGCTCAAGACCGGCTGTCACACCGCGCAGATGCGCGCCTTGCGCCGCGAGGTGTCGCGCGCCATCGCGCAGGTGAAACTTGGCGTGGCGATGGCCAAGCTATGCGGCAGCAAGATCACGCAGCGCACGAAGGTCATCGAGCTGCATCCCGCCATAGAGGGGAAGGACCAGTTTCTTCTTCGCCAGATGCGCGAGGTGACCGTTCACCGTTTTGCGCGACAGCCCGGTCAGTTCGGCAAGCTGGCTCTGCGTGACGCCGACGACGCAGCCATTGCGCGCGTCATTCCCGGCGAGGAACAGCAGCCGCGCCGCAATCCGCGCGCGGGGCGGCAGATGGATCATGTTCACGGACAAGGCCGCGGCGCCCGCCAACTGCGAATAGAGCAGCGCGGTGACATGGCGGGCCGTGTCGGGGATCGTGCGCCCGATCTCGCGCAGCACATGGTCGGGCACGAAGAGCAGCAGCGAATCTTCGTTCGCCAGCGCGGTCACGATGCGCGGCCCCAGCGCCTGGCTGAACACGCGGCCCGCCGGCGCGATGTCGATCAGCACATCATTGCCCGCGATGGTGCTCACCATCATGTCCACGCTGCCGCGCAGCACGGCGTAAAGCCCGGTGATCTCGTCGCCCGCGCCATAGACCCATTGGCCGCGCGCCACTTCCACCACGCGGCCTTTCTCGGCCAGCGTGGATTTGAGCGCTGCGGGCAGGGCGGCGAACCAGCCATTCTGCGCCAGAACCGCCAGAATCCCGGCTTTTGTGGGCGTTTCGGCCATGTCCAGGACTGTAACGATCGTGACAATTTCGTCCAGCCCCCGGGCGTAGCCTTCCTCCATAAGAACATCGGAGGACGCCATGAACGCGCATGCGAAGATCGAAGGCCTCACTGTGGTGCCGCTGCCGAACTGCGGCGCGGAAGTTCTGGGCATCGACCTGAACCATCTCAGCGACAACGAGCTGGCGGGCGTGAAGAAGGCCTATGCCGATTACGGCGTCATCTTCTTCCGCGACCAAAAGCTCACCGAGGACCAGCACATCGCCTTCGCGAAGAAGTTCGGCGAGATCGACGTCAACAAGTTCTTCCCGCATATCGACGGCTATCGCGAGATCGCGAAAGTCGGCAAAGAGAAAGAACAGAAGACCAATATCGGCGGCGGCTGGCACACCGATCATTCCTACGACGAGATTCCGGCGATGGGCTCCATCCTCGTCGCGCGCATTTTGCCGCCGGAAGGCGGCGACACGCTCTTCGCCAATATGGTTGCAGCCTACGAAACGCTGGATGATGAGACGAAGGAGAGAATCGCGAATCTGAACGCGGTCCATTCCAACAGCCACGTCTTCGGATCGAAGGCCTATTACAACAACGAAGAGCGCCAGGAATTCGCCAAGGATGAAGCGGTGGGCGAGGCGGTGCATCCGGTGGTCATCACCCATCCGCTATCGGGCAAGAAGGCGCTCTATGTGAATCCCGGTTTCGTGCTGCGCTTCGAGAACCAGACGATGCAGGAAAGCCAGCCCCTGCTGCACAAGCTTTTCGCGCATGCCATGAACGCGCGCTTCCACACGCGCTTCCAATGGAAACCCGGCTCCATCGCCTTCTGGGACAACCGCGCGACCTGGCACTACGCGCTCAACGACTATCAAGGCCATGAACGCCTGATGCATCGCATCACCATCGCGGGCGTGGCGCTGAACTGATCACCGAACTTTTCCTCCCCCGTTTTACGGGGGAGGGGGACCGCGAAGCGGTGGAGGGGGCGGCGGCAGCGTTGCAGTGCTTTCGCTTCCGCAGCCACCCCCTTCGCCTCACTTCGTTCGGCACTTCCCCCGCAAAGCGGGGGAAGAAAATCAAGGCTTCTTGAACTTGTAAACGAACTGATCCGTCTTCCCGCGAATGGACGGATCGAACACGTTCTTGGAGTGATCGTCCGCCGGGTTCTTGAGCGAGTCATCCTCGCCCACGAATTTGAATCCCGCCGCTTCCACTTCCGTCTTCACCACCGCCGGATCGATGCGATGCAGTGTTTCGGTGGCGGAGAGTCCGGTGCCCGGCGCCGCATGGTCGAGCACGACATAGGTGCCGCCCGGTTTCAGCGCGTCGAACACGGCCTTGTTGTACGCCGCCATGTCCACCGGTCCCATGAACTTGTCGTGGAAGTCGTGATAGTTCTGCGACGTCCACACCACGTCCAGTTTCTCCGGCAGGTTCAGCGCCGTCAGCGAATGATGCACGAAGGTCACGTTCGGCCATTTCGGATCGACGGTGCCGTCCGGTGGCAGTTGGATGGGAGGTTTGCGTTTGGCCATCGCCGCATCCAGCTCCGTCGGCATGAAGGAATAGACATGGCCGCTGCTGCCCACGACATTGGCGAAGATGTGCGTGAAATACGCATCCTTGCCCGGCACCAGATCGAGAACCTTGTCGCCCGGCTTGACGCCCGCGAACGCCACCATGTCGGCGGGCTTGCGATTGGCATCGCGCGCCGTCTCTTCGGCGCTGCGGTCGGCGTTGGAAACGGCGGCGGCCACATAGCTGGGCGCGTCCGCCGCGATGGCGGGCACGGTGAAGGCAAGCGCCGTGGCGGCGAGCAAAGCTAAACGCAATTTCATGAAATCCTCCCTGTTTATGCGCGCGACCTTAGCATTGGAACACGGCGCGCGCTGTGCCGGAATTGCGTATTGGTTCCGCTTCCGGCACAGATGTTGGCCGCGTCCTGCTTCGCACCCGCACCATGAAACGCCTTCGCAAGCTTGTTTTACTCAACGCGCTGTTGCTTACGGCGTATGCGCCGGCTTTCGCCGTCGATGGTGGCGTGGAAACGGTGATTGTCACCGCCGCGCGCCTGCCGCAGCCGGTGGGCAACGCGGCCTTCGCGGTCACGTCGCTATCGAGCGGGCAACTCGCGATCTCCGACCGTCTCGACGACGCGCTGCAGCAGGTTCCGGGCCTGTCGCTCTTCCGCCGCTCCACCAGCATCAATTCCAACGCCACGACGCAAGGCGTCTCGCTGCGTTCCATCGCGCCCAGCGGCGCGGGCCGCACCGCCGTGCTGCTCGACGGCGTGCCGATGAACGATCCGTTCGGCAATTGGGTGATCTGGGGCGCGCTGCCTTACGAAGACATCGGCGGCGCGGACATCGTGCGCGGCGCGGGAACAGGCCCTTACGGTTCGGGCGCGCTCACCGGCACTATTCTTCTCACCGAGCGGGACACCACCGATGGCGTCGCCATCGCCGATGCATCCGTCGGCAATCGCGGCACCGTGCGCGCGGGCGCAAGCGGTGGCGTGCAGAGCGGCGGGTTAGACCTCTTCGCCAGCGCCGCCGGTGAACGCTCGAACGGCTGGATTCCCATTCGCCCGCCACGCCGTGGCCCTGCCGACAATCATCTGTGGCTCGACAGCGGCGAAGCCAGCTTGCGCGCGCAGCAACAATTGGGCGGCGGTGTCGTCGCTTCGGCGCGCCTCGAATATTACGACGATGCGCGCGGCGGTGGCATTGATGGCGTGGAGTCCGAAGCCAAGGGCTGGATCGGCAGCATGACGCTCTCACGCCCGAGCGAAGGCGATCATCTCGGCTGGCGCGTGCAAGGCTGGTTCATCGACAGCGGATTCATGAACACCTCTGCATCGGTGCCGTCATTTCCCGCCCTGCGCAACACCGCGACACCGGCCAACGATCAATATGCGACACCCGCGCTCGGCCTTGGCGGTAATGCGGCGCTGCTGGGCAGTTTCGGCCATTTCCGCTGGGAAGCGGGCGGCGATCTGCGCCTCAACAGTGGCGAGTCGCGTGAATTCTACGCCTTCAACGGCACGGACTTCGCGAACAAGCGCCGCTCTGGCGGCATGATGACGGTTGGCGGCGTCTATGGCGAAGGCGCGTATGATGATGGCGCGTGGCTGCTCACGCTCGGCTTGCGGCTGGATTATTGGGCGACGGCGCAAGGCCATCTTGTACAGGCCGTGCGCGCCACCGACGCCGTTTTGCTCGACAGCGATTTCAAAGGCCGCGAAGGAACGGTGCCGACAGGCCGCATCGGCGCGCGGCGCAATTTCGCCAATCAATATCTGCGCGCCGCCGCCTATGAAGGCTTCCGCGCGCCAAGCCTGAACGAGCTCTATCGCCCGTTCCGCGTCGGCAACAACAACACCATGGCGAACGCCGCGCTGAAGCCGGAGAAGCTTTACGGCGTCGAAGTCGGCTGGGGCGGCGCCCTGCATGATGTGACGTGGAACATGACCGCGTTCTGGAACAATCTGCACGATGCCATCGCCAATGTGACCATCGCGTCGTCACCCGCAGGCGTGACATTCCAACGGGAAAATGCGGGCGATGTTAAGGCGCTGGGTCTTGAAGGCGATGCCGCGTGGCGCGTGGCCGACGACCTGTCCTTGCGCGCGGCGTTTTCGATCACCGATGCGCGGGTGCATGAAAATCCTTCCGCGATCCCGCCCGGCCTGCCGTCGCTCACCGGCAATCGTCCGGCGCAGGCGCCGCCTGTCACCATCACCGGTGGCGTGACATGGCAGCCCTTCAACAAGCTGACGCTCGATACCAATCTGCGCTGGGAAAGCGCCCGCTTCGAGGACGACCGGAACACGATGCGCCTCGGCTCGGCTTTTGTATTGGATGTGAAGGCATCATATCGCCTGCTGGAATCGCTCTCCGCTTTTGTGGCGGTGGACAATGTCGCGAATGTCGATATCGCGACGGCGCAAGCGGCAGACGGCACGATCAGCTACGGTCAGCCAAGAATGTATGAAGTGGGTTTGACCTATCAGCCTTAGCGCAGGCCCAAATCCCTTGCGATGATCCCGCGCAGGATTTCGCGGGTGCCGCCGCGCAGGCTGAACGATGGCGCGGTCTGCAGCAGATAGGTCAGAACGTCGGTGAACGGATTGCTCACCGACAGATCGACATTGTCGCGCGCAATGGCTTGAATCTCTTTCGGCATCGCCTGTTCCAGCGTGGTGCCGATATCCTTCACGATGGACGCGGCCACGGCGGGCGATTTTCCCGCCTGCAATTCGCCCGTCACCGACAGAGACATCTGCCGCAATGTCCACATCTCCGCCGTCATGCGGCCGATGAGCAGGCGTTCGGCTTCGGTCGGGTTGTCACCGACCATGCGGAGGAATTCGAGGAAAAGGCGCAGCGAAGAAAGATAACGCTCCGGCCCGCTGCGTTCGAACGCCAGTTCCGCGCCGACCTGCATCCAGCCGTCGCCGGGACGTCCCACCACCATGTCGGCGGGCACGAACACATCGTCGAAGAACACTTCGTTGAAATGGGTGTTGCCCGCCATGTCCTCGATCGGGCGCACGGTCAGGCCCTTGCTGTTCTTCACGTCGATGACCATCTGCGTGAGGCCGGTGTGGCGCGTCTCGCCTTCGCTGGTGCGCACCAGCGCGATCATGTAGTCGGCGTGATGCGCGCCGCTGGTCCAGATCTTCTGGCCATTCACATACCAGCCGCCATCGCCTTCGCGCGCCCGCGTGCGAACGGAAGCAAGGTCGGAACCGGAATTCGGCTCGCTCATGCCGATGCAAAAGCAAAGCTCACCCTTGGCGATGTGCGGCAGGAATTTCTGGCGCTGTTCTTCGGTGCCGAAGCGCAACATCAGCGGCCCGCTCTGGCGATCCGCCACCCAATGCGAGCTCACCGGCGCGCCGGCCGCGAGAAGCTCCTCCAGCACGACATAGCGTTCGGCATAGGATCGCTCATGGCCACCATATTTCTTGGGCCATGTCATGCCGATCCATCCCTTCGCGCCGAGCGCGCGGGAGAAATCCCGCCCATAGCCGCTCCATGACAAAGCGCGCTTCTTGGATGGCATGTCCTTGAGCTGGTCTTTCAGGAAGGCGCGCACCTCTCCGCGAAGCGCCTCGGCTTCGGGCGGAAGGTCATAGGGATCAAAAGCGAATTGCGGCATCGCAGCAGTGTGGCGCGGCGGGCAGGTCAGCGCAATGTCACACGCGCGTCAGGCGGAATTGCCCCACATCGATGTTTCCGGCGCGGAAACCCCCTTCGCAGGAGGCGAGGTAGTAGTCCCACATGCGCTTGAAGCGTTCGTCGAAACCGAGCGGCTGGATGGTCTCCCACCGCGCATCGAACACTTCGCGCCAGCGCCGCAGCGTTTCGGCATAGGACAGGCCGAAGGTGCGCGCGGTCTCGAAGCCGAGTCCCTGCTTCGTTACCGCGTCTTTCAGCGCGGACGGTGATGGCAACATGCCGCCCGGAAAGATGTAGAGCTGGATGAAGTCTGCCTGCTTGCGATAAAGGTCGAAACGCTCGTCCTCGATGGTGATGATCTGCAGCGCCGCAACACCGCCTGGCTTCAGCCGGTCGCGGACGGTCTTGAAATAGGCCGGCCAATGCTCTTCGCCCACTGCCTCGAACATCTCGATGGAAACGATCCGGTCATAGCTACCCTGGACGTCACGATAATCGATCAGTTGGAAGGCCAGCAGATGTGATAGCTGCGCCTCTTCCGCTGCGTTCTTCGCGAAAGCGAGCTGCTCTGTGGACAGTGTGATGCCGGTGACTTTGCAGCCATATTCGCGCGCAGCGAACATCGCAAAGCCACCCCAGCCGCAGCCGATCTCCAGAATGTGCATCCCTGCGCGCAAATCCAGCATGTCCGCCAGCTTGCGCCATTTGTTGCGCTGGGCGTCTTCCAGATTTTGATCAGGGCTTTCGAACACCGCTGAGGAATAGGTCATCGTCGGATCGAGCCATTGCGAATAGAAGGCATTACCCAGATCGTAATGTGCCGCGATGTTCTTGCGCGCGCGGCTTTTGGTGTTGCCGCGCAGCTTGTGGGTTACCATCCGCGCCCATTCCAGCGGGGCGATGCCGGTCAGCGTATCCGCCAGCCGGTTCATATTGCGCGCGCCGAACTCGAACACCGATGCGAGATCCGGGCTCGACCAGTCACCGTCCATATAGGATTCAGCGAGTCCGATATCGCCGCCAAGCAAAAGTCGGCGGAAGCTGCGCGCGCGCGCGATATCGAGAACGGCTTTGGCGCCATGCTGCGCGGCCTTGATGGTGCGCTCGGCGCCGTTGGTGAAGCGGAGCACCACTTCGCCCTCCGCGATGTCGCTCACCGCGCGGGCCATCATGTTGCCCCACAGCGGTGGCCGGACGAGGCCGCTCGTCACAGGCAATTGGCTTTTCTGTTCGTCACCCATGTTGCTCTCACAAACCGGCAGGTGTCGGTTTTTTAATGTGAGCATGGGACGGCACGCGCTTCAACCACAGACGCATCGCCTCGAAATGGATAGCGGCCACAATTTTCAGGGTCATGAGGGGATGGCGAAGCACGGCTAGGGCAAGGTTGCGATCACTAAGTGTTTGTCTTGCCCCCGAAAACGCGGCGTTCAGCACCGGGTTCCCATGTTCGCTCTCCCGGATCGCGACCAGAATGTTTTCGCCCGGCTGTTCGATGCGGAACTCGTAGGCGCAGTCCGTCGACAGGAAGGGAGAGACGTAGAAGTCCTTGCCGCAGGCCTGGTTGATCGTCGCGTCATTGGTCAGCGCCGGCAGGACATAGGCGTGTCTCTCGCCGAAAGTGTTGTGCACTTCATAGATGATCGCCGCGAGGCTCTCGTCCGCGCGGCGGCAGAACCAGACAGACAGCGGATTGAACACAAAACCCCATAGCCGCGGATAGCAGAGCAATTCGATGCGCCCGTCCGCTTCGATATTCGCTTCCGACAGCTTCGCCCTCACCCAATCGCGAAGCGATCGCCCATCGCCGTGATCTTTATCCCAAAAGCTGATTACCCCGCCGCGATTGTGCGCAAACAGCCGTGAGTGCTTCGCAAAGGCATCGATTTTATCCAGATCGAGCAGCAGCGAAAACACGCGATAGCGGAAGGAATGTCGCCTCGGCGAAACGCGCGTGTGCGTCACGAAGCCGTCGTAGATCGCGTTCATGCCGATACGTCCGCGAATTGCGGGATCCGCGCGATGCGGCCGGATTCTTTCGCCACGCGCCAGGGGCGGTGCACACCCGTCGCATCTTCGGCGGCGGCCAACCCCGCCTGTAAGGCGTCTTCATGGAAGCCCGAACCGAAATAGCTGCCGCAGAACCAGGTGTTGCGCACGCCTTGCAGATGCCACAGCCGCTGCTGCGCCTCCATGGCGGCGGTGTCGAAGACCGGATGATCATAATCATAGACGCCGTGCGTCATCTCCTCGCGCGGCATTTGCCGTGGATTGAGCGTGACGAAGAGTGGAGCGCGATGGTCGATGTTCTGCAGCTTATTCATCCAGTAAGTGACGCAAAGATCGTCGTTCAGCTTGTCGTCGGTGTGGCCCAGGTAATTCCAGCTAGCCCAGGTCATCCGGCGCTTGGGCATCAACAGCGGATCGCAATGCAGCACCGCCTTGTTTGGCCGATAACGGATACTTCCGAGAAGATTGCGCTCTTCCGCGCTGGCGTTTCCCAACATGGCCAACGCCTGATCCGCATGAGACGCGATAATCACGCCATCGTAACGCGCGTTCTTGCCGCTATCGTCGATGATGGTCACGCCCGCCGCATCGCGCAGGATCGTCTTCACGCCGCAACGCACCCGAATGCGATCCGCATAGCGCGCGGTCAGCTTCTTCGCATATTCCCGCGAGCCGCCGACAACGGTACGCCATGCTGGCCGGTTCACCAGCTTCAGCAGTCCGTGATCGACGAAAAACCGCGCAAAAGCTGCCACGGGGTGCGCGCGCATGTCTTCGAGCGAGGCAGACCAGATCGCAGCCGCCATTGGGAGCAGATGAAAGCGCGCGAAGGCATCGGAATAGCCATGTTGGTCCAGATAGCTGCCCAACGTCGTGTGCGTATCGTTAGGGTCGAGCGTGTCGGCAGCCTCCCGATAAAAGCGTAGAAGATCGCGCCACATTGTCAGATAGTCGCGGCGCAGGAAGTTAGACGGTTGTGCTGCCAAGCCTGTCAGCAGGCTGGAATATTCCAGGCCACCTTTGTCCAGCGATACGCCGAACGTCATCTCGCTCTTTTGGGTGCGAACGCCGAGATGGCGGAATAGGGCGGTCAAGTTCGGATAGTTTTGCTCGTTATAAACAATGAACCCCGTATCGACAGGGATCTTGCCGACCAGTGTGTCGACGTCCACGGTGTGCGTGTGCCCGCCTACCCGCAATTCGCGTTCATACACGGTCACGCGGCAACGGCTGGACGCCAGCCACGCGGCAGACATGCCGGCTATGCCGGTTCCCACAACCGCGAAGTGGGGTTTCTCGGAGAGAAGGCTGCCGGGCGGTAGCGCGTAAGGAGCGTGCAAGGACTTGTCCTTTTCTGGATAAGCTCCTTACGCAGGCAACTGCTCCATGGATCAAACACGGGGCGTGATCCGGGACCGCGCACTTTCCGTATAACTTGCTATGATAGCGCATGCTCAGCCTGTTGCTCCCATCTGGCTTGTCAGCACGTCCTGGCGCCGAACGGCGCGGGCGTCTATGCGCCCTCATGCTCTTCAATCGGTACAGATGAACGATACGAAGCCCGCATTGCCGGCCGAGATGACGGCGCTGCTGGCAACAGTGGGCACAAAACGCGACCGCGCCGCGTTCGAGATTCTTTTTGTGCACTTCGCGCCGCGGGTGAGAAGTTATTTGTTGCGCCTCGGCGCAAGTGCCGCGCTAGCCGATGATCTGGCACAGGAAGCGATGCTCACAATTTGGCGCAAAGCCGAAATGTTTGATCCGGCCAAGGCTTCGGCATCGACCTGGATTTTCACTATTGCCCGAAATTTGCACATCGATGCCATTCGGCGGGAACGCCGCCCGGAATTCGATCCGAACGATCCCGCACTGGTGCCGGATGAAGAAGTACCGCCAGACACGCAAATGGTGCGGGACAGCGAAGATGCGCGGGTTCGCAGCGCGCTAACGAAACTTTCAGCAGAACAGGCCCAAGTAGTTCAGATGTCTTTCTTTGCCGAAAAGCCCCATAGCCAAATCGCGAAGGAGCTTGGACTTCCGCTCGGCACAGTGAAGTCGCGGCTGCGGCTTGCCATGGCGCGCATCAAATCTGCGCTGGACGGTGACGCATGACCATTGCTCATCATCCCGCTGACGAACTGTTGCTGAGCTACGCCGCCGGCGCGACCGATGAAGCGACGTCGCTTATCGTCGCCACGCATCTCACCTTTTGCCCTCAGTGCCGTCGCACCGTTGCGAAGGCCGAGGCGGCTGGTGGCGCGTTGCTGGAAAGCAGCGAAAGCGTGCCGCTGTCCGGAAATGCCCTTCAGGCAGTGATGTCGCGTCTGGATGAGCCGGCGCCGGCGCCAATCCGCGCACCGTTGACGCCTTCCAATGTTCCGGCACCATTGCGCGCTTATATTGGCGATGATCTCGAACGTGTCCGCTGGACGCAGATCGCGGGAGGCATTTCCTTCAAGCCGCTTTTCCAACGTGGTGAGAGTAGGGTTCAGTTGATCCGCTCCAAGCCGGGCAGCGGTGTTGGCCTGCACACCCATCGCGGCGAGGAATTCACGCTCTGCCTCACGGGTGGTTACACCGATATCACGGGTAACTATGCACGTGGCGATTGGCAGTCCACTACGCCGGATATTCTGCATCGTCCGCTGGCCGACGCGGGTGAGGATTGCATTGTACTCGCTGTCAGCGATGCGCCGCTTCTGTTCCGCAATTGGGGCATAGCCCTTATCGCAAAGTGGTTTGGGTTTTAGACTCGCTCACCGTCCACCTGCGGTTCTATGCTCGCCTCCAGAGAATTGGAGGAAAAGTGCATGGAACTCGTGAATCTCGGCAAGACCGGCCTGAAGGTTTCCAAACTCTGCCTGGGGTGCATGACCTACGGCTCGAACAAATGGCGTGGATGGATTTTGGGAGAGGAAGAATCCCAGCCGTTCTTCCGCGAGGCCGTCGAGGCGGGCATCAACTTCTTCGACACCGCCGATGTCTATTCCATGGGCGTCAGCGAGGAGGTCACCGGCCGCGCGTTGAAGAAATATGCCGGCAGCCGCGAAGGCTATGTCCTTGCGACAAAGGTTTTCATGCCGATGGGGAAATCGCCGAACGAAGGCGGCTTGTCCCGCAAGCACATCATGCACGCGATCGACAATTCCCTGCGCCGGCTCGGCCACGACTATGTCGATCTCTACCAGATCCACCGCTTCGATCCGTACACGCCGATGGAAGAAACCATTGAAGCGCTGCACGACGTGGTGAAGGCGGGAAAGGCGCGCTATGTCGGTGCGTCCTCCATGTATGCGTGGCAGTTCGCGAAATATCTGTCGCTCGCGGATTCGATGGGCAAGACGCGCTTCGTCTCCATGCAGAACCACTACAACCTCGTCTACCGCGAGGAAGAGCGTGAAATGATGCCGCTATGCCGCGATCAGGGCATCGGCGTCATTCCCTGGAGCCCGCTGGCGCGCGGCTTTCTCGCCGGCAATCGCAGGCGGCAGGACAAGGGTGAAACCGCGCGCGCCCAATCCGACGATTTCGCGCATCAGATGTACTATCAGGACAGCGATTTCGACGTGGTGGATCGCGTGAGCGAAGTCGCGCGGAAACGCGGCGTTCCCAATGCGCAGGTCGCGCTGGCCTGGCTGATGCAGCAACAAGGCGTCACCGCGCCGATTGTCGGCGCTTCCAAGCCTCACCATCTGCAGGATGCAATCGCAGCCGCCTCGCTCAAACTCGAAGACGCGGAACTGAAGGCTCTGTCAGAGCCTTACAAGCCGCATCCCGTGCTCGGGCATCGCTGAGGCATCAGCCGCGCGGTCTGCGGCCCTGTTCCGGCGGAAGCGGCTCGTTCGGAATCTGGCTCGGTCCGGGGGTTGTCGGAACGGGCGCCGCCGGAACGGTTTGCGGACCCGGCTCCGAAGACGGCGTGACCGGTGTCGTCGCCGTCGGCAACGCCTGCGTTGCCAGCTCGTCGGCCTCCGACCAGCCGCCGCCCAGAGCACGATAAAGACCGACATCGGCCTGGATGCGCGCGAGCTTGATCTGCACGAGCTGATCTTGCGCGTTGAACAAGGTCTGCTGCGCCGTAAGGACGGTGAGCAGATCCGTGACGCCCTCACGGTACTGGATTTCCGAAATGCGGAACGCTTCGGAGGCGGCGTTCACCTCATCCGTCAGCAGCTTTTCCTGCTGCGTCAGGCTCGCCACCTGTCCAAGCGATGTTTCGACATCCTGGAATGCGGTCAGCACCGTCTTGCGGTAGGTGGCGACAAGCTGAAGCTGCTGTGCCTTGCTGACGCGGTACTGACCTTGCAGATTTCCGCCGTCGAAGATCGTCTGCAGCAGCGAAGCGCCGATGCTCCAGCCGAAATTAGAACCTTGGACGAGCGTTCCGATCGCCGCGCTGGCGAAGCCGCCCGAACCGGTCAAACCGATCTGCGGAAAGAACGCCGCGCGCGCGGCATCCACATTGGCGTGGGCGGCGGCAAGATTGGCTTCGGCCTCGGCAACGTCCGGCCGGCGGCGCAGAAGTTCCGAGGGCAGGCCCGGGCGAACGGCGGGTGCCACGATCTTGTCGAGGCTCTGGGCCTGAACGTCGAAGCCTTCCGGCAATTTTCCGAGGAGAATCGCCAATGCATAGCGTGCTTCGCGCTCGGCCTCCCGAAGCGGCGGAATTTGCGCTTCCTGGCCCGAAACCTGCGCCTGTTGCTGCGCCAGATCGAGGCGCGATGACACGCCGTTCGTCACCTTCGCTTGCGTGATTGCAAGCACGCGCTTGGCGGCATCGATGTTGGATTGCGCGATGGCGACGCGCTCGCGAAGCGCAAGCACATTGAAGTAGGTCGAGCCGGTACCGGAAATCACGGTGAGTGCGACTGCCTGTTTGGCGAAGCGGGATGCCTTTACAGCTTCATCCGCCGAACGAAGCTGTGACTGACCTTTGCCCCAGATATCGAGCGCCCAGCTTGCATCGCCGGTAAGGCTGAAAGAATTGTTGGTGTTCCTTCCGGGAGGAAATCCCAAACCGCCCACATTTTGATTGCGGGACGTCTTCGTGCGATCGGCACCGCCGGAAACGCCGAGCTGCGGCCAGAGTACCGAGCCGGCGATCTCTGCATTCGCTTTCGCTTCCATCACCTGGGCCGCCGCGAGCGCGAGATCGAGGTTGTCGCGCTGGGCTTCGTCGACAAGGCTGTTCAACTCGTCGCTCTGAAATCCTTTCCACCAATCCGCCTTCGGCCAGATCGGGGCATCCGCGGTGATCGGCGCGGAGAAGTTGGATGGCACGTTGGCAGCCGTCAGCTGCTGCGGCACCGGGGTGGCACATCCGGCGAGGGCCAGGGCGAGCACGATGGCTGAGGATGAGAGCAGAACATTCTTCATGGAAATTCACTCGCTTGAATGCACGGCCGGACCGGCCATGTTGGCCGACTTCATAGCCAGTGGATAGCTGAATACAAGGTCGCCCCGGGACGCAGATGTATATCCGATTGTGGCGTCCGCAAGGCTAATCCTTTTGTTAATTGCTCAATTTCGCCTGTCCGCGCGGGCGGAATCACTGGTGCGAAAATGTACTAGGGGTGCTCCCGGGATCTGGGTTGCAGTAGCCACAAATGTGATGATCACAGCGTTTGGGCGGGCAACGGGCGCTGTGTTTGGAAGACCCCCGTTCGGCGGAAAGTGGGTGCCAAGCCAGCACCATGTTTCGGGGTCCAGGTGCTGGCTTGGCGCCCGCGCAACCTTGCCCAAGTGGAGCGCCGATGCGGGCACGGTTACGATTCGGGAGATGGCCGCGCGGCGCAAACACTTGCTGTTCACGGCCCGCGTCGGTCATCGATTACGGGCGCTACAGTGGGACGGTGAGCCGCCGGACAAAAGATGAAGCGGAGGCAGAAATTGTATCAAACTGTCGCCCGGAGGCAGCACCCGCAAACCGTGAAACAACTTTCTTCGCCAAAGAAAAACGCGGCGGGAAAATTCCGCGCCGCGTTCCTTCACGTACTTAGTATGGGACTCTATGCGCCGTCTGTGCGCCGGCGCACAACCTTGAAGCGCGCGAGTTGCTCCGTCGCCAGTGCGAAATCGGGACGGATCTCCACGGCTTTTTTGTAGTCGATATAAGCGTCGCGAATGTTTCCGAGCGCTTCGTTGGCGATGGCGCGATCATAATAGGCGATCTCGGGCCGGTTGGCATTCAATTCCAGACCCTTGGTGATGTCGGCGACTGCTTCCTTGTATTGCTTGCGCAGAATCTGGATAGCGCCGCGGTCTACATAGCCTTCGCCGAGGGATGGATCGATCGCCAAGCCTTTGTTGTAGCTGTCCAGTGCGCCTTCGGTGTCGTTGTTGCGACCGCGCACGATTCCCAGATTGATCAGGGTCGCCGCCCGGTCGTGGGCGCTGAGCGCGGTCTCTTCCAAGGCACGCGAGCAGAGGCGCACGTCTTCGGTGGAGCCGTCGCTTCCAAACTCCGCTGCTTCGAAACAGCTATGCGCCAGAGTTCCATTGAGAACGCTCACGGCGGCGTCGGCAGATGAGGCCAGTGCGGCGAAACCCAACGCTGCTATCGCGGTAACCGCCATTTCCCGAAACATCGTGTCACCCTCCACAAGTGCAACGACATGATTGTTGCACCCGCCCTGCCTCCGGTAAAAGACACATCGCTGTGAAACAGGACGTTGCTCTTTTCGTTGAAAAGCGGGCAAGGCCTTATCCGGTAAGTCTTTTTACGTTGTCACCGACACACGAAAATAATCCCGTTACTGCACGTAACCGTGAGGGGCTCCTATGAATTGGGCATTCATCCTGCCGATCGTCCTGCTTTGCTGCTCGAACGTGTTCATGACGTTCGCCTGGTATGGCCAGCTCAAATACCCGAACACCGCACTCTGGATTCTAATTCCGTTGAGTTGGGGGATCGCGTTCTTCGAATATTGTTTCGCAGTGCCGGCCAACCACATCGGCCATCGCGTTTATTCTGCGGCCCAACTCAAGACGATGCAGGAGGTCATCACGCTTGTCGTGTTCGCCATCTTCTCGGTTACATATCTGGGCGAGCCGCTTAAGTGGAATCACGCTGTGTCGTTCGTGCTGATCGTGCTTGCGGCCTATTTCGGCTTCACGAAATTCTAGGGCTTGCCGAACGGATTGGGGCTGAACTCTTTCACGGCGCGAAGCGGGATTCGCAGGCCGTCACCCTTGTCGAGATAGACGACCAGCGTCATGCGATGCGTTGCGTCGTCCCATTCCGCCTGGGGCGCGATTCCGCCGGGTTTGCGGAAAGTCTTGCCGTCGAAATCCAGTTGATGAGGCTTAACCTCGTCCCAGCCTTGCACCAGATCGTAGGCGAGGCGCTGACGGATGGCGGCGCGGTCATCGCTCGATGAACTGGCGATGTTCTCGGCATTGGGTGCGCTCACGAAGATCTGCCCTTTGTCCGTGATCTCCATACGGGCCGTGACGATGGTGTTGCCGGCGTCATAGGCGCCTTCCCAGCGCCCCGCGGGCGGCGCGACTTCGCGCGAGCATCCCGCGAGGGCGATGAGGCAGAAGCAGGCGAGAAACGCTGCCAGGATTCGCATGACATTCCCCCTTTCGGACTCGGCCCCAATTCTAGCGCCTTTTTTGGTTGAGAAATCCTAATGCATGGCTGCTGTGCCATTGGTCTGCTTGCCCGCCTGCGCGCGAGGTTGATATGACATGGTTTTAACCGAGGAATCGCTCGTGGCTCCCGCTCTCCCCAAAGGTTTTCTGGCCGACTCGCTCGGCCGCATCCAGCCGTCGCCCACCATTGCCGTGACCCAGAAGGCGCGCGATCTGAAGGCGGCGGGCCGGGACGTGATCGGCCTTGGCGCCGGCGAGCCGGACTTCGATACCCCGGACAACATCAAGGATGCCGCCATCGCCGCCATCCAGCGCGGCGAGACGAAGTACACCGCCGTCGAAGGCATTCCCGAACTGCGCAAGGCCGTCGCAGCCAAGTTCAAGCGCGAGAACAATCTCGACTACACGCCCGCGCAGACCTTCGTGTCGCCCGGCGGCAAGATGATCATCTACAACGCGCTGCTGGCGACCCTGAACCCCGGCGACGAAGTGATCTGCGTCGCGCCCTATTGGGTGAGCTACCCCGACATCGTTCTGCTCGGCGGCGGCAAGCCTGTGATCGTCGAGGCGAAGATCGAAGACGGCTTCCGGCTGACGCCCGCGGCGCTGGAAGCGGCGATCACCCCGAAGACCAAGTGGATCATCTTCAACCAGCCGAGCAATCCCACCGGCGCCTGCTACACCAAGGAACAGCTCAAGGCGCTTTCAGATGTTCTGCTGAAGCATCCGCAAGTCTGGATCCTGGCCGACGATATGTACGAACATCTCGTCTATGGCGGCTTCAAGTTCTATTCCATCGCGGAAGTGGAGCCGAAGCTTTACGATCGCACGCTGACGATGAACGGCGTCTCGAAAGCCTATGCGATGACGGGTTGGCGCATCGGTTATGCCGCCGGGCCGGAGCCGCTCATTAAGGCGATGAGCAAGCTGCAGTCGCAATCGGTGTCCAGCGCGTCCAGCGTCTCCCAATGGGCGGCGGTCGAAGCGTTGAATGGCCGCCAAGATTTCATCCCGAAATTCCAGAAGATCTTCGAAGAGCGGCGCGATCTCGTCGTCTCCATGCTCAACCAGGCGCACGGCATCGAATGTCCGAAGCCGGAAGGCGCGTTCTACGTCTATCCGAGCGTGCGCAAGCTGATCGGAAAGACCGCGCCGTCGGGCAAGAAGATTGAGACGGACGAAGACTTCGCCGGCGAACTTCTGGAAGCCGAGGGCGTCGCGGTGGTGCATGGCGCGGCGTTCGGCCTGTCGCCATTCTTCCGCATCTCCTATGCGACCTCCAACGAGTTGCTGGAAGAAGCCTGCAAGCGCATTCAGCGCTTCTGTGGAAACCTGCGCTAGACCACGCGCTCGGCCGTTCCGTTCAGTGCCATCAGATAAAATTCGCTCCCCAGATCGGGATATTTCTGTTTGAGCGCGGTCTGGAATTGCAGCATGACCTTCTTGTGCTGCGCGGTTTCGGCATCGTGCGCGGCGGCGAAACCTTTTCCGAACGCGACCTTGTACGCGCCGCAGTCGCGATGATCGAGCACGATCACCTTCCTGATGTGATGCAGTTGCTTGGCGATGGCGACGTGATCCCACACCGCCGCATTCGACGATGGGAATTTCGGCGAGACGCCTGCGAGCGATGCGCCCGCCAACGCCACCTGATCGTATTCGTTGGTGAGGTGCAGGTTGTCGAAGAAGCGAACGCCGTCATCCACCAGCCGGTAATCGATGCAAGTGAGGGCCAGCGCTTCGATCTCCGCGGCGGCCGCTTTTTGCGGCAATGCGCTTAATCCCAAAGCGGATAATCCGAAAAAACCGAATTGCCGGCGGCTCAGTCCGTGTTCTTTCGCATTGCACATGGAAATGCCCCCGAAGTTCCCTGCGGGATATTACTCCAGCCGCGGCCGGCAGAAAGCCCACGTCAAGGCCTTGCGAGGTCTGCGAAACAGCGCGAGCATCATGGCACTTAAGCGGGGCGCGTGACGCCGCCCAACGCCTTGGGAAAGAAGACGCCCGCCGCGCCTCGTACCCCGACCGATCCGGGGTAATGGAGGCGACTATGTCCAAAAAATCTGGAGGAGTGGGGCCACGTGCAGTGGCCCTCGTGGGACCATATGGCAGCGGAAAGACCACGCTGCTCGAATCCATTCTATCCATCACCGGCGCGGTGCAGCGCAAAGGCGCTATCGCGCAGAAAAACACCGTCGGCGATTCCAGCGCGGAGGCGCGGGCGCGGCAGATGAGCGTGGAGGTGAACTGTGCCACGACGAAATATCTGGATGAAAGCTTCACCTTCCTCGATTGCCCAGGCTCCATCGAATTTCTCGCCGACACCTTGAACGTGCTGCCCGGCATCGACGCCGCCGTAGTGGTGTGCGAACCGGAGCCGGCGAAGATTCAAATGTTGCAGCCTTATCTGAAGCGGCTGGACGATCTGAACATTCCGCACTTCCTCTTCATCAACAAGATCGACAAGGCGAGTGGCGCGGTGCGCGATTTGCTCGGACAGTTGCAGGACGCGAGCGACAATCCGCTGCTGATGCGCCAGATTCCCATCGTGGATGGCGGGCAGGTGAAAGGCTTTGTCGATCTCGCGCTGGAGCGCGCGTTCCAATATGCGCCGCATGCGCAATCCAAAATCATCGAGCTTGGTGCTCTGGCGGACGAGGAGAAGCAGGCGCGCTTCGCCATGTTGGAGAAGCTCGCGGATTATGACGAGCATCTGATGGAAGAGCTGCTCTCCGATCAGGAGCCGCCGCGCGATGAAATCTTCGCTGATTTGTCGAAGGAATTGGCCGATGGCCTGGTGGTGCCGGTGTTGCTGGGTTCCGCGGAAGGCGACAACGGCATTCGCCGGCTGTTGAAAGCGCTCCGCCATGAAGTGCCGGATGTTGCTGTTGCCGCACACCGCATCGGGATCAATCCGGGAAACGACGCGGTTGTTCAGATTCTGAAAACCTACAATGGCGCGCATGGAAAACTGTCGCTCGCGCGCGTGCTGGCCGGTTCGCTGAAGGATGGCGCCGTCCTGCATGGTCGTGGCGGCGATGCGCGCATCGGCGGCATGTTCGCACTGAAAGGCGAAATGCAAACCAAGATCGCGGAAGCCAGGGCCGGAGACACCGTGGCCCTTGGGCGATTGGAAGGCATCTTCACCGGCGAAACATTGTCCGCCACGAAGATGGCGCTGCCGCGCGTCGAGATCGAAGAACTGCCGGTGGTCTATGGCTTTGCCATCGAAACCACGGACCGCAAAGATGAGGTGAAGCTCACCGCCGCGATCCACAAATTGCAGGAAGAAGACCCGTCCCTGCAGTTCAAACAGGATGCAGACCTGCATGAGATGACGTTGTTGGGGCAGGGTGAAATTCATCTGAAGGTGGCGGTGGAGAAACTGCAAAGCAAATATGGGCTCAAGATCGTCACCCACCCGCCGAAGACACCGTACAAGGAGACCATCCGCAAGGCGGCCAAGCAGCATGGCCGGCACAAGCGGCAATCGGGCGGCCACGGGCAGTTTGGCGACGTGCATATCGAGATTAAGCCGCTGCCGCGCGGAACCGGCTTCGCCTTTGAGGACCAGATTAAGGGCGGTGTCGTGCCGCGCCAGTTCATTCCGTCGGTGGAGAAGGGCGTGATCGAATATCTGAAGCACGGCCCGCTCGGCTTCCCGGTGGTGGATGTCGGCGTGGCGCTCGTGGACGGTTCTTATCACACCGTCGATTCCTCCGATGCTGCGTTCCAGACGGCGGCGCGCATTGCGATGAGCGAGGGCATGCCGAACTGCGCGCCCGTTCTGCTGGAGCCGATCATGCGGGTGAAGATTCATGTGCCCAACGACGCCACGTCGAAAGCCAATCAGGTGGTGAGCGGCCGGCGCGGGCAGCTGATGGGCTATGACGCGCGGCCCGGCTGGAAAGGCTGGGATAGCGTGGATGCGCAGATGCCGCTGTCGGAACTGCACGATCTTATCATAGACCTGCGCTCGCTCACGCAAGGTGTCGGCACGTTCGAAATGGCGTTCGACCATCTGGCCGAACTCTCGGGCAAGCTGGCCGAACAGGTGGTGGCGACGCACAAGGTCGCGGCGTAGCTACAGCGTCGCGGCCCCGAACGTATCGCAGTCGGCCATCTCGCCGCGCGAGAGGCCGCGTTGGAACCAGCGCATGCGTTGTGCGCTGGTGCCATGCGTGAAGGAGTCGGGGACGACTTGTCCTTGTGTCTGCCTTTCCAACGTGTCGTCGCCGACGGCGGCGGCGGCGCGCAGACCGCCCTCGACATCGCCTTGTTGCAGGATGTGGAAGCGTTGATCGGCGTGATAGGTCCACACGCCGGCGTAGCAATCGGCCTGCAATTCCAGGCGCACCGAAGCGCCGCTGGCGCCGCGCGCGCCCAATCCCTGCAACTGGGATTCGTGGCGATCCATCGTGCCGATGAGATTCTGGATGTGGTGGCCATATTCATGCGCGATCACATAGGCCTGCGCGAATTGTCCCGGCGCGCCGAACTGCTCGGCAAGCTGGTTGAAGAAGGACAGGTCCAGATAGATGCGCTTGTCGTTCGGGCAGTAGAACGGCCCGGCGGAAGATTGGCCTTCGCCGCACGCTGTCGGTGTGTCCTGCGTGTAGAAGGTGATGGTGGCGGGCGAGAAGGTCACGCCGCGCGCCTGCAGGATCGGCGTCCACACATCTTCGGCGGAGCCGACGATCTTGCGCGCGAAATCCAGCTGCGCATCGTCGGTGTGATTGTCGGCTTGCGTGACCTGCTGCTGGCCGCCGCCGCTTAGCACACTGTCCAGAAGTCCGCCGCTGCCGTTCGATCCGAACAGCAGGACAAGAATGATGAAGCCGATGAAACCCAGCCCACCGCCGCGAAGGCCGAAGGCCGGGAAGCCGCCCAGTCCGCCGCCCCAGCTGGGTCCGCCAAAGCCGCCAAACCCGCCGCCTTCGCCGCGCCGGTCGTCGAAATTTCCGGTTTCCCGCAGGTTGTTCAGGTCCATCCTTCGTTCTCTTTAGAATAATTCCAAATGTCTTGATCCGTCTGCCCAGAGGGCTATGTTGGTCTCTGCGACAAGACAGGAGCACGCCGTGGACGTGAACATTGGATTGAAACAGGGCGAGCGCAAGGCGATCGCGGAGGCCCTCTCCAAGGTGCTGGCCGATACCTACATGCTCTATCTCAAGACGCACGGCTATCACTGGAACGTCACGGGCCCGCATTTCGCTGCACTGCATGTGCTGTTCGAAGGCCAGTACACGGAACTCCACGATGCAGCCGACCTGATCGCGGAACGCATCCGCGCGCTCGGCGAATACGCGCCGGGCAATTACCGCACTTATGCGAAGCTGACCTCGATCCAGGAAAGCGGCGACAACATCCCGCCCGCGATGGAAATGGTGCGCGACCTTGCCGAAGGAAACGAAGTCCTCTCCAAGAGCTGCCGCGATGCCTTCAAGGTCGCCGAAAAAGCCGACGACCAAGGCACGATGGATCTTCTGATCCAGCGCATGCAGGCCAGCGAAAAGGCCGCGTGGATGCTGCGCAGCCATCTGGGTTGAGGAGAATTCATTCTTCAAAATCGTCCCTGCAAGGGTGGATGATTGCATTGCCAAGATCACCGCAAAAAAAAGAAAAGCGCCGGAGCAGGGGGATGCTCCGGCGCTAGTCGTCAACTTGGAGGCTTCCGCTTCAAAGGGGGATAAGAAGCAAAAGCCAGCGAGGGCGAACCCTCATGTCGCCTTCCAGGGGGAGGAGAAGCGACACACCTGATTTGGGGGCGTTACCCCGATTTTCAAGAACCTTTCGGCGTTTTCACACTTGCCGGATTCTCAGAAATTCCAGTCCTTGGCCGCCTTCACAAGGAAATCGCGGAACGCCGCGACGCGCTTGGATTGGCGCAGCGCATCGCAATACACCAGATGCACGTCGAAAGACGGACCTTCCGTATCGGGCAGCACGCGCACCAGATTGGGGCGCTCCGCCGCGATGTAATCCGGCAGCGCCGCGATGCCCACGCCCACTTCCGTCGCGTGAAGAATGCCGGTCAGATTGTTGATGCGCAGCGCGCGATAGCCTTCCGGCGCGATCTTGCGGACAGCGTCGATCAACCAGTTCACATCGCGAATTTCCGGCGCCGCGCTTTCGCCATAGGCGACCAGCGTGTGCTTGGCCAGATCGCCGAAGTTCTGCGGCGCGCCCTGCTTGGCAAGATATTTCTCGTCGGCATAGAGGTGATAGTGGACCGTGAACAGCTTGCGCTGGATGAGGTCGGCCTGCACCGGCGCGCGCATGCGGATGGCAATGTCGGCTTCGCGCTGCGCCAGATCCAGCTCGCGATCCTCGAACACCAGATGCACCTGCAGTTCGGGAAATTCGGCGAGAAAGGATTCAATGCGCGGCAGCACCCAATAGGTGCCCAGTCCGTGACTGGTGGTGATCTTCAGCGAGCCGCGCGGCGCGGATTGTGCGTTCTTGAGTGCCTCTTCGGCTTGTCCGAGGCGTGAGAGAACATCGCTGACCGCGAGAAAGAGCAACTCGCCTTCATCGGTCAGCGTCAGGCCACGTGCATGGCGCTGAAACAGCGGCGTGGTGATTTCTTCTTCCAGCGCGCTGATCTGGCGGCTGACGGCCGATTGGCTCAGCGTCAGCATCTGTCCGGCATGTGTGAAACTTCCAGCGGATGCGACCGCGTGGAATATGCGCAACTTGTCCCAATCCATCTTCGCGCCCCTCCAGACGCTTAATGGCTGCTAGTGGCCGCCAGCGAGAAACCTCTCCGCTTCCAAAGCTGCCATGCAACCCATGCCGGCCGCCGTGACGGCCTGCCGGAATACCTTGTCTTTCACATCGCCCGCGGCGAACACGCCGGGCACGCTCGTGCGCGTCGAATCCGGCGCGGTCTTGATATAGCCGTCGTCATCCATCTCGACTTGTCCGCGAAACAGCTCCGTCGCCGGCGAATGGCCGATCGCGATGAACAATCCATCCACGTCGAGTGTCTGCGACGTGTTCTCCGAAAGATTGCGCAGCTTGATCGCGGTCACGCCGCGCGGGTTGTCAGTACCGACAACCTCATCGACAACCGAATCATAAATTATTTCGATTTTCGGATTTTCGATGAGACGCATCTGGTTGGTTTTGTCCGCACGCAGGGTTGGACGGCGATGGATGAGCGTCACCTTGTCGGCGAAATTTGTCAGGAAAAGGGCCTCCTCGGCGGCTGTATTTCCGCCGCCGACAACCGCAACGCGTTTACCGCGATAGAAGAAGCCGTCGCAGGTCGCGCAAGCCGACACGCCAAAGCCTTTGAACTTCTCTTCGCTCGGAAGGCCTAGCCAATTGGCGCTGGCGCCGGTGGCGATGATGAGCGTCTCGGTGATGTAGCGGTCGCCCGAATCGGCCACCAGGGTAAACGGCCGCCGTGCCAGATCGGCGGACACGATGATGTCCTGCACCAGCTTGGTGCCGACATGCTCGGCCTGCGCCTGCATCTGCTCCATGAGCCATGGGCCCTGGATGGCTTCGGCGAAGCCCGGATAGTTTTCGACTTCGGTGGTAATGGTGAGCTGACCGCCCGGCTGGATGCCCGCGATCATCGTCGGCTCCAGCATCGCGCGCGCGGCATAGATCGCCGCCGTGGCACCGGCGGGGCCGCTGCCCAGAATCACTACTTTGGAATGGATATCGGCCATGGCGTTTCCGTGGATGAACGGGACGCGCAATCGATCGCTGGCCCCTCACTTCATATCGGTAGGCTTCGCACAAACGTCAAGAAGTTCGGCAATGCGCTTTGCCGCACGGCCTGTTTCATCCAGAGGGGCGTAATCCCATTGCTCGATTCGGCCGTTGAAAGGTCGGGAAATGCCCCGTGCCATAAGCGTTTGGTGGAACCTGTCGAATTTCGCCGATCCGCCCGGCAAAGAAAAAATATGCACCGGCTTTCCGGTGACGGCGGCGTCACACGCCATGTTGACCGAATCGGCGGTGACCAGAAACGCGTCGGCCCAGCCAAGCACGCCGAGATAGGGATTCTCGCCTTCGCCGTTCCAGAAATAGGCGTCGCTGCCTGCAAGCGCGGATGCGATGCGCGCGGTGTTCTGTTCACCCGTGCGGCGGGAGACAGTGACCATCAGCCCCGAAACCTTGCTTAATTCCACAAGTGCGAGGGTGAGGTTTTCGACGACATTTGAATCGAAACGATAGGCTTTGCTTTTGCCACCGATGAGCACGGCGACGCGTGGCGCGCGCAGGGGTTGGAATCGATCCGCGAACCGTGCGCGCGCCAGGGCGAGCTTTTCCGGCGCGATGCGGTTCGGACTGCCGAGAATCGAAAAGACATTGTCCCCGCTCACGGCATCGTGTTCGGGCGGAATGACGAGGTCGAAGCGCGCCAGCGGTACACGCGGATCTTGACATTGGACCAGTACGGTTCGTCCGCCGCTCGCCTTCTTGATCGCGGCCATGATGGGAATGCTCTCGCGGCCCACGCCGATGGCCAGCCGCGGCCAGGGCGGCGCGATGGGATCGGACCCTGCAGCAAGCCTGGAAAAAGGTGTTCCCCAATGAACAGGGGCAAGCTTGTTCCAAGGCCAGGCCAGCCGGACCCGCTTGGCAACAATCGGCAAGCCCAAACGCTCCGCGAGCCCCAAGGCCTGGTTTTCCATGCCCGCCGTGCCGTTGGTCACGGTCCAGCAGGCATTCTCAAGAGGGGCTGCCGACACGAAGTTTCTCGTAACCGAAATATTATTGCGTGAATGACGCGGCGGGAGGATAATGACGGGTCACTTTCTAACCCTCCCGGACCCTTCATGGAACATCATAAGCTCGACTCGATCGACCTGCGTATTCTTTCCGAACTCCAGGCCGATGGCCGCATCACCAATGTCGAGCTTTCAAGACGGGCCAAGATCACCGCACCGCCCTGTCTTCGCCGGATGCGCGCCTTGGAGAAGGCCGGTTACATAAAAGGTTATCACGCCGATCTGGACGGAAAGCTGCTCGGTTACGAAGTCACCGCTTTTGTGTTTGTCGGGCTTTCGAGCCAGGCGGATGCCGATCTCAAGCGCTTTGAGGAGCAGGCGCGGCAGTGGCCGCAGGTGCGCGAGTGTTACATGCTTTCGGGCGAAGTGGATTTCCTGCTGAAATGCGTGGCGAAGGATCTGTCGTCCTTTCAGTCATTCATCACCGACACGCTGACCGCGGCAAAGAATGTGGCGGGTGTGAAGTCGTCGCTCGTCATCCATCCTTCGAAACGCGAACCGGGCGTGCCGGTTGAAGTGAAATAGCTATTCGATGCTGCGCCGGTAGGTTTCCGGCAGGAACAGCAGCGTCACGAAGAAGCCAACTCCCGCAACGATCGCCGGATACCAAAGCCCGGCATAGATGTCGCCCGTCGCCGCGACGATGGCGAAGGCTGTCGCCGGAAGAAATCCGCCGAACCAGCCCACACCGACATGATACGGCACGGACAAAGCGGTGTAGCGGATGCGTGTCGGAAACAATTCGACCAGCGCGGCGGCTTGCGGCGCATAAAGCGCGGCGGCGGCCAATCCCAAAACCAGCAGCAGGATGATCACGCGCGTGCGGTCCACGGATGCGGGATCGGCCTTTTCGGGATAGCCCGCATCGGCGAGCGCTTTCTTCAGCCGCACTGTAAAGTCCTTCTTTGCGGAAGCCAGATCGGCGGCGTTCATCGTGCGGCCATCGGGACTGGCCACATCCACAGCGCCGATCTTCACGCGCGCGAAGCCTTCGGTGGCGGCTTCATTTTTGTAAGGAATGCCGGTGCTTGTCAGCGCGCTCTTCGCGATATCGCAGGAGCTGACATACTGCGCCTTGCCGATGAGATCGAACTGTAGCGCGCAATCCGACGGCGCCGCGATTACCGTGACTGGCGCTCGCATGGAAGCGTCCGCCAGCGCCGGGTTCACCGCGGTGGTGAGCATGTGGAAGACGGGAAATACGGTCAGCGTGGCGACCGCAAGGCCGGCCAGCATCACCGGCTTGCGCCCGATCCGGTCCGACAGCCATGCGAAGAAGACGTAGAAGGGCAGGGTGATGACCGTGACGGCCATCACCATCGTGTTGGCGTCCGCCAGGTCGAGCTTGAGCACATGCTGCAGGAAGAACAGCGTGTAGAATTGCGCCAGATACCAGACGACGCCTTGCCCCGTCAGAATACCGATCAGCACGATGAAGATCGTCTTCAGGTTGCTTGCGCTGGTGAAGGCTTCCTTCAAGGGCGCTTTGGCGAGGCGGCCTTCGTCGCGGATTTTTTTGAACAGCGGCGATTCATCGAGCTTGAGGCGAATCCACAACGAGATCACCAGCAATACAGCGGAAAGCAGGAAGGGAACGCGCCAGCCCCAATCAGCGAAGGCAGTCTCCCCCATGGCGTTCTGCACGATTACAATAACGCCAAGGGCAAGAATGAGGCCGATGGATGCGGAAAGCTGAATCCACCCGGTCGATGCGCCGCGTTTGTCCGCGGGAGAATGCTCGGCAACATAGATGGCCGCGCCGCCATATTCGCCGCCGATGGCAAATCCCTGCAACACGCGCAAGCCGACCAGCAGCCATGGCGCTGCGAGGCCGATGGCGTTTGCGTCGGGGAGGAGGCCGGCGATGAATGTCGCCAGGCCCATCACGGTGATGGTGACGAGGAAGGTGCGCTTGCGGCCCGTGCGATCGCCGAGCCTCCCAAAAAACACCGCGCCGAAGGGCCGAGCGAAGAAGCCTGCCGCGAAGGTCAGAAGGGTGAGGATGTAGCCTTGCGTCTCACCGGCGCTGGCGAAGAAGTGTTTGGCAATGATCGGCGCAACGGAGCCGTAGATGAAGAAGTCATACCATTCGAACACCGTGCCCGCGGACGACGCGACAACGACGAGACTCATGCGGCTATTTTGCGCCGCAACATTGGATGAATCGGACATGCATGTTCTCCCCGCGCAAATTGCTAGCGGAGAGAAGGGTTGAGCCGCAAGTCTGAAGAGAAATCAGGCGTCCGCGCGAGTGGGCGGAACGGCGATGATCTCGCCGCCATTCGCGCGCGCGATTTCCCGCGCCATCATCACACTGGATTTGTCGAAGACGAAGGCGTGCAGGATCATATTGACGGTCTCGCCGTCATCGGACAGCGGCAGGCAGATGCATTCGAAAGGCTCATAACCTTCGCCGATCCAGCCGCTGTCACCGCGCGCATGCACGATGGCTTTGTCGCGCGCGCATTTGCGGAAGATGGCGGAGACCCCTTTGCCGGCGGCTTCGTTGTAGCCGTCGTAAATCTCTTTGACGGTCTTGCCCGTGGAGTCCTTGAAGAAATATTGCGTGACGAGCGTGCCCATCAGGCGGTAGCGGAAATCCGTGATACCAGGCAGCACCTCGACGAGCATCACCCAGCCGAGATGCTCTTTCAGTTCGGATGCCTTGATGTCGCCACGCGACGGCATCGCGCGTGCGCCGCGCTTGCCATTCCAATAGGCGAGCAAAAACCCGAGCGTCTCGTTTTCGAGCGCAACCGGATTGATTTGCGTTTCGACGCGGTGCAGGCGGTCGTTCATCTGCATCCTTCCCGGCGGCAAACTACGCCGATAGGTTTAATCGCAGGTTAGGACGCAGTCGCACACGTCATGCGCGCGAACTTGACTGGGACGTCAATTTCTCGCGGCAAGGCGGTCTATCTGGCTTTCGCGAGTTTGCTCGAGCGCATGCTGTAGGCAAAATACACAAGCAAGCCAATGCCGTTCCAGAGCAGGAACCACCACTGGGTGAAGGTCGGCAATCCGTTAAAGAAAAGATAAACGCAGCCTACGATGCAGATGGGGCCGACGACCCAGGGCAACGGAGTCTTGAAGGCGCGGGGGCGGTTCGGATCGCGCGCGCGCAGCACAAGCATCGAAACGGCCACCGCCACGAAGGCGCACAGCGTTCCCGCATTGGCTAGCAATGCGATCTCGTCCAGCCGCAGCGTTGCAGCCATCGCGGCGACGACGATACCGGTGACGGCCGTCATCAGTATCGGCGTGCCGCGAGTTTTGTGCACGGTGGAGAGCGATGCTGGCAGCAAGCCGTCGCGCGCCATCACGAAGAAGATGCGGCTTTGTCCATACATCAGCACGAGAATGACGGTCGGCAGCGCGACGATGGCGGCGCTCGCTACAAGTTGTGCCTCGAAGCCGTGGTGGAGATTGTCGAGAATATAGACCAGCGGCGCGGCGCTCTTGGAGAAATCCAGAAACGATGTCGCCCCCAGCGCCGTCGCCGCGACCGCGATGTAGATCAGCGTGCAGATGAGCATCGAGCCGATGATGCCGATCTTCAGATCGCGTCCCGGATTTTTCGTTTCCTCCGCCGCGGTGGAAACCGCGTCGAAGCCGTAGAAGGCGAAGAACACCAGCGCCGCTGCTGCCAGCACGCCGCGCTTCACGCCATCGGGATCGACATGCGCCGCGAAACCATAGGGCATGAAGGGATGGAAGTTCGCCGAATTGAATGATTGGCCGGCGAGGATCACGAACAGAACAAGCGCCGCCAGCTTGATGCCGACAAGAAAGAGATTCACCGTGGCGCTTTCGCGCGTGCCCACGATGAGCAGGATCGCGACGGCCGCGGAGATGACGATCGCGGGAAGGTCGACCAGGCCGCCGGACATCACTCCATGCAGAAGCGGCATGGGAACGGGCCAACCCGCGGCCTGAATGAACTCCGTTACATGCGCGGACCAGCCAACGGCCACGGCCGCTGCCGCCACGGTATATTCGAGGATCAGGCTCCAGCCCACGATCCAGGCGAGCAACTCACCCAATACGGCATAGCTGTAAGTGTAGGCGCTGCCCGCTGCCGGAATGACGGTGGCCATCTCGGCATAGCAAAGCGCGGCGCAGGCGCAGATCACACCGCAGAGAAGAAACGAGATGATGACCGCCGGTCCCGCGAGCCCGGCGCTGATGCCGGTGAGGGTGTAGATGCCGGTGCCGACGATGGCGCCGACGCCCATTGCGATCAAATGCCACCAGCTCAGGGTCGGCCGCAGCCGGGCGCTCGCCTCGACGGCGGCAAGCGCGTCCACGGATTTACGGCGATTCCAGAATGACATTCGATTCCCCTTCGACTGGCGCGACAAGCTAGGGGGGACCGCGCGCCGCTGCAAACCCTCAATGGCCGGAGAGTTCGTTCTTCGCCTCGTCCTTTGTGATCGGCCGATACTTGCTGCGCCAGAATTCTTCGGAATCTTTCACCGTGAGTACGGTCGTGCGCAAGTTTTGGATATCGGCCAGCGGATCCTTGGCGACGAACAGGATATTGGCGCGCTTGCCGGCTTCCAGCGTGCCGAAATTCTTCTCCTGCGCGACGGTTTTCGCGCCGACAAGTGTCGCCGCGCGGATCGCTTCCATCGGCGTGAAGCCGGCGCTGTTCACCAGCAAGGCAATCTCATCGAAGACGGAGGGGAGCGGCTTGTCCCAATCGGAATCCGCATCGGTGCCGGTGGATATCTCGATTCCCGCCTGATGCGCGGCCTTGGTGATCCGCGCCGCAAGTTCGGTCTTGCAATAAGGCGGCGGCGATTTTGGGCCGGTCTCGTCCCACATCGCTTTATAAACATAGATCGTCGCGTCGAGGATCGTGTGGTGCGCCTTCATATCGGCGAACACCGGATCGAGAATTTCGGTGCCATTCGCGAATTGGGCATCATCGACCGGCGCGCGATTGTGATATTCCGGCGGCATCGTCGCGCTGGCCTGATAGGCCAGCATGCAGGCATGGCTCATCACATCGACGCCGGCGTCCACATCGTCCATCGGCGTTGCGGGGAACACGGCGCCATGTGCCCACACCAGCATGTGCTGGCGATGCGCTTCCGCCGTGATGGACTTCACCAAATCGCCCGGCAGGTCAGCGTAGATCTTCAACGCCGTCGCGCCGGTGCCATGCGCCTGTGCAACGGCGATTTTCAGATCGGTGTCGGGCGTGATCGCCTGCATCCATGGCACAGCGCCCGGAACCGCGCCCTGCGCAGAGGCGACGGTGCGCGGGTCGTGGAAGAATTGCGGCCCCGCCATCAGCGCGGCGTAATAAATGTCGGGCCCTGCCATTTTGTGCAGCAGAGTTTGGCGCGCCAGAAACCCCAGCGCGCGCGTGTCACCCGCCATGTCGCGCACGGTGGTCACGCCGCTATAGATGAAACGGCGAAGCTGCGCCTGCTCGAATACCGGATCGGGATCGGTCGCGAGGTGAACATGCGTGTCGATCAGGCCGGGCAGGGCATAGTCGCCATGCAGATCGACCACATGCGCCGTGGCGGCAAGCTTCGCGCCCAGCGTCTTGCGCCATTGCGAAGACGGAACGATCACGTCGATGCGGCCGTCCTTTGCGATGATCGCCATGCTGGGTTTCGCGGCAGCGCCTGTGCCGTCGATCACCGTCACATCGTTATAGACAACCGGCGGTTTGGCGGCGGGCGTTTGCGCGATTGCCGGAGCGGCAAGCAGGCAAGAGGCAAGCGCGATGCGACGCAACATGGAAATCCCCCAATTGGCACTTTGACGTGCCATGCTACACTTCCAGCAGGCAATCGGGAGTGTTTCCATGTCGCGGCCCAAGAACAAGGAATTCGAATTCGCCGGGATCAATCATCTCGCGCTCGTCTGCAAGGATATGGAGCGCACAGTGGAATTCTATTCCGGCGTTCTCGGCATGCCGTTGATCAAGACGATCGAGCTGCCGCGCGAAATGGGACAACACTTCTTCTTTGACGTCGGCAATGGCGATTGCATCGCCTTCTTTTGGTTCGCCAACGCGCCGGACGCGGCGCCGGGTGTTGCATCGGCCCAGAAAGGTCCGCTGCCGGGTCCCTCCGCGCATGGCTCGATGAACCACGTCGCGATCAACGTGCCGGCGGACAAGATCGACGAATATCACGACAAGCTTGTGGCGAAGGGTATCGAATGCACGAAGGTGGTGAGCCACGATGACTCGCCCATGCAGGCCAGTTTGGAGATCACGCCGACGACCTTCGTGCGCTCCATCTATTTCTACGATCCGGACGGTATCGCGCTGGAATTCGCGGCCTGGACGCGCGACCTGCCGCAAGACGGCGACGTGAAATATTTCGGGCGTAAGGCGCGCGCGCTGGAAGCGGCGGGTTAGAGCTTCCTTTATCACTCTAAAACTTGGCATCGCCCGCCTCATGCGTGCGACCCAATTTCCTTTTTTTCAAAAAAGCTAGGTTGCCCGGACAAGCCGGCAATGACAGCGGGTATTTGATAAGCAGCAGGCTTCGTTAGCGAACGGCGGCGTCCCAGTTCGCGGCAATATCTGCCAGCGTCGAATGCTTGCTGGCAAACATCCCCTTCGCCGTCTCACGCACGAACGTCTTATCCTTTTCTGTCGTGAGATATTCGACGGGCGACTTGCCGTCGATGCGCGCCAGCAGAAGAGCCGGAAGCAGCGCTGCGGTGCGTGCTTCAATATCGTCCGGCTCTTCCCACGTCACGTTTTCCAGATAAGCGTCTGTCAGCGCCCGGAAGGATTGTAGATAATCCTTTTTGAATTTTTTGTGCCACACGCATTTCAACAGCAGGTGATTGAGGCAGAAGGCGAGATCGAAAGCCGGATCGCCGTAACAGGCCGTTTCCGCGTCGAGGAACACCGGGCCATCGGGACCGATCAGGATATTCTTGGGACTGATATCGCCCTGCATCAGTGCGATGCGCGCCTTCGAAACCCCATCCGCCAAGGCACGGATACGCGACGCCACATCGGCATGCGCCTTCGCAGTGTGCAGGAGATAAGGCTCCAGCCGCAAGGCATGAAATTGGGTGTCGTGCGCGAAGTCGTGCATCACGTCTTCGCGGTTTGCTGTTGCCGCATGGATATGCGCCAGCGTTTCGCCCACGCGCGCGGCGAAGGCGGCGTCGACATGGCCGGCCGCCAACTCGGCCTTCCAGAGCTTGTGCGTTTCGGGAGGCAGGTACTCCATGGCGAAGATGTGATGCGCGCGATCCTCGCCCAGCACTTCGGGCACAAGGCGCGGATCGAATTCGGCAACCTGTCGAAACCAGTCCGCTTCCGTCGATGCGCGCTCGGCCGGTGCGCGCCAATCCGCTTCTACGCGCAGACGCGGCAAGGCGCGCTTGATCACCATCTCGCGCCCATCGGCGATCTTCACACGCCACACGTCGCAGGAGACGCCGCCGGCCAGCGTTTGGGCGGAAAAGGTTTGTCCGTCCGCCAGCAAATTCATGCGGCGAAGCGTGGCGGCGATAGTCTCTTTGTCGTCTATGTTGGGTTCGACGCTCATCTGGCGCGATCATCGGCGGCACGCCAATATGCGGTGCATCGCGCGAGTCATCAATGCCGCAAATCTTCAATAACCCCAAAGACCTCTGTGCCGCGACCATGGCGGCGCTGGGATCGCGTGTGGTTCTGGCGCTGCCTTTGGGGCTGGGCAAGGCCAATGACATCGCCAACGCGATCTTCGCCCATGCTGCCGCGGACAAGACGATCGACCTCAAGATATTCACAGCTTTGACGCTTGAGAAACCGCGCTATTCCAACGAACTGGAAAAGCGGTTCCTGGCGCCGGTGATCGAAAGGCTGTTCGGCGGTTATCCCGAACTGGCCTATGCGCAAGCATTGCGGGCGGGAAAGCTGCCGCCGAACATCGAAGTCAATGAGTTCTTCTTTCTGGCGGGCCGCTGGCTGAACAATCCGGTCGCGCAGCAGAATTACATCTCCGCCAATTACACCCACGCGCTACATTACATTCTCGGCATGAACGTGAATGTCGTCGCGCAGCTGGTGGCGAAACGCGGCGACCGCTACAGCCTCTCCTGCAACACCGACATCATGGTGGACTTGCTGAAGGCTCGCCGCAAAGGCCGCGCGAATTTCCTGTTCGTGGGGCAGGTGAGTTCGGAACTTCCGTTCATGCCGG
>Ga0207705_10000408_pt1 | contig 37751 bp, 30 predicted proteins | sample KBSC13metaG_FD_184314 | JGI IMG/M metagenome (GOLD analysis project Ga0207705, IMG submission 184314) | Corn rhizosphere microbial communities from Kellogg Biological Station, Michigan, USA - KBS C1-3 metaG (SPAdes) (version 2) | ecosystem: Host-associated > Plants > Roots > Rhizosphere > Soil ... | reverse complement strand
GCCAGAGGTTTGAAAGGCGACTACTGTGCAGGTTTGGGGAGAATATCGGTTGGGAGACCGGGGAACTGTTTGCGCAGGTTTTTGATATAGACGGGACTGATGTCTTCCGGTCCCATCGGATTGTTGGGGTCGGCAGGCACTTTCGTCAGGTCGAGAGACGTCCAGTGGCCCGCCTTGAGATGCAGCAGGCTGGGTCCGCCCTCCGCGGTCGGTTTATGGTGATCGTCCATCGGCACGACGTCGGCCCAGGCCCAACCGCCATGAACCTTCAGGTACTCCACCTTAAACGATACGGCTCTCTTATAGTACTCGGATCCCTGTTTGCGCAGGCTCTTGAGAATACTCTGCTCCTCCACGCTGCCTTTGCGCGGTGTGTGCAGAGTGCCGGAAGCGGCGCCCTTCTGGGCCATGCTCCCAAGGGGAACGCCGAGAAGCGCCCCTGCCAGAAATAACGTCTTGATCATTCCCTTTCCCATGTGCCTAGAGACCCTTCTCCAGCACGGCCCGAATCTCGTTGTCGGAATACATGCCATCCGTGCGGAGCGCGTAGGCGAGGTGCATCTCCAGCACGCCGCCGCCGAAGGTAATCTGCATGTCGGCTTTGTTCGGCACGTTCTTGAGTTTGATCGTATTCAAGCCGTCCGCCACCGCCTCTTTGCCCAGTGCGTCCGAACAGATGACCCGCAGCGCCATATTGGTGCGGTGGCAGGAGAGGTTATCCAGAAAGTTGAGCGCTTCGAGATCCTCAGAAAAGCTGTCCCAATCGACATCGTAGGCGACCGGGCTTCCGGTGATTTCCAACAGTTCTGCGGTGCGCTCGGGGAAGGTTTCCGTCTGCAGTTCCTTCATCTTGCGGCGTTCATTCAGTCCCATCCGTGTTATCTCCTTCGTTAACGTCCCTGTCTGCCAGGTTACTTCTCCATTATACGCCCGTTCCGTGAGAATTCCGTGAAATTAGCGTTCATGGCAGGTAATATTTCTACGGGCGAGGTACAATTCGACTGATGCGCGTCTACAACCCACAACCGAAACAGACTCTTTTACCCGAACTGCGGACGACGCTCGCCGCGTTGCGGCGTCGGCGCGGCTTCGTTGCCGAGCGCTATATTCAGGCGAAGACGATCGTGCTGAATACCTATCTGCGTAAGGCGGGATTGAATGCCTGCGTGCTGGGGGTCAGCGGAGGCGTCGATTCGGCGGTGGCGCTGGGATTGGCGGCGCGGGCAAGGGCGCAGGCGGACTCTCCCCTGAATAAGATCGTGGCGGTGATGATGCCGATCTTCGATCCCGGCGCGACGCATCAGAGCGAGGCGGAGGCAAAGGGACGGGAGGTGGCGCTGAAGTTTGGCACCGAGCCGATCACGGTGGATCTCACGGCCGGACACGCCGCGCTCAAGTCCGCCGTAGACACTGCGATGCAGGTAACGGGCGAGCCATGGGCTTCCGGGCAGCTCGTCTCGTACGCTCGCACGCCGGCCCTCTACTACATCACCAGCCTGCTGACACAACAGGGATACGCGGGGATTCTGCTGGGGACGACCAACCGGGACGAGGGCGGCTACCTGGGCTTCATCGGCAAAGCCTCCGATGCGATGGTGGATGTACAGATTCTCTCGGACCTGCATAAGAGTGAGATCTATGCGGTCGCCACGGCGCTCGATGTGCCGGAATCGATTCTGCGCGCGACCCCGACCGGCGATATGTACGATGCGCGCCCCGACGAAGAGGTGTTCGGAGCGCCCTACGACTTCGTCGAACTCTATCTGCTCTGGAAAGACCTGGGCAGCGACGACGAACGCGACGCGTTGCAGCGCGGTTGGAGCGCCGAAGCGCACGACCAGTTCGCCTTCTTCGCCCACAACCTGGAAGAGCTGCACCGCTACAACCGCCATAAGTATATCGGGAAGTCGGCGGCGGTGCATCTGGACATCCTGCACGCTTCGACGCCCGGCGGCTGGAACAACTCCCTCTACCTCACACACAGAGACCCACCGCTCGATACGACCCATATCAACGGGTTCTTCACACTGGACGACGTGACGACAAGCGTCCTCAATGGCGCGCCCGATCCTGAGATCGAACGACAAGTCGTGCCGGATCTGAGGGGATCGGCGCTGCATCTGCACGGTGTCTTAGGACCGGAGGAGATCGCCACTCTCAATGCCGCGCTGGAGGAGATCGCGTGGGTTCCGGTCGGCATCTCCGGGAAGAGACAGGAGTATCGCCCCGAGACGGACGTCCTCGGCTCGTGGCGGGCGACGACCTACAACCCCACCCTTGCCCGCACCCTCTGGAACCGTATCGGTTCGCTCCTCGACAGTCCGCGCATCATGGATGCCGACACTCCGACCGACTGGGACGGCACGCCGGTCTGGAGAGCCGTCGGCGTCAATCCGCTGCTCCGCCTGATCCGCTATGAGCAGGGCGGCGCGCTGATCCCTCACTACGATGCGCCGTTCGTCTATCACGAGGGGAAGCGGACGCTCATGTCGGTAATCCTATATCTCGATATGGGCGGCAGCGAGGGCGGCGCGACGCGATTCGTCCGGGATTCCCAGGCCGATCTACCGCTCTCCGAGCGCAAACTGGACGACTGGCCCCATTTTGCCGAAGAAGCGGAGATCCAGCATAGCGTACGACCGGATGTGGGGGACTGTCTGGTGTTCGATCACCGTATCCTCCACGATGCAGAGGCGTATACGGGTTCCGGGCACAAGCTCATTCTGCGCACCGATGTCATTTTCGAGCGGTGTGGAACGGTTCCGAACGATGTCTGATCCGTTTTGGCAACTGTTGGAGATCGATCCGACCGACGATCGTGCCGAGATCGACCAAGCCTACTTCCGAGTGCGGGATTCCAGTGACGCCTCGCTGGATCTGCACTACGCCTGGAAACTACTGCGGGATCCGTACTATCGGGCGATGTGCGCCCGGTACCAGAGCCGGGAGGCGTTCCGGGAGGCAGGCTTCTTCGACGACGGCCTCGACGCCGAGTTGGACGCTCCCTGCTACAAGGATCTGAACTGGCTGACGACTCCCTTCCACAAGATCCTGCGCCGTCTCTCCCAACTGGACGACTTTGATCCTGCCCAGTTGGCGGCCTATCCGCCTATCGTTCTGCTCACCACCGGCGGCTTCTCGCCGATCCACAACGGCCACCTCGATATGATGGAACTGGCCAAGAACGCCATGATGGAGCAGGGACATATCGTGCTCGGGGGCTATCTGTCCCCTTCCCATGACTCCTACGTTTCCACCAAATACAACGGCTCCGCCGGGATGCTGGATGCGCACCGCCTCCGTCTCTGCCATGAGGCCGTCGCGATGAGCGAGTGGCTCATGGTCGATCCGTGGGAGGCGCGCTATGTACCCTGCGCCCTCAACTATACGGACGTGATTCTGCGGCTCGAACGCTACCTGAACCACCATCTCCGCCTGCCGGTTCCACTGCGCGTCGGCTATGTCTTCGGAGGCGACAACGCTGCCTTCGCCCGTACTTTCCTGGGGCAGGGCTACGCGGTCTGCATCGAGCGTCCGGGCTATGAGAGTGCCGTGGAGACCATTCGCGAGGAGATTCCTCCAGCCAACACCCGCGTCGCTTTTGTACGGCCGCGTCTGGAGTATTTCAATATCTCCTCCTCACGCATTCGTTCCGCGGAGATGGATGCGATGCCCGAGCGTTCGAGCGGCTACTACAACAGCCTCAGAGCAAACCTCCTGCGTGGTGTCGAACCTCCCCAGGAGCGCCGATTTCTGATCCGCGATGAGAGCGACTGGGCTGTTGAGCCGTGGATGCCAGGCAGGGACGCGCGGGAACTGACCGAAGCGCGCCGGCATCTGCTCGACGCCTTGCGCACCACCCTCTGCGCAGCGTTTGCTCATCCCCCGCTTCCCGATCAGGCGCTCTCTCTGCGCATCGAGATTCCGGAACTGGCGCATCAGATGCGCTATGCCGATGCGTTCCAGCGCGAAACCGATACGATCACCCTCGACGCCTGCACGAACGGCACGTATCGCCTGGAAGTCTCACGACTCTTCGGATTGGCGGACGGGCAGTGCTTCTCCACGCAGGTGATGCCCCGTCCCGGCTGCCCTCCGATCACGGAGCAGGTTCAGGCGATTCCTCCCGGCGAATACGCGCTCCTGGACGACGATATCGCCTCCGGCCGCACTATGCGGATGATGATGGCGGTCTTCCCCCGAAATATCGGAATCACCAGGGTGCTGTCTCTGCTGGAGCAGACACGCTCGGTCGAGGCGCTCCGCGTCGATCAGGTCGACTATCAGGACTTCTACGACGTGGTCGATTTCCGCGACTTTCTGTTCGGCTCCCGCAACGGCGGCCTGGTCGTCCGGCTGCCGAACCGGGAGATGGCGCGGGTGCCCTATCTGCTGCCGTACGTCACTCTGAATACCCGTATCCGGCTTCCTGCCTCGCAGGAGATCGCATTCTCGCTGGAGATGTGGAGAGCCAACGCGCAGTTCTTTTCCTCCCTGGAGCGTCCGATCCTGGTCTCGGAATGCGATTCAGCCTCGCGCAGCCTGATGCACTACCTGGGTTTCACGGACTCCACGTCTGTCCTCGTGGTCGTTCAATGGCATTGCAGGCAACTGGAGCAGTCCACACAACGCCCCGAACCTGCCTGACGCCAAAAACCGGCAGATTCCACGCACACCCCTTCCGCACCGTCCGAGTATTACAGAATATCACTTATAATAGAATCTGAGTAGAGATCGAGAACAGCCCGATAGTATTCTCCCGCCCGAGGCTGCTTCCGCTTCAGATGCTTTGCCTATGCGTCTGTCGAGCCGTACTCTGCCGGTATCGAACAAGGATGGTGCAAACACATGGTCGGAACTCTCTCGTCATCTTCACGTCTGATTCGCAATCACTTCCGCTCGTCTCCGGAAACGCATCCCACTTCGGAGGCGCTGTCGCCGGTCACAGTCCATCCCGAATCCCACCCCATGGATCGCGATCGCCTCTTTGCCGAATTTGCTCCTCTGGTTCGGCGTCTGATCCGGCAGTATGGTAAGGACATCAATATTCGGGAAGAGCTGCCGGGCGAGATCTACTGTCGCTTTTGCGCTCTGTTCGAAGCGTATGATCCTTCGCGCGGCATCCCCATACGCCCCTACCTCGTTCGCCAACTGTCGATGGCGACCTACTCCTTTGCACGCCATCACTGGCGCGTCCAGAAGCGCGAGACAAGTTGGGAGTTTGAAGATCCTCATATCCATCAGGCATGTACCGTGGACCCAACCGGGGACTGGTTGAGTTCCCTGGCGCAGGAGCAGCTCGCAACGTACTTGCCGACCGCTCTCCAAAGCCTGCCCACCCGGCAACGCAACGTCGTGATCTGGAGATATTTCGAAGAGCGCTCCTTTGAGGAGATCGGGGAACTGCTCGGCATTCTGCCCAGCAGCGCCCGCTCAATGCTGCGCCACGGCCTCAACAACCTGCGCAGAGCGATCGGTTCTTTGGACCAGGGCTAAAACAGCGTCCCGTGCGGTATCAGGTGAGGATGTCGTGGATAACCTGACCGTGCACATCGGTGAGGCGACGGTCGATGCCGTTGTGATGGAAGGTGAGCCGGGTATGGTCGATGCCGAGCAGGTGGAGCATCGTCGCATGCAAGTCGTAGCAGTAGGTAGGGTCCTGCACGGCTTTATACGACCACTCGTCGCTTGCGCCGTAGGCCGCGCCGCCTTTGATCCCGCCGCCTGCCAGCCACGAGGTGAAGGCGGCGGGATTGTGGTCGCGCCCCTTGCCTCCCTGGCTGCAGGGCATACGTCCGAACTCCGTGGTCCAGATCACCAGCGTATCCTCCAGCATTCCCCGCGCCTTCAGGTCCTGAATCAGGGCCGCGGCGGGTCGATCCATACTGGTCCCCATGTCCAGATGATCCCGTGCCAGATCCTCATGCGAGTCCCAGTTGCGACGCGGAAAACCGTTGTCCGCCCCGCTCCAGACCTGAACAAAGCGGACGCCGCGCTCCAGAAGGCGGCGGGCGATCAGGCAGCGGGTTCCGAAGTCCTGGGTGATCTCGGTATCGATTCCGTAGAGTGCGCGGGTTGCGGGTGTCTCGTTGCGTAGTTCCATGACCTCCGGGGCGCTGAGCTGCATCCGGGCCGCCAGTTCGTACGACTGGATGCGCGCGGCCAGACGAGAATCGTCCGAGCGCGCGGCATGATGCGCACTGTTCAGGCGATTCAGCAGGGTGAGACCGTCGGCTTCGCTCTGGGCGGTAATGCCGGGAGTCGCAGGCGGAAAGAGATCGTGGATGGGCGGCTGCGCGCCGACGCGCACGGCGGTGCCCTGTGTCGAGGCGGGCAGAAAGCCGGATCCCCAGTTTGCAGGTCCGTTCGGCGGCACGCCGCGCCGGTCGGGCAGCACCACAAAGGCCGGCAGGTTCTCGTTCAGGCTGCCAAGCCCGTAGGAGACCCAGGCGCCTGCACTCGGAAAACCAGGCAGAATGAATCCGGTATTCTGCATAAACGTGGCCGGGCCGTGGACATTCGACTTCGACATCATCGCATAGAGAAACGCCATCTCATCGACGCAGCCCGCGAGATTCGGCAGCAGGCCGCTGATCCAGCGCCCGGATTTGCCGTGCTGTTTCCACTCCCAGGGGCATGGCATCACGCTGCCGGGCGCGCTCTGGAAAAGCTCGATCTTGCCGCCGGGATCGAACTTCTGCCCGGCGCGCTTGATCAGTTCCGGCTTGTAGTCGAATGTATCCACCTGACTTGCCGCCCCCGACATAAAGAGCTGCACCACCCGCTTCGCCTTCGCCGGATGATGCAGCACCCCGACGGCTCCCTTCGGCTTGCTCCCCTGTTGTGCTGCCCCGGCAGTCCCTTCCGTGCCGAGCAGATAGGCGAGCGCCACACTGCCCAGTCCGCCGCCCGCTTGCAGCAGCAGTTCCCGTCGGTCGATTTTCGGTGTCTCCATCACTCACTTCCTCAGTTCCGAGTATGTTCAATCCAGGAAGACGAACTCATTGGTGTTGAGCAGCAGGCGGCACGTGTTCGCGAGGCCGTACTTGCGGGCATACGTTTCTAGGGCGGCGCGCTCCGCTGCGGTAGGCCGACGCCCGAAGGCGAGCAGGCAAGCCTCTTCGATCTGCCGGGAGAGCACCGGACCGAATTCGCCCAGACGCTCCGCAAAATAGTCGGACTGACGCAGAATGAAGGGATCGTTTCGGAGCGCCAAAGCCTGGAGCGCGGTCAGCGTGGTGTTGCGCACGGGAGTATTGGAGTTGGGATCCGCGCTGTCCAGACTGTCGAGCAGAGGGTTCGGCACACTGCGCACGGTGAACTGATAGACGGTACGGCGGAACGTGGCAGGATCGTCGGCCTTTTCCGCAGTATAGTCGTAGATCGGCGAATGATCGTCTTTGAAGTGAAAGAGATCGAAGCCGGGGCCGCCCCTACGCGTGTCCAGCTTCCCGCTGACCGCCAGTATGGTATCCCGTATCTCCTCCGCCTCCAGTCGGCGTCGGTTCATGCGCCAGAGCAGGCGGTTGTCCGCATCCACCTTCATTCCCATCGCATCCGGCGCGGAGGATTGGCGATAGGTCGCGCTCAGGACGATCAGCCGATGCAGCTTTTTCATCGACTGGCCGTTGTCCAGAAACCACTGCGCGAGCCAGTCCAGCAGTTCCGGATGCGATGGACGCGAGCCGTTCTTGCCGAAATCGTTGGGAGTATCGACGATGCCCCGCGTAAAGTGATAGTGCCAGACCCGGTTGACGATCGAGCGCCAGGTCAGCGGATTCTGCGGAGAGGCGATCCACTGCGCCAGCGCCGCCCGTCCCGCCCCTTCGTTATCAGGTGCAGCCTTCGCAAATTCGCTCTCCAGTCCCGCCACGCAACTCAGTGCACCCGGACTGACCTGCACGCCCTTCTGCTCGACCTCCCCACGCGCCAACACGAAGATCGGCCGCGGCGCGTGGGTGACGATTCCATAGACCATCGGAACCGGCGGCAGCGCGGCGATCAGCGCCTGGAGACCTTTCTGCTGCATCTCCAACCGAAAGCGTTCGACGCGATCTGCGGGTTCGGTATGCGCTTCGCGCTCCTTCAGACGATCGCCTTCCAGGGCTGCGAGCCGGATCTGGAGATCGTCCCGCTGCCGGACCTGTGCAGCAATCGCAGGATCGGTGAGATTGGGCAGTGTGTTGCGGCTGTCGAATCCATCGACCAGATTCCGCTTCGACCAGCGCCCACTCTCGATGCTGTCCAGCGCGGAGACCGTACTGCCACGCGCAACCTCCGCGCCCTTCGAGAACACCTGCATCTCACCAAGCGCGAAAAGATAGTCCCCTGTCCGTTTCCAGAGGCGCGTTGCGGTCACGCGCACATAGCGGCCCACGCTGCCCCCCGCGGCGATCAGCACCGGTCGGTCTCCGGGATCGGCTATATCCGCAGCCGTCTGATCCTCGATCGATACGGGATGCGCAAAGGTCGGCTCCTCGCAGATTTCGACTCGATAGCGCACTGGAAAGCCAAAACCGGGAGTGTCGGCAAAATCGGTGGGGCGTGCAGGCAGCAGTCGTATCGTGTCGAGGGGGCGAGACTGCCCGAGGTCGATCTGCACCCATTTGACGATGTCCGGAGTGGCTTCAATGCCGCTGTGATAGCCGTTGGTAGGACTGCCGCTCTTCTGAGGCGGCGCCGGCAGCGCGGCCAGCGCGGCTTTCGCCGTCGCGATCTGCTGATCCCTCCCTGCAAGCGTCGGGCCGAGGCGTGCATCGATCCGGGCTTCCAGGGCTTTGAGTTGAGCCGTCAGAGCAGCCTGCTGCCGCTCCAGATCCACGACACGCCTCGCCCGCACAGGATCGGGCCGGGGACGATCGCCCCGGTCGATCCCTGCGAAGACGGCCTGAAGGCGATAGTAGTCCTTTTGGGGTATGGGGTCGAACTTGTGGTCGTGACAGCGGGCGCAGTGAATGGTCATGCTGTCGAAGGTGGAGAGGGTGGAGGCGACCATGTCGTCCCGATCCAGGAGGCGGGTCTTCTCCTTCTCGACCGTCCCCTCGCGCAGTTCCAGGTTGCCGACAAAATCCCACGGTCCCGCCGCCAGGAATCCGGTCGCGATCACCGCTTCGGGTCGATCGGGAAAAAGCACATCGCCCGCGACCTGCTCCTGCAAAAACCGGGTATAGGGTTTGTCTTGATTCAGGGAGTCGATCACATAATCACGGTACGGCCAGGCATTGTCACGGCGCTTGTCTTTGTCGTAGCCGTGGGTATCGCCGTAGTGGACCACATCCAGCCAGTGTCGCCCCCAGCGTTCGCCGTAGTGCGGCGAAGCCAGCAGACGATCCACCACCTTTTCGTAGGCGTTCGGAGCGTTATCGGCAAGGAAGGCGACGGTCTCCTGAGGTGTGGGCGGCAGGCCGATCAGGTCGTAGGTCACTCTGCGCAGTAAGGTGCGGCGATCGGCTTCCGGCGCGGGATGCAGCCGTTTCGCTTCCAGTTTCGCCAGGATAAAGCGATCGATCGGAGTGCGCACCCAGGCCGTCATTTTCACTTTCGGAGGATGGGGGTGCGTCAGCAGTTGCAGCGCCCAGCGTGCAGAGCGGTCAGCGGCAGTGTTGGCTTTTTTGCCGTCCCGAGGATCGGGAGCGCCGCGCTTGATCCAGTTCGTGAAGACCGATATTTCGGCATCTGACAGTTTGCTGCCGGGAGGCATGGCGGGAGCGCCGGGTGAGTGCCGAATCGCCTTCAACAGCAGGCTGCTCTCGGCGTTGCCGGGCAGCAGGGCAGGTCCGGAGGCGCCGCCCTTCTGCCATCCCGCGCGACTATCCAGGGCCAGACCGCCACGCGCCGCCGCGCCGGAGTGGCAACTCAGGCAGCGTTTGGCCAGCAGCGGACGCACCTGCGTCTCAAAGAGTTCGTCTCCATTCGACACTGGCGGTGCGGCACTCGCCGGAGTCGCCCCGACCAACGCCCCCAACAAACAGACCCTCCAAAGCGCTCGCATCTTCCCTCTCCCCTCTCGCACTAATAGAGTACCGGGCAGAAATCGGGATCGGTGTAGTCCGGAAAGCCATCGACTTGCCGACACAGATGATCGTTTGCATGTTGGGCAGGGCGGCCATCGGGATACGTGTACTCCTGATAGCGATTGGCTTCGTCCTGCAGGTGCACGGCGATCGCCCTCCGCGGCTGCGCACTAAGGTTTGGCCCGCTGCCGTGGATGGTCAGGCAGTTGTGGAAACTCACCTGACCTTTCAGGAGGCTCATCGGCACCTTGATTATCGGCTGCCCTCCCGTGCTGAACTTCCGTTCGAGGCCGTCGAGATCGCTGCTGAAGAAGTCGAGGTTGTTGGTGTTGTCGGGCCAGTGCTGGCTGCCGTCGATCATGGTGATCGTTCCCATCTCCGTGTCGCAGTCGTGGAAGGGAATCCAGGCGGTCAGCATATCGGGCGACGTGCAGGTCTTCCAGTAGCCGCGATCGGTATGCCAGCCGACATTAGTAGGCTTGAGCGGATCCTGTGGGGGCTTGTAGAGCAACTGGTCGTGCCAGAGCCGGATATGCGGTGAACCGGAGAGACGCGCAGCGATCGCCCCCAGCAGTGGATGCGTCACCAGCCAGCGCAGCCCATGACTATACATGGAGGAATAGTCGCTTTTGCGCAGCCCCGCGCCATAAGACTCTTTCGGGCGGAAGCGGTCGAGATACGGAACCTCTACAGACGGCTCGTCCACTTCTCCGGCATAGAATCGTTCGCTGGCGGCCAGAACCGCGTCCATCTCCTCCGCCGAGAAGAGGGTTCTGGAGTGATAGTAGCCATGTTCCTGATAGAACTGAACATCCTCATCAGATGGCAACAGTGCAAGCTGGTCGGGTGTAAGTTTCATGAGCGTATTATACCTTTAGATCACGATTGCCAGCGTGTGAGTTCGCGGGCCATATTGGTACGCGCGGCGACATCGCGTGTGACATCTGCGAAGATCTGTTCACGGGCAAGCATACGCTTGAGGAAATCGGAACGGCCACGTGTATAATCGGGATCGGAGACCCAGCCGTATTCGGATCTGACGTTGACGGCGTACAGATCGTATTTCTCGGGGCCGGAAGCGAGGATCTGCAGGTCGAGGTCGACGAGGGCTTGGGCGATGGAATCCTCTACCGATACTTCGTGCCGTTTGGTGATCAGGATCAGGCCCGCTACACGGGCGATTTCAGTGGGAGACACTTTCCAGGTGGTCAGGGTTTGGGCAGCCAGTTCGGCGCTGCGTTCCTCGTTGTCAGAGCGGGTCGAGTCGTAGATGGAGTCATGCCACCAGATCGCCCGATGCAGCGTTGGATTCGCAGAGAGGTCGGTCGTGTGGAGATCCTGCAGCATCGCGCGGATGTGTTCAAGGTTGTGGTAGTGACGCTGCGTGTCGGAGTAGCGACAGACCAGATCGATAAACGCGTCTTTGCGCGCATAGCGTCCTGCCACACGCATCCAGGAGTCGTGTAGTATATTCAATCGTTCTCTCCTGCGTGTAACACGGTTTGATAGATACCGATCCCAGCCGATAGCGTGCCGTATCATGATCTGGTTCCTGGGAAATTGCGGCATCCAAACGTCTTGCCGGATCAGGTTCTCGGAGAAGCGCCGCCTGCGGAACAGAAATCCAGCGCCTCTTCCACGGCGGTGTCCGGCGATAATACACGGCCCATATTCCAGGCCACCTCGAATCCTGGTTCGGTGGAGCGGACCCGGTCCAAAAAGGCGTCCATTGCCTGACGCACGGAGGTGGGAGGTGGAAGGTCGAATCTCTCAAAAACGGTCTGCGCGGCGGCGTAGAATCGCACGGCGCGCAGGGCATCCCGGTTCGCCATCATCTCCCCAAGCACAACCAGTGAAACCGACAGTCCACGCCTGTCCTGCATCTCTTTTCGAAGCGTCAGACTCTCCTGCATGTAGTTGAGCGCCAGGCTTAGATCCTGCAGATGTACCATTTCACTGAGACCGCTGAGCGCATTGGCAATCCCTCTCTGATCACCAAGAGTGCGCTTCAAATTCAGCGTCTCCTGCATAAAACTCTCCGCCTTCACAAGGTCGCCCTGGTTTCTGGCGACATTGGCGAGGTTGCCCAACGCATTGGCTATCTGCAGTGAATCCTCAAGGTCGCGGTTAATGGCCAGCGCCTCTTCCAGATAGTGCCGCGCCTTCCCATAGTCCCCACGCCTGTTGGCGATCAGTCCGAGATTGCTCAACGGTCTTTGAATCAGATGCAGATCGCCGGTCTCTCGTGCCAATCTGAGCGCTTCCAGCAGCGCGGCTTCCGCATTGGATTGGTCCTGTTGAGCGCTCCGTACCAGACCAAGCATATTCAGGACGTCTATCCTGAGTATGGTTTTCCCTCCTTCCTCCAACTGGGCCAGGGCAGCCTGACAGAGGGATCCGGTCAGCGCCAACTCACCCTGATAGTAGGCATGGACGCCGACGTAGTACCGGATCTGTGCCGTCTGCGAATCGGTCGGATCGTCCTTTGCATGGATAAGGGCACGTTCCAACCAGCGTCTCCCCTCGGAGTACGCCCCGCGCCATTGCCAGTACCAGTTCAGGCTGATTGAGAGCGCTACCCCGAGTTCCGATCGTAGAGCTTCCGTCCCCTCGGTTTCCTCGCTTTGGAGTGAAGAAGGAGGCTGGAAACAGAACTCCAGGGCGGCGCGCCAGTTCGCCTGTTCGCGTATCAGCAGAGGCAGCCAGGCCGGCCAGGCCTTAGACGCGGCATCCCTTGCCGGCTGCACCAATCGGCGACACCACGATGCGTGCGCGAGGGCGAGCGCATGCGCTTCCGCCGGTCTCCACTGCTCCCAGGCGAACTCCCGCAGGCTCTCCAGCATTGTGAACCGAAGCGTCTCCTCCCACTCTTCTACTTCCAACAGGGAGTGTTTCTGGAGAATCAACAGGAGGTCTTCGATGCACTCGGCGTTCGCGCCTTCCGGCTGCGTCGAACCGCACACCTCCACAACTGCTTCAAGCGTAAATCCGCCGCGAAAGACTGCCAACTGACAGAAGAGGCGCTGCGCCTCCGACGGCAATAGTGCATAGCTGGAGGCGATGGCGGCGTGCAGAGAGCGATGCCGTGGCACGGGATCCCTGCGCCGACTGACCAACATCTGAAAACGATTCTCCAGCCGCTCCAGCATCTGTGCGGGCGTCAGCATCTGTGCCCAGGCTGCCGCCAACTCGATTGCGAGCGGCAGCCCCTCCAGGCGGCGTGTCAACTCCGTAACCGCAGCGGCATTGCGCTCGGTGATCTGAAAATCTACACGCACCGCCTGCGCTCTCTCGACAAATAACTGAACGCTGGGAAATTCCAACAACGCGTCTGGTGCGATGGTCCCCGATTGTGGAACAGACAAGGGGGCGACTACAAATGCGCGCTCCCCTTCGATATCGAGTTTGAGACGTGAGGTGGTCAGGCAGATCAGTCCCGGCACATGGGCAAGCAGATCCCGAACAGACTGGGCGCCCTCTTCGACGACGTGCTCGAAGTTATCCAGGATCAGCAGACCTGAGCGCTCCCCAAGAGCCTGCTGAAGCGCCGAGAACCAGGGTGCAGCCCCTTTGCGTGCGACTCCCATGACGTCGAGAATCGCTTCCGGAATCGTTCGTGCTTCCGAAAGATCGGCAAGCGATACGAACCAGACGGATCCCGAAAACGCACGGTGCAACTGCCTTGCCACTTCGACGGCGAGGCGGGTCTTGCCGCTTCCACCTGGGCCGAGCAGCGTCAAGAGTCGCACGCCAGGAGGAGAAGTGTCCCGAAGGGCAGACGACGCGCGGGCCCCCGGCTGCAGCAGACCTTTGATCCGCTCGATCTCCGCTTTGCGCCCAAAAAACGGCAGCAGTGGCACGGGAAGGGACGAGGGCGGCTCTACCGCTTCGCGCCGTTGGGAGGGTTGTGCCGTCCGGCCCAGTGGAAGCGTGGGAACCTGACGATAGCCACGCCGCACGGTGACGGGCCGGGTCATGGCGGTGCGGATGGAGTCGGCAAGGGTGCGGCTCTCCTGGGCAGGCACGGCATTCAATTGGCTTTGGAGCGTGCGTTCGAGCGTATCGTACTGCCTGAGCGCCTCACGGGGTCGGCCTGCCTTGTGGAAAAGCCGGATGACCGCAACATGCGCCTCTTCTGCGGTAGGATCCAGGGCCACGATCCGTGTCGCGTAGTCCAGAGCCTGCGTGAAATCGTCCTCTCCTTCCGCATAGGCCAGGAGTTGCTGGAGCGCACCGGTGTAGGCGCTCTCCAGCGTGTGGCGCTCCATCACCACCCAGTCCTCATAGAAGCCCGGCAGCAGCTCTCCTCCATACGCCTGAACAGCCTGGAGAAGAGGACGTGCCCGTTCTTGCGGAAGGGTGCAGTGGCGTGCCTCCTGGATCGCCGCCAGGAACTGGCCGACGTCGGTGGTCACGGCTTCGCTGCGCAGTTGCACCTGAAAACGATCGGCGATCAGCACACTCTGCGGCGCGGCATCCGGAGGTTCCAACTGTTTGCGGAGGGAGTTCAAGGCAGTGCGAAAACTGGCGCGGGAGGAGTCCTGATCGTCTTCGGGCCAGAACAGGTCTGCCAGCACATCCCGCGGGTGCGGGCGATCCCGATAGAAGGCGAGATAGGCCAGAAGCGCCGCCGTCTTCTGCGTCCGAAAGCGGGTGATGGACTGGCGTCTCTGTTCCATACGCAGTCCACCCAGTAGTTGTATATGCCATTGAACAGCATCGGTAGTCATGAAGGCAACTTCGACCTCAAACCCTATTTCGGGGATTAGCGTCTTCTCTATCGCGCAGAGATCCGGTTCGTTCCGGTGCGCAGCGTTCCTGGCGAGGGTCGCCGGGAACTGCGGCGGTCAGACATTCGTAAAGGGACTGTTCCCAATGACTTGCAGCCTGAGGCGACCACCCGTCCGCCAGGGTCTGCCGGTCTCGCGTGGAGTCTGCCCAACCGGCAGGACCACGCCGCAAGGAGGCCCACAAGGCTATGACGCTCGTCGATACCGCTCGTATAGAGACGGCTCCCGTCGACACGGGGTTCGATCTCCCTCTGGACAACGACCCACCGGTCACCGTCTATATCTCACGTCAGATCCGTCCCGGCTGCGAAGCGCAGTTCGAGACCGTGATGCGCGCCCTGCTGCACGCCGTCCACAACGCCCCCGGTCACCTCGGAACCAGCGTCTTTCGCCCGACCGATACCAAACATCCCGAGTACCGTGTCGTCTTCAAGTTCGACCATATGAGTACTCTGCGCGCCTGGGAAGAGTCCGCCCAACGTCATGCTATCCTGATGCAGATGGAGGACCTGTTGGTCGCCCCGCTGGATCGCACCTATGTCACCGGCCTGGAGGCATGGTTCACCCTGCCCGGACAGCAGCCCCCGAACCGCCATCGCGTCGCACTGGTCACCTGGCTCGGGGTCTATGTCGTCGGAGTGGGGTTCGCGCTCACCTTGAATCCGATGATCGCGCCGCTTCCGGTGTTACTGCGGGTGCTCATCCACTCCTCCCTGTTCGTGCCGATCATGCTCTACGGAGTGCTGCCTCACCTGACTCGACTCTTTCAGCGTTTTCTCTATCCGACCACGCGCAAGAGTCCGTAGTGTCCGGATATGGCTCTCTCCTGCGCGGGGAGCCAAGGATCTCTCCAAGACGGGACCGCCCGCATCCGAATAAGTGGCGAGCCGCTTGCTATCGGCCCGGCGTACCGCCTCTGTTACCGGGTCCGGCGCTGCCTGCGCCATTCAGGGGTTTGCCATCCAGAGTAACCGTCTGATGGATCACTTGAAAGGTTTTGAGTTTCCAGACACCGTCCCTTTTGATCCAGGTGTCTTTGCTCTGTGCGACCACCAGGAGTTTGTGCGCCTCTTTGTTGCGCGGATCGATCATCGTGCCGACCAGACGTCCATGCACAGTAGCGGTGGCCTCGTTCCCTTTCACGGTGAGGCTCGCAATCTTACTCTCTATCGCCGGATTCTTCAGGCTATCGTGTTCACGCGTAAAATTTGTGATCATCTCCTTAGCACCGACCTTCTGACCGTTCGGCTGTATGGCCACATAGTCCGGGGCCAGCATGTTTGAAAACACCGTGAGATCGTTCTTCTTGAAGGCCAAATTGAATTTCGTGTAGTTGGCTGTCAGCGCCTTTTGTACCGCTTTGTCATCCGCGTGAGCCAGAGCGCTTATCGTCATCAGGGACATTAGAATCAGCGCACGAAACAGCGAGTGCATAGTAATCCTCCTCCCGGAAACCTGAGAACTTCCACAGGACTTTTCGCCTGCCGCCCCCGGTTCTCCTCCCAAAACTCACAAAATCACCCTTCCCGGCGTCCTGCCCGCCATACCTACCGCTATGAAGGAGCAGGAATCGGGCAGCACTCTTGGGAAATAGACGCTCAACTCAGGCGCTGTAACCGCCTCGCGCCCTCTTAGCACTGCGCATCTACGCATTCCCACGGCGCTGGCCTGGATCAGGAGGATCCCACTTATGCGAACCACCACAAAATATATGAAACACCAAGTCGGCCTCTTGTTTGCTTTCGGCGCACTACTTTTAGGCGTGAGCGCGCTGCCTGTAGGGGCGCAAAAGCAGACTCCCAAAGCCACCACCGGAGCCGGTATGGAGGGCATTCCGGACTGGAAAACGCTGCAAGCGCCCTATGCCTACGATGTCCATCAGAAGCCCGTCGTCAAGACAGAGGAGAAGCCGAATGCCAACGGCTACCTTCTGCACATCGCGTTTACCGGGCCGGATGGGGAGAAGGTCACCGGGTTGTATGCACGCCCGAAGAAAGAAGGAGTCTATCCCTGCATTCTGCTCCTGCACGGCTGGACCAGCAAGAAGGACGACATGGCAGCCTGGATCGGCCCGGAGATCGTGGGGGCAGGCATGTCGTTTCTGGCGCTCGACGCTCCGCGACACGGGGAACGCGCGAAACCCGGCGCTGCGCTCGATTTCGCGACGATGTGGCCGGGCGTCACGATCCAGGGCATTCGCGACTATCGGATGGCGATGCTCTGGCTGGCGGACCGCAAGGATGTAGACAACAAGCATATCGGCCTGTTCGGCTATAGCATGGGATCGATGATGGGTGCGGTGCTGTGCGGACTGGACAATCGGGTGCAGGCAGCCGCGCTCTGCGTGGGCGGAGACCTGTTCATCCCCCATCTCTCCGAGATCCCGGCGGACAAACGTGCCGCCGCCTACACCATGAGTCCCAGCCTGTTTATCGGTCACTTTGCCCCGCGGCCGGTCCTGCTCCTCAACGGGCGACAGGACCAGACCGTCAAAGAGGACGCCTCGACCGCGCTCTTCGCAGCAGCCAAAGAGCCCAAACAGCAGATCATGTTCAACGCCGGTCATATCCTGCCCAAGGAGGCGCTGGTGACCGGCGTCAAATGGCTCGCGGAAAAGATCAAACCTAAATCCGATGGGAAGAGCGTGACCAGGACGCGTTAGGCGCGTTGTTCGGGCGTCGTCACATCGGGGACATCTACGCCCAGGGCGGTTGCGAGGTCGATCTGGTGCTCCTGCTCCTGCACCAGGATCCGACGGATATTCTCCGCGATCGCGTACTCGCCCATGGCCTCGCACTGCCGAACGCGCACGCGATAGTTGGCGATGGTCTCGTTTTCATTGTCGAGATCGAAGCGCAGCATATCCTCCGCCTTCTCCGAGCTCTTCACGATCTTCGGAGTGACCGTCGGCATTCCGCCCAGATAGTCGATCTGCTTCGCGATCGTGAGGGCATGCGCCAACTCTTCGCCCGCATGTACCTCCAACTCAGCCGCAATACTCATGTACTGCGCGCCTTTGAGCACCTGCGAGTAGTTGATATAGGCGATGATCGCCTGATACTCCCGCGAGAGGTCCTCATTCAAAAGGTCGATCAGTTGCTGGCGGGAAAGGGTCGTTTTTTCGGCGTCGGACATGTTGCTCTCCTTCAAGTCGGAGCGTCGCGCTCCCAATAGAGTGTTTGCTTCGGAGCAGAGGCATGAACGGCCTCTTCCTCTCCCCTGCACTCTAAACCAGACGCGCAATAGGGAACGCAGGTTCCCGCTTCTTACCGCTGTCCGGAGAGCCTGGACGGCTTCTTAAAACAGTCCTCGCCCCTTGATCTCACTTTGTGGTCATCGGCCCCATCTGCACGACTTCGAAGTCACGGCCTTTCAGGCGTTTGAGGGTGTTGAGTTCGTCATCGTTCCAGCGGGAATCGGGCGCGCCGCTGATAAACCAATCGCTGCCGTTGTCCGCCAGGATCATCCCGTAACGCTGGAGTGCCTTCAGAATGACCTGCGCGACCGGAGGAAAAGAACGAATATCGACGGAGGCTTTGAGGCGCACCCGCATCCCCATCGGGGGCAGGTTCTCCTCGCGGCGGCTGCTGGCGAAGTGCCGGGCAGGCGCTACAAACGCGCGGCGGGAACGTACGCAGGTAAAGCGGAGCGCGTGCGAAATCGCTCTGGCTTCCACCGCCTCGTCGTAGCGCACCAGGCCAGGAAAGACCGGGAGACCGGCGGCATCGGCGGAGGTCCAGCCGAGTGGGCGCACTCTGTTGGAGTTCAGATCGAAGATCGCTCCGGATCCCGCGTGCCAACCGCCTGCCTGCGGCGTGGCCGACCAGAGTTCGTAGAGCATCCAGTGATCGCGATCCAGGACCAGGACATGCCGATCCCCATCCGCCTTCGGCCCACCCTCGATCGGCGCATCCAGCGGAATGGGATACGGCCCCGGATCGCTCTCATCCGCATATTGAAACGTGACCGGCAGCCGTTTTTTGGCCTGCTCTCCGGAGAGGACCAGGTAAGGAATGCCGTTGGGATTGCCCTTGTAGACGGTTCCGAAATCCGGATGCAGCGGCTTGTCAAGCCCGATACTCGCGACCAGAACATCGGAACGCGGATCGGTCGGCAGCTTCGAGATGTCCTGGTTCCAGGGATTGTCCGCCGGAAAGACGCGCTTCCCGTTCAGGCTCGCCCCCACCCCCAGATCCGGCGCCCCCGCCTCACCCCTCCCCTGCTGCGCTCCACCATATCGGCCTACTGCCAATACTCCCGCCAGTCCCACGATCATCGCACCTGTTTTGATTCGCATGACATGCTCCTTTGTTCGATACTATCCCAATGCGGCGATCAGACCTGGCAGATCCGTCGAGGCATCCAGGGCGTCCTGCAGGCGGAGATAGCAGGACAGGGGATCGCGATCCGGCAGGTGGCCCCTGGCTCTCAGGTGGCTCTCCAGGCTCTCCGCGGGCAGCAGACGCTCTTCCTCGCGGGAACGGCAGCGCCGCACGTCGATGGTCGGAAAGAGGCGCTGTCGGGCCAGCGTGTCGGAGAGCGGTACGACCCAACCGGCTTCCGGCAGCAGGTACTCCAGCAAGCGCAAGTGCGGGTGCAGATCGTGCTCCTCTTCGGCTTCGGTGTCGATCGCCTGATGCCAGACGGTTCCGAGGAGGGTGAGGGAGCCGCCCAGACCGCCGCCGAGGGGCGCTTCGCCGTGGAAGCAACCGGCTCTCCGCACCCACTCCTGCATCCGCCGCCGCGCCTGCGAGGTGTCGGCCTCGCGCTGCGCATCCGCCGCCTCCGCTTCCAGCATCGTGCCCCAGAGCGCGGTCAGCGAGTCGACCATCAGGACCACATCGCGCCCCAGTTCCGTCTGGCGCTGCGCGGCTTCCAGCATCAGGTCACAAAGCTGCAGAGTCTGCTCAGGCGGGCTCTCGCTGAACGCCGCCGCGCCGACCACCACCTCCGCCTGTGGAAACCGCCGACGCCACTCCGTCGCCTCTTCCGCCCTCGGGCGCAACAGCAGGACGAGCGGCACGCAGTCCGGGGCATGCGTGGTGATGCCGTTCAACACCGCCTGGAGAGTGCGGGTCAGACCCGCGCCGTGCGGCCCATAGATCACGCCGAAGACGCCCGCGCCGAGAGGAGCCGCAAAGTCCAGTAGTCGGCCCGTGGCATCGCTGCGGTCCGTCGCGAGCGTCAGCAGGCGATCGGGAGCGGTGCGCTCCGACCGCGAGCGCTGCGTCCTGGCAAAGGGCCGCTCCTCGGCCTCCGAGGTCTCGTCTGCCGTCTCCTCTCTCCGCGTTGGGAGGCCGTTGACCTGCGCGATCGACACCAGTTGATGCGTCATCGGGCGTTCGACCGAGAAGGACGGCACGGGCGCGGACGCGCGAACGGGAGGCTCGTCGAACTGCATATCCCAGTCGGGCGGTTGATCCGGTTCTGGTTCCGGACTCGGCGCGGCGGTTTCCTGGGAGATCGGCTGCATCTCCCCCTCGGCAATGTCGCCTGGAGAGAGACGATACGCATCCGCGATGGCAGGCGGCACTGCGATCTGCGTGCCTGCGCCACCATTGCGACCTGGACGCAGGATCGCGATCGCTCCATCCTCCTGCCGAAAGGCGATGCCGTTTTGTGCGATATTCAGGGCCATCCTCATCTCTCTCCGGGCGCTTCCATACCACCTCACGTCTGTCCGAATCTTCCCAATGCACCCGATAATTCTCTCATTTTTGGGTTCGGAAGAGGGCGAACCAACAAAATGTGCCGTTCCGCAGATGTCCCACTTTACCAGGATCTGGTAGATTACTTTGTAGAATTCGGCCGCTTCCACAAGGGATTGTTGCGCCACTTTCACAGGAGTTTATTATGCCACGTTTCCCCGTAAGTTATCGAGCGCGCAGGCGAAGACGTAAGGGCTTCACGCTGGTCGAACTGCTCACCGTCGTCCTCATTCTGTCGATTCTGATGTCAGTCGCCCTGCCGCTCTACTTGAATGCGGTGGATAACTCAAAGAGAAGGATCTGCAGAGTCAATATGGCGAGCATCGGCAATGCGATGGTGGCTGCGCGAGTCAAAAATCGAGCCGCCGATTTTACGGCCCTGATTGCCGGGGGCATCAGCACGACGAACCTTCCCGATCTTACCGGGGTCCCGATCTGCCCGAACGGAGGCGCCTATTCGCTCGCCAACGGCAGCAGCGGTTCTGCAACGACCTTCAAGGTGCAATGCAACACGACCTACCCCCTGACCCATGGCAAGTTCGAACCGGGTGTCGACAGCAACTGACGATCCTGTTCCTGAGCGGTAAGCCGATTCCGGCGCCGGTTGTCGCAGATGGCCCCTTCGTGAGCATCACACCGGCGGAGATCCACGTTGTTATCACGGACGGTCCATCCGGCAAGAGGGAGCATTTTAGCGTCGAAGCGAACTATTTATAGCCTATGCCCGTATCCGTGGTATAGGCTATTAGTTACATACCGAGGTAAACGTAGGGTTATAAATGCGCGGAACTCCACGGGCCGCTCTCCCGTCCAACGCGCAAGCCGTAGATTGCTGCAGAGTTGAACGACAAGAGTTGACGAGGTCGCTATGCCGGGTAACAAAAAATACTCTCTTACTCCCAATTATGAGCCCGGTGAAGTGCTCGCCCTGCTGACTCCTCTGCAAGAGCTGCCCACAGGGATGTATCTGCTGCATGAAGTGGCCGACGAGTGGGTGACGCTACGCCGCCTGATCGACGATGAAAAGACGGAGCAACTGATCCTCACCGAACATCTGGCACGCCTGCCTGCACGCCTGCTTCTGCTCTTTATGCCTGTCGGTCTTCAGATCCGGCCGGACAGACCTAACAGTCTCCCCCACTGACACGTGCCGCGTCTTCATGTAACCACGGCAGATACTCCCCGGTATGCGATCGAATAGAGCATCATCCCCGTAGTCACCACCCTAAACCCCTATCTGGTCCGGTCCCCATTCTTCCCACCCAAAGGGCCACAGCAGGTGTCTTACAAACCGACTGCCTTCTAATACTGATGATCCTGTAATCCTGTCTCAAGGCATTTTAGACAGGATTGACAAGAGTTGCAGGATTTACAGGATTTCAGGAGAATGCATCCGGTGAGTACCATTCGCTTAGGGAGGGAAACGGATGCAGACGATTCGTAAACAGAGAGGTTGGTTGGCGTGCCTTGGCATCCTCGGCGCGGTGGCAGGAGGCTTGTCGTCGATTCGCGCGGCGACCGCAGATCCTTTGAACGCCCTGATTCGGATTGCGTGCGGAGGAGGCAACGCACCGGGCTTTCGGGATGACGCGCCGCTGTTGATGTCGGATGGGGAGACCTATGCGCATCCGGTGGCGATCGACCGATCCGGGGCGGCGAATGCTGCGCCGGAGGCGGTCTATCAGCACGAGCGCTTCGCGCCGGAGATCGTCTATGCGATCCCTGCGCCGACTCCGCCTGCCGGGAAGAGCTATCTGGTACGTCTGCACTTCGCGGAGCTTTACGACGAGGGCGTCGGGAAGCGGCGGCAGGATGTCGTAATCAACGATAGAACGGTGCTGTCGAAGTTCGACGTCTTCGCGGACGCGGGAGCCAGGAACAAGGCCGTGGTGAAGCACTTCGCGGGCATTCAGCCGAAGGACGGGGTGATCACGATCGCATTGCGGATCGTGCCGGGTTCGTCGGATGCGAACGCCGCCATCAACGGCATCGAAATTCTGGCGGATGGTTTCGCGCCGGTCTTTGCTCCCGCGCCCGTCAAACGCTACCCCTTTCAGAACCCTTCCCTGCCGACCGCAAAACGCCTGGACGATCTGATCGGACGCATGACGCTCACCGAGAAGGTCGGTCAGATGCGCTTCACCGCGCCGGGGATCGCCCGGCTCGGTATTCCGCCCTACAACTGGTGGAACGAGGCACTGCATGGGGTCGCTCGGGCAGGAGTCGCGACCGTGTTTCCGCAGGCGATCGGACTGGCAAGCACCTGGGACACCTCCCTCCACTTTCAGGTCGCGACCGCCGTCTCCGACGAGGCGCGGGCGAAATACAACGACGCCATCGCGCACGGCAACCACGGCATCTACTACGGCCTCACCTTCTGGTCCCCGAATATCAATATCTTCCGCGATCCGCGCTGGGGACGTGGTCAGGAGACCTACGGCGAAGATCCCTATCTGACGGGGCGTCTCGGCGTCGCCTTCATCAAAGGCATGCAGGGCGACGATCCACGCTATGTGAAAGTCGTGGCGACCGCGAAACACTTCGCGGTGCATAGCGGCCCGGAGTCGCTGCGGCATGTCTTCGACGCCCAGCCCTCCGCCTACGATCTGAACGACACCTATTTCCCCGCCTTTGAGGCCGCGATCAAGGAAGGACACGCCCGCAGCGTCATGGGCGCCTACAACAGCCTGAACGGCGTGCCGGCCTGCGCCTCCCCGTTCCTGCTTCAGGAGACCCTGCGCGACCGCTGGGGCTTCACAGGCTATGTGGTCTCCGACTGCGGCGCGATCTCCGACATCTTCTCTACCCACCACTACACCAAAGATGCCGCCACCGCCTCGGCTGCTGCGGTGCACGCAGGATGTGACCTGGCCTGTGACGGCGCGTATGGGGCATTGGTGGCGGCAGTCAACCAGAAGTTGATCCCGGAGGCGGAGATAGATCGCGCGGTCCGTCGCCTGTTCAGCGCCCGCTTTGCGCTCGGCATGTTCAATCCACCTGCGCAGGTCAAATACAGCAAGATTCCTCTCTCCGTCAACGACAGCCCGGCCCATCGCGCTCTGGCGGCGCAGACCGCGCGGGAGTCGATCGTCCTGCTGCGCAATGCGGGCAATCTGCTGCCGCTGTCGAAATCGCTCACGTCCGTCGCCGTCATCGGCCCCAACGGCAACGATCCGGTCGTGCTGCTGGGCAACTACAACGGCGACACCTCCCATGCCGTCACCCTGCTGGAGGGCCTCCAGAAGAAGCTGGGAGACGGCACGACGGTCGCCTACGAGAAAGGCTGCGATATCAAAAGCGCCTCCCGCGCCGGTTTCGACGCCGCATTGGCGCTGGCGCAGAAGTCCGATGTGATCGTGGCGGCGATGGGCATCAGCCAGCGGATCGAGGGAGAAGAGGGAGAGGGCGGCATCGGCGGCGACCGCACCGATCTGAACCTGCCGGGCGTCCAGGAGGAGCTTCTCCAGAAGCTGGTGGGGACCGGGAAACCGGTGGTGCTGGTGCTGCTCAACGGCAGCGCGCTGGCGATCAACTGGGCGAGCGAACATGTTCCCGGCATCGTCGAAGCCTGGTATCCCGGCGAGGAGGGCGGCACGGCGGTCGCCGATGTGCTTTTCGGCGACTACAACCCCGGTGGCCGCCTGCCCGTGACGTTCTATCGCTCCGCCGATGACCTGCCGGCCTTCACCAACTACGATATGAAGGGCCGTACCTACCGCTATTTTCACGGGAAGCCGCTCTATCCGTTCGGCTATGGCCTGAGCTACTCCCACTTTGTCTACAGCCGTCTCATCCTTCCAAAGGTTCAAGATTCGAACGCAGACATGAAGGTACGCGTACAGGTGCAAAACGTGAGCGACCGTGCCGGCAGTGAGGTCGTCCAGTTGTATCTAAAGCCGGATGTTTTTGGATGGGGCGGTTTGCCGCTGACCCTGGCCGGTTTCCAGCGCGTCGAACTCGGCGCGCATCAGAGCAAGACCGTCACCCTGACGATCCGGCCCGAACAACTGCGTCTGGTAGACACGGACGGCAGGCGCACCATCCATCCTGGCGCCTGGGGCGTCTACGTCGGCGGGAGCCAACCCGACCTGGACTCTGCGGACGGACATGGCGGTTCCCTGAGAGACTCGTTTCGCACCACGATTTCGACCATCAAACCAACGCACTGACATCCCGCCTATTCTCTGCTACTTCGCCCTTGACAAACGCCTCGGATTGTTGTATCATTGAATTAATACAATAATCCGAGGCGTTGTTCTTTCCATTTGCGCTTCCTACTCCTACTATGCAGATCCATATTTCGCCGAATGACGGCGTTCCCATCTATCTTCAGATCGTCAACCAGGTGAAGTATCTGGTGGCGTCCGGACGGTTGGCGGCAGGCGAAGAGTTGCCGCCGATCCGTACGCTTGCCGAGCAGCTTGTCGTCAATCCGAATACGGTTGCGCGGGCCTATCGGGAGCTGGAGATGGCCGGCGTCGTTACCAAGCGGCGGACGGCAGGAACCTATGTCTCCGAAGCAGGATCGCCGCTAGCAAGACGAGAACGCCTCAAGATCCTGACGGAGCGCGTGGACGCGCTGCTGGCGGAGGCCCGGCAGATGGATATCGACACAGAAGAGGTGATCGCGCTGGTACGAGAGCGCGATACGGAGTTACAACCTCTTTCCAGAGAGCTACAGGGAGAGATCGAGAGATGATCACCAGCAGTCCCGGCAACCCATTTTCAGATGCAGAATCGCCCTATCCTACCCCGCCGGTCGTCGAGATCGCAGGGGTCACGCGGAAGTTCGGCGCGAAGGTCGCCCTCGACAATGTCAGCCTCACGGTCCCGCGTGGCACCGTGATGGGACTGGTCGGCGAGAACGGCGCGGGAAAGACGACCCTCATCAAGCATATCCTGGGTCTGCTGCGCGCCGAAACCGGCTCGGTGACCGTTCTGGGCCGCAATCCCGTGAACGACCCGGTCGGAGCGCTGTCGCAGATCGGCTATCTCTCGGAAGAGGACACCCTGCCCGGCTGGATGCAGGTGCATGAGCTGCTGCGCTATGCCCGATCCTTCTATCCGACCTGGGACGAGGCGTACGCCGATTCGCTGCGCCGGGAATTCGGCCTGGATCCGAAGACGGTGGTCAAAAACCTGTCCAAGGGACAGCGCGCGCGGGCAGGACTGACGATCGCGCTCGCCTATCGCCCACCCTTACTGGTCCTCGACGAGCCCTCTTCCGGACTGGACCCGATCGTCCGCCGCGATATTCTGGGCGCGATCATTCGCACTATTGCGGATGAAGGCCGCACAGTCCTGTTCTCCTCCCATCTTCTGAGCGAGGTGGAGCGTGTCTCGGATCAGGTCGCGATGATCAAGGCGGGCCGGATCGTTTTCTGCGACCCGATGGACGAGATCAGCGAGACGTATCACCGTGTCACACTGCGCTTTGGAACGCCACGCGAGACAGCTCCGCCTCTGGCCGGGGCGCTGGACTGGCAGGGCAAAGGCCAGGAGTGGAGTTCGGTCTGTCGGGGCCGCCGTGAGCGGATCGAGGCGCTGGCGGCAGACGCCGGGGCGCAGATCGTCGCGATGGCTCCGGCCTCGCTCGATGAGATCTTCGTCGCCTGCGCCGCCCATCGGCCCGACCCGGCCGAGGAGGCCGCGCGATGACCTCTCCCGCATTCGGCCTGGGCTGGCACATCTGGCGGCGCTATCGCTTCTTTGCGCTGGCCTTCCTCATCTATGGCGTCGTCCTCGCGGTCAGCGTTCCCGCGATCATCCGGCTGCACCTGAACGGGGTGGCGCTGGCGGCCGCGATCCCGCTCGAACTGGCGCTCCTTATCACGATCGCCCTCTTCTCCAACCCGGATGCGGACATCGCGGGCAGAAACTCCGGCTATCCCGCCTACCTCTTGACCCTGCCTGTCCGCACGGTCGAACTCGTCCTCTGGCCGATGCTCTCCTGTATCGGGACCATCGTGCTGTGCTGGCTGGCGCTGGCCCATCTCATTCTCCATCCGCTCGGGCTTGCACTGCCGCTCTGGTGGCCGGCTCTGATCCTCGCCGGATTGGTCGCCGGTATCCAGGCGGTCTACTGGCTGCCGCTGGGGCTGCCCTATCTGCGCCTCTTCCTGATCCTCGCCGTCATCTTCCTTGTGGTGGGAACGGGAATCCGTGGGGCGACTCTGCTCTCGCCGGTCGCCCTGACCATGCTTTTCCTCCTGATGATCGCCGGCGCCTATGGGATCGCCGTCTCCGGAGTCGCCCGCGCCCGCCGCGGCGACACCCCGGAATGGATCCTGCGTTCGGAACGCACCGACAGCGCGCTCCCTCCCCGCAAACCGTTTACGTCGCCACAGCAGGCGCAACACTGGTATGAGTGGAGTCGGAACGGACTGCTGCTGCCTCTTGTTATCGGCGGCCTCTTCCTGTTTATCTACGCGTGTACGGTTCGGAGTCAGGATCGCCTGCCGCTCGATCTCCTGCATCCGCTCGTTCCCTCGGAGCAGGCGGTCCAGGGCGTGGGAGGCATTCTGGTCAGTACCGGAGTGAAAGTAGGGCTGTTTCTCGGCCTCGGCCTGACCCCGATGCTGGCGATGTCGATCGGCTGCGGTGTCTGGCGGCCCGATAACCGCAATCGGGACCAGAGCCTGAATCTCTTCTATGCCACCCGTCCTCTGACCAGTGCGGAGATGATAGTCGCCAAGTTCCGTATGGCCGCCCATAGCACGCTGCTGACCTGGGGAATCGTCCTTCTGTTCGAGATCTTGATTCTGATCCGCCCCGCCCAGGAGGGACCGACCGTCGCGCCGCTGGGTCTGCTGCTTCTCCCCTATATCACCGTGAAGTCCGGCCTCCTGACCGTTCTGGTACTGCTGGCCGCGCTGGTACAGACCTGGAAGAGCCAGGTCAGCGCCCTCTTCATCAACCTCTGCGGCCGGCCCTGGATCGTAAACGGCTACGCTACCGTGACAGCCGGACTGCAAACCGGCCTCATCATGCTCGCCGTCTGGCTGAGCGCCAATCGTCCGTCGGTATGGCCCCATGTCCTGCACGCTCTGCCCGCACTCCTCTTCTGCACGCTCCTGGTAAAACTGGCACTGTCCGCCTGGGCGCTCCGTCGCTGCCATCAACGGAACCTGCTCTCTGCGCCTGCCGCGGCAAAGGTCGTACTCGGCTGGCTGGCCATCGCCCTTACCTCCTGGCTTCTCCTCTGCCGGCTGCTCGAAATCGATCTCTCTGCTTCCGGAGAGTGGCTCTGCAGCATCCTCCTCTTCCTGCCCCTGGCCCGCCCCGCCCTCGCCCCCCTGGCCATGGACTGGAACCGCCACCGTTAATCGAGTAGGCTGAAGGCGGCGCCGGCATTCTCAACACGGCGAAAATCGCGCGACTTGCCGTGTCGCCCGGCGCCTCCGCGCCAGTCGGAGCCTGGCTGGCCTCCAGACTCCTGGGCTAAAAACTCCCTCTCCTTCGATCCCAAACACCTTTTGGCCGGGCGGGCAAACAAAGTATGCCGTATCGCAGATGCAAAATCGGACGGAATACGACAAAATGTCCCTGTTACCCTCACTCCTCTTGGGAGCAGATCGACAGGGCGCGCCCTACCCGCCTGAACACTGCCTGAACGGTGCCGGGTTTGCCATCCGCCTGCGCAGCGCGCGGGGAGAGACGCAGCCCTGCAACGGCCTCAACCTGGAGGAGGTCTTCCGGTGATCGAAGGAGAAACTGCTGTCATGAAAGCGTTTCGAGATATGTTGACCCAGGACTTCAGCGACCTCTTGGATAGCTGGGTACTGATCTTCGCTATTGTTCCTTTTGGAGCCCTGATCTTTAGTGGGATGTATGTCGGGCAGTTCATTCTCGGCAGCACCCTCATCGGCGTGCTGCTGATGTTTGTCTTCCCGCTCCTTGGATTCGCGTTTCTCTACGCGATGCGCAGGAAGTATGCCCCAGGGAAAGACAACCTGGCCGCTTTCGGGTATTCCGCGCCGTCAACGCTGGATAACTCCGCGCCGCAGCCGATGGTTGTCGTGTACCTGGAGGGGTCGCCGGAGACCGACATGCAGCCGATGTTCACGCTGCGGCGGCTGAATGCCCTCGGGAACGCCTACTTCCAACAGGGGCTGGCGCCGAGCGTCATCGAACTTCAGGAGCAGATCGGAGATCAGTATCCCAACGTCAACTGGTCCAACGTCGTTCCGGATCCGCCTAAAAACCTGACCGCTACGTTACCACGCGCCGATGCGCGCTCAGCGGAGCCGATGCAGACCTCGTCCCGATAACCCATCGGCCACGACAAACACACTCTTTTTGTTCTCAACGGCTCCACCCTGCCGACGAGGTCCGCACCTGCGAACGTATAGAGCGCGTGTGCAAAAAATCTCTCGTGCCTGGTGGAGCAACTATTTATGTCCGACGACTATCGCGACCTGGTGCGCACTGCGGCGCTCGATACGGAGAGTTTTGTTCGCGCGGCCTTCAGCGGGCAGCAGCCCGGACAGACCCTCGAATGGATCCGTGTCACGCTCCGCAGCGTTGCCATCAAGAACGTCAAGCATCTGCAGTTCGCGTACTACGATGCCAAAAAGTGCATCACCAAAAACTACGCGGGGGCGGATATTGTCGCCCCTCTGAACGCGCTGCTTGCACTGCCTTTCAAAAGCCTGCATATAACTACTGTGCAGGAGGAGATACAGATCAGCTTTCCGAAGTCGGGACCGCCGCGGATCCATCGCACCCGCGTTGCCCGCCCTGCAGCATCCCTCGAACTTACCCACGATCGTCAGAAGGATCTGCTCCTGCCCGAAGGCAAGCCGGACCCCTATCTGCAGGCCATCGGGTTTATGACGACGGACGGCCGTATCAAATCGGACAAACAGAAGAAGTTCCGGCAGATCAACGAGTTCCTCAAGATGCTCCAGCAGACCGGAGAACTCGAAAAATTCAACAAGCCTATCCTCGATGTTGTGGACTATGGCTGCGGCAACGCCTATTTGACCTTCGGCGTCTACCACTATCTCAACCATATTCTGGGGCAGCCTGCCCGCATGGTCGGGGTCGATGTGCGGGGCGATCTGCTCACGAAGCATCTTCAGACGGCCCGCTCCCTCGGATGGGAGCATCTGACATTTGAAGCGCGTACCATCGCCGATTTCGTTCCCGCGGCTCCGCCCGACATCACGCTGGCGCTGCACGCGTGCGATACTGCGACGGACGAGGCATTGGCGCAAGGCATCCGATGGGGCGGCAAGGTGATCATCAGCGTGCCCTGTTGTCATCATCACTTGCAGGAGCAGATTCGGCGTCAGGGCGCTCCGGATCTCTTCCGTCCGATCTACCGGCACGGCATTCTCGCCGAGCGCCAGGGAGATCTTTTGACCGACGGCTTTCGGGCGTTGATACTGCGGATCATGGGGTACCAGACCGAGGTCCTGCAGTTTATCTCTCCGGAACATACCGCCAAGAACGTCATGCTTCGTGCCGTGCGTACCGAGGTTCCTGCTCCGCAGGAGTTTTTTACAGAGTATAATAAGATGAAAGCTTACTGGAATGTCACTCCCTATCTGGAGACTCTGCTGGGAGAGACGTTGCAGCGCAGACTTTCCTGAAACCTGATTGTCGGACGTGACCCTACGACGGATGTCCTGGGCACGATTCTGGTGCACCTCTCCCTTCCGGCGCGATGTGATCGATCACCGCGTGTCGGCGAATGCGTTCTCAAAGGCCCTGGTTCCTGGGAGGCCATCCAAAGCGAACGCCCCCTGCAGGACACTGCAAGGGGCGCTCTGAAGCCGCGTATAAGGACGGTTCCGGTTTTCTCTACTTACTGCTCTGAAGCTTGAGTTTGCGGAAACTCACCATTTGGCGAGTCTGCTCGTCCCACAGGTGCAGGTTGATGCATTTGAGGCTCTCGAAGAGCGTCAGCGTACGAGACTGCTGCAGTTCCGGCACCTCATCGTAGCATTTCTGGAGGTTGTAGTTGGGAATGCGCGGGCGCAGATGGTGAATGTGGTGCAGCCCGATATTGCCGGAAAACCATTGCAGTATTTTCGGCAACTTATAGTAGGAGCTGCCTTCGAGCGCCGCGCGGATCGGATCCCAATTTTCGTGATGCTCCCAATAGACATCGTCGTACTGGTGCTGCACATAGAAGAGCCAGACTCCTAGAGAAGCGGCCACGGCCATGATCGGCGCCTGGATCAGCAGGTAGGTTTTCCAGCCGATCGTCAGGCAGGCCAGGGTGACGAGGGCGAGCAGCCCGAGGTTGGTGATCAGGACGCTCTGGCGCTCGCGGGGTCCGGAGCGCTTATGCGCGAAGCGATGGGCCAGGACGAACTGGAAGAACGGTCCGATGCCGAAGATGACCAACGGATTCCGGAACGCGCGGTACGAGAGCTGCTGTTTCGGGGAAGCGTTGCGATACTCTTCGGTGGTCAGCGTCTGAATATCGCCGATGCCGCGCCGTTCCAGATCCTGCGCACCCGCGTGATGGGCCGCGTGCTCGTGTTTCCAGTCGTCGTAGGGAGTGAACGTGATCACACCGCAGATGAGGCCCAGAATGCGGTTGGCTTTGTGGGATTTCAGGAACGAACCGTGTCCACAGTCGTGCTGCATGATGAAGATGCGAATAACCAGACCTGCGGCAAGGACGATGAGGGGACAGAGGTACCAGAGAGAGTGATGGGAGCGTACGATCCATATCATCGCGGCCCAGAGGCCGATATAAGGCACGAAACTGTTCAAGACCTGACCGATGGCTTTGCGCGTATCGGGTTTCTCGTATTTCGAGAGCTCCTTGTACCAGGCCGCTTGAACGACCCTGGTTTTAAGCTCTACAGGGGCCACACTCATTTTTTCCTCCGTCACAGGCTCTGGAACATTCCGCAGCAGCCTGAATAGTCACACGTACATTATACCTTGCAGGAAGGGCGTTCGCAATATAGCAGTCGAACGACTTCCTTATCGAATCTGTGCTTATCTCTCTATTCGATGGGATCGATAACTATCTATCGGATCTCTCTGAGGAACCTGATGTCCAACCCAACATCGCCGTCTCAAATCTCCGCTCCTGCCCTGAACTCCATTTTAGGAGTGAACTGGGAGGGGCTGCCGGAAGAGCGGCTGTCGGCTGCGATCCTGCGCGATTCGGAAGATGCGATCTTCTCGACCACCCTACAGGGAATCGTCACCTCCTGGAACCCTGCCGCCACGCGTCTCTTCGGATATAGCGCGGAGCAGATGCTGGGAAACTATACCACACTTCCCTTTTTCCCCGACCATCTGCGCGAGAAAGAGACTCTCCTCGCCCATCTGAAACAGGGCGACCGGATCGCGCCCTTCCGTTCCACGCAACTGGATCGTGAGGGCAAACCGGTCCTGGTGGAGTTAACCCTCTTCTCTATACGCAATTCCGACTCGGATATCATCGGGATCGGGATGATTGCGCGAAAATGGGCGGAAAAAGCACCGATCGCAGCGCCGGATGCGGAGACGCTTTCGTCTCTCTCCGATGCGCAGGCGATCACCGAGCGCCTGGCGGAGGCGAATGCGCACCTGATCATGCAGATCGAGGTGGCGAACGCCCAGAGTGAGCAACTGGAGGCGCAGAAGGCGGAACTGGAACGCGCCAACCGCCAACTGGCCGAGTTGAATACCCGCCTGGAGGCGCTGGCAACCACCGATGGATTGACCGGTCTGAAGAACCACCGCACCTTTCAGGAGCGCCTGCAGGAGGAAGTGCGGCGCGCCGTGCGCTACGGCTCTCCACTCTCGATACTGATGCTGGACGTGGACCGTTTCAAAACCTACAACGACGCCTTCGGCCATCCGGCCGGGGACGCGATCCTGCGCAAAATCGCGGAGGTGCTGCAGGCGAAGGCCAGGACGACCGATCTCGTCGCCCGCTACGGCGGCGAGGAGTTTGCGGTGATCCTGCCGGAAACCGACCGCGAGCACGCGCGCACCGCGGCCGAAAGGTTCCGCGGGGCGATCGAGTCGGCATCGTGGCCGGAGTGGGCGGTGACGGCTTCTTTCGGCGTCGCGACGCTTTCGCGCACCGCCGGGGACGCGGTCGCGCTGATCGCGCAGGCGGATGCGGCCCTCTACCAGTCGAAGCGCATCGGCCGTAACTGCGTCACGCATGCGATGGACTCGATGGCGATTCCCTCCTTCGGCGAGGCGCCGCCGGAAGAGCCGGCGCCGGTGATGCAGCAGATGATCGAGATCAATCAAGAGGCGCTGATCGCCACCACTGCCGCGATCCAGACCAGCCTGCGCCGCTCCTTCGACTCGACCGTCGACAGTTGGACGCGTCTGGTCGATCTGCGCGATGAGATTTCGGAAGGTCACAGCGTCCGTGTCACCGAGATGATGGTGCGGCTGGCCCGCCACCTGGGCATGAGTAAGGATGAGATCGCCTTCGCCCGCTGCGGCGCGTGGCTGCACGACATCGGCAAACTGGCCGTGCCGCCGGAGATCCTCTTCAAGCCGGGTCCGCTCACCGAAGAGGAGTGGTATGTGATGCGCCAGCATCCCGCCATCGCCTACGAGATGCTGGCCCCGATCCCCTTCCTCGGCCCCGCGCTCGATATCCCCTACTGCCACCATGAACGGTGGGACGGCTCGGGCTATCCGCGCCGCCTCAAAGGCGAGGAGATCCCGTTCACGGCACGGCTGTTCGCGGTGATCGATGTCTACGACGCGCTCTGTTCCGAACGCCCTTACCGCGAAAGCTGGACGAAAGAGCAGGCGCTCGACTATCTCCGCGCCAACGCGGGCATCCAGTTCGACCCTCAGGCGGTGAGCGCCTTCCTCAAGATGCCTGGCTGACCTATGATCAGCGGGTGACGGCCAGGAGGTATCCGGAACTGGGCACGGCGCTGACGAGGGCGCCGGACTGGTAGAAGATCCCGTTTACGTACCAGGCGGCGAGTTGGCCGCTGGTCTGATTCTGGAAGACCAGATCCGGAGTCCCATCGTTGTTGAGATCGGTCACGCCGCGTATGTTCCAGCCGGAGACGGCGGTCTGGTTTATCAGGCCGCTATCGTTGACGGCGATCCCGTGGAGATACCAGAGTGCGATCTGGCCCGTGCTGCTGTTCTGGAAGAGCAGATCGACATATCCATCACCGTTGAGATCTCCCACAGCCCGCACGGTAAAGCCCGCGGCGGGCTTTGTGCCGATGGTGGCTGCGCTGAGGAGAGACGCGCCCTGCATATACCAGACGGCGAGTTGGCCGCTGGTGTTGTTCTGGAACAGGATATCGACATAGCCGTCGGAGTTGAAGTCTCCTGTCCCCACGACCTGGTAACCTGTTGCGGGTGTCGGCGTGATGGTCGCGCTTCCGGACAGGGTCGTTCCGTTCATATACCAGACCGCGAGTTGGCCGCTGGTGTTGTTCTGGAAAAGCAGATCGGGCTTGCCGTCGTTGTTGAAATCGCCGCCCGCGACCGCTTTCCATCCTGCCGCCGGCGTGGGCGAAACCGTGGCGGAGCCGGTGAGGTTCGTGCCGGTCAGGGTCCAGTTGGCGAGTTGGCCGCTGGCGCTGTGCTGAAACGTCAGGGTCGCGGGGTTGTTCCGACGCCAGACGATGGCGTAGTTCAGCGCGCCGTTATCGACGGCATAGCCGACGAGGTCGCCGTTCGCATTGATCCCGGTCGCCCACGACTGCACGAAGTTGGCGGGCAGCAGGGCGTGCAGATCGACGACCGTGGCTGCGGAACCGGTCCAGGTGAGCGCGTGCCAGAAACCGGCGTTCGTCTCTCCGGCCCCTGCCTGTCGGCCCCCATTGACACCGTAGGCGACGGTGCTGAGAAAGCCGTTCGGCTGCAGGTCGATGGCGGTTCCGCCGGTGTTGGTCCAGAGGATGGCGTGCTGCCCGGTCGAGTTGCCGCTGGGGAACCCGCGTCCGACGATCTGGCCACCGGAGATGGCATACGCTTCCGACGTGTTCCATCCGCTCTTGTTCAGATCGACCGCACTGGCGGCGGTGCCTCTCCAGAGCAGCGCATGATTCGCATTGCCGGTGCCGTTCCCACTGCCGAAGCCGACCTGGATCCCGTTGGAGACGCCGTAAGCGACCGAGGTGGTGAAGCCGGTAGGGTTCAGATCGACGACGCTCGCCGCAGTGCCGCTCCAGAGCAGCGCGTGGGAGGCGTTGCTGGTCGAGACTCCGGATCCCCACCCCACCTGTTGGGTGGCGGAGATCGCGTAGGCACGACTGCCGGTCAGGTTGGTCGGATGCAGGTCGATGGCGCTGGCGGAGGTGCCGCTCCAGAGCATCGCGTGCTGGTCGGGATAGCTCGTCTTGCGGCCATAACCGACCTGCCTTCCCCCAAACACTCCTTCGCCGTAGGACTCCGAGAACCCTGTCGGGTTGATGTCGGTGAGGACCGCCGTCGTGTTCCAGATGCAGGCGTGGGTGATACTGCCGCTCGACACACGGAAATACCCTGTCTCCTGTTTGCCGGAGATACTTGTCGCCAGCGCAGCATCGCCGACCGGCGTGATATTGATGACCGTAAATTGCGCCTGAGAGACCCGCGGACACAGTGCGACCGCTCCCAGCACGATCGCCCCTAAAAACAACGCCTTCCAAGGCGTGAATGGGTTCATTGGAGCTTTTCCTTTCGCGTGTACTACTACAGTTGGATACGTAGGGCAATAAGAAAGTTCCTGCGCAAGAAGGGAAGGCAGGCATTGGTGGCGAATATAGGGGTGACTGTGTCAAAATGTTGGAACCTGCAGGCTGATTACGTTGTCCCACGAGAATGTGGGCGGCGATCGACCTGCTCACCTCGTTGTGACTGTTCGACGCCTACGAAAAAGGAGTGCATCCATGAAAAAAACACGCAAGATCGGCTTCGGCCTCGCGATGGTCTTCGGATTGATGTTGACGGTTCCCGCCATGGCGGCCGACGATCCCTGTGTCAACGCGATGAATCATATCCGCGAAGCGCAGGGAACCCTCACCCAGCTGAAGGCGCTGGGGGCGGAGATCAAAGCGCGGCACGCGCAGTTGGAAGCGGCGGTCACCACCTCATCCGATGAGGGCGCGCCGCTGAAGTGCCCCGCCTGCGGCATGAATATGCCCACCAAGCCGACCGGAAACCTGACCCGGGCCGTGAAGTACGGCGGCAAGACCTACTACTGCTGCAAGGGCTGCGATATGTCCATGACCGCAGACAAAGAGTAGTCTTCCGGGTCTGTCCCGCGTGTGCGCCTCTGCTCGGTTCCTCGTAGAAGGAAGTGTAGCGGAGGCGCATTTTTGGTATTACTGCTTACCCTCCCACCCATCTAAACCCGTACAACCCACAGGTTTAAGGAGTGTCACCCCAATTCGATGGCCCGAATTGCTGCCTCAGCCCTCAGCCGCCTCAACAATCAAGATACCGGGACCATAGGGGACATGGGTTGCGAGGCGCTCCCATCCACGCGACCCAGTTCCTGACAGCCAGAGGTTTCCACCACCATCGGCGATGGCCGCTCGCCCGTAGTCGGCGGCGATGCGCGCGGTATCTATCTTGCCCTCGAACCACAGGGGCAGTCCATCTCTGACACGTTCCAACCTTGTGCCATCCATTTGCCATCGCCATACCTGCGAACGCGTCGCAAACGGTCCCTCCTGAATGCTAAAAAGCACCTCGTCCGGAAGGACTGCCGCCGCGAGCGAATTCGTTATCTCCAGTCCCTCGTCCAGTACTGTCCAACTCAGCCCTGCGTCCTGGCTGATACACAAACCGACCGTGGTGGCTGCGGCTACTATCGCAGACACAGAAGGATGCGCCCGCACCTCATGGACATCGAATTCGATAGGAAGTGTCGGAATCCACGTCAGTCCTCCATCCGACGAACGGGGGATACCGCCAACGTGGACGGCGGCCAAAATGGCGGCCCCATCCGCGGTCGTTGTCAGCGCGCGAACGCTAAGGGGCGGCCCTTCTGCGAACCAGTCTTCTCGCCCCGCCACGTTGTCGAAGCCCACGAGACGTTCTTCCTCTTCCTGGGAACGCAGGCGCACCAGGGTGGCGTCGGTGCTCGATCCTCCGAAGACAGTAGTGCCAATTACCAGGATCGATTCCAACGCTATTTTCGTGGAGGTAACGAGTGACCACATCCCTTCAGCACTACGTTGCCATATCTCATGTTCATCGACCACAGCCCAACACGTCTTGCCGACCCCGCGGGCTAACGCTGTTACATTCCGATGGACCAGTTCAGTCTCGAACGCACGGCCAGGTGTATATACGTGGCACCCCAATGGTGTCGCGACAAGGACCCTGTGCATAGAAATGCTCCCTTCTCCTGAGCCTCATTGGGCCTGCTGTTTATCGGAATAGAGTGCGCTCTAACCGACGCGGAACACGATCTGGTTTTACGATACGTCCGAGCAAGGCGTTAGTGCCGAAGTCTCCCGCCGTCTGGTACAGTCTGGGTGAAAACGTCTGGTACATTATGGAGCGGAAAATGACAACTGGTTTCAATTCCACGCTGGTTCGATTAATGGAGTCGATGCTGTCGTGGCTGTAGGAGGCGCGAGAAAGGCGATTTCAATTCCACGCTGGTTCGATTAAAGGCTATCCTCGCCTTGATAACCGGGGGCAGTTCGAAGGTTTCAATTCCACGCTGGTTCGATTAAAGGGGAGAAGATCGACCGGATCTTGTGGAGCCATAGAAGTTTCAATTCCACGCTGGTTCGATTAAAGGGCCAGTGAATACATGGGAAACCGGGGAGAGCACCGCATGTTTCAATTCCACGCTGGTTCGATTAAAGGTTTCGAGGTTGATGAACTGGAACTGCAGGAACTCCTCGTTTCAATTCCACGCTGGTTCGATTAAAGGTCGTACAATATCGAGCTGCGCGCCACGAACACCGACGAGTGTTTCAATTCCACGCTGGTTCGATTAAAGGGCGGTCAGAAACAGGCCATGAAGCAGATCGGAAATGGTGTTTCAATTCCACGCTGGTTCGATTAAAGGCGTCACCGCCACGCCGGATGTGACCGCAGGGCTTGCCAGGTTTCAATTCCACGCTGGTTCGATTAAAGGTCACGAACACTCCCACGCTGGACGGCAAGTTCGGCATGTTTCAATTCCACGCTGGTTCGATTAAAGGTGGCTGATTATCCAGACATGGCTGCTCGGCGGCGTCATGTTTCAATTCCACGCTGGTTCGATTAAAGGCGCCTCCAGTTGACGACCGACACCGGCGCGACCTGGAAGAGTTTCAATTCCACGCTGGTTCGATTAAAGG
>Ga0207705_10000407_pt1 | contig 37762 bp, 35 predicted proteins | sample KBSC13metaG_FD_184314 | JGI IMG/M metagenome (GOLD analysis project Ga0207705, IMG submission 184314) | Corn rhizosphere microbial communities from Kellogg Biological Station, Michigan, USA - KBS C1-3 metaG (SPAdes) (version 2) | ecosystem: Host-associated > Plants > Roots > Rhizosphere > Soil ... | reverse complement strand
CACCGCGACGCCATCCGCCTGGCGATCGGGCGGCGGCAGGCTGCTTTCATCGACATCCGGCCCGCCGATCGGCGATCCGGAGACGGCCACGTACAAGGTGGCACCATTGGGCGCCAGGGCGATCCCGCGCGGGCGGCGGCCCGGGGCGATCCGGCCGATCGCGCTGCCCGTCGCGGGATCGATCACGATCACCTGATCGCCACGTTCGTCGGAAATATAGAGATGTTCGCCCTTGGGCGTGTGCCGGGCGCAGCCTGCCAAGGCGAGAGACAAAGCAAGCAGGATGCGCGACTCGAATCGCGATGCGAGCAGACGCAACATGCTCGGACCAGAATGGCCTGCGCGATGCCTTATCGCCAGCCCCTCGACATACGCTCGCCTGAAACGTGCAACGCTCTGGCGCGCGCTGTTCTTTTCGACTCGACCGGGGCCGCGCTTGGCCTAGGGTTACAGGTGCGGACGCCGGCCTTGTCAGACTCCCTGGTCGGCGTCCGCATGACTCGCCCCCGGGGTTGAACCGGCCCGCTTTCGAGCCCAATGGCCCGTTCCAGAGAGATTTCCCAGCCGGGTCGATTCACCCGGCGATTTGGAAATCGCGTCAAAACAAGCAACTGGAGCCACCGATCCGACCCAGTCGGGACGGGAGTCGCTCCGGGAAGAGGAGTCTCCATTTATGCGCGACATTGCGCACTTGATTGCGGGCGGCGCGGGCGGAAGCTCGGCGCGCCACGGCGATGTTTTCGATCCGAATACGGGGCAGGTTCAAGCCCGGGTGGCGCTGGGGGGCAAGGCCGAGCTCGACCGCGCTGTGGCCGCGGCGAAGGCGGCACAACCCGGCTGGGCGGCGGTCAATCCGCAGCGCCGTGCGCGCGTGATGTTCGCGTTCAAGGCTTTGGTCGAAGCCAATATCGACGCGCTCGCGCACATGCTCTCGTCCGAGCACGGCAAGGTGATTGCCGATGCAAAAGGGGACGTGCAGCGCGGGCTCGAGGTGATCGAATTCTGTTGCGGGCTGCCGCATCTGATCAAGGGCGAGTTTACCCAGGGCGCCGGGCCCGGCATCGACGTCTGGTCGATGCGCGTCCCGCTCGGGATCGGGGCCGGAATCACCCCATTCAATTTTCCGGCGATGATCCCGATGTGGATGTTCGGGCCGGCGATCGCGGTGGGCAATGCCTTCATCCTGAAACCGAGCGAACGCGATCCGTCGGTGCCGATGCGGCTCGCCGAACTGATGCGCGAGGCGGGGCTGCCCGAGGGCATCCTCCAGGTCGTGCATGGCGACAAGGAGATGGTGGACGCGATCCTCGACCATCCCGATATCGCCGCGGTCAGCTTCGTCGGCTCGTCCGATATCGCGCATCATGTCTATTCCCGCGGCACGGCGGCGGGGAAGCGCGTCCAGGCGATGGGGGGCGCCAAGAACCACGGCATCGTCATGCCGGACGCCGATCTCGACCAGGTCGTCGCCGATCTGTCGGGCGCTGCCTTCGGTTCGGCGGGCGAACGCTGCATGGCGCTGCCGGTGGTGGTGCCGGTCGGCGAGGACACCGCCGATCGTCTGCGCGAGAAGCTGATCCCCGCGATCGAGGCGCTGCGCGTCGGCGTCTCCACCGATCCCGACGCGCATTACGGGCCGGTTGTGAATGCCGCGCACAGGAAGCGGATCGAGGATTGGATCCAGACCGGCGTCGACGAAGGCGCCGAACTGGTGATCGACGGGCGCGGCTTCAGCCTGCAGGGCCACGAGCAGGGCTTCTTCATCGGCCCGAGCCTGTTCGACCATGTCACGCCCGACATGCGTTCCTACAAGGAAGAGATTTTCGGCCCCGTGCTGCAGATCGTGCGCGCAAGGGATTTCGAGGAGGCGGTCGCGCTGCCGTCCAACCACCAATATGGCAATGGCGTCGCGATCTTCACGCGCAACGGCCACGCCGCGCGCGAATTCGCGATGCGCGTCAATGTCGGGATGGTCGGTGTCAATGTGCCGATCCCGGTGCCGGTCGCCTACCACAGCTTCGGTGGTTGGAAGCGATCGGGCTTCGGCGATCATAACCAGCATGGCATGGAAGGCGTGCGCTTCTGGACCAAGACCAAGACCGTCACCGGGCGCTGGCCGGATGGGTCGGTGCAGGGCGATCAGAGCTTCGTCATTCCGACGATGGGGTGAGGATCGCCCGCAGCCCCTCTCGGTAGGTTGGGTAAAGCGGCCGCCATCCAAGCAGGCGCCTGGCCTTGCCGTTCGCGACGCGGCGATTCTCGCGGTAGAAAGCGCGGGCCTGCGGTGAGAGGCCGGGATCGTCGATCGGCTTGAGCGGCGGGAGCGGCAGGCCGAGCAGATCGCACGCATATTCGACGACCAGATTCTGCGGCGCGGGCAGATCATCGGCGAGATTATAGATCCCGGCCGGCCCGCGCTCGATCGCCGCGCGCACGCCGCCCACGATATCGTCGACATGCACGCGGCAGAAGACCTGGCCCGGCGCGTCGATGCGATGCGCCTGTCCGGTGCGCAGCCGATCGAACATCGCGCGCCCGGGGCCGTAGATTCCGGGCAGGCGGAAGACGCGCGCGCCGATTTTCTGCCACGCAAGATCGGCCTCGATCCGCCCGCCGCGGCGGCCGGTGAGCGGCGCGCTCTCGTCCGCCCAGGCGCCCCCCGTATCGCCATAGACACCGGTCGAGGAGAGATAACCGACCCAGCCTATACGCGCGATCGCTTCGCCATAGGCCGCCAGCACGGCATCCTCGCCCGACGGCTCGGGCGGGGCTGTCGACAGGGCATGAGTGGCTTGGGCCAGCGCGGCGCGGACGGTCTCCTCCGGCGTCGAGCGGCTTATTGCATCCACTTGCCATCCGTCGCGTTGCAGCGCGTGAGCGATGTGGGTGCCGGTGTATCCGGGACCGAACAGGACGAGCCGAGCCATCGCGCCAGTTAGGCCGATTGGCGTGGCTCTGGCCAGCGCCCGTGTAGGGCTGGCATCCTGACTCCTATCGCCATAAGGGCCGCTCCATGGTTGACGCGTCGAAAGCTCCTGCAGTCCCCGTCCCGATCCTGCGCGCGGATTATCGCCCGCCGGAATGGCTGGTGCCGGAGGTGGCGCTCGATTTCCGGCTCGATCCCGCCGAGACGATCGTCAAGGCGCGACTGACCGTGCGCCGCAATGGTGCGCATCATCATGCGCTGCGCCTGAACGGCGACGGTCTGCGACCGACGCGCGTGCTGATCGACGGTGAGGAATTGCACGACGCCTGGCGGATGGATGGGGCTGACCTGCTGATCGATCTGCCCGGCCACGATCATCTGATCGAAACCGAGGTGGTAATCGCGCCTTCGGCCAACACCAAGCTGATGGGTCTTTATGAATCGGGCGGGCTGCTCTGCACCCAGTGCGAGGCGGAAGGCTTTCGCCGCATCACCTTCTTCCCCGATCGGCCCGACGTGCTCAGCCGCTATTCGGTGCGGATGGAGGCGGACAAGGATCGCATGCCCGTCCTGCTCGCCAACGGTGATCCGGTCGACAGCGGCGATTGTCCGGGCGGGCGCCATTACGCCTTGTGGCGCGATCCCTTTCCCAAGCCCTGCTATCTTTTCGCGCTGGTGGCGGGCGATCTGGTCGCCAATCGTGACGTCTTCACCACGCGATCGGGACGTGACGTGGATCTGGGCATCTGGGTACGCGCCGACGATTTGCCCAAGACGCAGCATGCGATGACGGCGCTCAAGGCGTCGATGGCGTGGGACGAGCGCGTCTATGGCCGCGAATATGATCTCGCCATCTTCAACATCGTCGCCGTCGCGGATTTCAACTTCGGCGCGATGGAGAATAAGGGCCTCAACATCTTCAACTCGCGCTACATCCTGGCCGATGCCGAAACCGCGACCGATGCGGATTTCGACGCGATCGCGGGCGTGGTCGCGCACGAATATTTCCATAACTGGTCGGGCAATCGCGTCACGTGCCGCGACTGGTTCCAGCTGTCCCTGAAGGAGGGCTTCACCGTCTTTCGCGATCAGCAATTTTCGGCGGATCAGGGTTCGGCCGCGGTCAAGCGGATCGAGGATGTGCGCGCCCTGCGCGCCGCGCAATTCCCCGAGGATGCGGGCCCGCTCGCGCACCCGATCCGGCCCGAATCCTATATCGAGATCAGCAATTTCTACACCGCGACCGTCTATAATAAGGGCGCCGAGGTGATCCGGATGCTGCGCAGCATTTTGGGTGAAGAAGGCTTCCGCGCCGGAACCGATCTCTATTTCGAACGCCATGACGGCCAGGCCGCGACCTGCGAAGATTTCGTGATCTGCATGGAGGATGCGACCGGCGCCGACCTCACCCAGTTCCGGCTCTGGTACGCCCAGGCCGGCACCCCGCGCGTGCGCGCGAGCCTGGAACATGACGCGCCCGGCGGACGCGCGCGACTGAAGCTCGACCAGACCGTGCCGCCGACGCCGGGGCAGCCGGACAAGGAGCCGATGGTGATCCCGTTGCGCGTCGCCTTGCTCGGCGAGCGCAGCGGCAAGGCGATGGGTGGCGAGCGGCTGGTGACGCTCGACGCGGCCAAGGCCGAAGTGCTGTTCGACGGGCTGAGCGAGAAGCCGGTGCTGTCGATCAATCGCGGCTTCTCCGCGCCGATCGTGCTCGAAAGCGATCGCGGTCCCGCCGAGCTCGCCTTTCTCTCGGCGCACGATGATGATCCGTTCGCGCGTTACGAGGCAATGCAGCAATTGATGCTGGATACGCTGCTCGCGGGCGTGACGCTCGGCAAGGCCGATCATGCGCCGGTGCTGGAGGCGGTCCGCAATACGCTCAACGATTCCGCGCTCGACGCGGCGTTCAAGGCGGAGGTCGTGCTGTTGCCGGCCGAGGCGCTGATCGGCGATCAATTGGCCGAGGTGGATCCCGACCGGATCGCGGCGGTGCGCGAGGCGCTGCGGGCCGATATCGGCCGCACGCTCGAAGAGGATTGGCGCGATGCTTATGCGGCGCACCGCGCCAATCGGTTCGAATATACGCCCACCGCCAAGGGCGCCCGGCGGCTGCGCTCGGTCGCGCTCGGCTATATCGCGGCTTCGGGAGCGGAGGACGCGGCCCGGCTCGCCTTCCAGCAATATGGCGATGCCGACAACATGACCGATCGTCAGGGCGCGCTCGGCGTACTGGCAAACGGCGATTCACCTGAGCGCGAGGCGGCGCTGCAGGCCTTCTACAAGCGCTTTCACATGGATGCGCTGGTGCTCGACAAATGGTTCAGCGTGCAGGCGCTCTCGCTCCGGCCCGATACGCCGGCGGCGGTGCAGGCGCTGGCGAAGCATCCCGATTTTACCCTCGCCAATCCCAATCGCATGCGCTCGCTGGTGAGCGCCTTCGCCGCCAACCAGCGCGCCTTCCACGATCTTCAGGGGGGCGGTTACCGCTTCCTTGCGGAGATGATCCTCGCGCTCGATCCGCTGAACCCGCAGAGTGCTGCCCGCCTGGTTCCCGCGCTCGGCCGCTGGCGCCGCTTCGAACCCAGGCGCGGCGCGGCGATGCGCGAGCAGCTGGAACAAATCCTCGACACGCCGGGCTTGTCGAAGGACGTAACCGAGCAGGTCTCGAAAAGCCTGAGCTGATCCGGTTTCCGCTTTGGGCATCTTTCCGGCCGCATGTTTTTCCACCTCCGATCGAAGCGGTTTGAGAGAAAATACAGCCGGTATGCCTAAATCCCGCCCTTCCCGAGAAATACTTGTCCCGGCGAACGCGATTGCGTGATTAGCATAATCCTAACATGCATGGTTAATGTCGGGTTATTGACTCGAAGCGCTCAATAGTAATTAATGCGGCGTTGAATTGGGGGAGACGCAACATGAAGAAATATCTTCTTATCGGGGCCGCTTTTAGCCTGCCTTTGGCAGCCGCACAGGCGGCGCCCGGCCTGAACGGGTCCTATTGGCTCGGCGGCTATGGCGGTAATATCGGCGGCACGCCAAGCGCGACGTTCAACACCAATACAGTCTGCTTTCCGAACTGCTTCGGCTACGCCGGCGACGGAGACACGGTTTCCAACTTCCTCGGGGTGCCGAGCGGCTACACGACTGGCCTTTCCGCCGACTATAGCGGCCTCGGCGGCCATGCGCTCGAGCTTTCGGGCTTTCTGAACATCGGTACGAGCGGAACCCACAATCTGGGTCTATACTCGGACGATGGCTCATACATGTGGGTGGACGGCAACCTGGTGGTGAATAATGGGGGTGACCATGGCCCCAGCCCCGCCAGCAGCAATGTCTTCCTCACCGCCGGCGCGCACACATTGCTCATTTACCAGCAGGAAAATGGCGGCATAACCGCACTGACCGCCTATTTGGACGGCAATGCGCTCACCGGCAGCGCGATTTCCACCTCGGCTCCGGAGCCGGCTTCCTGGGCGTTGATGATGGGCGGCTTCGCCCTGATCGGCGGCGTCATGCGCAGCCGCCGGACGATAGTCCGCTTCGCCTGATATCCTTGGCACGCGGGAAACACCGTCAGGCCCTGCCTGACGGTGTTTCCATATGCGGCGATATCACCAAGCAGGTGTCGAAGAGTCTGAGTCGACCCTTTATTTCGCTGTGCGCTCCTGCATTTCACGTTGGCGGCGCCGGAATTCGGAGAGCTTGGCGCGGTTGCCGCAGCCTGCCATCGAGCACCAGCGGCGGTCGCCGCGGCGCGAAGCGTCGACGAAAAGCAAGCTGCAGCCGTCCGCTTCGCACTGGCGGATCTGGAACGCCCGACCGGTGCCAAACAGGATGATCGCCTCGCGCGCGATCGTGCTCAGTATCGCTTCCGCCGAGCCGCCGAGCCGGATCGATCCGTCGGGTTGCAGTTGCGGCGTGGCGGGCATTCGCTCAGCGATCCGGTTGATTGTCCCGCGCGCCGCTGCAGCGCTGCTGCTCGCGATTTGCGCCAGCGCGAGAGTATAGATGGCTTCGCGCAACTGCCGCGCTTCCTGAACATCTGCCTCGGTCGCGCCTTGCGCGGGCAGCCCGGCCGAATCCAGCCATCGCAGCAGGTCCGCAGGCTGGTCGAGCAACTCGCGCGGCTGTGCCTTGGCCCGCGCGGCCAACGTCGCCGTCAGATCGAGCGCGACATGACCGCCGCGGAAACGAAAGCCGTCGCGATCGGCGGGCAGGCCTGGTAGCTGATGCGGCATGAAACCTGATTGACAGGTTTCCGGTATTCCCGCAAATCCCCATAACCGGTATGACAGGTTACAGGAGAGTCGGATGTCCAAAAAGGTCGCACTTACGCTCGCGGCAGTGATGACGATCGGCGCCGCGCCGGCGGCGGAGGAGGGGACGCTGCCGTCACTGCAGGGGACGTGGCGAATGGAGGCCGCCTATGAGCGCCACGCGGACGGCAGCGTCACGCACAATTACGGTCTGCACCCGCAGGGCCTGATGATGGCGGATGAAGCGGGCCGTTATTCGATCCAGATCTTCCGCCCGGACCGGGCGCCCTTCCGCTCGGGCGACAAGACGACGGGGGAGCCTGCCGAGTATCGCGATGCGGTGCTCGGCTCGAGCACCCATTTCGGCACCGTCCAAATCGATCCCGCGCATCACCAGCTCGTCTTCGCGGTGGAGGCCGCCTCCTTCCCCAATTGGAATGGAAAGACGCAGCTCCGCGATTTCACCTATCGGGACGGGCTGCTCAGCTATGCGGTGCCCGCCAGCGCTTCGGGGAATGGCACCGTCTCCTATTCGATATGGCGGCGGATCGGCTGAACGGCCACATCAGGGTTCGCCGATGACGCGCGCCTCCGCGCGAGGGAGCAGGCGGGGCTCGGTGACGACGCCGGGGGACAGTCCGCTATGCCTGACAGCGTCCCCTTATGCGACGATCAGGGCAGAATCGTAACGATCACCCGTTTGTAGCGCGTCAGCGAAGGCGTACCCTTGTCGCTGACCTTGACGATGAAATGGGCCGTCTCGGCCTTGCTGACCCGGGGTGCGACGAACGGCACGAAATAGATATTGTCGGCGCCCGCCGGCTTGATCAGCTCCTTCCACGATCCCGCCTCCGGATAATTGAACCACAGGAAGCTCAGGCTATCCCCATCCGGATCGCTGCTGCCCCAGGCGCTGAGCACGAAGCGCTCGCCCGAATGGACGGTGAGGCGATCGGGATGCGCGAGCCGCACGACCGGCGCGTGGTTCGCCTGACCATAAGGCAAGGTCGTCCATGCCATCCGCGCGGCGAAGTCGTTCTGGAAATCGTCGCGCCACCGCCACAAGGTCGCCAGGAAATCCTTGAAGGTCGCATCGTCCGGCACCGCCGCGCGGCCATAGTCGGCGGCGTGATGTGGGGTGTAGGTGTCGATCGCGTTCGTCCAGATAGGGCGTGTTTCGGCTTCGATCGGCACGCCACCGGTGAAGCCGCTCATGTCCATATTGGCGAGCGCGGGCGTGTAGAATTCGTACCGGCCGCCCCATCCACCCCAATCCGGATGTTCCGTATCGCCAAGCCCGTTGGGGATAAGCCCAAGCCATGAAGGCGTATCGCCTTCCATCCCGTATGCGACGTCGGGATAGACTGCGCCGAGCGGCCCATGGCCCTGCTGGATATTGTCGCGCAGCCATTGATTGCTGATCGTGTGATTGTCGGCGCCCTTGATCGCCGAATTGATCGCCGTCCAGGTGGCGGCACCGTAGCCGCCGGGGCTGACGATGTAGAACAGGTTGGGGAAGGTGCGGCGCATCCACGCGCCGGAATCATCCTGATCGGAAATCGTATAGACGCGCAGCTTCGCGATCAGCCGGTCGAGGTCGGCCGGCGGCATCGTCGCGCGCATCGTGAACAGGGCCTGCGCCAGCGTGTTCGCTCCGCCCCAGATCGTGACCCACAGCGGACGCGGATCGTTAGCTTTCAGCGCGGCGATTATCGCCTCCGAACCGGCCGTATCCTTGCCCGCGCCGATCGCAGCCATGCCGTATCCGGGTTGGCCGGTCCGCACGAGCGCCAAAAGGCTTTCGGCGGTCGGATAGCCTGCAGCATGGCGCAGCAAATTGCCGCGGACCTCACCATAAGCGCGGATCACGCGGCGGATCGAGTCCGGGTGAATCTGGTCCTTCATATGCACCGATGTGGTGGCGACCAGCCCCTCTACATCGATCTCGTTCGTATAGAGCATCAGCCGGACGAAGCTCTCGGTGTCGTCGGGGTCCGCCTCGATATCGCTCAGCACGATCAGCCGCTGTTTCTCGCTCACCGGTGCGGCGGCGTGCCGATCAGGCGCCTTGACGCTCCCCGCGGCAACGGCCGGCGGCGCCACACAGGTGATCGCCAGCAAAGCCAGCAAGCCGACCTTCATCTTATTCCCCCTCACGCGATACGAGGCGTCAGCCAAGCCGACCCGGATCGGCTCGTTGGGCCAAACCCTATTTACCGATCCAGTCGGCCACTTCTCCCGCGACCTGGTTCGCCGCCTGGTTGAGCGCGGCGGCGACGGCTTCGGGCTGCTGCGAACTTACCGGCACGCGCGCCGAGAAGCGGCGGCTCTGGATCTGGTCGCTGCCCTCATGCGCGAGCGTGGCGTCGAAGGTGACCGTGACGGCATTGCCGGGGCCGTCGAGCCCGAAGGCGGAGATTTGGCCGGCCAGCCTTGTGTTGGGCTGAATCTGGAGCAGGCGCGGCTCGGTCACGACGCGGCCGGTGCGCACCGTTATCGTTTCGGCGAGCAGGCCGCGGAACAGATCGGCCGGGGCGGCCGACCATTGGCCGTCCTTCAGATAGGCGATCGCGCTTGCCCCGTCAGTCACCAGCACGCGCTGCGTCGCGAGCGCGGGGACCGCACTCAGCCGCGCGACCTGTACCGATTTCGCATCGCTGGTCGTGATCGCGGTGCCCGGCGCGAGCGGGGTGGTCGCGGTGAGCACCATCAGCCGCGCCGGCGGCTTGGGGCTCAGACTGATACAACCCGACAAGGGCAGCGCCGCGATAAGGCCGAGCAGGGCGAGCGTTCTTTTCATCACTTCCTCGGCTTATAGTCGGGCAGCTTGGGGCCGCCGATCAGGCTGCCGGCGCCGCCATTATCGATCCGGCCGGAAATCGTGCGCAGCGAAGCGGCGGTGTCGCCGAGATCGCGGATAAGCTGGTTGATCGCGGGCACGGTCTGGGTCGAAACCGCCTTGAGCCCGGGTTTGGCGTCGTCGATCGCCTCGTCGAGATTGGTCATGCTGTGCTTGGCCGATGCGATCGTGGCGTTCAGATTGGCGAGCAGAGGCCCGATATTCTGGTTGGTCGTATCCGCGAGCTGGCCGAATTTTTGTGCCGCCTCGCCGGCTTGCTGGATCGCCACATGCGCATCCGCAAGTGTCGCGGCGATATCGTCGCTGCGGTTGGCGAGCGCGCCGGTGAGCTTGTCGATGTGCGCCAAAGTATTGCTGATCGATCTTTGGTTCTGGGGATTGAGCAGATCGGTCAGCCGTTCGGTGAGCGTCGTCAGCCGATCGAGCAGGGCCGGCGCATTGTTGAGGATCGCGCCCAGCCCGCCCGCTTTGGGGGGGATCAAGGGCAGGCCGAACGGCCCCGGCTGGTCGATTGCGGGTGCCCCCGTGACCGCACCGTCGAGGTTGATCTCCGACACTCCGGTGAAGCCGACGCCAGCAATCGTCGCGGTGGTGCCCTGCAGGATCGGCGTCTCCTTCTTGATCGCGATGCGGACGCGGATCAGCTCGGGCTGGTCGGGCATGACCACGATATCGTCGACCTTGCCCACCGGCACGCCCGAAAAGGTCACCGCAGAGCCTTTGGCGAGGCCCTCGACCGAGGTCTTGAACAGGATGTCGAATTTCCTGTCGTCGGCGCTGTTGTTCCCCGCCATCCAGATGGCGAAGGCAACGGTGAGGCCGAGCAGCACCAGCACGATCCCGCCGACGAGCACGTTGTTCGATCGCGTTTCCATCAGCGCGTCAGGCCCCCGTCTCGTTTGCCGCGGAATCGCCGCCTGCGGATTGCATCGCGGCCCGGCGCCGCTCGTTCGTCTCGGCCGGATCCGCACCCGTTTCGCGGTCGGCCGCATCCTGCGCGGCACGGCCGCGCGGACCGTTGAAATATTCCTGAATCCACGGATGGTCCAACGCCAATAATTCCGGGATCGTTCCGACCGCAACGACGTGCTTGTCGGCGAGCACCGCGACCCGATCGCAGATGGCGTGAAGCGTGTCGAGATCGTGGGTGATCAGGAAGACCGTCAGGCCCAAAGTCTCCTTCAGGCTCTTGATGAGCTCGTCGAACGCCGCCGCGCCGATCGGATCGAGGCCCGCGGTCGGTTCATCGAGGAAAAGCAATTCGGGATCGAGCGCCAGGCTTCGCGCGAGGCCTGCGCGCTTCTTCATTCCGCCCGAAAGCTCCGAGGGGAATTTGGGCCCCGCATCCGGCGGGAGGCCGGTCATGGTGACTTTGTAGGCGGCGATCTGATCGAGCAGGTCGGGTTCGATGCGCGGGAAATATTCGCGGATCGGCACCTGGACATTTTCAGCCACGGTCAGGGTCGAGAAGAGCGCGCCGCCCTGAAACAGGACGCCCCAGCGCCGACGCACGTCGCGCGCGTCATTATCCTCGCGGCCGATCATCGGCTCGCCGAACACCTCGACCTCGCCCGCCTCGGGTGTTTGCAGGCCTATAATCGACCGCATCAGCACCGATTTGCCCGTGCCCGATCCCCCGACCACACCCAATATCTCGCCGCGCCGCACATCCAGATCGAGCTGTTCGTGCACCAATTGCTCGCCGAAGCGGTTCGTCAGGCCGCGCACGCAGATCACGGTCTCCCCGCCGCCGGGGCGCTTTACCGGGCCGCTCATATCCACCCTATCGAGGCGAAGAAGACCGCGAAGAAGGCGTCGAGCACGATGACCAGGAAGATCGACTGCACCACCGCCGCGGTCGTACGCAGGCCCACCGCTTCGGCATTGCCTTCGACCTGCATCCCCTGGAAGCAGCCGGCGATCGCGATGATCATTCCGAACACGGGCGCCTTGAGCAACCCTTGCCAGAGGTCGGTGATCGGCACGACTTCGCGAATCCGGCTGACGAACGTGATCGGCGGAATGCCGAGGCTGAACCAGCAGAACAGGCCGCCGCCGAAGAGGCCGACCATCGCGGCATAGAAACTCAGCATCGGCATCATCCAGAAAGCGGCGACGACGCGCGGAATGACCAGAGCCTCCATCGGCGACACCCCGATCGTGCGCATCGCGTCGACTTCCTCGGCAAGCTTCATCGATCCGAGCTGGGCCGCGAACGCAGAGCCGGAACGGCCGGCAACCATGATCGCTGTCATCAGCACGCCCAGTTCGCGCAGCGTGATCCGGCCGACGAGATTGATCGTGAACACCTCGGCGCCGAACTGCCGCAACTGAATCGCGCCCTGCTGGGCGATGACGATGCCGATCAGGAAGCTCATCAGCCCGATAATCGCGAGCGCATCGACGCCGACCACCTCGAACTGACGGATCACCGCGTTCCAGCGGATGCGCTTCGGATGGCGCGTGAGCGCGAACAAAGCGACCAGCACCGCGCCGAAGAATCCCACGAGCCCAACCAAGGTTACGCCCGCGCGGACGGTCGCCTCGCCCATCCGTTCGAGCACGCGCCGGAGCGGAGGAACCTGCTCCGGTGGATTTTCGAGCGGCTGATCGGCGGCGGCGATCTGCGCGAGCAAGTGCGCCTGATCCTGATTCGCGCCCTCGACCGGTATATCCTGATCGCGCGCTATCCGGTGGATCAGCCAGGCGCCGACCGTATCCATCCTCTCGACCGGCGCGATATCGATTCGGTCAGGCGAGGCTTCGAGCTCGTCGAGCTGCTGCGGCAGCATCCCCAGTTGCGCCAGCGTCAGCGAACCTGAGAAGCGCAACGTCTTCGCATTGTCTGCCAGTTCGAAGTCGGCCGGTGCGCTCATGGACCTCAAACTATTTTCAGCGCGGAAAAGCGCAACAGCGGGCAAGGGACCATTGGTCCGGAGACGCTTACGCTAGCGTAATGTTCCCTTTTCGCTTGTCCCGCCACCCTGAATCGGCTGTGGCGCTTCCCGATGCGAGAGCTTGCGATTTACGACATGGACCGCACGATCACGCGGACGGGGACCTATACGCCCTTTCTGGTTCACGCGGCCAAGCAACTCGCGCCGTGGCGACTGGGGCTCGCCGCTCTGGTGCCCTTCACGATGGCGGCCTACGGGCTCAAGCTGATCGACCGGCGGCGGCTCAAGGAATGGAACCAGCGGCTATTGCTGGGCAAAAGGGTCGCGCGGGTAAGGCTTCGCCCGGCGGTCGAAAGCTTCGCCGATCTCGTCTGTCAGGCCAATATCCATCCAGGCGCGCGCCGCCAGATCGCTGCGGACAAGGCGGCGAATCGCCGGCTTGTGCTCGCGACGGCATCCTATCGTTTCTACGTCGAGCCGATCGCGGGGCGGTTAGGGTTTCACGATGTGATCGCGACCGGCAGCATCACCGGGCTCGACGACATCATTCAGGCCAAGATCGACGGCGAGAATAATTACGGCCCCGCAAAATTGCGGCTGATCCAGGCGTGGATGGAAGATCACGGGATCAAGCGCGAAAGCGTGAGGATTCGCTTTTATTCGGATCATGTCTCCGACGCGCCGGTGCTGGAATGGGCCGATACCGCGATCGCGGTCAACCCGAGTCGGGGGCTGCGCAAGCTGGCCGCGAAGCGCGGCTGGGAAATCGTGGACTGGGGTTTTTAGTGGCAGCTCGTCATGCCAGCGAAAGCTGGCGTCCATTTCCGACAGGTGTCGCGAATTCCATAGAGTGGGAGATGGACCCCAGCGTACACCGGGGTGGTGAACTAAAGGAATGAGGCCAGCTGCTCGCTCAAAGCCGCACCATCCCCCTCGATCCGCATTATCTTCAGCCTACCGGTCGCACCCGATTTCAAACCGATCGCGCCCCGCGCAATCCCTAGCCGCTTCGCGAGCCATCCAATTAACACCTCGTTCGCCGCACCATCGACGGGCGGCGACGCCACCCGGATCGCCAGCACAAGCCGGCCGTCGGCCTGGCGCCGAATGCCGGTCACTTCGGTCCGCGATGCACGCGGCGTGACTTTTACCGCGAGAATCACGCCGATGGCATCGGCCGTCCAGGGCAGCACTTTCTGCATCACCCCGACACGTCCGTTCAGCCGAGTGGCCGGGCGAGTACGAAATCCTCATAATGCCGGTCGCCAACCTGGAACAGCCGCTCGGCGATGCGAACGAAGCCGTTTCGCGCATAGAAAGCGAGCGCGCGGTCATTGCCCCTGTAGACGCCGAGCAGAAGGCGCGGCGCACCGGCCCGGCGGGCATGGTCAATTGCCGCATCCATTAGCCCCCGGCCCAGCCCGGACCCATGGAAGCGCGACAGGACGTAGATGCGCTTGAGCTCGAGATCGCCCGGCTCCGTACCGGGCAGCGTGGCGGCGGCAACCATCGCATAGCCGACAGGTCCGGTGGCGACCTCGGTCTCGCCGAGCCAGCCGACCGCGCCGCCGCCGAGATAGGCCTCATATGCGGCGGGCCTATGCTCGCGCCCGCAGTGCGCGACGATCGCGGCGCCATCAAGGATGCCGGCGAAGGTTTCGAGAAAGGTCGCGGCCCCGACGAGTGCCAGGCGATCGCTATCCTGCGCGCCGGCGGGCCGGATACGCCAATCGGCCATCCTCTGCCTCAGCGCCCGTCGCGGCGGCCCAGCAGCCGCAGGCGCAGCGCATTGAGCTTGATGAAGCCTGCGGCGTCTCGCTGGTCATAGGCGCCCTGATCGTCCTCGAAGGTCACGACCTTCTCCGAATAGAGCGAGAAGGGCGACTTGCGGCCGGTGAGGATGACGCTGCCCTTGTAGAGCTTCAATCGGACGGTGCCGGTCACCTTCTCCTGGCTATGGTCGATCGCGGCTTGAAGCATTTCGCGCTCGGGCGAGAACCAGAAGCCGTTATAGATCAGTTCGGCATAACGCGGCGCGAGCTCGTCCTTGAGATGGGCGGCGCCGCGATCGAGCGTGATCTGCTCGATCCCGCGATGCGCGAGGTGATAGATGGTGCCGCCCGGCGTTTCGTACATACCGCGCGACTTCATGCCGACGAAGCGATTCTCGACCAAATCGAGCCGGCCGATGCCATGCGTCTTGCCATATTGGTTGAGCTTGGCGAGCAGGTCGGCGGGGCCATAGCCGACACCGTCGATCGCGACCGCGTCGCCGCGCTCGAAGTCGATCGTGATCACCTGCGGCGTATCGGGTGCGTCTTCGGGATTGTCGGTGCGCGAATAGACATAGTCCGGCACCTCGTCCCATGGATCCTCGAGCACCTTGCCCTCCGAGGACGTGTGCAGGAGGTTGGCGTCAGTCGAGAAGGGGCTTTCGCCGCGCTTGTCCTTTGGCACCGGGATCTGGTGCGCTTCCGCATATTCGATCAGACGGGTGCGGCTGGTCAGGTCCCATTCCCGCCACGGCGCGATCACGCGAATGTCGGGCGCGAGCGCATAATAGCCGAGCTCGAAGCGGACCTGATCATTGCCCTTGCCGGTCGCGCCATGGCTGACCGCGTCGGCGCCGACTTGGCGGGCGATCTCGATCTGCCGCTTGGCGATCAGCGGCCGCGCGATCGAGGTGCCGAGCAGATACAGGCCTTCGTAAAGCGCGTTGGCGCGCATCATCGGCATCACATAATCGCGCACGAATTCGTCGCGCAGATCATCGATGAAGATATGCTCGTCCTTGACGCCCATCAGCTTGGCCTTGGCGCGCGCCGGCTCCAATTCCTCGCCCTGGCCGAGATCGGCGGTGAAGGTCACGACCTCGCAATCGTAGGTTTCCTTCAGCCATCGCAGGATCACGCTGGTGTCGAGGCCGCCCGAATAGGCCAGCACCACGCGCTTGACGTCGCTCATTCTTCACACTCCCCGGGAATCGGGCGCGCTTTGGCATGCGGGACGCTGCGGTGCAACGCGCACCCGTCGTGGCGCGGCTATCGTCGGCGCCGGCGCTCGGCTACGACGGCCTGGCGCATTGCCGCGCGGGGAGGGATTATGAAGAAGATTGTGATTGCAGGCCTGCTGACGTTCGGCCTCGCCGCGGGTGCAGGGGCGCAGATGATGAATGGCCCGATGGCGCGGGCCGACTTCGTGGCGACCGGCAAGGCGCAATTCGCCGCCACCGATGCCGATCATGATGGCATCCTGACAAAGGACGAACTCACGGCCGCCATCACCAAGCAGATGGGCAATGCGCCGCCGCCTCAGGCGATCGACCAGATATTCAAGATGCTGGACACCAACGGCGACGGCAAGGCGACCGCAGCCGAGGTCGAGGCAGCGCAACTCGCGCGGTTCGACCAATTTGATTCCAACCATGACGGCACGCTCACGCCGGAAGAGGCGGAAGCCGGCCGTGCGGCGATGATGGCGGCGGCGCCCAAATAAGCCGGCGTCCCTGCCGAACCGTTTCGCGACCGGGACGTTGTGCTTGCATGATATTGGAGACGATGACGTGAGCGTGGCCTTCCGCCGCGAAAGCGACGACGAACATAAGGAACCGAAGTTCGACATCCCGATCCCGCCCGGCCCCAATCTGGTGACCGAGCGCGGGCTCGGGCTGATCGAGGACAAGGTCGCGGCACTCGAGGCGATCGATACGCCGGACGAGGAGCAGCAGCGCGAACTGCGCTACTGGCGGCAGCGTCTCGCGACCGCGCAGATCGGCCCGGCGCCGGCCGAGGACGAGATCGGCTTCGGCAGCCGGGTCAGCTTCCGGCTCAACAAGGCGAAGCGCGAAATCCGTATCGTCGGCGAGGATGAGGCCGATCCCGCCACCGGGTTACTGGGGGTGCAGGCCCCGCTCGCGCAGGCGCTGATCGGCGCGGGCGTGGGCGATCTGCTCCCCTTTGGCGGCAAGGACGACGCAATCGAGATACTCTCGGTCGGGCGATAAGCGCCGGGCGACGACAAAAAGGGCGGCTCCTGACGGGGCCGCCCTTTCTTTGCCGTCACACCAAAATGGCTAAACCACCGGACCTTTGGCTGCCGGTTCCTTCGCCTTCTGCAGGCTGACCGGGGTCAGCGCGGGCGCGGCAGGCTTGGCCTGCTGCACCGCGGGCACGGGCTTGCGGCTATTGACCGCGCTGCAGTCGCCCGAGCTTTGGCGCTCGATCTTGGGCGCCTGGTTTGCCCCAAGCGCCGTGACCTGCACGCTCTGGCTGCATGCCGCGCCGTTGCCACTGCTGTAGGAAGTGAAGCTGTAGCTGACGGTGCCGGGAGGCAGGCTCTTGAGCGCGGCTTCGCTCAATTTGCCATCAGGGCCGGGTGCCATCGCCGACAATGCCGAGGCCTGGCGCAGCATCGCGTCCATCTGACGATCCATCGCCCACGAAATGCGATCGAACATCGCGAAAGGATCGGTCGCGGCGAAGGCGACCGGGATCGCCTCGGCCGCCGGCGCGACCACGACCTTGGGCGCGATGTCGCCGACATAGCGAATATGCGCGACGGTGCCGTCGGGCAGCGCCACGTCCATGACATGGCCGCGATCCGAAGCCGCGATCGCGGTGCCGGCCGCAGTTATCAGGCCCGCGCCGGCCAAAAGAAGCTTGGTGGCAGTTCGCATCGACTCCTCCTTGCTTGATGGGAACGAGCGCCGATTCTCTTCCGGGCGGCTGAACGCTCGATGAAAAATCAGCCGGATTGCGACGAGCCGTGGCGTCTGCCTTGACGGCTACCGCAGCTCGAGATTAGGATTTATATAACCTGTTATGGAGTCGCGACGATGGGCGTCGATGTGATCGCGGATTTGGGCGAGACATTTCTCGGCAGCCGGCTCAAGCGGCTCGCCGAGAGGCTGCAGTCCGGGGCGTCACGTGTGGTTGCCGATGCAGGCCTGGCGGTGCAGCCCACGCATATGGGACTGCTCGCCGCGCTCGATCGCGCGCCGATGACGGTCGGGCAGTTGGTGGAGGCGGTGGGCGCAAGCCAGCCGGGGGTAACTCGCGGCGTGGGCCAGCTGGTCAAAATGGGGCTGGTCCGCTCGACGCGCGGCGGCACCGACCGCAGGCAGCGGCGCCTCTGCCTCACGGACGAGGGCGAGGCGGCGATGGCGCGGATCAAGCTGCTGATCTGGCCACGCCTGGAACAGGCGGTGAAACAAGCTTGCGCCGGTCTGTCGGGATCGTTGCTCGACCAGATTGCGGGATTGGAGGCGGCGCTCGCCCGGCAGCCGCTGGAGGCGCGCGCTGCGCAGGCGGCCGTCCCGGGCCTGACGCTCCGTGAATTTGAAGATGCGCTCGCGCCCTGGTTCCACGACATCAATGCCGAATGGATTGGCGCGATGTTCCGGATCGAGCAGGCGGATCGCGAGGTGCTCGAAAATCCGCGCGCGCAAATCATCGATCCGGGCGGCGCAATCCTGTTCGTCGAAGCCGAGGGGCTTGGCATTGTCGGCACCTGTGCGCTGCGAAAGACGGGGCCGCGCTGCGCCGAACTGACCAAGATGGGGGTGCGTGCCAGCGCGCGCGGGCTCAAAGCCGGCGAGTTCGTGCTGGCGGCGACGATCGAGCGCGCACGCGCGATGGGGATCGACAAGCTCTATCTGCTCACCAACTCGAAATGCGCGCCGGCAATCCACCTCTATGAAAAACTAGGCTTCGTTCATGATGCCGGGATCATGGCGGAATATGGCGCACGCTACGAAAGATGCGACGTCGCGATGCTTCATATCGGCTGAATCGGTTCCGCGCGGTCGGCCCGCTACGGTCAGGAGCGGGACCAGCCGATCAATTCGTCGAGTGGGCCCGCGAACAAGGCGACCAGCATGCCGAGTCCCATCAGGGAGGCACCGTAAAGGATCTTGCGACCATTCGGCACGCGATGATTATCGCCGCTCACGCCGACCATGAACAATCCAAGGACAATGATAGCCAGCCCTATGGCGCGGGTCAGCAGCATGATGGCTCAGACACTGTTCGCTTTGGCCTTTTCCTGCTCGGCGCGCATCGCGTCGGCGCGCTCGCCGCGTTCGGCCATTGCTACCCAGGCGGCGGCGGCGCGCAAGCAGCGTTCGCGCACATTCTGCAAGCTCGTCTCGTCAGCCTGGCTGCGGCATTCCTCGGCACGGGCGCGGTAAAGTGGGGCCTCGCTCAATTTCTACTCCTGGCGGTTACCCGCCGACAAACTGGGAAGTCCGGGCGGCGGGCGCCGCTGCCGGGTGGGAATCAGCCCTGCGGTTGCAGGTTGACCGCGCTCACGCGGCCGTTGCGGCCGGTCTCGAGCTCGTAGCCGACGCGCTGATCCTGATCGAGCGTGGCGAGGCCGGCGCTCTGCACCGCGCTGATATGAACGAAAGCGTCATTGCCGCCATCGTCGGGGGAGATGAAGCCATAGCCCTTGTCGCTGTTGAAGAATTTGACGGTTCCGACCGGCATTTCGCTTTCTCCTGATGCGGCGGTCCGATAATCGGGCCACCTCGTGCGTGCCAAGGGCAGGAAAGAGGGAAGAAGGGCCGCAAAGCGCCAAAAACCATCGATTTGCGACTGGTAGCGCGCTGAGCCTAGCCGAGTGCGCCCGAAAAGAACAGCGTAGCGTGGTCAAGGGTGCTGTTCGAGCGGTCGGCCGAGCCGCAGCGCGAGGCCCGCTAGCCCTTCGCCCAACAGGCGGCGAGGCTCCACTGCGGGATTATGCGGGCGACACTGGCGCGGCTGCATGCTACCCTTGCCGCATAGGCCTATTCCGGCCGGCGCGGGTTCATCCGCGCGGGAGAAACCCATGTCACGCGCCCTGAACCTCGACGCCACGCAAGAAGATGTGCTCGCCGCCTGCGCGCGCAAGAATGCGCCCATTACGCAGATCGAGACACTGGTTTCGGGCGGCACAAGGGTCGTGCTGCAGAATGCCGACGATGCCGCCGCGATCGGCCGGCTCTACAAAGGCAAGATCATCACCGGCCGGATCCAGCGCACGCCGTCGCGTCTCGCCCACGGCTGACGAACCGGCGATCAGCCCGCGTGCAGCGCATGGGCCGGCCTTAGCGGCACGACGTTGCTCTGCGGATCGCAGGCATGCTGCAATGCCTCGGCAAGCTCGGTCAGGCCGAACGGCTTGTTGAGGCGGAGCAGGCCCGCGACGGATTCGGCCGCGCCGGTATAGCCCGAGATGAGCAGGATCGGCAGGCCCGGGTGGACCTCGCGGATCCGCCGCGCGAGGTCCGCGCCGTCCATCCGCGGCATCTTATAGTCGGTCACGACCAGTTCGATCCCCGGAATCGTCGCCAGCGTCACAAGCGCCTCCGCGCCGCCCTCGGCTTCGGTCACGTCATGCCCCAGGCTGCGCAGCATCTCGGCGGTGCCACGCCGGACCAGTTCCTCATCGTCGACCACCATGATCCGGAGCGGGCGCATCCGTGCGATCGCACCGCCGCCGGCAGGGCTGACGGCATCGGCGGGATCGTCGGTCACGGGGAGATAGAGGTCTGCGCGCGTCCCTTCTCCCGGCACGCTGCCGAGCATGAAAGCGCCACCCAATTGCGCGGTCAGACCGTGCACCATCGACAGGCCGAGCCCGGTGCCGCGGCCGAGCTCCTTGGTTGAGAAAAAGGGTTCGACCGCGTGCGCGAGCGTTTCGGCATCCATCCCGCTGCCCGTGTCGATCACCGACAGGCGGACGTAAAGGCCGGGCGGTAGCCGCGGCTCCGATCCGGGGCCGAGCAGGGCCGTCTCCGCCGCGACCGTGAGCAGGCCACCGTCCGGCATGGCATCGCGCGCATTGACGCACAGATTGAGCAAGGCCAGTTCGAGCTGCCCGGGATCGGCGAGCGCGCGCGGCAGTTCGTTGGCGCAGCGCAGCTTGAGCTCGATCGTCGGGCCGACCGAGCTTGCGATCAGATCGCGCATTCCGCTGATCAGCTTGCCGAGGTCGATCGGTCCGCTCTGCAATTCCTGGCGCCGCGCGAAGCCGAGCAGGCGCTGCACCAGCGTCTTGGCGCGCTCGCCCGATTGCAGCGCGTTGGCGATCCAGCGTTCGGTGCGCGGATCCTCGCCTTCCATCTTGCGCTTGAGCAGATCGAGCGCGCCGATGATCGGGGTGAGCAGATTGTTGAAATCGTGCGCGACGCCACCGGTCAATTGACCGAGCGTCTCCAGTTTCTGCGCCTCATGCAGCTGAACGAGCGCGGCCTGACGCTCGGCGGTGCGCGCTTCGACGCGCTGTTCGAGTTCGGCGGCGAGCGCGTGCAATTCCTGAAGCCGCGCGCGCGCATCATATTGCCGCTGGCGCGCACGCCGCGCGGATTGGGCGAGGCTGACCAGCGTCGTCGGGTGGAAAGGGCGTTCGAGAAAGGTGACGTTACCGAGCATCTCCAGATAGCGGGTCGCCTGCGGATTGCGTTCGAGCCCACCACCGCGCAGCGTGAGCAGGATGAACGGGAAGTCCGACCATTCGGGCTGGGCGCCAAGCCATTTGGCAAGCGGGTGGAGATCGGCGGTGCGAAGCGCCTCTTCCGCGATCAGCCCGTAGCCGGCGCCCTCGTCCATCAGCTGGACCATCTGCTCGACCGACCTGCAATGCCGGCTGGCGAGGCCCGCCTCGGCGAGCATCACCGCAGCAACGTCCGCGTCGCGCCCGGTGGGGGCGAGGATCAGCGCTCTTTCGGACAGGTCGAATTTCAATCCGCACCCGCCTTCGCTAGTGCGCCTTCGACCCCGATCATGCTGGGCACGCCGCGCAGCACGCCGTGGAAATTGGTGAGCGGATCACCCAGCGTGATGCCGTCGCGGTCGATGCGATATTCGCGGATCGTATCCTCGTGCCATCCGGTGCGCTTCTTGATCACCGAAATCGCGCGGCGGACGCGGCCGGTCGCCTCGAAATAGCGCAGCAGGATCACCGTATCGGCAAGATAGGTGACGTCGACCGGCGCCTTCATGTCGCCGACCAGGCCATGCTGCGCGACGGTGAGGAAGGTCGATGCTCCCTGGCGGTTCAGATATTGCAGCAATTCGTGCATGTGCAGGATCAGCGCCTGCTCGCCCGGCATCGCCGCCTGATAGCCGTTGAGGCTGTCGATCACGACCGTCCTGGCCTGATGATGTTCGAGGCTGTGGCGGACGCGCTGCGAGAATTCGCCCGGGGTGAGCTCGGTCGCATCGACCTGCTCGATGATCAGGTTCCCGGAATCGACCATCGCCTGCAGATCGAGCCCGAGCCCGATCGCGCGTTCGAACAACAATCCCAGCTCTTCGTCGAACACGAACATCGCGGCGCGCTCGCCCCGCGCGATCGCGGTGGCGACGAAGGTCAAAGTGAGCAGCGACTTGCCGGTGCCAGCCGGGCCCAGGATCAATGTGCTCGACCCGCGATCCAGCCCGCCGCCGAGCAGGGCATTGAGTTCGGGCGGCCTGGCCGCGACCACGCTGCGCTCGAAGTTCGAACGATGTTCGGCCGACACCAGCCGAGGGAAGACGCGGACGCCTCCCGATGCGATCAGGAAATCGTGATAGCCGCCGCGATAGCTTTGCCCGCGATATTTGATGATCCGCAGCCGCCGCCGCTCCGCGCCATAATCGGGCGCCATCTCCTCCAGATGGATCACGCCGTGCGCGATGCTGTGCATCGTCCGGTCATTGCCCTCGGCGGTGAGATCGTCGAGCATCACGACGGTCGCGCCGTTGCGGCTGAAATAATGTTTGAGCGCGAGCGTCTGGCGGCGGAAGCGGAGCGCGCTCTGCGCGAGCAGCATGATCTCCGACAGGCTGTCGACCACGACCCGATCCGGCTTCACCTGTTCGAACACTTCGAAGATGCGCTTGGTGGTCTCGCCCAGCTCCAGATCGGAGGAGTAAAGCAGGCTCTGCTGCTGATCCTCGTCGAGCAGGTTTTCGGGCGGGATCAGCTCGAAAATGTCGATCCCGGTCAGGTCCCAACCATGCGATGCGGCGCCGTCGCGAAACTCCTCCTCGGTTTCGGAAAGCGTGATGTAGAGGCAGCGCTCGCCCGCCGCGGCGCCCGCCATCAGGAACTGGCTGGAGATCGTGGTCTTGCCCGTGCCGGGGCTGCCTTCGAGCAGGAACAACCGCCCCCGCGCCAGGCCACCGTCCAGGATATCGTCCAGGCCTTCGATCCCGAAGGCGGCCTTCTTGCTCAGTTCCGTCATGCGCCTCTCGCTCACCGACCCTATGTAAAGCTGTAAAGCCGAATTCGATCCGAGGCGTTGATCTGAATGAATCGCATATCCGTTGCGGCAACAGGGCTCCGCTCGCCGGGCGACAACATCCCCCGGGCGTAAATTGTTCGAATTAAGGGATGATTCGTGGACGCTGCGTCGTTTCCCCTTCGCAGACGGAGGAAAAGACGACGTGTCGCGGGTTTTTGCGCGCGGCCGACGCCTGCAAAGGGGCGCACGTGCCGTTGGAGCGTACGGGCGTAAGTACGACGGCATATGTGGCGGAAAGGCCGGAGCTCCGCCGCTCCGGCCTTTCTTTTCAGGCCGGCCCGATCCCGTTTGGGCTTGTTGCCCGGTGCCGATATGCGGCAAATTGGCGCGATGACGATCAAGCCGCTCCTCCCCCTCCTCCCGCTGCTCATCGCCGCCGCGCCGGCACCCGACCCGCATGAGCTCAAGGCCACGATCACCAGCCTGGTCGGTTTCGGCACGCGCCACACGCTTTCGACCACGACCGATCCCAAGCGCGGCATCGGCGCGGCGCGGCGATGGGCGGCGGGCCGGTTCGAAGAGATCGGGCGCGACTGCGGCAATTGCCTTGCGATCGAGACGATCGGCACCACCGCATCCGGCCCGCGCGCGCCCAATGGCGTCCGCGTGGAGGATGTGATCGCGGTGCAGAAGGGGACGAGCGATCCCGATCGGGTGGTGATCGTCCAGGGCCATATCGACAGCCGCGCGAGCGACGTGATGGACGCGACCACCGACGCCCCCGGCGCGAATGACGATGGATCGGGCGTGGCAGTGGTGATCGAGGCGGCGCGGCTGCTCAGCCATGAGAAGTTTCCCGCGACGATCGTCTATGCGGCCCTGTCGGCGGAGGAGCAGGGGCTGTGGGGCAGCAAGCTGCTCGCCGACACCGCCAAGGCGCGCGGATGGAAGATCGCGGGCGTGCTCAACAACGATATCGTCGGCAACACCCACGGCATCGGCGGCGAGCATATCACCGATCGGGTGCGGCTGTTCAGCGAAGGCATCTCCGCCGCCGCCGACCGGAAGGGCGACGAGCAGCAGCGCAGCGTGGGCGGAGAGGACGATTCGCCATCGCGCGCGCTCGCCAAGGCGGTGATGCGGGTCGCCGCGCAGCATAAGGGGATCGGCCTGCAGGTGATCGCGATCCGCCGGCCGGATCGGTTCCAGCGCGCGGGCGACCATATCTCTTTCCTGGAGGCGGGCTATCCGGCGGTGCGGCTGACCGAGCCGGCCGAGAATTATGATCGCGAGCATCAGAATGTCCGGGTCGAGAATGGCCGTGCTTATGGCGACGTGATTGCCGGGGTCGACTTCCCCTATCTCGCGCGCGTCACCGCGCTCAACGTCGCGGTGCTGCGCGAGCTTGCGAGCGCGCCTGCCGCGCCCGCAAATGCCTCGCTCGCGGGCGCGCTGAGCGACGATACGCGCGTCAGCTGGACGCCGGTTGCGGGCGCGGCGGGCTATCGCGTGCGCTGGCGCCGCGCCGACGGTTTCACGTGGACCGACGAGCGCACCGTCCCCGCATCCGCCACCGCGATCGACCTTCAGCATGTGAATATCGACGACCATTTCTTCGGGGTCGCGGCGATCGGCGCGAACGGGGCGGAAAGCCTCATCACTTTCGCCGGCGTTCCGATGCGGCCCGTGCCCGGGCGCTGAGCAAGCGCCGCAGTTGCTCACGCTCTGGCGCCGCCGCGCCGCTTGACTCCTCCGCGACTCCAATATAACCGGTGGGTTAATTAACCCAGAGGTTAGATTATGTCGCCGCCCGCCGATCCGCTCAGCAGCATTTTCGCCGCACTGGCCGACCCGACCCGCCGCGCGATCCTGGCGCGGCTCGCGCGAGGCGAGGCGCCGGTCGGCGAATTGGCGCAGCCTTTCGCGATGAGCGGCCCCGCCGTGACGAAGCATCTGAAAGTGCTGGAACGCGCCGGGCTGATTTCGCGCGGGCGGGCGGCGCAGCAGCGCCCCGCCAAGCTCGAACCCGCCGCGCTCAAGACCGTCACCGAATGGCTCCAGGCCTATCGCCGGCTGTGGGACGAAAAGTTCGACCAGCTCGATGCCTATCTCGATCAACTGCAGAAAGAAGGAGACGAAGAATGACGGACAGCGTGATCGGCGAGCCGGGTGTCGGCTATCAGGTGACGATCGAACGCACCTTCAGCGCCCCGCGCGAGCTCGTGTTCGACGCCTTCACCAAGGCCGAACATCTCGCCCGCTGGTGGGGCCCGCACCAGTTCGACGCACCCTTGTGCGAAGTCGATGCCCGCCCCGGCGGCGCGATCCGCATCGATATGCGCGGCCCCGAACCCTATGGCACCTGCGCGCTCTCCGGCGAATATATCGAACTGGATCGGCCCGCCAGCTTCTCGATGGTGCTCCGCGCCATGCCGGTGCCGGATGGAAGCTGGGGCATGGAACATGTCAGCAGCTTCCGCCTCGAAGACGCGCCGGGCGGCGGCACGCGGATGCACATGACCACCGTCGTCAAGCAGGTGAGCGAGGCGATGTCCCAGGCGATCACGGGCATGAAGGAAGGCTGGAGCCAGAGCTTCGAGAAACTGGAGGCGATGCTGGCGGAGACGGCCTGACGGCGGCCATCCCCCTCCGTTCGTGCCGAGCGAAGTCGAAGCACGCCGCCAGTCGCTTCACTCGCTCGGCCCGAACGGAATACATCCCCTTCAGCGATCGGTGAACTTCTTCACCTTGTTGGGCAGATCCTTGCCCTTGGTGCGGCGCGAGGGCGTTTGTATCGGGTTCTTCTTTTTCCAGGCGGCCCAGGTCATCGGGCCGTCCGGCGTCTGGATGATGTCATTGTCGTCCATCGTGCATCCTTAGCCCCTGCGCCGCCGCCCCGCCGCCACCAACGCAGTCCTCCTCGGTGCGGGTTCGCGATGAGGGCTTTTCACGAGGGGAAAAACAAAAAAACACCAGATTCAAACTTGATGATTTTTTGGCGTGCGGAAGGCCGCCGCCTGAGGGAAAAAACCAAAAAACACCAGAAACGAACTTGATGATTTTGGCGTGCGGAAGGCCGCCGCCAGCCGGCGCGGTCATTTCCCCGGCAGGGTCGCCGGGAGGCTTCTCGTCATGTCAAAAAGCAAAAAAACCCAGAAACGAACTAAAGGATCGCGCCGCGGACGGGCCCGGACGGAGTGTTTCACGTGGAACATTTAGCGAACATCGGCGCTTTTGTCAAGACTCTGAGCAAGCTGGAGCGGAGAGATGAGCGAGCATGTCCACAACCCCAAGCTGGAGGAGCATCCGGGTTCGAATGCGGAGAAGGACCCGGAGGACTGGGTTTCCGGCGACGATCCGATGACGGGCGCGCAGGCATCCTACCTCACCACTTTGTGCGAGCAGGCGAAGGTGGATCCGCCGCGGGGCGATTTGAGCAAGGCGGAGGCATCGAAGATGATCGATGAGCTGAAGGCGAAGCTGGAGTTGTAGGTAGAGGGAGGCGCGCGGCCCGCCTCCCAGTCCGTCATTCCAGCGAAAGCTGGAATCCATCTCCTGCCGAGCACCCACCTTCGTCGAGCGGGGGAGATGGACCCCCAGCGATCGGGTTCCCAGCAAAGTACTACTTTGCTGGGGCCCTCCTGGGGTGACGAGGGGGGTAGACGCGGGGTCGGACCGCATGCCCCGGTCGTAACTTCAATCGATCCTTAACTCCTGACAGTGATTAGCCATTTTGTGACAGCTAGACCTTCAGGATCGAACTCGTCCCGTCGAGTCAGACTGGCGCTAGGCCTGGTGTTGGTCTTCACGGGGTGGGCGGCCGGCCTGCTGACCTGTCGGCGCATTTCAGCGGCGTTTCGCGACGAAAAGCTCGCCCAACGCTTGGATGGCGGTACACCGATCCGTCCGGCTTTCCTCCAGGACGTCAAGCAGTGCACCGAACAAAATCCATCGGCCGATCGCCTTGACGCTGCGATGCTTGAGGCGGACAGCAAAGCTTGGGATCAAAATCCAACAGGCAGCAATCCTGTTCATGGATACGTCGTGAGTTATTTCGCTTGGCATTGGCAATTGTCCGGCCACAGGTGCCGGCCGTCCGAAAAAATCATCGCCGAACTGGCGCCTTCGCTTGATCGCGGCAACTGGCCGCGGGCGAATACCGAACTCAATGAGCTGAGGCTGATCGAGCGACTGCCGCCAAGCGGAACAAGAGCACGCGGTCTTGCGAGCATTGCGTTCCTCGGCTGGATCCCCCCGTCCGAACTGGGCGGAGAAGACAGTCGACCGTTTGCCCGGCAGTTACTTGGTGATCAGGGAGTGTTCGCAAGGCCGTGGCGTGCTGTTGCGCTACGCGAGATCGGCTCCGACAATAGGCTGGGCACGAGCGCGGCTTATCTGGCGGTAGCAGTGGATCCGAACGACGCGCTCCCAAAAGTCTCACGGGTGATGGCGATCAAACTGGCGTCCAGCCGAGCAAAAGCAAAGATGCGCTGGTCAGGTCTCGGAACACCGTCGATCGCACCAGATGATGGGAATCGTCTCATCGAGCTGGGCTACGCCCTATCCCGGGCTGGCCCTGCAGCCGAATCCTATTCGGCCCCAATCATTGCGATGTTAGACCAGCGAATTGAACGTCCGGCTCCGCCTTTTGGCCTGCTGCCGGCAGAGCCAACCGAGTTCTGCCGCATGGCGAGATATATTGGCGGAAGAGTGGCGCAAGCAGCGCAGGCCAAGCCATTCTGCTCTTCTGGTTTCCAAGGCGGCGACGGGGCGCCGCGCCCTCTTTGACAGTGTCCTGTGAATTAGCCCGCTTTGCGCTTGGGAGCTGTGGTTATTTATTGGGCGTGTGCTTTCCGGCCCCGAGCGCCTAAAGGCCGCCGGTCCGCAATCGGCCCAATCTCCCACATCGTGCTGGGCTAAGCCAATGCCTGCTTTTGGGACGTGGCCGATTGTTGCTTAATGTCTTCAGGTGGGTCGACTCGAGACGGGCTGCTTTTGAATGCCACCGTAGGGTAGCTGCCCTCACCAACAATGAGGTGCGGAATGCCCCCGGCATTCCGCAGCCCATGCCGGGGGCATGGACGACCTCATTGTTCCTCTCCCCGAGGGGAGAGGGAGCTAAGCCGCCAAACGCGCCTTGAGCATGGTGATCGTCGCGACGAGGCCGGTGGCCTGCCAATCATAATCGATCGCGCCGCCAAGATGGCTGGAAACGCTGCGGGCGATCAGCTTGCTGCCGAAGCCGCCCATTTCCGTTGGGGGCGCCACCTCCGGCCCGCCGGTTTCGGCCCAGATCAGATCGATCCCGTCATCGTCCGAATGCGCGGAGATATCGAGCGTGCCGGTTTCGGATGACAGGGCGCCATGCTTGACCGAGTTGGTCGCGAGTTCGTGCACCACCATCGCGAGCGCGGTCGCGGTGCGTTCACCCACGCCCATGCGGGGGACGGCGACGCGGATCCGGCCGGAAAAGGCGGCGGTGTCGTCATAGGGCGCGAGCAGGATCGACAAGAGATCGCCGAGCAACGCCGCTTTCCCCTGCTGCCCCGGCAGCGGCCGGACCAGATCATGCGCGCGGCCGAGCGCGGTCAGCCGCTGCGTGAGCTCCCGCGTCATGCTCTCGATCGAGGTGGCGGAGCGCGAGGTCAGCTCGGTCAGGCTGCTGGCGAGCGCGAGCAGATTCTTGACGCGATGGCTCATCTCGCCCGCGAGCAGCTCGCTGCCCTCCTCCGCCTGCTTGCGGCCGGTGACGTCGAGGAAGATGCCGAACATCCGCCGATCGACGATGCCCGCATCCGCGCCCTGCCCGCGCGCCGAAACCCAGCGCACATCATCCCCGACGATGATCCGGAAATCGATCTCATAGGAGCCGGCGACGGAGCGGGTGGCGACGAAGGCCGCGCGCACCCGATCGCGATCGGCCGGGTGGATATGCGCGGAAAGCTCCTCGAACGAAACGCGATCCGCCCAGGGCAACCCCCACAAGGCGAAGCCGCGTTCGTCCATCGCGAAATCATTGTCGTCGACATTCCAGGACCAGAGCGCGACCCGTGCGGCCTCTATCGCCAGGCTGAGATGCCGGGCGGTCCATTCAATGCGCTTCGGCTCGTCGGACATATTCCCCACCCCGGCGCTGTTATTTGGCGGGGGCGTGGGCGCTTATTGGGGGGAGGGCAAATTGATTCGGTGCCAGCATTGGGCGCGGGCCAATGCTGGCAGGCGGAGATTCGGCCCGAACGAGCGGTTCACTTGCCGCCGGTAATCACCCGCAGATCGATCGCGTCCGCCATCGCGCGATAGCCCGCATCGTTGGGGTGGAGCTTGTCGCCGTCATTATAGCGCGCGTCGAACTTCAGCGGATCGGCCTTGTCGGCGACGACGGGTTCGAAATCGATCACGCCGTCGAACGCGCCCGATGTGCGGATCCAGTGATTGAGCGCCTGGCGCACCGCCTCACCCTTCTCGCTGGAATAGCCCGCGCCGCCATAGGGGGTGAGCGTGGCGCCGATCACGCGGATGCCATGTTCGTGCGCGCGTTCGATGAGCTGGCGATCCGCCGCCTCCAGCGTTTCGGCGGTGACCGGATCGCTGGGGTTCATCGGCGAGAAGCTGCGGCCGATATCGTTGATGCCTTCCATCAAGATCAGCACCTTCACGCCCGGAACGGCGAGCACGTCGCGATCGAAGCGGGCGAGCGCGTTGGGCCCGGAGCCATAATATAGCAGCCGGTTGCCGCCGATACCGGCATTCGCCACCGCCCAATGATGCTTGCCGGGGAGCGCGGCGAGGCGCTCGGCCAGCCGATCCGGCCAACCCTTGAAGCCATTGTTGGTGGATAAAGCGCCTTCGGTGATCGAATCGCCGAGCGCGACGACGACGTCGGTCGGATCGTTCGCCGCGACCTCGACCGCGCTGACGATCGCGGGCGCGCGGGCAAGGTGTACCTGGGCCAAAGCCGCCGCGGCGCTATTGTCCCCCGGCGCCACATAATCCCACAAAGTGCGGGCATTGCGCATGGCGAGCCGGCCGGGCGCGTAGAGCGAGACGGCGAGGCGATCGAGCGCCTTCACCGGAAGTGCTATTGGATCGCTCAGCAGGGGCGCGCCGGCGGGGATGTTGGTGCCGGGCGTGCCGCCGAAGGTGACGACATGATCGGTGCCGGGCAGGATCGTGCCGTCCGGCCCCGCCAGCCCGACATGCGCCGCGCCGATCGCCAACGTATCCGTTCCGTTTTCATTGGTGAGGCGCAGGCGGACGGCCGATCCGGCGGCGGAGACGCGCACGATCTGACGAATGGTGACGTCGGCCAGATCGGCTGTGCCGGTATCGAACGGGATATGGCCGGGATTGTCGATCAGCCTGGGCCCGGGGAACACAGGGGCAGGGCGAGCGGCGGGCCCAAGCGGAAGTGCGGGCGGGCCGAAGGAGGGGCCGGACGGTGCCTGCCCGGGCGGGAGGGGCGAGGCGACGTAGGACCAGGCGGCCACCCAGGCCGGCGCATCGCCCTTCGGCGTGGCGGCGGTGAGCGGGGCGCTCGCGATGCAGGCGAGCAGCCCCATCAGGGCATGTGTGGGGCGCGGCATCATGCTCATCCTCTCGGCTATGTTTTGGCCATCCTTAAGGGGTTTGATGGGGAGGCCAAGAGGGGGCGGGATCCAAGCTGGATCAGCCGCTCTCCCAAAAAGGGTCACACAGCACCATTTGACATTTATTTAAAACCGAATAAATTCGCATCTGAATAAATCCCTGCGAACGGAGCGGCCATGCATCGGCGCGAGAAAGAGCGTGATCAGCTAAAAAGAAAATTGGAGAGCGGGATCAGCATCCACATGCCCGCACCGCGCCGGATCGGCAAAACATGGACCATAAATCGCCTCGCGAAGGACCTGCGCGATGTAGGGTGGGTCGTAGTCGAAATGGACGTCGAAGGAATGAGCACGCCGCAAGAATTCGCAAGAGACTTGTGCGTGCGGGTTGAAGCGCAGAGTTCATTTAAAGACAGGATCAAAGCGCACATATTCCAACGACTTGGAAATCTGTTGGGAGGTGAATGGGGCGACAAGCCGCTAGATGCCATCGGCCGAGTCGATCCGATAGAATTCGCCGAAACGCTAATCGCCTCTCTGAACGAGGCCGGAGAGAAAACGGCGATAATAATCGACGAAATCTCCTACTTTTTCCTAGCTCTGGCAGAGCAATCTCCGAGAGATGCACATGCCTTCGCATATAAGATCCGCGCGATACAACAACGCTATAAAAACGTGCGTTGGCTCATAACTGGATCAATCGGCTTGGATGCCGTTGCACGTCGGTATGATCTAGAGGGGGCGTTCGTCGACTTCGAGACATTCCTTCTCGCTCCATTCACAGAGGATGAAGCCCGGTCATACATGAGGGACCCGAGCGTCCAACAGCAACTCAACCACGTCTTCGATGCATCCGATGCCGACTTCAACGGAATGTTCGAAGAGCTCGGGTGGCTGGCTCCATATTACCTCAAACTGGTAGCAAACGAGGTTCGCCCCTGCACGGTTGGCGCACCCGGGGCGGCATCCGTGGCTTGCAGTACTGACTTCGAGGCTGCTTTCGACAAGCTACTACAGCCAAGTCGGCGTTCGGAATTCGCGGTATGGCGCGAGCACATCCGCAAGAATCTCCCGGTGGGGGATCGCGAGATTGCAGAACTAGTCTTGGGCTCTCTGTCAAAAGCAAGCTCCGGAGAAACACAAGACACGCTGTATGCGGAAGTGTCGCGTGTAAGACCTTCCGTGGCTTTGCGTCAATTGAAAGAAGTCCTGGCGATCCTGGTAAACGACGGGCTCCTCCATAAGCCCACCGACCGCTATAGTTTTAGGTCCGGACTGGTGCGCCGATATTGGCAAGAATACGAGGCTCAATAGCCATGATGCCGACACCATCGCTCTACAACCAAGGCATTTTGTGCGATGATGATTTCATCGCCAACTTCGTTGCCCGCCAGAGCGTTCTGGCATCGATATTACGCCGATTACAGGCCTCTGAATCCGGCAGGGATCGCCTTGATCATGTTCTGATCGGCGCCAGGGGTATGGGCAAGACGTCTCTACTTAGGCGCGTAGCAATCGCTATCGGCCGCGCCGCGAATCTTTCCGAAAGGTATGTGCCTCTTAATTTCCGTGAAGAGCAATATAACGTTCTCACCTTGGGAGATTTCTGGCGGAACTGCGGAGAAGCATTGGCCGAATGGGCGGAGCAGAGCGGACGGCTTGACCTTGCGCAGCGCTTAGATGCGGCACTTTCATCCGCCTCCTGGGCAGGCAATGAAGCACCGGCGGAAAGCTTCAAACTGGAGATACACCAGTTGAACCGCCGGGCGATCCTGCTGGTCGACAATATAGATCTTATATTGGATAATCTCTCAAGCGCAGATAAATGGGTGCTCCGCCGGGCATTGCAGGAGGACAACGGCCCCGTCCTAATTGGAGCTGCTACTCAGCCTCTGCAGGAGAGCGCGAACCGGTCAGCAGCCTTTTACGAATTTTTTCAGCCAATATACTTGGAACCGCTCAACGAACAGGAAACAGAGGACTGCATGCGCGCCTATGCCTCTCACCGAGCGGAGTACGGTGAGCATGTGGTGCAGGTGCTAGATAGCCAGCCAGAGCGACTCAAGACCCTTCACGCTCTGACCGGGGGAAATCCACGTGTTCTTACCCTAATATACAAGCTGCTTGAGACCGCGGAGTCGGACGCAGCCATGGCGGATCTCGAGATTCTGCTCGACCAAGTAACTCCGTATTACAAATCGCGAGTCGAAGAATACCAGACACCGCACCAGCGCGCAGTGATCGATGCGATAGCGCTCAACTGGGATCCTATTACCACGAGAGCTTTGTCTCGGGTAACCAGCATCCCCACGACTACCCTCTCACCGTTGCTAATCAAGTTACGCAAGGACGGGCTCATTGAGTCGGTACAATCGTCCGGGTCATATGCCGCCCATCAGATTGTCGAGAGGTTCTTCAACATCTGGTATCTTATGCGACATGGTACGCGGCGGACGAAGCAGAAGATGCGATGGCTGGTTGCCTTTCTTACGAGTTTCTTTTCTTCCAATGAGCTGAGCGAGATTGCGCGCCGCGCTAATGCCAATGGGCTTACCAAGAATTGGCACGTTGACTACGCGTCGGCCTTTGAAGAAGCATTGGCCTGTAACGGGCGGGACATTGCCCGTCGCGAACGGTACGGTCACACAGAGCCTTCCGCGCAAACTGCAGCGCGGCTGAAACAGCGACAGGCGGACCGAATCGGCCGGCTTAAGACGAAGCAGAACCCAAGCGTCTATTCTTTAGGCACAGAGGCTTACGCCCTCTGGAAAACTGAACACTATTCGGAGTGCTTGATAAAACTTGAAGAGTTGATAAGCAAACTCAAAAGAAGTTCCAGGCCAGAATTCCGACGCATATACGTCGAAGCTATGTTCAATAAGGCAATAACACTTGGCAGGCTCGGAGACAATGAAGGCGAGCTCGCGGCATATGATGTGATATTGGGTCAGTATGGGCCGTTAGTCGACCTGCAGGATCAAGTCGCCGCTACTCTCGTAAATAAAGGCGCGGCGCTCGGACGGCGTGGCGACGCGAGCGGCGAGATGTCCGCGTATCGCGAGGTCGTCAGTCGGTTCGCAGACGCGAAAGATCTCGCTGTTCTCGAGCAAGTTGCCAATGCTCTCATCAATCTTGGTTTGTCGTATGAGGCGTCCGACGATGATGCCGCTGCGCTTGCCGCGTACAACGATGCGATTTCGCGCCTCACGCATCTTGACGGGGACGCTGATCGCGAGAGGCTCGCCAGAGCGATGGCCAGTCGAGCCGTTCTACTCGGGAAAATGGGCCGTCAGGAGGCTTCGATCGCGGCTTGCGATGATGTGGTAAGCCGTTTCGGATCTGACGACAGAGTCGCGATCCGAGGATATCTCGGAAGCGTGATATTCCACAAAGCCATGATGCTCGACGAGCTTGGCGACCACGTACGTGAAATCGAAACTTACGACGATCTTATTAGCCGCTTTCAAGGTGATCCTGAACCCGCCTTGCAGATGCGGGCAGCAAAGGCGCATCTGAACAAGGGGATTACGCTGGGACAGCTGGGCGACCTTAGAGCCGCGATTCAGCAGTATGATGCGGTGGTGCGGCTATTTGCACGGTCCCCGGCGCTCCCGGGCAAGGAAGTGGTGGCGAGCGCTCTAATGAGCAAGGGCCTCGCCTTCGACCGGATCGATGATCACAAGTCCGAGATTGCTGCATACGATCAGCTTATCGGCATGTTTGGCAGTAGCGATGCGCCATCATTGCGCGTCGAGGTTGCCAGAGCCATGATAAACAAAGCGGGCGCCTTAGATACAATCCAGGACAATGAAGGTGCGCTCGCTATTTGCGACAGTGTTGTTTCTTTTATTGGTAATGATAAGGCTCCTGCCATGCTGGAGCAAGTTGCCAAAGCATTAATCAATAAGGGTGTGTCTCTTGGAAAATTGGGTAAGCGCCATGATGAACTAGCGGCCTACGACGAGCTGCTGGATCGATTCGGTAAATCTGAACAGCCCAACATTGGGGAGCACGTTGCGTTTGCCATGCTGTATCGTGGTATAACGCTCAGTATTTTGAATAGGCCGCAAGATGAGCTTGATGCATATGGTTTGCTTGTCGACCGCTTCCTCAACTCGGGTAATGCTTCTGTGCAGATGGCAGTTGCGCAAGCACTATTTCACAAAGCAGTGACACTGGGCAAACAGGGGAACGCCGAAGTGGAGATGGCCACGTATGCGGATATCATTGAGCGTTACGCCGGGCATGGACAATCTCTGATAGGAGATAGGCTTGCCTCGACTCACGTTCCTGGTCGGCGCTCTGGACGTGAAGATGATCCCGCCGTCTCCGCAGGCGGATATGAGGGACTTCCGGGAACGAACATTAGTACCGGTTCGGAGGAGATCGTACGGCTCGTAGCTAATGTGCGAATTAGGCTGGCTAATTTGGTGCTGGACAGAAGCGGCGATACTGAACTGGCGGAGAAGTTGTTCCGTGAGGCTAAAGAGATCGAGCCGCTTTGCGCTGAGGCGTATCTTGCTTGGGTCTATCTTTTGTCGGATAGGGCCCAGGAAGCAGACCGTGCCATTGAGACCTTGGACGGGTTGCCGCGACCCGGGTGGTTCCTCATCAAGGCTGCGGTAGAAATTTCGCGAGAGAACTTCGGGTCGGCAGTGGAGTATATTGCAAAGGCTCTGCAAGAAGATCTTACTGCGCTGCCGATCGACTTTTCGGACGACATAGAACGGTTGTTCAAGCTGGCACACCGGAAAGGGTACGGGGATCGCCTTTTGGAATGGCTCGAAGGCAGCGGCTTTTCGGACCGATACGCACCAGTATATGCCGCCTTCATGGCTTATGTCAGGTCAGAAGACACATTGGCCGACGTAAACCCAGAGGTCCGGCAAGCTGCACAGATTATATACAGCAGACTCAGGTCTGGAGCGGCATTTCAAGGAAGCTAAAGCGTTCTTGATCCTTATTAATTGTCGAGGAAGCCCGAGGGAATATACCGGTATAACGGCGAAATGGTTTCCTCGATTGCTGCCTCGGCCCGGTTTGCCACTTGAGCGGGGACAGGAGGCTGCGGCCAAGCCCGCAGGAATGCAGCGCGCTCGGCCGCAAGCGCGCTCTACACTGTCTCTGCGGCCCACCGGAAACTCCGCGAGGGAGGCCGCCCTTTGTGTGCCTTGCCGTCGGCAAGCCTGGTCACATCAGCCTGATGGCGATCCTCTCTGGTTGAGATCAGAACATCAACCCCGCAGCGCGCAAAGCGTTATCGATCATCTTGCCTACTCCCGCAGGCGCGCCTGAAACGGCAGCGGGCGCAGGCGAAGGCGGAGTGAACTGCGTCGGCAACTCAGACCGCACAGCCGCCAACCCAGTCCCCGCCTCCGCCTCCCCCGCAATCCCCCAAGACGCCGCAATATGCCGCGTCGAGGATATCCCCGCCTCCAGCATGTGCGGTCCTGCCGCGCCGACCGCGCCATCGCCGCGCGTGGCGAGCGGGGTGCCGTGGGCTAGGCCGGTGATTTGGTAATCCTCGATCAGCGCGCGGCCGCATTCCTGGGCGCGCCGATCCTGGCGCTGATGCTTGCCGCTCTTGCGGCCGGCCAATTTCGCAGGGCGGCCGACCGCACCAGCCGACCTGTTCGCACCCGCGCCCTTCCGGTTCAGAGGTGGATGTCGATCTTGATGCGATGGAGCATCGACCGCAGGAAGCCGCCCAGGCCCGCATCCGGATCGACGGTGCGCGGCACCTCGATCCGCGCCGGGCGGGCGCCGATCGCGTCGGCGGTGAAGCGGCGCCATATGTTCGCGGGCAGCCCGCCGCCGGCCACGCCGGGCAGCGGCTGATTGTCGTCGCGGCCGATCCACACCGCAGTCACCAGCCCGCCCGCAAAGCCCACGAACAAAGCGTCGCGATTGTCCTGCGAGGTGCCGGTCTTGCCATAGGTATGCGTGTTGAGCGCGGCGCCGCGCCCCGTGCCGCTGTTCACCACGGTCGACAGAAGATCCAGCAGCATCGCCCGTTCGCGATCGTCCATGCGGTGCGGCGCATCGGCCGGCGGCCGATGGCCCGCCTGTTCGGGCAAGCCATAAGGCCGCACCGGATAGAGGCCGCCCGCGACCGCGGCATAAGCGCTGGTCAGCTCGAGCAGGCTGGTGCCCGACGTGCCCAACGCGATGGCGGGCTCGATCTGGAGCGGGCTCTGTATCCCCAGGTCGGTCGCGGCGCGCGCGACCTCCGCCGGCCCGACCTGCTGCGCCAGCCGCACCGCGGCGACGTTGCTGGAATGCGCGAAGGCTTCGCGCAAGGTGATCCTGCCGCGATAATGCCCGTCGCTGTTGCGCGGCGACCAATTGCCGATCGTGATCGGCCGATCCTCGACCATGTCGTCGGGCGTTAGCCCCGCGCGCAGCGCCGCCAGATAGACGAACAATTTGAAGGTCGATCCCGGCTGGCGCCGCGCCTGCACCGCGCGGTTGAAGCTGCTCTTCGCATAATTGCGCCCGCCGACCATCGCGACCACGCGCCCGTCGGGCCGCATGGCGACCAGAGCGACCTCCGCGCCCGCCAGGCGGACCTGCCCGACCGCATGCTCCGCGAGCCGCTGCAGCCGCGCGTCGAGCGTGGTGCGGACGGTCGTCGCGGCAAAAAGATCGTTCGCGTCGGCGCGGACGGCGGGCATCACCCAATCGCTGAAATAGGTTGCCTGGGTCGGTTCGGGCGCAGGCCTGAGCCGCAGATTGGCGGGCGATGCGCGTGCCGCCTCGGCCGGGGTGAGGAAACCCGCCTCCGCCATCGCCGCCACGACCAGGGCGGCGCGTTGGCGCGCGCCCGCCAGATTGGCGCTCGGCGCCAGACGCGAGGGCGCCTTCATCAGGCCCGCCAGCAACGCCGCCTCGCCGACCGTCAGCGTCTCCGGCCGCTTGCTGAAATAATGGCGCGCGGCGGCGCGCAGGCCATAGACATTGTCGCCGAAATAGACGTCCGACAGATAGCGCGAGAGGATCTGATCCTTGGTCAGCCATGCCTCCAGCC